>Ga0169931_10008413_pt1 | contig 15064 bp, 13 predicted proteins | sample Kivu_15m_20L_FD_129675 | JGI IMG/M metagenome (GOLD analysis project Ga0169931, IMG submission 129675) | Freshwater microbial communities from Lake Kivu, Western Province, Rwanda to study Microbial Dark Matter (Phase II) - Kivu_15m_20L... | ecosystem: Environmental > Aquatic > Freshwater > Lake... | reverse complement strand
TGTCGCAGTTTCGATACCGAGTAAACCTAATGGGCGGTCACCCAGCATCACGTCGTCACGGTCTAACCAACCCACTGACAATACGGCGTTGCCTTTATCGTCATCGAAGTTGCCGCCCAGCGTTAATGACATGTTTTTGGTGAAACCGTCAGCTTCAGCTGTGCGTGAGTGACCTGCTTCCAGCTCAACACCTTCGAAATCGTTTTTCAGTACAACGTTCATCGCACCAGAAATCGCGTCAGAACCGTACACCGCAGAAGCACCACCTGTGACCAGGTCGATACGTTCGATCAGCGCCGTTGGAATAGAAGACGTGTCAACATGGCCTAATGTGTTGAACGGAGTCAAACGTTTGCCATTCATCAACACCAGGTTACGGCTACGACCCAAACCACGTAAGTTGATAGTAGCAGCACCACCAGAACCGTTGTTTACGTTTGAACCGTCACCAGGCAGCGCAGCTGGCAGGTTACGGATAATACGCTCAACTTCAGGTTGCTGTTGTTGTTTGATTTCGATTTCGCCGATGGTCGCGATTGGACTGGTTGACATCGCGTTGGCGCTACGGATACGTGAACCGGTTACTTGAATTTTTTCAACTTTGTCGTCAGCAGCTGGTTGCTCTTGAGCGGCTACTGCGTTTGACATGAACAGAGGTGAAGCTACACCAAAGACCAGAGCCAGTTGTACTGACTTCGATAATTTATTAGTAACGAACATTTTATTCTCCCTGGACCACTGTAAAGTGATTCTAATTTAGGTCAGGATTTTTTTGCGTCCTGCCGTATTGTTACGGTCATTCACCGTGAACCACCCGATAATAAACGCATTTTTTTTCAAAGGTCAACAGATTTCAGGGAACAAAAGCCTGATTAAATTGTCATCATCAGCGGCTGTTTAGTGACAGCTGTTAATCAATTGAAAGCAATACTTTTCTGAGTATTGAGGATAGGGACATTTTCAAACAAGTGTTTTATTGCTTCCGGCCCCCGCAGCTTTTAAACTGCCGCCAGCCCCTGAACGCTGGTAACCCGCATGTTGACAGAATTACAAAAAGCCCAAATCCGTACATTACATCAACGGTTAAAACAAGCGTTACCAGGTTATCAACCGCGCCCTTCTCAAAATAAACTGATCGCGGAAATGGCCAGTATTATCGCCGGTAGTTATCACAGTTATGATCGTATTGGCTTAATTGAAGCCGGCACCGGCACCGGAAAATCGCTGGCGTACCTGACGGCTGCCTTGCCTTTAGCCATTGCGCAGAAAAAAACGCTGGTGGTATCCACTGCCACAGTGGCGCTACAAGAGCAACTGGTAAATAAAGACCTGCCATTCCTGCAACGCCATAGCGGCATTGACTTTGAGTTTTGTCTGGTCAAAGGCCGCCAGCGCTATGCCTGTATCGAGCGACTGAAGCAGTTGCTAAAACAAGGTGACATCCTGCTAGCCAGTGAATTGCCGCAATTGGAACAACTAGGCCAGCTCTGGCAAAGCCGGCAATGGCTTGGCGATCGCGACAGCTTGCCATTTGCGGTTTCTGACCAGTTATGGGCAGCCATTCAGGCAGACCACTATCATTGCCCAAAGCAACAACCAGCCCATCGTCACTGTCCTTTTCATTTGGCCCGTGCCGAAATTGACGACTCACAGATACTAGTAGTCAACCATGCCCTGTTACTGGCTGATTTAGACAGTGGTAATGCCGTGCTGCCGCCACCGGCAGAGTGTATTTATGTGCTGGATGAAGCGCATCATTTGGCCGATGTTGGCCGCGATTATTTTTCGGCACGGGCGCAGTTGGATGCGGATACGCAGTTTTGGCAACAAAAAGTCGAGCGCATTAAATCATTATTGACGCAGCAATTGGCACAGTTTGGCAGTGCCAGCGAATTAATCCGCCTGGCGGAAGCCAGTGATAGCTTTTTTTCGCGTTATAAGGCGATGCAGCAGCAACTTAACATCTGGTTACGGCATACCGCTGCCGAACCGGTTGAACATTACCGATTTGCTAATGCGCTGCTGCCGGATGTGCTGCAAAAACCAACTGAAGACTTGCAACAAAGCAGCCAGCAAGCTTTGCAAGCACTAGAAAAGTTATTTCAATGGCTGCTGGAGCAAACCGCTGAGCGACAGATCAAAACCAGCGTGCTGAACCAGTTGCAGCAAGATCTCAGCGCTTTGCAGCAAAAATTCAGTCAGCAACATCAACTGTGGAGCTGTTGGCAACAACATGCAGAGCCGGTGACTCAGGCACGCTGGCTGTCGTTTGAGTATGAGCATATTTATGGCAACGCCTGCCCACTATCGGTCAGCTTTAAACTGGAAGATCTATTGTTTAGTCAGGCTTATGCCGTCTTGCTCTGTTCGGCCACCTTAACCACCTTGGGTACGTTCGACCATGTCAGCCGTGAATTGGGCTTAACAGGCCATGCCGGTTTACAAAAATTATGTGTACCCTCGCCGTTTGCATATCAGCAGCAAGCCAGTATTTTGTTGCCACGTTTACACACAGAGCCCACAGATAGCGGTTTTACTGACGAGTTATGCCAGGTGCTGCCTGATTACCTTTGGCCTGATAAAGGCAATTTGGTGTTGTTTACTTCTTACAAACAGATGGAGCAAGTCGCAGTTGCGCTGCGCTCGCGAGGTTTCAGTTTGCTGGTACAAGGTGAAGCCAGCCGGCAAGCTCTGCTGGACTTACACAAAATGCGTATTGACGCTGGCCAGGGCAGTATCTTATTTGGCACCCAAAGTTTTTCTGAAGGGCTAGATTTACCTGGAGCGCTGTTGGTGAATCTGGTGATTACCAAATTGCCATTTGCCGTGCCGACCTCACCATTTGAGGAGGCGATGGCCGAAGCGGTCAGTAAAAAGGGTGGCAACCCGTTTTTACTGCTGGCAGTGCCTGCTGCTGCGCGTAAACTGGTGCAGGCTTGTGGTAGACTGCTGCGCCAGGAAATGGATAGTGGTCGCATTGTGATCCTCGACCGCCGGCTGGTCACCAAGTCTTATGGCAGCGCCATGCTCAAAGCATTGCCGCCGTTTCGCCGGGTCATTGAGCCTTAAGTTTTTTTAATCAAATAAGCAGAACGTGATGGAATTTGTGTTAGACCCCGGTTTGTTAGCGGCGTTAGGAGCAGTGGCTTTTTTTGCCGGTTTTATTGATGCCATCGCCGGCGGTGGTGGTTTGCTAACGGTGCCTGCGCTGTTAACAGCCGGCCTGCCACCGCATCTGGTGCTCGGTACCAACAAACTGGCATCAACTTTTGGCTCGTTGACGGCCTCATATACTTATTACCGCAAAAAATTGTTTGACCCACTGTTTTGGCGGCATGCCTTGTTGGCAACCGCCATTGGCGCCTGCATCGGCGTGTTGGTGGTTGACCAAATCAGTAAAGCAACGCTGGAAAAATTTTTACCCATTCTGATTTTACTGGCTGCGCTTTACAGTCTATTCGCCAAACTGACACCAGATGACCAATGTCAGCTGCCACCAGACAGCATGCGCCATCGTTGGACACAGCGGTTTCAGGGTTTAACACTGGGCTTTTATGACGGCATCGCCGGACCAGGCACCGGCTCGTTTTGGATGGTTTCCAGCATGGCGCTGTATAAAATCAATCTGCTGCTGACCAGCGGGCTGGCGCGCTCGATGAACTTCGTCTCCAATGGCGTCGCGCTAGTAACTTTCGGCGTACTTGGACATTTGCATTATCAATTAGGCATAGCGATGGGGCTGTGTTTGATGGCCGGCTCATACCTTGGCGCCCATACCGCAATCCGCTTTGGTAGTAAATTGATCAAACCTTTGTTTATTTTGATGGTGATGGCGATTGCCGGTCGTTTACTTTGGCAAACCTGGGGGCAAACGGCTTGAAAGCCCAATTGCAATTGTTGCAACAACAGCTGGTACAACTGGCTGCTAAGGCTAGTCAGCTGGATAAACAAGTGCCGGACTGGCAGCGCAGCAGCCGGATTGACAGCGAATGGTTTCAAACCCGCTCGCCATTTTTGCTGGATTATGTGCAGGAAAGCCTCAGCATTCAGCAACGTCTGCTGCAATCACCTACCACAGCCAGCCAGCAGCTGCTGGCAGAAAAACTCGGTCATCAGCTGGATGTATTGTTAAAAGCTTTTCAAAGCGACGATGTCCGTCGCAAAGAAACCCCAGCCAAATGGGCAAAAACCAGTAAAACTGCGCCAGTAAAACCGACAGCGGCAGCAGTCACCGAACAGCGTCAGCGCGCCGGTTTGTTACTGCAACAACTGGGGGGGAACGGTCAGGCGTTATACCAGCAACTAGCCGAATATCATGGCTTCGAACGCCGGCTTGAGCAGATGATCCAGGACGCGGTCGCGACCAATCAACCGGTTGCTATGCAATTAGCGCTGCAGGCCAGATTGGGCCGCTGCCGCAAAGCGATTAGCACGATGGAAGCCGAAATTGAATGGTATGAACAAAAAGGCAGCCGACGCGGATGATCCCTCTGATTTACCACGAATGCTACAGTGATTTGGTGTTGCCGGAGCGCCACCGTTACCCAATTGGTAAATATCGTGCTTTGTATCAGCGCTTGCTGGCTGCCGGCGTGCCTGCAAACACATTTATTACCGATAGCCCACCGGCAACAGTGGCCCAATTGGCGTTAGTGCATCAAACGGATTACATCGATACGCTGTTATCAGGACAGATTGACGCGAAGGCGATGCGTCGTATTGGCTTTCCATGGTCCGAGTTTTTAGTCAACCGCTCGTTGCAATCAGTGGGGGGGACCATCGCGACCGCACAGCTCGCGCTACAACATGGTTGTGCACTACACCTCAGTGGTGGTTATCATCACGCCTTTGCAGCTGAAGGCGCCGGCTTTTGCCTGTTTAACGATTTGGCGGTGGCCGCCAAAGTGATGCAGCAGCAAGGGGTTGGCCGCACACTAATTTTTGATTGCGATGTGCATCAGGGCGATGGCACTGCGCTGTTATTTGCTGATGATAGCAATATCATCACCGCCTCGTTACACGGCGAAAAAAACTTTCCAGCGCGCAAACAGCAGTCTGACTGGGATATTGGTTTACCGAATCATTGCACGGATACGCTGTATCTGGAAGCTGTCGAGCAATCGCTGGATTATTTACTCAGGCTTTACCAACCGGATTTAGTTTTATACGACGCGGGGGTCGATATCCATCAGCAGGATGATTTGGGCTTGCTGAATATTAGCACCACAGGGGTACGCCAACGCGACGAGTTAGTGCTGTCGCGTTGCCAACAAGCCGGCATTCCGGTAGCGGCGGTGATTGGCGGCGGTTATCAGCGCGATTTAACCGCGCTGACCGACGTTCATCTGCAGTTGTTTCAGGCGGCTTTTCACGTGTTTTGTCCAGAGCAAACCGCCATATTATCGTTCTGACTTAATCGCCGGAAAAGTAAAAACCCAGCTGGCGGCGTACTGATTGCGGTAACTGCGGCAGGCTGGCTTTCGGGATCAAGAAGGTGGCCATATGGAATAAATCGGTGAAAACTCGGTTTTTCTCGGTGGTGCGCTTCAGGTAGTCATGTCCGCTGGAACCACCGGTTCCAATCTTAGTGCCTAACATCCGTTGCACCATCATGGCGTGTTTGTAGCGCCAAATCGTCAGATTTTCGTCAATCTCGGTTAAACAGGTCAGCACCTGAAACGGCAGGTTAAACACCGGTTCTTCCTGGTACAACGAAATAAATAACGCCGACAACATCGCTTTTTGACTTAAACGGAAGCTGCCTTGTTGCTGTAGCTCGCGGTAGCGCTCGTCGTTCAGCAAGGCCGCAAACTTTTCGCGGGTTTTCTCAATTTCAGCCAGCTGTAAGGCCTTTTCATGCTCAGCCAGCGCTTCGATGCCTTTAACAGTCTGCTCGTCTTCGTTCAGCATTTGCGCCGTGGTTTGCTGGTATAACTGCCAAAAACTGAAATCACCAAATTCTAAAAACGGCATGCGTTCCAGCCAGGCTTCTACCCGTTCAAACAAAGACGGCAGTGTCTCCATCTCTTGCAGAAATAAGCGGTCTTTTTCATTCAGCCGGCTGTAAAACGAGCTTTTATCAAAGTCGATGCGAAACTCGCTTTTCAGACCTAAACCAATTTCCAGCATTTTAAATTGCACCGACTGAAAGCCCGATGCTGGCACCAGATAATCACGAAACGACATAAAGTCTTGTGGCGTCATGGTTTCCATCACACCAATTTGCTGATTGAGCAGCTGCTGAATACTGATCACCCGCTTTAATTTGTGCACCACGCCGGTCAGTTGATGGTCGTGAATAACCGGCTCGGCAAACACATGCAATACCGCTTTCAGTTCATGCAAAATTTGCTTAAACCATAATTCGTAAACCTGATGAACCACAATAAACAGGGTTTCATCATGTGCCTCCGCGCCATAACGCGCACTTTCCGGCTGCTGCGCGCCGAGAATTTTATCCAGTTGCAGGTAATCGCCGTAGTAGCAAGGGGTGGTGTTTTTTTGCATCTTGTTATTATTCCATGATCAGAGTGCGGCTAGTCTAACCGGCAGCTCTGGTGCTGTCAGCTCTTACCCCCGCCGTAAACACCTCGGCAGCGGCAATTGCGTCAGCAACAATGAACACCCGCTGGCAGTGGCGTTTTACAGCTGAACTGAGTATGCTGAATGGCAGGTCGTGACCCCGATTGACGGAGCAAATTGATGAAATTACATGACGATATCCATAACTATTACGAAAAACTGATGCTGGACCATCTGACCGAACTCGGCCTTGATGAACAACACGACCCTGAATATTTAGCCGATTTGTGTTGTATCACGCTGAATCAGTTGCCTTGTAAGTACATCCGTTACGAAGTGGATATGGCGTTTTATCTGCCACAAACTGAGCGTTTTGAGATGGTCACCAGGGTGAAAGATGCTGTAGCGAAAGCCCGGGCCTTCTTAGACAGTCCGGAAAACAAAAAAACTGACTAATGACATTCCCGCCGCTACATCAGGCACCGCCAGCAATCCAACTGGCGGTTGATCTGATTGAACTACTGGAACAGCATGCACTGGAGCCACAACTGGTGCTGGATGCTCTGGCGATTGTCAAACAGGATTATCAACGTAAATTGGCAACACAGCAGACGCGTAAAAACGAATAATAACTTCAAGCATGAAGCACTGCGCTGGTTAAGGGTGGTAGCCCTACCAGCCACATCCCGGCACATAGATCATCCGCTGCGGCTGCTTCCTTCCGGACCTGACCGGGTTCACGAACTACTATTGCGGGAGGACCAATAGGGCCACCATAGTGTCGCCGGCAAGCTGCCAGCGGTGAAGAGCCGGCATTATCAACAAATTAGCTGGCGGTTGCAACTCAATTCCCTCCCTTGCACGCTCTCTGGCGATAAAAGCAGCAACCGGCTGGCGAATAGGACCACAGCTCGCTTTGACCATGCGTTCGCAGCCGACCGCCCGAGATGCACACTTTGTGCAACTTAGCCAAAGTTAGCCGGATAGCGGGCTTGCATCGTAGCGAAAAACCCCTTCATCTGCGCAAGATCAGCCGCAAAATCGTCTGTTGGCGTCAGAACCGGACCAAACACCACTGTCTTGCTGGCAAAATCGAGACCGACCAGCAAAATGGGCACACCCGCCTGACGGGCAATTTGCCAAAAACCAGATTTCCACAACGTGACTTTTTTGCGGGTGCCTTCTGGCGCAATCCCGAGGATCAACTGAGGTTCGCGTGCAAAATTGTCAACAAGCTGGCCAACCACGCCATGCGCATGGCTGCGCTGTACCGGGATCCCGCCGAATCGTCGCAGAAACTGATTGAGTGGCCAAACAAAAATGCTGTGTTTGCCTAAAAATGAAATTTTAATGCCAAGCGCGAAGCTGGCTGCCAAAGCGACAATAAAGTCCCAATTGGAAGTGTGTGGTGCAACAGCCACCACCATCTTAGGTAAGTCAGGCAACTGTCCACTGATTTGCCAGCCCAGCCGGTGCAGCAGCCATACACCAAGCCGCTGCGCCCGCGCACTTTGTAAAAGCGGCACTGATGGGCCTGGAGCCGGTATTGTTCGACGGGTGTTCATGTCAGTCGTTAAGCGATAACCAGCCTTACTGCGCCCGCTTTAACAATGGCTGGTAAGCCGCCAGCAACCGCTTAAACCGCATGGCATTGTCCTGCCCTAACCGCACCAACTGCTTTTGCGCCTGACCGAGTTTTTCCATTTCTGCATCGGCAAAGGCATAATGCACTGAGGGTAATGTTAACAGCGGCTCATCACTGATCTCAGGTGCCGCTAACAGCAACTTGATCGCCTGTTGCAGCCGGTCATCAAACTGCGCATCACCGTAACCCAGTTCCTGATAAGCCGCTTGCAGCAGCGGATACAACTTTTGGTAAAGGGCTGCGACTTCAGCCGGCGGCACGCTTTCTAGCAAATCCAGGTAAGGCTGATAACGCTGATAATTCTTTTTATCCAAGCGGTAGCCTTGTTGTTCACTGCGGGCAACAAAGTCCTGACTCAGCCCTTTAAAAAAGGCTTGTTCGCCGAACAATCGTCCCTGAGCGATATTATCAACTTGCACCACAAACCGACGCACCATCTCCTCCGTCACAAACAAAGAAGCCAGTCCTGGTTTCCACTTTAACGCCAGCAGTTCACTGCGCACTAAATCATCTGATTGATCCAACGCCGGTAAAGCTGGCTTTGCTGCCACTTCAGTTTCAGCACCCACATCGGTAGTGCCTTCATCAGCGGCTTGCTCTGCAACAGGATCAGTTGCCGGTGGTGTCGCCGTTAACACATCGGCAGGCACTGGAGTCGGCACGGGGGTGATCGGAGCTGGCGCCGGTTGCTCGGAGACAGCCACTGACGGTAATGGTGCCGGCTCAGGACGCAACAAATACCAGGCAGCAGCACCTAACACGGCCAATACCACCAGCGGTAGCAAAGCACCGCGCCCCTGTTGACGAATTTGGCGCATAACATTCTCCTTAAACATGACTTTGCACTACTTTAACCGAGTCTTCGCTATTTGGTGTATGAAGCGATTGAAAAGTTTCAAATTTTTCTTATTCGGTCGAGCTTTGGTTCCGATTGCTTTCAAGCGGCTAATCGTTAATAGTTATCCAATAAGTGCTCTATTCATGAAGTTGTCGCAATGAACTTACCCCAGCAACAGTCTGCACCTCAAAAAACGGCCGTGTTATTAACTGGTGGCGGCGCCCGCGCTGCATATCAGGTTGGTGTGCTGAAAGCGATTGCCCAACAATATCCCCGTAACAGTAAAATCCCGTTTCAGGTTATCTGTGGCACCTCTGCCGGCGCCATCAATGGTACAGCGCTCGCCTGTTATGCCAGCTGCTTTCATTTGGGGGTAAAAAAGCTTGAGTGGGTATGGAAAAATTTTCATGCCAGTCACGTGTATTATTCGGACTATTTTCGGGCAAGCTGGCATTTACTGCGCGGCTTTTTAAGTGCTTTTCAGGCCGATTACGCGAACAACCGACCGGTTTCCATGCTGGACAACCGGCCGCTTAAGCATTTGCTGGCCGACATGCTGGATTTAAAACGGCTGGACCGTAATCTGCAAGGTGGCTATTTGGATAGTGTGTCAGTGACAGCCAGCTGCTACAACACCGGCGAGTCCATTACTTTTTTCCAAAGCCAAACGGCCAAAGAATGGCAACGCTCGCGCCGGCGTGGCGTAAGCACTTTATTAGGCGTGCATCACTTGATGGCCTCGGCAGCAATCCCGTTGGTCATGCCGTCCGTGCGAATCAACCAGCAGTATTTTGGTGATGGTTCCGTTAATCAGCTGGCACCACTGAGTGCCCCTATTCATCTGGGAGCCGATCGTATTTTGATTCTCGGCCTGGAGCAACCACGTAACCACGAGCATCTACAGCAGGTACATCACCATCCAAATCTGGCAACCGTAGCAGGTCATCTGCTGGACAGTATCTTCTCCGATACGCTTAATGCCGATTTGGAACGGATGCAACGCGTGAATAAAACGCTCGAGACCATGCACAAGCATGGTATTAGCACGGAATTAAAACCGGTGCATAGCTATTTGCTGAACCCCACCACTAACTTTAATCAATTAGCCAGTGAGCATTACCTATCTCTCCCAATGGCCGTCAGAACATTATTGCGTACAATCGGCATCCGGCAACATTCAGATTCCAGTCTCGCCAGCTATCTGTTATTTGAAAAAGGCTTCACCAAGCGGCTAATTGAATTAGGCTATCAGGACGCGATGGCGCAAATGCCGGCGCTGATGGCATTTTTGCAAGGTGAACCGGCAACCAATTGCCGCCAATAAATCGGCACGGCTCGCCTACAACTTGAACACTGACTGATAAAACAATCTGAATCAATCACTTAATCCAGTTGGCACAATTACTGCTTCTGTATGTCATGACCAAGTGCAGGAGTGTTTGATGGAATTGTACAGTCTTCAGGATATGTCGCTGGCGCATGTTCCAAGTTATGCCGGTATTACCACCGCCAACCAGTGGAATAACCCACAGGGTCCGGCGACAACCGGCCTTGCCGAACAGCTGCAAACCACGCTGGAACTCGCCCAGCAACTTGACATGTTTTCGATGGCCGCCGGCAAAATACTGCCTTTGACGGCAATCACGCTGCAAACTGCAGTCGGTGAATTTAAAGCCGCCGGATCGTTTCAAGGTCAGGCTGAATATCGATCCATGCTGGTACTCAACGAACAGTGTCTGGCCGAGTTGATCTATCAAAGTGAGCAACACATCAGCCCGATGCAACAACGCAAATTGCTGGCACTGGAAAGCCTATGGTTATTTCCACTGCGCAATGCTTTGATTGTCACCCGCTTACAACAGTTGGCGCTGAAAGATACGCTGACAGGGCTTGGCAATCGACGGTATTTTGACGACGCCTTAGCCAGGGCGATGCAATTGACTGAACGCAAACAGCAAGATATTGCATTAGTCTTGCTGGATTTAGATAACTTTAAACAAGTCAACGATACCCACGGCCACCACGCCGGTGACGAAGTGTTATTAGCGGTGGCTGATGCAATGCGCCATACCCTGCGGGCCAGCGACAATTTGTTTCGCTTTGGTGGTGATGAATTTGCGGTGTTGCTCACTGCCGAAGACGCACCTAGTGCTGAGTTAGTGGCGCATCGCTTAGTCAAAGCCATTGCGCAGCAGCATATCTGCCAACGTTATGCGGTATCAGCCAGCGCCGGCTTAGCCAGGGTCCAGCCGGGCGAAGGTGCCAAAACCTTGTTTAACCGGGCTGACGCAGCATTATATGACGCCAAGCAAGGTGGCAAAAACGTGGTGCGGCTGGCCTCGGCCTCAAGCACTGTCTTCACCGAAGTAATTGGAGCCTGAAACTGATTCAGCGGTGTACCAGCGCACATTCAACCAGCTTGCAGCTTGTGCAGCGCTGCACCGGCTCAACATTTGCTGTGGCATAAGCACGGCATGAACAAGTTCGTTTTGCTGCCCGGCAATGATAAACGGCAGGATGCCACGTTGCCAGGGCGGCACTTTCCAACGTTTACACCAGTCTTTTAACGCCCGGCTCATGCTCTGTCCTGTTGGAGTAAACCGCCGGTTCAGCTGACCAAAACTAAGTGCCAAATCAGCATCAACCGGCACCGCAAGCGGCAGAGGCTGCCAGTCAGCCAGCGCGTGGCTATGCCAATACAGACTCAACTGCAGCTCAGGCCAATCACGCTGACAACCAAACGGAATTTGGCTATCCGATGGTGGCTGCACACTGCGATTCATCTCATCGACATACAACAGTTGGTCGTAGCGACGCAATCGCTTCCCCCCCAGCTGAAACTCTGGCTGTGCATCATGCCGACTGCTCAGAAACATCTGCCGAATTTGTTGCAACTGCACCATTGAGGGCTGCACACCGGCGCGCTGTAAAAAATAGTGCAGTAACAAATCTTGCTCTGGTTGGGCGATAGCCGCTAACTGGTCCAGTGCCAATACCCCATCGGCACAGCAGATCTTTGTCAACCGCGTAGCGAGCTGCTGCTGCTGAAAGGTCAGGCTCTGTTGTAACAGCCCGGCGCTGCGACTAGCGGTTTGACTGATGGCCGGAAAACGGGCACTCAGCTGAGGAATGATTTGCTGACGTAAGAAGTTGCGGTCAAAACTGACATCCTGATTACTTGGATCTTCAACATAAACCAAGCCAAGCCAGTGAGCGACAGCCTCCAGCTGCTGACGGCTAAATGGCAGCAAGGGTCTTAGCAAATGACCAGAGGCAAACGGCTGACAGCTGGCGATGCCGGCCAGCCCGGTCAAACCAGCACCACGCTTTAATGCCAAAAGCAGCGTTTCCAGCTGGTCGTCAGCATGATGTGCCGTTAATAAAACGCCACCAGACACCAGCTGTGTAGCTAGCGCCTGATAACGTAATGTGCGGGCCTGTTGTTCGATATTACGCGTAGGATCAGTCAAGCTGACGGTTAGATCGGTAAACCACACCTGGCGCTCGGCACATTGTGCCCGGCAAAACTCGACCCAGTCAGTCGCAACGCTTTGCAGCTGATGATAAACATGCACGGCTTGCAGTTGCAGTGGCAACTGGGCGCGCACTTGACATAACAAAGCCAACAACAGCATGGAATCTAAGCCGCCACTGAGCGCCAGCACTACCTGACGTCCCTGCCTCGCTACCTGATCAGCACTATCTGCGGCGTCAGTGTCAACGGCAAGCTCAGCTGTGGATGTAGTCGGTGTGGCCTGCAACGCCGTGATAAGTTGCTGGCACATTTGTGTCCATAATTGTTGCGCAGTTACCACAGAGTTTTTATTCCATCCGATTGGCCAAGCCCTGGCACAAAAAAAGCCGCAAAAGCGGCTTTTTTAACGCGATTCACGGTAATTAGCAATAACCGTACGCCATCAAACGTTTGTAACGTCTATCGAGCAATTCAGCGACCGATAGTTTTTCCAGTTTTTGCAAATCACGCACCAGCGCGGTTTTAACGCTCTGCGCGATTTGTTCATGCGCCCGATGCGCGCCGCCCAGTGGTTCGCTGATAATTTCGTCAATCAGCCCCAATTCTTTGATCCGACCGGCGGTCACACCCATAGCTTCTGCCGCTAATGGCGCTTTTTCCGCACTTTTCCACAAAATCGAGGCACAGCCTTCCGGTGAAATAACCGAATAGGTGCTGTACTGCAGCATGTTGACCTGATCACCGACACCAATGGCCAAAGCACCACCAGAACCACCTTCACCAATGACGGTGCAGATCACCGGTACTTTCAATCCGGCCATTACTTTTAAGTTGCGGGCAATGGCTTCACTTTGGCCACGCTCTTCAGCACCAATGCCCGGATAGGCACCCGGCGTATCGATGAATGTAATGATTGGCATCTTAAAACGCTCAGCCATTTCCATCATCCGCAACGCTTTGCGATAGCCTTCCGGACGCGGCATGCCGAAATTCCGTTTAATTTTCTCTGCGGTATCACGGCCTTTTTGATGACCAATCACCATAACCGGCTTATCGTTTAAGCGGGCTGTGCCACACACAATCGCCGGATCATTGGCAAAAGTACGATCACCGGCTAACTCGTCGAAATCGGTAAAAATATGCTTCAGATAGTCCAGCGTATAAGGCCGCAGCGGATGGCGCGCCAGCTGAGAGATCTGCCAGGGGCCAAGCTCTGCAAAAATCTTTTTGGTCAGCGCCAGACTCTTTTCTTTGAGCTTATTGACCTCTTCTTCCAGACCCAGGTCAAATTCACCTGTACGGCTGACTTTGCGCAATTCTTCTATTTTTGCTTCAAGTTCCGCGATCGGTTGCTCAAACTCTAAATAATTCAGCATCATCGACTGTCACTACCTACCTAATTAAATTCCAGTTGTATTGTTGCTAATTGTTTTAACCGATGCAATAAACTATCGGTTGGGGTCACCCACCAGTCTGACCCCAGCAGCAGGGACACAGCCCCTTCCATTCGCTGATAACGCAACTTCACCGGTACAGTCCCGGCTTTATGTTCTGCAAGCAGCTGACGCAATTGAGTTAACTGCTCAGTGCCCATGCGGGTCGAATCAATACTGACAAAGATATGTTTCAGACACTTTTCACGCGCCTGAGTGATCTCGACCACTTCGCGGCCGGTCATTGTAAGGCCACCGCTGAAATCATCAAAGCTGACCTGTCCGGAAACCACCAAAACCTTGTCTTTTTGCAGCAATTGCTCGAAGTTTTCGAATTGTTCCGGAAAAAACCGCACATCAAGCCGCGCCGATTTATCATCCAGTTGCACCAAAGCCCAGCGCCGGCCCTTTTTATTAATCAGCACTCGCACGTTGACGACCAGACCACAGGCGTGCACGGTTTGATCGCGCCGGGTTGGCGTAAAATCGACCAGTCGCGCCGTGCAATAATGATGGATCTCGCCCAGATAGCGGTTAATCGGGTGACCGGTTAAAAACAAACCCAACGTCTCGCGCTCGCCATCGAGCCAAACTTCATCCGGCCAATGCGGCACCATTTTAAAAGCTTTGGCAGAATTTTCCGGCTCCGGCGCCAGCGAACCAAACAAATCATCCTGCCCCATCGCCTGCGCTTTGGCTTGTTGGTCAGCGCCTTTCATCGCTTCTTCCAGCGATGCCATCATCGCCGCGCGGTGTGGCCCCAACTTGTCCATTGCACCGGATAAAATCAGTTTTTCAATGACGCGTTTATTCAGCCGTTTTAAATCGACCCGGTGACAAAAATCAAACAGGTCATGAAACGGCCCGCCTTGCTGACGTGCTTCGATAATGGCTTCAATCGGGCCTTCACCGACGCCTTTAATCGCGCCAATGCCATAAACGATATGGCCTTCTTCATTCACGGTAAACTTGTACAAACCTGAGTTCACATCCGGCGGGATCAGTTTCAGCTTCAGGTTTTCACATTCATCCACCAGCGTTACAATCTTATCGGTGTTGTCCATATCGGCTGACATCACCGCCGCCATAAACTCGGCGGTGTAATGCGCCTTCATCCACAAGGTTTGATAAGACACCAGAGCGTAAGCTGC
>Ga0169931_10008412_pt1 | contig 15067 bp, 17 predicted proteins | sample Kivu_15m_20L_FD_129675 | JGI IMG/M metagenome (GOLD analysis project Ga0169931, IMG submission 129675) | Freshwater microbial communities from Lake Kivu, Western Province, Rwanda to study Microbial Dark Matter (Phase II) - Kivu_15m_20L... | ecosystem: Environmental > Aquatic > Freshwater > Lake... | reverse complement strand
TTTAAAAGCGACGACTTTTTCCCCTTTTACGTAGTCAACGAGCTCAGCCTCAACACTAGCACCAGCAACTGTAGGGCTACCTACCTTGATTGAGCCGGATTCGTTAAGGAGAAGCACGTCGTGAAGGTGGATTTTGCCACTCTTGTCAGCCTTTAAAAGCTCAACATCTATGACATCCCCTTGGGCGACTCGGTACTGCTTACCGCCCGTTTTAATCACTGCGTACATAAACTCTCCAATAGTAATGGGAATACAATACACCAAAAGCACCCTTCAAGTCAATGAGAGGCTTACGGTTCTTTTTTTATAAGGAGTAGAATAAAATAAAAACTACTACACACCAAGGCTATTGTTGCCCCCAAAGGGATATTCCAAGTGGCTGATAACAAGATTCCTACGAGGCTAAAAAGGGTACAAAAACCCACCCCGGCCGCCATCATGTGGTGGATACTTTTTGTGCATTTTCCGGCAACAGCCGCGGGCAGACATAAAAAAGCGATGAGCAAAATAGCCCCGACCGCCTGGATCAGAATCACCACAGTAATCGCCACGAGTGCCAGTAAAATAAGATAAAGCCTGTCGACCGGAACCTTATTGAGTCTTGCCTGCTTCTCATTGTAAGATATAGCTAAAAATAGATACCTATAACGAAAAACCGCTAGGAGCAACAAGATGTCAAGGCAAATTAAAAGTTTAATTTCACGCATCGAGGCCCACAGGATATTTCCAAAAAGGTAGTTCATTAGCTCGACATTATATCCCGGAGTGATCGATGCGAAAATAATCCCCACCGACATCCCAATCGTCCAAATTGCGGCGATCGCCGTATCTTCCCGATCTTTATGTTTTAAATAGACCCATCCAATTACACCGGCAGCCAAAAGACTTGATACGAGGGCGCCGTTCAGGGGATAAAAAATAGGGGAGGGGTAGAGAGAATACAGATAGATGCAGACCCCTATCCCGCCAAGAAGAGCGTGCGATATACTCCCTGCGATAAATACAATTCTTTTGATGACTACGTAGGTCCCCATGATTCCGCTGGCTATGGAGGAGAGGAAAGAGGCTATGGCTGCCATAACCACAAAAGGGTTTGAAAAAATATCTAACACTTTTATTCCTTCCTGGGTTGGATAAGCCGGTTTTCGTAGAGGCCCATCGCCGTGTGCACACAAAGGCTGGTTTTGTCCACCTCCTCAATCCCATTGCTTACTAAAAAAACCTTGTCTGTTTGAGGTAGAAGAGTCTCTAAATCATGGGTCACCATCAAAATGGCAACACTTTTTTTGAGTTCATGGAGGATATCTAAGATCTGTTTTTTCGCTTTTGGGTCGATGTTTGAAGTGGGCTCATCCAAAATCAATAAATCGGGGGAGCATGCCAACGCATGAGCGATCTGGGCTCGTTGGAGCTGGCCGCCGCTAAGTTCTTTCAGGCGCAAATCCCTTATTGACCAAAGATCGAGTGTTTCTAAAAGATGTTGCACAAACAACCCGGTTTTTTTGTCGAATCCGCCCCACCAGGTGAGTTTTTGGATGCAGCCAATACGCACGTGATCGATCAGTCGGATGGGAAATTCCAGATCGATCTTGTGTGCTTGAGGTACATATCCTAGTTGTTGGAAAGTGGATGCAATCTTCCCCTTGACCGGCTGCAAAAAACCCATGATGAGGTTTAAAAGCGTTGTTTTTCCCCCGCCGTTCGGTCCTATGATGATCGAAAAGGTGTGGGGTTCTATACACAAATCGGCATTCTCGAAAAGAGCTTGAGAGCCCGGGTAATGAAAGTCTAGATGTTCAATTTGCAGCATTTGCGACCGGCTTGCGTTTATTGGCGAGGCTCATCCCTAGACGATTGCATGTGTCCAGATAATTTTCGTTATAGGGGTCGATATTATAAATAGGCAGCTCAAGGTCTTTTGCTAGATATTCAGCCGCCTTCTTAGAATGTTGGGGTTGCAAAATCACGCAATCAATATTTTGGGTTTTGAGATCTTTCAAAAGTGTATTGAGATCCTGAATATTTGGCTCTTTTCCCGCCACTTCAATAGAGATCTGAGTTACATCAAATTCTTTGGCAAAATAGGAAAAAGCGGGGTGGGATGTTAAAAAGGTTATAGGCTTTTGGTCTTTTAAATTGGTCTCTATCCAATGAGTCAACACATCGTGCTCACGGACCAGTTCCTCAAGGAATCCCTCAAAAACGCTCTTGAAATAAGGGTAGTTTTCGGTGAGTTTCTCCACGATGATTTGCGCTTGTAGCGAGTCGAGCTCAAGCCCCAGCCAGATATGCCTATCGTAGGGGACAAGAGGGCAGTTGTGTTCATGGTGGTCGTGGGCGGAGCAGTCATGGTGATTATCGTCAAAGGGTATCAGTAGGTTTTTGTAGCCTTTCATTTCGATCTCATGGAGCAAGTTTACATATTGCACCGATACACCTGCCCCTTTAAGGGCTTCCAACAACTGATACTCAAAAGCTTCCCCTATGCCAAACCATAAGACCGCATCTTTTAGTTTTTTCATGTCTTGGGGTTTAGCCTCATAAAGGTGCGGATCAAAGCCGTTTGGGACGACAGATTCGACTCGGAAGCGGTTTCCCACCAGTGACTTAACCATTTTTTTATAGGGGGGGACGGATACCAGGATGAGTGGTTCAGTTGCAACCACCTCCTTGAGGTTGGTCTTCATAAATAAAAGGGGGATTGTTGCGAGAAGGCAGATAAAAAGAATTACAACAAAAATTTTTAATCGTGCACCTTTGTGTGGAGGGGCCGATTTATTTTGATCTTCTGGGCTCATGCTTAAGGATTCTACCGTGAATTAGATTTACAATAAAACGAAAATCCTCTAGCTTAGTTCAACGATTTAGTTCGAGACACGGAAGAGTGTCCGAGTGGCTTAAGGAGCACGCTTGGAAAGCGTGTATACGTTAACCGCGTATCGAGGGTTCGAATCCCTCCTCTTCCGAAATTCATTTACATTAAGATGAGAATCCCTTAAAAGGGGGAAAATCAATCTCATGAAGTGCCCATACTGTAGTTTTCTAGAATCCAAAGTTACCGACTCCAGAACCGCTCCGGAGACTAATGCGATCCGGCGCAGACGGGAGTGTTTAGGCTGTTTGAAACGCTTTACCACGTTTGAATCGGTAGATCTTACTGTCCAAGTGCGAAAAAGGGACGGTAGCTACGAGGATTTTGTTTTGGAAAAGCTTGTAAGAGGCCTCGATGCCGCTTGCAGAAGGACTAAAATTAGTCACGAGCAAGTTTTAGCAATTGCTGCCGAGATAGCCTCTCAGGTCGCAGAAAGGCAGCGAGAAATCGATTCTACAGAAATCGGAGAGATTGTGATGACTAAACTGAAAAGTTTAGACACAGTCGCATATATCCGTTTTGCTTGCGTTTACCGCAGGTTTAAGGACATGGATGAGCTGATGAACGTGATCAACACCGCTCAATTTGCTGTAAAGGAGAACTAAAAATGGGTCTGTCGAAGAAAGAGCTAGAAGATTATAAGCAAATTTTAATCAAAATGAGAATGCAATTAACCCGCCAGGTCAAAGGTTTTTCTGAAGATGCTATGGAGCTTGAGGGTGTTAAAGGGGCCTCGCAGCACCAAGCCGAGGGGGCGGGGGACTCAAGCACGCAAAATGTTCTTTTAGAGGTCGCCAGCAAAGAGGTGGATGTGGTTAAGCTCATCGATCGTGCTTTGCAAAAAATCGAGGAGGGGACCTATGGGATCTGTGATTTGACGCAAAAACCTATTTCTAAACCCCGTTTAACCGCCATTCCTTATGCTGTTTACACTGTTGAAGCTCAGGCTATGATTGAAAATGATAAAAAAAATAATCGACTGGAGTAATCTTTTTTCTTTAGCCCTTATTTGCCTTGTATTTGGGTTGGATATTTTTATTAAAAAAGTTGTTTTAGAACATGCCCAGATACTTCCTCTTTTTGTCGCCTCTTTTTTTGGTAAGGTAGATCTTTGGATTGACCTTGTCTATAATCAAGGGGCTGCTTGGGGCTCTTTTGCAAATTATGCAACGCCGCTACTTATATTGCGGTTTATTATCCTGTTTGTTGTCTTAGTGCTCTTTTTTCGCTCCAAAGATCTGACCAAAAAAATTGCATATTCCCTAGTAATTGCAGGGGCTTTTGGAAACCTTTACGATACCTTCTCCTACGGGCGAGTAATCGATATGGTCCATTTTATATTTTTTGGAAAAAGTTTTGGCATATTTAACTTGGCAGATACCTCCATATTTTTTGGGCTTATCACCCTTTTGCTTGCAAAAAAAAGGGTTGAAATTTGACCCATGCAACTCAAACTTTCCCTCTTTGAAGAGATCTCTTTATTGATCGATCCGGATGAATTACAAACCTTTTTGGCCCTGATTCCCCAGGGGTTTTTCTTGGATGCATCAGCCCCTTTCAATGAGCCTAAGTTAGAAAAAAAAGATTTTTTAAGCGCCTACACAAACTATATCGAAAACCTTAAAAAGGGGGTGTATACCGATCCAGGCCCCCTATTTCATTTGAGATTTGTGGTAGAGGAGAACATCGTAAAATTTAACCCCGTGGCCGGGGGGAAGTGGATCCTTTTTTTTGAGCATCCTCCAATCCATTTAAAACACACAACAGCTATTGTCTCCTCCGATCAATCCTGGAAGATGCATGTTTTTGGAAAAGATCGGCTGTTTTTAGGGATCACATTTCAGTTCCCCAGAATATATGAGGGCAAAGATCGGATAACAAGAAAAACGGTAGGTCGTGAGGAGTTTAAAGCCTTTCGACAGATGAGCCGCTGGGCAAAAGAACACACGTTTACTTTAAAAGCGAATGGGGCCCCTATTGAGGTAAGGGTCTCGGAGAAAAGCCTTTTATGGTTGAAAGCCACACCTCAGCTAAAAAAATTTTTTGATTCAGGAGTTTTAGAGTGAGATATCCCACTGTATGTTTGGCTGAATCGATGACAGGAGGGCGCGCCTCGTCTAAGCTGGTAGAGGTGCCCGGAGCATCAAACTATTTTTTGGGGGGCGTAATTGCCTATAGCGTTCCTTCAAAAATCGAGCTGTTGGGGGTGAGAAAAAAAACCATTGAGGACTTTGGTGTTGTAAGCCCCGAGGTTGCAATAGAGATGGCACTGGGAGCAAAACACCAATTTAAGGCAGATATCTCTCTAAGCGTCACCGGTTTTGCAGGCCCTGAGGGGGAAAATGTGGGTTTAGTCTATGTTGCTATTATTTTTAACGATCATCGGGATTGCAAAAAACTAGAGATCAGGGGAAAATCTAGAGGCGACATCATCGAAGAGGCAACAAACTGGATGATCTCGCATATAGATTTTTTAAGAAAGGCCCCATGAAGATCTTGAGTGTTAAAAACGAGCAAATCAAACATCTTGTACACCTTAAAGATAAAAGAGATAGAGATCGCCATAAAGAGTATATCATCGAGGGATATAGAGAGCTCCTTCATGCTAAATCCGCTGGTGCATCGATCAAGAAAATCTTTTTTTGCCCCGAGCTTTTTTTGGGTCAAAATGAGCTCTCCCTTCTTAAGGAATTTGAAGCCGAAAAAATTGAGTGCGCTGCAGAGCCATTTCGGAAAATGTCCTATAGGGATAGGCCGGACGGTTTGATTGCGATTGCAAACCAAGAGTCAAAAGATACCGGGGAATTAAAAAAAATTCTCACCAAAAAAGCCCCGTTTATTGTTGTAGTGGAATCTATAGAAAAGCCGGGAAATCTGGGCTCTATTTTGCGCTCTTGTGATGCAACCGGAGTCGATGCATTGATCGTGTGTGATCCTAAAACGGATATCCATAATCCTAATGTGATCCGCTCCAGCGTGGGCGCTTTCTTTCTCGTGCCGATGTTTCAAATGGATTCTATTGAGGCGCTACAGCTTTTGAAAAGTCATCAACTTGAGCTTCTTGCCACCACCCCACACACGGATATTTTCTATGATGAGGTAGACCTTAAAAAAGGGGTGGCAATTATTTTAGGAACTGAGCAGCTTGGCTTAACAGAACTTTGGATGGAAAGGGCAACTCTCAAAGTCAAAATGCCGATGCTTGGGAAAATGGATTCTTTAAATGTATCGAATGCTGCTAGCGTCATGATGTATGAGGTAGTTCGACAAAGGCGCCATGCAAATCGTATATGAAGACAACCATTTTATCGCTATAGTAAAGCCATCCAAAATCTCTACGGAGCCCCATTTTGAGGATGAGGTTAAAGCATTCATCAAACTGCGCGATCAAAAGCCCTCGAATGTCTATTTAAAAGCTACACACCGCCTGGATCGCCCTGCCTCGGGAATCGTCCTTTTTGCCAAAACAGAAAAAGGGCTTGTTCGCATGCATAAGTGGATGCGCGAGCGAAAAGTAAAAAAAACCTATTATGCCCTAGTTGAGGGAATTGTTACCCCGCCCCAGGGGAGTTGGGAAGACCACATTTCCAAAGGGGAGAAAAAAGCCTATTTAGATCCATTAGGTAAAGAGGCGCTTTTACACTACGAGACTGTGGCTAACAAAGAAAATAGGACATTATTGAAAATAGATCTGGTAACGGGCCGTTATCACCAGATTCGAGTGCAAGCTGGCTCAAGAGGGCACTATGTTGTAGGGGATAATCTATATAGAAAGGGGACTCCACCCCAAGAGATCGCTCTATTTCATTCCAAAATGGAATTTATTCATCCCATAAAGGGGACTTTGTGCATAATTGCAGTTCATTGTCCTTTTATTTAGGGGAGTTGACATCTTATGTTGGAAGAACTGATCCAAAACTCAGTCAAAGAGGCGATATCGATTCAATACCATTTAGAAAAAAAAGAGAGTCTTGAGTTTATAAAACTTTTGGCTAACTGGCTTTATGAGTGTTATGAAAAAGACAAAAAAGTTCTTATCGCAGGAAATGGGGGAAGTCTATGCGATGCGGACCATTTCGCTGAGGAGTTAACCGGTTTTTTTCGTCAAAGATCACGCCCTGCCATTGCAGCAATCAGTCTTTCCCATCCTGCCCACATGAGCTGTGTTGCAAATGATATAGGTTTTGATTTTGTTTTTTCTCGAGCAGTAGATGCGTTAGGCAAAGAGGGGGATCTTTTAGTTGTTTTAACCACTAGTGGAAATTCGAATAATTTGATTCAAGCGGTGGAATCGGCAAAAAAACAGGGGATGAAGACTGTTGCCTTTTTAGGAAAAGAGGGGGGAAAATTGAAGGGTGTTTGTGATTTGGAGTGGATTGTTCCCGGATTTGGCTTCTCCGATAGGATTCAAGAGGCACACATGAGTGCTATCCACATTGCAATTGAAGTTGTTGAAACCATGATTTGTTCCCCATGCTTAAGCGCAACGCCCTCTTAACTTTTGAAACCCTTTTGCGAGATAAAGTGCTAAGAGAAAAGATCTCCTTTCTTTTAACGCCTATAAGTTTTTTATTCGGCTCTTTTTTAAAACTGCGCCATTTTTTTTATAAAAAAGGTCTTTTTTCCTCCTATAAAGCGGAACTTCCCGTAATTTGTGTGGGGAGTATTTTTGTGGGGGGCTCCGGAAAAACTCCGTTTGTGAGACTCATTCTACAGTATTTGCCCAAAGAGGCTTTTGTCCTCACTCGTGGGTACAAAGCCCTAGATGAACCCCTTTTTTTTGAAAACTGTGTTGTGGAAAAAAATAGAGTTAAAGGGGCTAAAGAGTGTCTAGAAAAAGGGGCCAAGATCATTATTATGGACGATGGGCTGCAACATCTTCGTTTAAAAAAAGATGTGAAAATTGCAGTCTTGAGTCAAGAGCAGCTGGAGAAGGGTTGGAACCTTTTGCCTAGAGGTTCTTTAAGAGACATCCCCCAAGTGCTTGAAGAGGTCGACTACATTGTTTTACACGAAATGGAGACTCAGATAGAGTACCTGAAGGCAAAATCTTCTTTAAAAAGTTTCCAAAAACCCCTCTTTTTAGGAACAAAACCAACTTTTTTAGGTTTTTTCACAATGGACGGGCATCGTGTCGAAAACGTCAAAAAAGCATTTCTTGTATCCGGAATTTCGCGACCGCACCGTTTTGAAAAGATTGTCCATGAGCAAGGGGTAGAGGTAATCGACCATTTTCTTTTGGAGGATCATGGGATGTTATCTTTTCAGGAGTTGGAAAGTCTTTTGCAACGTGCCCAAAAACTGAATGCTTTTTTGGTAATGACTGAAAAAGATGCGGTAAAATACCCCTATTTTGAGGAGGTGTTGCAGGCCAAAATTGAGACGAGAGTCGCATATGATAACGAGAATTTCTTAAACTTAATCGGGAGAATCAATGAAGCCTTGGATTAAAGTCGTCATAGCCCTTTTTTTAGGCTCAGTTTTTGGCCTGTATACAGGTAAAAGTTATCCGATTTTGGAGAGGATTGGACAAGTTTTTATCGATTTACTCAAGATGAGCGTAGGATTGATTGTTTTATCGTCAATTATTACGGGAATCTGCCATATCTCTTGCCCTGCGAAACTAAAAAGAATTGGATTAAGATCGTTACTTTTTTTCCTTACTACCACGATGATAGCTATATTTAATTCTCTCTTGGTGAGTTTCTGGATTCGACCCGGAGAGGGGTTGGGGATGATCTATCCGAAAAAAACAGCTCAAATAACAGCTTCGATGATGGACCAAATTTTTGCCCTTTTCCCCTCAAACCCTTTTGCATCCCTCTCTTCAGGAAATATTTTACAAGTGATTGTTTTTGCAACATTTTTTGCATGCGCGCTTTTGAGTTGCAAAGAGAAAGGGGAGCCGGTCCTTAAATTTTTTGAATCTCTGATGGAGGTTATGATCCGTCTTACCCAAATTGTAATGCGATTGGCACCTATTGGTGTCTTTGCCCTGATGGCCTCTTCTATTGGTCAAATGGGTTTAGAGCTTTTGCAGAAACTCTTTTTCTATCTATGCTGTAATTATATCGCTTTAGGGCTTCAGCTCTGTATTGTCTACTCTTTTGCAGTCTATTTTTTAGCGAATCTATCGATTGTTAAATTTTACAAAGGGATGAAGGACGCTGTAATCTATGCCCTCTCTACTTGCAGTAGTTCCGCAACTTTGCCGATCTCTCTAGAGTGTGTTCGCACAAATTTAGGAGTCCCTAAGGAGATAGCAGGGTTTGTGCTTTCGATTGGATCCACAATCAATATGAATGGGGCGGCAATCGGGCAAATAAGCTGCGCTCTTTTTATAGCCCAAGCCTACGGGATAGATTTGCCCTTCTCCTCCTTATTGCTTTTGATCCTCTCCACTTTTTTATCTGCTGTTGGAGCTGCCGGAATTCCCGGTGCATCTATCATGATGATGTCTATAATTTTGAACGCTGTAGGTCTACCGTTAGAGGGGATTTTACTAGTTGCTGGTGTGGATCGCTTGAGAGAGATGTTCTCCACCGTTGTGAATGTTTTGGGAGATGCCGTGGCTGCTGTATACGTTGCTAAAAAAGAACAAGAGGTTGTTGAATACTCTAAAAAATTTGCGCTCTCATAAGGAAAGGATTCATGTTTCAAGAACTTTTAAACCAACAAAAAGAGTACATCCAATTCTTTTTTGAGGAAATAGATGTCAACACGGCAAATATTTTACTTGAAAAACTCCACTATCTTTCAGGGAATCTGATTTTCACAGGGGTGGGTAAATCGGGGCAGATTGCAAAAAAACTAGCTTCCACTTTTATCTCCACAGGGACAAAAGCCCTTTATCTCCATCCGGTTGAGGCTCTACATGGGGATTTAGGGATCATATCTCAAGACGATATTGTGGTTTTTTTGTCCAAAAGCGGCAACAGCAAGGAGCTTGTGGATTTGGCAAAAATATTTTATGCACGCTCCATTTATCAGGTTTTATGGGTTTGTAAAAGGGACTCCCTTTTAGAAAAGTTTATGGATCTTACTTGTCTATTACCCTTAAAAAGGGAGTTATGCCCCTATAATCTTTCCCCCACAACCTCTCCGTTTTTGCAGATGTGTTATGGAGATACCCTAGCCATAGCTCTGATGCGGAAAAAAAAGTTTTCTTTGGATCAGTATGCAGACAACCATCCCAGCGGATTTATCGGGACACGGAGCCGAAGAGTTGTGGATGTAATGGTCAAACTGGATAATTTACCGATAGTCACTCCCGAAATGCATCTTAAAAAAGCCCTTTTGATTCTATCCAAAAAAAGATTAGGATGTGTTTTGGTAGTGGATAAAAAAGGGGAATTGGTAGGTATTTTCACAACCGGGGACCTGAATCGATGCCTAGTGCAAAATGATGAAAACCTGTTTGAAACCCCCATCGATAAGCTGATGACGATCGATGTTTCTACTATTGATGCACAAGATCGTGTAGATACGGCCTTGAATTTGATGCAAAACCCTGATAAAAGGGTGCAGATGCTCCCTGTAATTGATAACGGGTGTTTAGTGGGGCTTCTCCATTTACACGATGTTGTAGAGGATGCTTTTCAAAAAAGTGTTCCGCAGGAGAATTGCGTATAAAATATTTAGGGGTAGTGTATGTTTCTATTCGATCCGGCAGGTCTTATTTTGACAGTTTTTATTGTCGGATACATCCTGATCATTTATGAAATAGCTACTAAGATTGACAAGGCCGCTACAGCCATATGTATCGCTGCTGTCTCCTGGCTTATCTTATTTATGTTCAGTCCCTATGCAAAAACCTACGGACAACTTCTTGAATTTTTATCCGACATTTCCCAAATCATCTTTTTTTTGCTAGGGGCAATGACTCTGGTGGAGGTCATTGATGCTCATAGGGGTTTCGAGGTAGTCCAAAGGTTTTTAAGAACAAGGTCTAGACCGCTATTATTAATACTGTCGTCCTGCATAACCTTTTTTCTCTCTGCAATTTTAGATAACCTCACAACGATGATTTTGATGATCTCCATCATGCGTAAATTGATCCCTGAGAAAAAAGAGAGATTAGTTCCGCTTTGTTTAGCTGTCATGGCAGCCAATGCAGGGGGTGCTTGGACTCCGATTGGCGATGTCACCACAACTATGTTGTGGATCAACGAAAAGATCTCCTCCTGGAGGGTCATTTCCACCCTATTTTTCCCAAGCCTTGTTGCTTTAGCCATTCCTCTTGGGATCTATCTTTTATATGAAAAGGGGAGCTACCCTAAGCTCGTTCATGAGACAAAACCAAGAGAGCCAAGATCATTGATTATACTAATTATTGGCCTCGTTAGTTTGTGTTCTGTTCCTGTTTGGAAAGCCTTAACCGGATTGCCTCCGTTTATGGGGGTGCTCCTTGGCCTTGCGATTGTTTGGATTCTAACGGATCTATTCCACACACCCTATAAAGATAGAGATCATTTGAGAATTGCCTATGCACTTACAAAAATCGACGCATCGGGTATTTTGTTTTTTCTCGGGATTCTTTTGAGCGTAGGTGCGCTAAATGCTGCAGGAATTTTGGATCTGTTAGCCGATTTCCTCTCAGTAAACCTAGGGGGTTATACTGCTGTTGCGACAGCTATCGGTTTGGCATCTGCCGTTATAGACAACGTTCCGATTGTTGCAGCGGTTATGGGGATGTACAATGTGCCGATAGATCACCCTTTTTGGCTTCTGACAGCATTTACTGCAGGAACGGGAGGCAGCATTTTCCTCATAGGATCAGCTGCCGGAGTTGCATTGATGGGAATAGAAAAAATCGATTTCCTAGAGTATCTGAAGAGAGCGTCTCTCCCCGCTTTTTTGGGATATGTTGGGGGGATTGTTTGCTACCTTCTTTTGACTTAGGTTTCTTAAGGCCTGCCCTACAAGATCGTAGTCTAAAGAGTCGGTGATTTGTACTTCGACAAAATCCCCTATACCCACATGCTCAAAACCCCCATTAATGATCACACAGCCGTCGATTTCTGGGCATTGGCCATAGAATCGTCCAACAAAAAGGTGGTCGACCTCAGGATGAACCCCGTCCACTAGGACTGTGAGAGTTTTTCCAACATAGGTTTTGAACCGTTTTCTTGTCGCTTTTTGTTGCACTTGCATCAATCGATCCCAGCGTGATTGTTTGGTTGCTTCGTCCATGTGCCCCTCGAGCTGGTGCGAGTAGGAGAGCTCTTCACGAGAGTAGGAAAAAACACCCACGTTATCCAGCTTGGTCTTTTCTACAAAATCGACTAGCTCTTGAAATTCACTCTCTGTCTCGGAGGGAAAGCCTACCATTAAAGAGGTGCGGATGACTATGTGGGGAATTTTTTCTCGAAGTTTGTGTATGGTGGTAAGGATATCCTCTTTAGAGGTTTTTCTAAACATGAGCTTGAGTAGACGGTCGTTGATATGTTGAATGGGCATATCAAGGTAGGGGAGCACCCTAGCATCGTTTTGGATAATCTCGATGAGCTCATCGTCAATTTCATCGGGATATAGGTAAAGAAGTCTTATCCAGAATTGCCCCTGTTTTTGAAGCAGGTGTTTCAGTAGGGAGTGGAGCGCCTGGTTTTCGCGTCTGTCCTTACCAAAATCCCCAAGGTCCTGGGCAATCAAGATAATCTCTTTTACCCCCTGATGCAGGAGGGCATGAAATTCTTTATCAATCTGCTCTAACGACTTTGAGCGAAGGGGGCCTTTGATCTTTGGGATGATGCAGAAAGCACAGTTTTTTCGACACCCCTCTGCAATTTTCAGATACGCGTAGTGTTTTGGGGTAGAGGTAAGTCTCGGTACCTCACCGTTTTGTAAAAAACTTTTTGCTGTAGAAACGATCTCCCCTTTTTCAAAAGAGCGAACTGCGGTAAGAATCTGGTCGATATCTGCCGAACCAAGGAAATAGTGAATTTCGGGAAAAAGCTCAGCCAACTTGTTTTTTTGGATACTTACCATGCACCCAGCAACAATAATTTTAGCACCGGGCTTCATGACTTTGAGTGTTCGGCTAACCGTATCAACCGCCTCTTGTCGGGCCGCTTCTAAAAAGCCACAGGTATTGATGATGTGAAAATCGGCCAAGTCCGGATTAGCGGAGACTTCATACCCGTTTTTTAAAAGCAGAGCTAGCATCACCTCAGTATCTACAAGGTTTCTGGAGCAGCCTAAGCTGGTGAAAGAAAGGGTATTTCCCATATGGAGTTCGTCTCATCTGTTTTACTGGATAGATTTTAAAAGGGGAGGCAAATTTTTGTACACCCAAACCGGTAAAAAGTTTCAGGGAAATTTCGTGGTAAGAGTCTTTTTAGAAATGATTGAAAATAAAAATAACCTAAGCTTATGTTTAAAGATATTGTTTATGTTTGTTAAAAAAAATTAAAGGTATGCATGTCAGTACTCCCAACACCATCCCCCTATGCCCAGACCCAAACTAATTCTGATGACATTATCCCGCTGGAGGAGATGTATGACGACAGTATTGAGGGTCTTCAAAATAAGTGTGACAAATATGTTTCCAATTTAAGAAATACTGTTACTTCTTTAGGGGAAATTTTCAAGGATCAAACTATACAACCCCAACAAATCAAAGACCTTTTAAGGTTTCCCATTTGTAATTTGGAAAACGGAAGAAGGAAGTTGGAGTGGGTCCAAACAAAAGTGCGTGAGATATATGGGGAGGATATCAGAAAAGAAGAGCGTTACTTTCTAAATACCTACTTTAAAATTAATGACCTCAAAAGCTGGGGCTATAGATTCGTTGACTATGCCTCAGCGTCTGTTGCATTGGCGATGATTTTTATTGAGGCGACCAAATCCCAGGAGAAGGAGCAGGAATCCTCAAGATTAACAAGCCACTGGGCTGTGACGGGCGGATTTGTTGTTCTATCGAAAGTGTTAAGCGCGGCAACCGATTACCGTAACAAAAAAATTAATGAAAAAGCTTTAAAAAAAGCCCGATTGCTAGACCTTAAGTACAGGTGCGACAAAATCTATGAGGCGACTGCTATAATTGATTTCTTAAAGGCAATCACCCTGTCAGTGGAAGAAATTGATCCAGTGGCTCTAAGGTGCCAATTAAAAAAATCTGTTAGGGCATTAAAGGATGAGGGAATGGGAATAGTTCCAAGGAGCGTCGCTAAAGGGGTTAAAAAAAGGTTAAACGATCTCCTAGAGAAAAAAATTTTTCATGAAGCGGGTTCCGTTGGTCTTCTCCATTTTCAGATAGAAAAAAGGGCTTTGAAAAAGACATTCGATGCTTGGAATCGAAGCAGATTTTCCATAGATAGCGAAGCCTCTGTAGATGGAGACTGGTCTTCTTGCCAAGTGATCCCTCTTGAGGAAGCGGCAGGAGTAGGATTACACAGTAATCTATCTAATGAACCTCAAGAGCAAATAGACGCTACTGTGGTAGAAGTGGGAATAGTTCCAGATGCAATGGGGATAGCTCCAGATGCAATTAGAGCAGGCGAAAATCCAGAGCAGCATCAGGTTGCACCCCATGAGAATCAAAATTTTAGCCTCACAGCGCAATTGCAGTATGGAACGGGATACAGCACGCATTCCAGTTTTAGTTCAGTAGCTCCAAGAAGCGTGGGGTTCAACACACCCAGAGGGCAAGCTTCCAATATGATTGCTGCTCCAAACCTGTTGCAACTTGCACAGAGTAACGAAAATTTTAACTTGTGTTAAAAAAAATTTAAAAAAAGCTTTAGAAATAACAGGCTCGAAGAGTTGTGTGCAAGTGTATTTAAGGATATAAAGCACACAAATTCAACGAGAAAAAACAAAAAAAAGAAAAAAGAAAAAAAAGAAAAAACATGACATAACTTGTTGTTTTTCAATAGGTTAAGGTTAGGTAAGAAAAAAATAAAAAACAATTCGTTGCGTAATAATCTTACCTGGTGCTATTGTTTTGTACATCTTCAACGAACACGATGAGTGTAAGACGAAGAATAGCAGCGAAATAGTTGCAAAGTTCTGTGACAGTAATAATGAAGTGACGAGCGGCGAGAATGTTGTGTAGAGCTTACTAAGAGTAAGTGAACAACTTCTCGAGTATGCTCTAGTCAAAACTTTTTTAAAATTATTTTCTGAGAATTTGATCTTGGTTCAGATTGAATGCTGACGGCGTGGATGAGGCATGCAAGTTGTACGAAGTGAGGG
>Ga0169931_10008411_pt1 | contig 15068 bp, 11 predicted proteins | sample Kivu_15m_20L_FD_129675 | JGI IMG/M metagenome (GOLD analysis project Ga0169931, IMG submission 129675) | Freshwater microbial communities from Lake Kivu, Western Province, Rwanda to study Microbial Dark Matter (Phase II) - Kivu_15m_20L... | ecosystem: Environmental > Aquatic > Freshwater > Lake... | reverse complement strand
TTTTTAATTATTATTTTAAATTTTAATTTTGTACACTTAAAGTTCAATTTTTATTTAAAGTTAAAATACTTTAATTTACTAATGGATATTCCAAATACAAATATCGTTTATCAGTACGATGGTGAATTAAATGCTAGAGATTACGATAATGGAAGTAATGTTGATATAGAAAGTAACGAAGAAGAAATATTAAAGGAAATATTATTAAAATCAAATAAACAAAATATTAATAAAGGATGGAATGATAAAAATGAGAATATATTAATAAGTATAGGTGAAAATTGTACAAGTTATAAATATATGCATGACCGTTCTGCACAAATATGTTATAGAACACATAAAATTATAAAAATTATATTAATTGTTTTTTCAACATTATTAAGCGCTATGACAAGTGTACCTAATTCATATACTTGTTCAGAAGGTTATGTTACAATTGTTATGTACATATTAACATATGTAGTCACTTTATTAAGTGTATTAATGCATTTTTTACAAAATGAAAATAAAGGTATATCCCATACACGAGCTGCTTCAGAATTTAGTAAACTATATCATGCTATACAACAACAAATGTGTTTATATAGAAGAGATAGAATTATAGCATTTAAATTTTTATCAAAAATATTTAAAACATATGATTCATTGATAGTAACAAGTCCTGAAATAAATGAATCAGTATTCAACGAATTTAAAAGAAAATTTGCTAGTTGTAAAATTGATTTAAATAGTATAGCTAATAAAATGCAAAAAATAGATATTATATCAGAAGATAACATAGGAGGCACGGATGAAACAACACATGATAATACTATTCGTGTACGTGGAGGAATTGAATTAACAAATTTAAAAATAGATGGTGATATTACAGATAAAGAGTTGAATACATGTAATCCACAAAATATAAAAGAATTAAGGGCACGATTTTTTAAAGAAAATGCAACATATGAATATATGAGATTTTTACATAATGAAATTGACGATTAATTAATCTGAATGTGCCAAGTGGATATTGCGAGTTTTATATCTATTTAATTTCTTTGCAACAGAACTATATAATTCTTTTCTAAAGTTTTTCAATAATTCATTTAATATATTAATAAAATCATTTCTAGTCCATTTGTGTTTTAATTTTAAATTATTATCTAATGAAATAAAGGTTTGATAAAGAGATTCTTTGTCCATATTTTTCAAAACTCTGTGATTTATTTCTGTATTTAAATTTTCCCATAAAACTTTATTATCCATTTTTTGGGTGGTTTCCAACAATATAGGATTATATTCAATTGATTCAATTTCAATGACAGTCTTAATATCAAATTTAACAGTGTTGTAAATATAACCTTTATTATTTATTGTTTTTTTGGACTTAATAAAGTTATCATCTATAAAATAAACGATAGAATCATCTTTATCAGATTCATTTAAATCTTCAAGATATTCGTTTAAATATCTTTTTACACAGACATCACTATCACTTTCATTACCATAAAGAATATTTACAATTGATTTTTTATTATTAATCAAATCATTTTTTAATATAATAAACATGTCTATATTATATAATTAGTCTTTAAATTAAATTTGTTAAATTAAATTTGTTAAATTACTTCTAATTTGGTACACAAATAGCACAATATCATATTTGTTTTTCATTTGGTACGTTTATTTATATAAAAAAATACACTACTAAATATAAAGGATACTAAAAATAACATAATGAATATTATTATTCCATTATGTGGTATTGGTAAACGATTTGCTGATAAAGGTTATACATATCCAAAACCATTGATTAAAGTTTTAAACAAAGAAATAATTTCATATACATTAGATAATCTTCAATTAAGTCCAGATGATAAAATATATATTATTTATCATAAATCATTGAATGATTTTAATTTTAGTGAATTTATATATAAAAGAAATGAAAATATAAAATTAATAAAGGTAGACCATTATACAAAGGGTGCTGTTGAAACTGTATTAATTGGATTACCGCACATTGAGAACACTTCATATCCATGTTTGTTATTAGACGGTGATACATTTTATATTTGTGATATACTATCATATGCTAGATGTGCAAAGAATAATACTGTTTTTTATTTTAAAGAAACGATTGATAATGATAATCATGAAAAACCAAAATTTTCATACATAAAAATGAGTGACCCAAAAATGAGTGAAGATAGCGTGTTGACAGATATTATAGAGAAACAAAGAATAAGTGACAATGCAAATACAGGTGCTTATTTATTCAAGGATGTTAATACATTAACAAAATATGCAAAGTATATTATTGACAACAATATTAAATTTAACAATGAATATTATACTTCTTGTATTATTAAAGAAATGATAAAGGATAAACATATTTTCAATGGTAAATGTGTAGATATAAACGATTATGTATCATTGGGGACACCCGAACAAGTTGAACATTTTATTGATATGCAAAACACATGTTATTTATTTGATTTAGATGGTACACTCGTATTAACAGATCATATATATAAAATTATATGGAAAGATATTTTAAGTGAATATCATATTGATATAACAGATGATATATATAATGATTATATAAGTGGTAAAGATGATTCATCTGTTTTACATAGATTAATTCCTAATTTTAATGAACAAATAAGGAGTGATATTTCAAATAAAAAAGATCTCTTGTTTAAACAGCATGCTGATAAGATACAAATTATAGAACATGCAGTTGAATACATTAAACATTTGCATAAATTAAATAGAAAAATTTGTATTGTTACAAATTGCAACAGAGATACAGCAATGTTTATATTAGAATTTATTCAGATAATGGATAAAATAAATTTACTTGTTATAGGAAATGAATGCAAAAATCCAAAGCCATTCCCAGATCCATATCAATATGCGTTAAAGAAAATGGAATGTGCTTCTGAAAATGCTATTATATTTGAAGATTCATCTGCTGGATTATTAAGTGCCAAAGGTATTTCACCTAGATGTATCGTTGGTCTTCAAACAACATTATCACGTGATGAATTATTAAAAAGAGGTGCAAATATAACAATTGAAAATTATAAAAATCTTGAATTGTGTAATATAAAAAATAATGATACAAACACATTAACAGTGATAGAGGATAAAATTTTAAAAATTCTTAAAAAAAATCACAATGTTGATAGCGTTAAAATTGATCGTACAAAATTAAAAGGTGGATATATTGCAAATGTCATGAAAGTAAAAACAAATGTTTTTGATTGTATTGTAAAGTTGGAAAATAAAACTGAAAGTATGTTGCAATCAATGGCTGTTGATATTGATTTATACGGACGAGAATATTATTTTTATGAAACAATTAGAAATGTGATTGATGATTCTATTATTAGAGTACCAAAATGTTATGGTATTTTAAAAGACGATGATTTTAAATCAGAAGGAATTATTCTTCAAAATTTAGATACATCAGAATATGTATTGAATTTAGATTTAAATAAGCAACCTGTTCAAACATCATTAAATATAATAAATAGTCTTGCTACTTTTCATAGTACATTTTGGAATAAAGATCTACAAGCAGCATTTCCATTATTACGTAAAAATAATGATACAAAATTCAATCCTAAATGGAATCAATTTATAAGTTCCAGGTGGGTTTCGTTTACTCAACGATGGTCAAATGTATTGACACCTAATCAAATACAATTAGGACAAAAAATTGTAGACAAGTTCCAAAATATTCAAGATCATTTAAGTAAGGACAATCTTACATTGTGCCATGGTGATGTTAAATCAGGAAATATCTTTTATAAAAAAGAATATGATACTTCTAACAAATACGAAACATACACTCCTTATTTTATAGATTGGCAATATATTATAAATGGTAAAGGTGTTCAGGACCTGGTTTTCTTTATTATAGAAAGTTTTAATAAAGAAACAATAAATAAATATGCAACACTATTTAAACATTATTATCACTGTCAATTATTTGAAAACGGTATCACAAACTACACGTTTGAAGAATATGAAAAAGATTTTAAACTGTCTATTTGTGAGTATCCATTTTTTGTAGCTGTATGGTTTGGTACAACACCAGAAGAAGATTTAATAGATATAAATTTCCCATTCTTTTTTATTCAGAAATTATTTTACTTTATAGAACAAAATACAAATTTACAATTTTTTGAAGACATTTAAAAAAATCCAAATTTACAATTTTTTAAAGACATTTAAAAAATACAGTTACTTATTTTTTGTTGATTCTATAAAAAAGCTTTGTTTTCTACCACTTGGATCTAATGTATTGCTCCATTTAGGAACCCACCTTTTTATAGTATATTCTGCCATATCTGATTTTTTTGAAAATAATTCACTAAATATAATTCTATAATATAACTCTTCATTTGTTTTTGGAATTACATATGTAAAATCCTTTTTTAATTTTTGAAATTCACTTTCTGTATACATTCCATCTGTATATTTTTTTAAATTATCAATCCAATTAAATTCCTCATCAAACCCAGATACACCATCTGACAACTGATCCTTTACTCTATATAAAATTTCATCGGGTAAATAACCTTTAAACGAATCTCTTAAAACTTTCTTTTCAATAACTCCATTACCAAAACGTTTATATTTAGGATGTAAACTTAATATATATTTTACATACTCTAAATCTGTAAATGGAACACGCACTTCTAAACTATTAGCCATACAAGTCTTATTAGCTCTTAAACAATCAAAATAATGTACATTACTAACTAATTGTACAGTTTCATCCTGGAAAGCATCATCATTCGGTGCATTTGCACCATATAAATAACATAATAATTCGTCTGATAATTCACCAGAGAATAATACTTTAATTCTGGAATGATTTTCATTAATCTTTTTAGTTAGTAAATACATTGCTGTACTTGCTCTAACTGTTGTACAATCATAACTTTCAACATACCAAATTACATCTTTAATATTTTCTAATCCTTCTTTAATGCTAAAATAATATTCATAATGTTCAGTACCTAAAAAGTCAGCAACAATTCTAGCTGCTTTCAAATCAGGTGAGTCTTTATTTACACCTATACTAAATGTTTTAATTTTTTTATCATATCCAAAATCTTTACTCAATTTAACAACTAAACTAGCTATAAGACTACTATCCAAACCGCCAGATAATAAAACACCAAAATCACCATTTGCATTGTTTAACATATCCTTTAATTGTGATTCCACACTTTTTGTCAATAAAGAATTTATATCAGAATGAATTTCCTCAATATCATCCTTTTCTGTGTATTCACAATTTAATGAGTTATAGTTTTTTAAAGATAAATACGGAATTGCATTTATATTATTAAATTCATAAATATCATCAAATGAACTTGTATAATAAGTTCTCGGAAAGAATACACTAATATCATCTACATTATCATGATTATAAGAAGTTACTGTTTTAACTTCTGACGTAAACACAACACTCTTTTCCGATTTACAAACATACATAGGTGTAACTCCGATATGATCACGACCTACAAGAACCTTTCTTTCTTCTAAATCTACCAAAACAAATGAAAATTGACCAGATAGTTTTTCAAAAATTACATTAGGTGTTTCTCTGTATTTTTCATACAATGGAATAATAATTTCACAATCTGATTGTGTACATGTATAATCTAGTTCTTCTTCCAACTTGTGCCAATTAAATATCTCACCATTAATAATTAAATAAATAGTACCACCAGCATTTTTAATAGGCTGTGATGAACTATTACCATTAATTTGTAATCTCGTATGCACCAATAAAATATGTTCAAATGTATTAGGAATATTAATTAAAGTATGTCCTAAACTATCAGGACCACGGTGATTTAATAATACACCAACGTCTTTAACTCTTTCCTTAAAATCAACATAACCCTTTTGAAAAAGTGCATAAATACCACACATTTGAATTGTATTTAATTTAAAATGTAAATTATTTTTAAATTCATTTTTTAATTAAACTTTAATATAATTGTCACTTTCATGTTCGTCTGGATTATATATAACTTCTTGGAAAATATTATTGTTTTCTTTTAAAGAACATCCTGTTAAAAGAAATGATATATTAAATATTTTATCAAAGTGATATATATTTATATACAATAAATATTCAAAATTATTAAATGATACAGATACAGAATCAATTGTATTATCATTATAATAATCATTTATAAGAGTTGTTAATTGATCAATAGCGTGTTTTTTTTCTTTGTATAAATATGATTTAGAAATAGTATTGTTTTCAAATATAATAACAGTGTATGGATTCATATATTACTGTTATTAAATTAATTTTGCATTTTGATTGCTCTACAAATAAAAATTGATAAAAATGAAACAAATTAATTAAATTAATTTGTACAACAATGGATAAACATATTCCTGTGCACCCTAAAAGAAAAAGAAATTATAATCATTTTCTAAAATTACTTCAAGATTATCAAAATAAAAATCCAGACTATGATTACTCTCAAGAAATGTTACAAAAAAAGGCAATAAATCTTGAAATCGGTGTTTTTAATTACGCTTTAAAAATGTATCACTGTTATAGCAATAGTAAAGCACAGAATGAATTTTGGAACAAAAACTTTGAAATTTATTATTCAAATAGATTTATAACTATTTATTCAAATTTAAATCCAGAATCAAATATTAAAAATACAGATTTAATTAAAAAATATTTTAATAATGAATTTGATGAATGTAAATTAACACATTTCACATCAAGAGAAATATTTACTGAAAAATACGATGAACTAACTAAACTATGCAAAAGAGATGTTTCCAATGAACCTCTTACAATGGAAGTTGAAGATGGTATTCTTCAATGCAGGAAATGTCGTAGTTATAAAGTTACATATTATCAATTACAAACAGCTAGTGGTGATGAAAGTTTCACAACATACGCTAATTGTCATAATTGTGGAAATAAATTCAAGTTCAGATAAAGAAACAATACTGTATATTACTTATATATTACTTATCTTATAATAGAACACGTGCCACTTGATGTATGTATTCTCTTATCAGAAACACATTGCAAATTATTATCACCTGTACAAGCATTACCTAATACATTTAGCGTAATACCACCACATGATTCACCTAATTTACTTTGCTTTTGCTCACACGAAGGTAAACTACATTCCATTACAGGAATATTTCTAGTACATTTAAATGTTTCATTATCAGACGATGCACAAACCATACCATCTAAACAATCAGATGATGTAATACATGTTTTGCCTAAATAATCAGTATCATATCTTATATTTTTATGTGTTTTATCTTTTTGAATATTATTTACAATATTATCACCTGTATCAGTAACAGGTTTTTCAACATATGTCCATGGTTGATTTACATACAATTTTACATTATCCTTGTAAATAGTACTTCTAGATCCATCATGAACATATTTATATCTTTTTTCATAAACATCTAAAATTAAAAATAATAAACAAACTAATATAGTTATAACTATAATCACAATAGTCATTAAGATTCTTATTATTAATATTTAAAAAATAAATAGTAATTTATTTTTAAATACAATGACAAAAAATAATTAAATTAAATTTCCTTTGGACGTAATGGAACAGGTTCTGACAATGAAGCTAAGTCATCATCGTCTTCATCTTCATTACTTGATGACGCTTGTGCAGGTGGAGCTTGAGCTGGTTGTTGTTGTTGTTGTTGTTGTTGTTGTTGTTGTTGTTGTTGTTGTTGACCTTCAAAAAGTTGAACAATAAATGTAATTACCTTATGTAACAAAGCTGCATCATTTAATGTAAATGCACCACCATGTTTTTGAGCTTTTACAATACCTTGAATCAAAACATTAATAGCATTTAATTCATTAAGTTCATTGTCTGGTGCATTATTAACTAAAAAGTCAACAACTCTCTTTAAAATTTCAGCTTCCTTTAATTCATAAGCACCAACCTTTTGTGCTACTTCAATATATTGAATTAAAATATTAATTGATGTATTTTTATCTAATGTAATAACTTGTGGTTGTTCAGGTGTGGTTTGTTGTACGTCACTCATTTTTGTATTTTTATTAAAATAATGTAATAATAAAAATATATATATTGAACACAAGTTAACTTGTAAAATATATTTTATATTAAAAGTTTAATAATGAAAGATCATCAAAAAAAAAAAGAAACAAAACATGATATCGCCCCAGAGACAGTTTGTAATGTAAATGATGAAGAAAAAGATGATTCTTTTGAATTTATTAATGAACTTAACGAATTAAATGAACAAGATGTAAATGAAGATAATTTACCAAACGGTATTATAAGCGACCTTACAAATGAAATTATTCAGTATATTTCAACTATTATATATAGACCAACCAATACTAAAAAAATTAAACAAGTTTTTAGTTATCTTACAAAATGTTTATTAGAACCTATCTATGTTTATTTATATACTATCATGGCTTTACTAATTATTATTTTTATAATGAATTGTTCACAATTTTATTATATTATTAAAAATCACAGTTAACTTTAGTTAAATGTAGGCATTTAAGTTGTAGTAACTTTCCCATTGTTTAAAAACCATTTTTCTATTATTCATAGAATCCATGTATTTTGAATTATAATTATTTAAAAAATTACTATCATTACATAATGTAATAGCTTGTTCTAAAAATACACATTGTCTTTCTAATAATTCCTTGTTAATATTCTTTATTTTTTCTATAAATGAAATAGGAATTTCATTAAACAATACAAATGATATATAAGTATCCTTAGTATTTTCCTTGTCAGAATTACATGACTTTAATAATGATAATGATAATGATTTTAAATTTTCTACAAATAAATTTCTTTTATCTTCGTCACAATTAAAATATTTACATATAATATACTTTTCTGAATTTGTAGGTCTACTTGTTATAGGCTTGTAAATGAATACTTCCTTATAACACAATGATAATAAATATAATAAATGAATACTTGTATCTGTATATATGTCAAACATTTTCAAAATAAAATGCCCATTTGTATTCTGCAATTTAATTGCTGAATAAACTTCATTTAAGATTAAATTATAATGCAATTGCTCCTTGTTATTAAAGTTACATCCTTCATCAAACCCACCATCACCAGTTATTAAATAAAACAATTGTTTACTTTTTTTATAAATATGATCTATATTTATAACATTGTTTATATCACCTGTATTATCATAACCATAAGATAAATAAACGTATTTATTCATAACATCTTTATTATACGATGGTAAATTAAACTGTTTGTATTGAGAACATTCTTTATTTAAACTTATTGTATAAATTTTATGTTTGTTAACTTTTGAATGTTTCTTAACAACCGTAAAACCATCTTCATCTACAATTTCTTTTTTAATATTAGACACGTTTGTCTTTTCTATTTGCAAATAGAGATTTGTTCCTTGAATAAATCCACCTGGTGCTTCTGCGCAATGAAGGATTAAATCAGATGATAAATTGTATTCCTTAAAAATATTAAATTTATTAATAATTTCCCAATACTTATAAAATGCTCTGTTAATAATCGGATCCTTCACAACAAAGTCATATTCATTTATATACCAACGTATCTTTTTCCATAAATCATTATCAATATTATCAATATTGTTTCTATATTCATTCAACCTAACATCAAAACCATACTCAATCTTTGGCAAATCTGGTTCTTTTTTCTTATAAAAACGCACATTCATTTCAGAGTATACATTCTCAATATCACTTAAAATATATTTTTTCATTTGAAACAACATAATATCACTTTTATTATTTAAGATAAATAACTTTAAACCAAAATTCATTTTTATTTATAATTTAAAACACTTATAATGTTTGTAAAACTTCATTAACTCTTTCAATCAACACTTCCTTTGTTCCAGTTGTTTTAATATTCTTATTTAAGGTTTGGTTAATCAATAAAATAGATTCTTTTAAAATCTTTAAAGTAATCTTATTATTTAATGTAGTCAATAAAGTAGTTTTTAAAGAAGCTGAAGCAACAAGTTGTTCGATAGGTTGTTCTATAGGTTGTTTGATAGGTTGTTTGTCTGTTATTGATAATTGTGACACAAGTATTTCCAAGTCTTTTGAAGGCTCTTGTATAAGTTTTTGTGGTGTTTCTTCATTCTTAACTTCTGTTAAATTTAATTTTACAAAATAATTTTTATCATAATTGAAAAAGAATTTATATTTATACAAGACAATGTAATAATTTGTATATGTAACTTCTATTTCATTTTCTACTTGTACATTTGTATTTGTATAAATGTATAAATGATTTTTTAATAAATCTAAATCAACATTGTTTAGATCCATATTATTTAGATAAATGTTATTTATATCATAGGATTCTAAAAATTCTTTTATATCATCAAAACTAGATATAGTCTTTGATACACTATTTTTTTCATTGATAGTATAATTCTCACAATTCAACATTTTAACAATATCTAATGTATTAGAAATCTTTAGCAATGATAAATTATCATCTATTTGAATAAATTTAGATTCCTTGTTGTCATTCTTGTAAACTTCTAATTCTTTTACTGAATTTGTTTGTATCTCCAAGACATTTGTCTTTTCTTGTTTTTTAAATACATTATACACGTATAAACTATTAATTTCTGCTTCGTATTCATTAAATGTATTCTGATTGCTAAATGGTTTGTTTTCAATACATGTATATCCTTTACTTTCCATATATGAAATAATAAAAGAAGAATTTACAATGTATTCATCTATTTCATCATTATAATCATGTAATAAATTACCATCAAGGTAAATCTTAATTTTTTCACCAAATTGACAAGTCTTTTTCGTATCAGATTTAATTAAATATACAATATTACCATCATGTAATTTATAATTAAGATTCTTGTTTGTTAACTTGGAACTATCTAGATAACTTATTATAAATATACCATTGTTATGTAGATTATAATCTAGGATTTTTATAAAATTATCAAATGTGTTTTGTGATTGTAAAAAATATTGTATAGAAAAATGACAACTCATTGTAGTAAACAATTGTTCATTCTGTTCTTTAATTATACAAGAAGCATTGTCTTTGCTTAAATCCAACTTGTTAAAAATACACTTTGTAGAATTACCATTGTTAGATTTGTATTTTTCATTACACTTTGCTATATTCTTTTCTGACAAATCATATCCACAGACATATTTAATATTATTATATATCCATTTTTGAATATCAAAACCTTTTCCAACACAAAGTTCCAAGTGTCTTTCACTATTCTTTGTATAGTTATTAAACAACATTTCCTTCATTTTATTATGAAGGCGACGCATATTCTTAAAATAAATATCATCCTTAACATTCAAATTTTTCAATTTAAATAACAATTCTCTTTCAACAGGATTCATAATATTATTCCAAATAGAATAAGCAACACTGCTAAAGTTACCACGCTTAGATGGATTAACAGTCTTATCCCATCTTGTTCTTAATGGAACAAACTTTTTAGTGTTATAATCCCATTTATATTCAATAACAGTATAACTTTTAAAGTATTCCAATGTTGTTGGATCAATCAAATGTTTATCAAATGTTGTTTTAAATGTAATCAATTCAGATTTTTCATTAAATGATTCAAAACGTTCATTCACATTAAATAATACCAACTCAATCTTCTTTTGTTCATTTATATTTTGAACATACAATTCCCATTCTTGATTTTTATTTAAAATAGAATAGAAATCAATTGTATTAAGTTCCTTTGGCTTCCATTTTAATAATTTACTCCATTTTTTAGTCAATGGATATGGATCATTAATAGGTGTAAATATTAAGCCATCAAAACCATCAGCTGGATTTATATTATTTAAAATAATATCAGAACCCATAAATACATTTTTCCAAATGTATTCTTTACAAGAAAATTTATATAAATTAGATTCTTGATAACAATCATTTAATATTTGTGAAATAATATTCACACGAGTTATAAGATTGTATTTATCATTTCCTCTTACATCAATAATATTATATGAATCAAAAAATAATAACAAGTCAAAAGCCATAAAATGGATAATATTATTGTTTCTAGTTAATTCACCATCAATCAAAGCAGGACCTGGTCCTCGACTTTTTAATTGTGTTTTTAATACTTTTAAATTTGAATCAAGTAAATAAATATCACTATTACCTGTGATAAACATAAAGAAACGTTCACCATCAACTTTTTGTGTAACTGAATATGCATCATTGTAAAATATATTTAAATTTTCTCTTTGTAATGTTTCAGGTTGAGCACCTACAAAATAATTCTGTTTAACCAGCTTTCTATATTCATCCAATACAGCTTGTTTTTCAGTATTACTAATAATATAATAGTTATCATATTTAACTTGTAAAATATACTGTAATATATTATTAATTGAATCAACTGAATTTATATCTGAGTTTTGATTAATTTCAAATTCAACTTCATATTTTATATTTTTCTTATTATATTCCAAATTATGTTCAGTCACCCTTGTTAAATCAATGTTACCACAATTAAAAAAATAAGTATGACGTTCCTTATTTCTGATTAAGGTTTTTTTACCTGATTTGTAATCGTTTTTATAATCATTTTCACAAGAAATACTAAATCTAATATCATAATCAACATCATTATGATACTTAATATACTGTTTTTTGATAACCTTTACATTATTCTTTTCTCTGTCAGTTTCATTTTTCGTTTCACGCACATTATCATTGTTAACTTTATAAAAAGTATCAACTAAATGACTGTATTTATGATTTTCATTGTTATTTTGAATTTTTAATGTTTTCTTTAATCGATAAAAGAAAGCCACATCTACATTACTTTCAAAATGGTTTTTCTGATTAAAAGAACCAAAACGAATTTCAAATTCAGAGTTATTTTTATCTCTTTTTAATGTCAACAATTCACTGATAATTTGTTTAAACATATTTTTATTTCTTTGCTTGTTTGTTTGTTTTACTTTGCTTGTTTTACTTTGTGTTATTTTAACAAATTTAAATTTAAATTCAATTTTTAAACTGCCATTGATAATTTTATTGCTGGATGAGGATAGTATCCACACAACTCAAAATCATCAACTGTAATTTGATCAAAATCTTTCACCTTTATACTTTCATTTAATAATAATACTGGTAATGGTCTTTGACTTCTATTCAATTGTTCACTGATTGGTTCAATATGATTTTTATATACATGTGTGTCACCGCATGTAAAAATAATTTCCTTTGGTTGCATATTGCATTTTAATGCTAATATATATGTTAAAATACTATAACTAACAACATTAAAGTTATTTGCTAGGGCAAAATCATTTGACCTCATATAGAATTGACAACTTAAATGTAATGTATCATCATTTTTATTTTTTTCAACGTAAAATTGAACATTTGTATGACATGGAATTAATGCAGTTTTATCAAAATCAGGTGGGTTCCAATAAGACATCATAATTCTTCTGCTGAAAGGATCTGTTTTTAATAAATGTACAATATGTTGTAATTGATCAAAACCACCTACTTTTGTTTTATCAACTGATGATGTATCCGCAAATGCTTGTGAATAATTTGCACCAAAAAATCTCATTTGGAATCCATAACCAGGACCAAGGATACCTTCCTTATAATGATTTAATTTTCTACTATCTAAAAATTCACGGCTTGTATTACCATTCCAAATATTTACATTTTTATTTTTTAAAATATTAGCATCTGTATCCCCACGTAAGAACCATAGTAATTCTTCTATAATAACTCTTAATGGAATAAATCTAGTTGTTAACAATGGAATACTTTTTGAAATATCAAAACGCATTTGTGTTCCAAAGGTACTAACAGTACCTGTTCCTGTTCTATCTTCTCTCATATTTCCGTGATTAATAATATTGGATAATGTATTTAAAAATATTTTTTCATCATTCATAGGATTATTATTTAATTTATATTTCAAAAATCTAAAAGAAATTCTTGGATCACAATCTGCAAGGTGTTTTTCTGATATACTGTATAAAGAATAATAATTTGGAATGTCTTTTATACATGTATATTCAGCATTTGCATCGTATTCATTGTATTTAAAATAATCTTTAACTTCTGTTATATATAACATATTCGGATGTAATTCAAAATGAACATTTGAATCTAAAAATAAATCATAAATATTACTACCACCAATTACAAATACATTTAGTTTATTTTTCTTATATAAATCTAAAAACATTTTCAAATTCATAAAATATACATTACTTGTATCGTTTAAATCTATTTTTTTAGACACCAGTGATTCATTGTTTGTTAATACAAAATTTAATCTGTTTTTTAGTGGTCTGTTTTTTAATGGAATACTAAACCATGTTTTTCTACCCATAAGTACCACGTTTGGGATTTCATAAATATTATTTGATGTAATTCTTTTAAAATATGACAAATCTTCTTTTAAATTAATTAACAAATCATTATTTTTTCCAATAATAAATTTATTTTTATAATAAGAAATATTAGCTATTAAACTTATAGGCATTTTAATTGTAATAATAATTGTAATATAAAACTAATTCAATTTTTACAAACTTACAAGTTTTTATTAATAAAGTGTAAAGAGTGAAGTATAATTATAATAGATATATATAATAGTATTAATTCAATTTTTATAATTTTTTTTATTGAATAATAATATACAACAATGTCATTTTATCCACCTTTCGCAGGAGGAGTACTATATAATATTAATGGTATATACTCACCCACAAATAATACATTAGGGAATATATTTTCAAATAATGCATCAGTTGGGTCTCTTGTTGGTTCTTCTATAAGTGCGTCTAATATGTTTTCTAGTGCAATGTCTAGTTCAAATGTTGTAGTTAGTGGAACTATTTCTGCATCAACATCAAGAATGACATCTGTATCAGCTGGTGGTTTAGTTATGAGTGGTGAAATAGCATTACAAGATAATGTTTTAAATTTAGGTAATTATGGACAACGTTCTGTAGGAAT
>Ga0169931_10008410_pt1 | contig 15068 bp, 13 predicted proteins | sample Kivu_15m_20L_FD_129675 | JGI IMG/M metagenome (GOLD analysis project Ga0169931, IMG submission 129675) | Freshwater microbial communities from Lake Kivu, Western Province, Rwanda to study Microbial Dark Matter (Phase II) - Kivu_15m_20L... | ecosystem: Environmental > Aquatic > Freshwater > Lake... | reverse complement strand
GACGGCCACGAGCCTCACGACCATCACGACCACAGCCATGTGGCGATGCACGCGGTGGTGGTGCGCCGGGCCGGAGCGCTCGCCAGACCAGAGCTGGAGGCACGCCTGCGGCAGCTGATCCGGGAGCATCCGGTGCTGCGCCTGAAGGGGCGTCTCCGCTTCGGAGACCACCGGCTGCCGCTGCAGATCCAGGCGGTCGGCCCCCGGCTGGAGTGCTGGTTTGAGGGAGACGCTGCAACGGCTCCAGGCTCCGGCCAACCCGCCGGCCTCGAACTGGTGGTGCTCGGCGCAGCCGCCGATGCCGCGCAACTGGAGACGGCCTGCGCAGCACTCTGAGACACCCTCCCCGTGCACCGCAGCCGGTTCAGTCGAGCGGGATCGCACCCCGGGCGCAGATCCCATCCCAGCAGAGGTGCTGCGGAGGCTCCCAGCGACTGCTGACGCTGCGCCAGCTGCCGGCATCCCTGCGCATGCTCACCCCGCCACGGCCGTCGTGGCGGAATTCAAGCCGCCTCCCCGCCACGAACAGCAGCCAGTGACTGCCGACCTCGATCACCTCCATGCGGCAGGGCTGCCAGGCTCCCCGCGCGAGGCGGCACTCCAGCGCAATCACGCTGCCCTGAGCCCGCACTGCAACGTCTCCGGGCCCGGCGGCGGGAACGCTCAGCGTGGCCAGCAGCACGGTGAGCAATGGGCCGGCGGCGGCAGCCACGCGCAGGAAGCCGAGAGGATCCTTCCAGACTGGGAGCGTTCGGGCGTCTGGGGGGGGATGGGCTGCCAAGATTCACGCAACCGCCTGCTGCCGGTGCCTGTCTACCAAGCCCGCGTTCTGGTCTCCCTGCGACCATCGGTGCTCGATCCGGCCGGGGAGGCCACCCGCGCAGCCGCGGCCAGGCTGGGGGTGGATGGCGTGCGGCGCCTGAGGATCGGCAAGGCGATCGACGTGGAGCTCGAGGCCCCAGACGCCGACATCGCCCGCGCCCAGCTCGAGATGCTCGGTGATCGGCTGCTGGCCAATCCGGTGATCGAGGACTGGCGCCTCGAATTCCCTGACGCGGGCTGAGGAGCGGCGATGACGGTCGGCATCGTGGTGTTTCCCGGGTCCAACTGCGACAGGGATGTGCGCTGGGCCCTCGAGGGTTGTCTGGAGGTTCCCTGCCGCTTTCTCTGGCATGAGGATCGCGATCTCAGCGGAGTTGAGGCGGTGGTGTTGCCTGGCGGCTTCAGCTACGGCGACTATCTGCGCTGTGGTGCGATCGCACGCTTCGCGCCGGTGCTTGAGGAGCTGCGCAGCTTCGCCGGCAACGGCGGGCCGGTGCTCGGAATCTGCAACGGCTTTCAGGTGCTCACCGAGATCGGCCTGCTGCCCGGTGCGCTCACCCGCAATCTCGGCCTTCATTTTCTCTGCCGCGAGGAACGTCTGCTGGTCTCGCCAGGCCGCTGCTGCTGGCTCGCCGGCTTTGGCGAGGGCGAGCAGATCCAGCTGCCGATCGCCCATGGCGAGGGGCGCTACCAGGTGGATCCAGCAGAGCTGGCCTCCCTTGAGGCCCATGGTCAGGTGGTGCTGCGCTACGCCAGCAATCCGAATGGATCCGTGGGGGATGTGGCCGGGGTGTGCAATCAGCAGGGCAATGTGCTCGGTCTGATGCCCCATCCGGAGCGCGCCTGCGACTCGGTGCTGGGAGGGATCGATGGTCGCCGTCTGCTGGCGGCGGTGCGGAACGGCAGGGGCCAGAGTTGAAGCATGAAAAAGGCCCCCCGGAGGGGGCCTGGATGAGGGCAGCGGTGAGGGTCAGTTGACGGCAGCAAAGAAATCCTTGCTCTTGACAGGGTCGGGATTCATGGTTTTTTCGCCGGGCTGCCAGTTGGCCGGGCAGACCTCATCGGGGTGCGACTGCACATACTGGAAGGCCTGCAGCACGCGCAGGGTCTCATCAACGCTGCGGCCCACAGGCAGATTGTTGATCGTGCTGTGCATGATCACACCATCGGGATCGATGATGAACAGTCCGCGCAGGGCGATGCCGGCCGATTCATCAAGAACTTCGTAAGCAGCAGCAATCTCTTTCTTGAGGTCGGCCACCAGCGGATAGGCGATGTCTCCGAGGCCGCCGCTCTTGCGGTCGGTCTGCACCCAGGCCAGGTGGCTGAACTGACTGTCGACCGAAACGCCGAGAACCTCGGTGTTGCGGCTGGTGAAATCGGCGTAGCGGTCGCTGAAGGCGGTGATTTCGGTGGGGCAGACGAAGGTGAAGTCGAGCGGATAGAAGAACAACACCACGTACTTACCGCGGTAGTCGGAGAGTTTGATCTCCTTGAATTCCTGATCCACCACAGCGGTGGCACTGAAGTCGGGAGCGGGCAGACCGACGAGCCTGGTCATGATGTCTGAAGCGAAGGGGGATGATCGGTGCGACGCAGGCGAGCCAGGGTTCCGGGAGAGGACCTGAAATCAGGCTGCGGGAGCGACGGTCGCCTCGGGCGATCGCCTGCCTGGCCCACGGACTACGACGCAGGATGCGCAGGGCGAAGTCGGATCGACTTTCACGTAGCTCCTTCACAATCTATCACAATTTCCGGGCGTTGAGCGGTGCCTCGGGCCATAGGCTTGAAGCACCACCCATGAAGCCGCCACAGCGCCTGCACCGATGACCTGGGATCCTGCCGTGCTGCGCAAATACAACACCACCGGCCACTTCCGCCTGCTCAACCAAGTGCGTTCGGAGCTCAGGGGCAACCCTCTCATCCGCCCCCGCGATGGTGAGACAGTGGGTGCCGCCAACCGCAGCCGCAGCCTCACCCGGGCCATCGAGGCCCGCGCCCAGGCCGGCCCATCCCGCAGCCGCCGTGCTCCGGTGGCCGGTGCCGAGGTGGTGGTGGTGCTGGATCCCTCCTCCCTGCCTCAGGCGGAGGGAAGCCTGGCCTCGCTTCCCTGGCGGGAGCGTCCTGATGCAGGCGGATCCGATGGGGATGGGGGAGTTGGCAGCTTCCGGGATCGTCTCAGCGCCATCGACATGCGCTGAGCCTCCACCGGGGCTGACTCTCCACCTGGGCTGACTCTCCACCTGGGCTGAACGTCGACGTGGTCTGAGCGTCGACATGCCCTGAACGTTGACGTGGCTTGATCGTTGACGTGACGAAAAGCCGCGGACCTGACGGTGCCGCGGTGCCTGACGGTGCCGCGGTGCCTGACGGTGCCGCGGTGCCTGAGTGGATCAGCCGCCGCTCAGCGATGACGGACGGCCTTCTGAAACCGGCACAGGGCCGATGGCTCGGGGGAGACTTGAACTCCCGACCTTGGGGTTATGAATCCCACGCTCTAACCAGCTGAGCTACCGAGCCGCGGTGATCGGATTGTAGGGGACCGACCCTGCCCCGCCGGGCCACTGCGGCGTTGCCGGCTCAGGCCCTCGGAGGCAGAAAGAGCAAGGGGTTCAGAGCTCCCTCACCGGGAGGCACCACTTCAAAGTGGAGATGGGGGCCGGTGCTCCGGCCCGTGCTGCCCATACGGCTGATCACCTGTCCCTGATCCACCGGGTCTCCCTCGCGCACCAGCAGGCTGCTGTTGTGGGCATAGCGGGTGAGGGTGCCGTCGTCGTGGGTGATCTCCACGAGATAGCCGTAGCCGCCGTCGTGCCAGCCGGAGAAGGTCACACGGCCACGCCCCACAGCCACGATCGGAGTGCCCACGTTGTTGGCGATGTCGATGCCCTTGTGCATGCGACCCCAGCGCCAGCCGTAGCCGGAACTGAACAGACCCTGGGTGGGCCAGATGAAGCGGCTGCCGTCTCTGCCGGGAATCTCACGGCCATCGCCGAACTGAGGAAGCTCCGGCCAGCTGAGGCCTCCGCTGCCCACCGGGGCAAGACCGAGCAGCAGGCGCGAACGGCCGGGGGAGGAACGGGCCACCTGAATCTGGCTCCCCACCACCAGCCGTGCAGTGTCGAGGCCGGGATTGAGGCGAAGCAGCTCAGCGATCGAGAGCCCGTAGCGCTGGGAGATCTTGAGCAGGGTGTCGCCGAAGCGCACCACGGCGGAAGGGCTGCTGGCTGGATCGGGAGGAGGGGTGGAAGGCTGGCGTGGCGTTCCGAGGGTGTCAAACGCCAGAAGAGCACCCTCGCGAAGGGCACCGGGTCGATCCGGCGATGATGGAGGCGGAGGCAGATCGACCGGGCTGGTCGCAGCTGGGAGGGCAGGAGCGCCGATGGTCTGAAGAGCGGAATCCCTGCCCTCAAGGCCGAGGAGCTCACTCGGGTCGCTCAGAACCGAGGGGTTGCTCGCAATCGCAGCCACCAGGGGCAACGAGGCTGGTGCAACCAGCAGCAGAGGGAGCAGAGACCGGAAAGGCTTCATGCAGTGTTCACCCGTTGGACAAGATCCCGCAGAGAAGCCGACATCCCCGGGACGCGCAGAGAGTAACCCTTGCTTTCCAGGCGCACAAGTGCCGATGGCGACAGCGGAGACCGGAACCTGCACCAGATCTGGGTTTGTGCTGATCAGACCATGCTGCCGCTGGAGCCGGATTCGCCGGCTGCAGCCAGGGCCAGCTGGCGGAGCGCCTCGAACAGCACCACGCCCACCGCCACGGAGAGATTGAGGCTGCGCACTCCCCCCTCGATCCGCCGGGATGAGCGGGGCATCGGGATCGTGAGCCTGGCATCAGCGATCCGGAGAAGCTCCTCCGGCAGGCCATCGCTCTCCCGGCCGAAGAGCAGCCAGTCGTCCGGGGCAAAGCGGAAACCGGTGTAGCACTGCGATGCCCGTGCGCTGAGAGCCACCAGCCTTCCGCCCCGGGCGTTCCGCGCGTTCAGGAAGGCCTGGTCATCGGGATGGCGGTGGAGATCGACCAGCGGCCAGTAGTCGAGCCCGGCCCGACGCAGATAACGATCCTCGAGGCTGAATCCGAGGGGCTCGATCAGATGCAGCGGGGTGGCCGTGGCGGCACAGGTGCGGGCCACATTGCCGGTGTTCGGCGGGATCTCCGGCTGATGCAGCACCACCAGCGGCACCGCTCAGGCCTCCCCGGGCACGAGCTGGGCCAGCTGCTGCAGATCGAGAGCGCGGCCCTGCAGCACCAGCCAGGAGGCTGCACAGCGGCGGGCAAGGCGCTGCTGGATCGAGGCGAGCCGCTCACGGAAACGGCCCCCGGCGGCTGTTGCGGGTACCACCCCCCAGCCGCATTCCTCCACCACGAGCAGCACAGGCCCGCCCGGCGCCTCCAGCACCCTCTGCAGGTCTGCGCTCAGCCGCTCCCATTCGGCAGCGCCACAGTCCAGATGGGCTGCCACCCAGGTGCCGAGGGAATCCACGAGGGCCAGGGTCTCGGGAGGCAGGTGCACGAGTGCCTCGTCGAGAGCGCCCCCCACCTCCCGCAGCTCCCAGGCAGCCGGCCGCCGCTGCCGGTGCCGCCGCAGCCGCTCCTGCCAGGCCGGATCCTCGGGGAGCAGAGGCCCTGTGGCCAGATACACCACCGGCCGGCCCGACTGAGAGGCGAGATGCTCGGCCCAGCGGCTCTTGCCGCCGCCGGCAGGGCCGCTGATCAGGGTGAGGCGAGCGCCGGACTCAGCCGCCACCGTTCATGTTGCGCAGGGTTGCCACCGAGGAGGGAGAGAGGCGGTTGAGATAGCGGAAGATCCAGTACTTGAAAATGGTCGCCAACACCACGGGGAAGGTGGCGATGAAGAGCATGATGAAATTCTCGCGCGCCGGCAGGCCGAGGTGGTGAGCGACACCATCAAGCAGCACAGTCCAGCCTTCGGGGCTGTGAAAGCCGACGAAAATATCCGTGAACAGAATGATCGCAAACGCCTTGGCACTGTCGCTGAGTCCGTAGACCAGCTCATCGAGAAAGCCGCGCAGAACCTGGATATCCCGCTGCCCGAACAGGCAGACGAGCACGAAACCGATGAAGGCCATCACATCGGCGATGACATTCTTGAGCGCATGGGTTCCCTCCTCGCTGGAATCCTGCTTCAGCTGCTTGGCCTTTGCTGCCAGCAGCGTCTGCATCTCCTCCTGGCTCGGCAGGGCCTGATCCTTGATCAGAGCATCAAACTCCAGTTCGGCCTTGTAGGCCTTCAGACGATCCACCGCCTTTTCATCGAGATGCGGCCTGGCGTAGTGCACGATCGGATTGTCTGGTGCCACCCGATCGATGATCGGGGAAATCACATAGGTGCGACTCACCTGCTGCACCAGAATCGGCACCAGGATCAGCAGCAGCAGGATGCGCAGCGACACCAGGGTGGAATCGCGCCGGCGCCGGAATCCCGCGATCACGCTCGCTTCCGCCTCGGGATCGAGCTGACGCCGCACCTGATCCACCACGCCCATCAGACTGCGCGGCAGCACCTCCGGAGCACGGCTGAGCGTGGGAAGGGGGGCGCGACGCGGGTCGTAGCGCTCCATCACCGACTCGATCAACTGGAACTGGCGCAGTTCCTGGCCTGAAAGCTCCTGGCGACGGGGGCCAACCGTCTGGAGAGCCTGCTCGCAGAGCTGGCTGGCAGCCCGGAAACGTCGCAGCACCTGGGCCTGCAGAGGCTTGGGGATGCGCAGCTCCAGCTCCGGCCGCACCGGCCGATCGTTGTAATGCTCCAGTTCGATGCTCTGGATCTGAAGGGCAGCGTCGTAGCCGCGCTCCAGATCGTTGCTCAGATCCAGGGTCTGAGCCTTGCCGAAGGTCCCGATCCAGTTGCTCAATCCCATGCTTCGATCCGGATATCAGCGGGAGAAGACCCACCAGGTGAGCATCGGCACGACGGAGCCGACGACAAGCAGAACGACCACCCAGGTGAAGGCGTTGCTCTCAGCGGTCTCCTCGCGACTGGGCACGTTGGAGACCACCACGCTCTCCTCGGCCACGGCCGGTTCGCCGGGATCGTCTCCGCCACGGAGCACGGCGGCGAGCCGCTCCAGTCCATCGATGGCAGCCTGGCGGTAGCGATCACCCTGGCGCAGCTGCACTGCCATGGTGGTGCGTGCGGTGCTGCGCAGCAGCCCCTCGGGGAGCTGGCTCTGGAGGCCGGCTGAGGCGGCCACGGCGGCCGCCTTGTTCTGGCTGTCGATCAGCAGCAGCAGCAGGGAATCACTCCCGTCCGGAGCAGTGGCCTCGCTGCTGCCGGAGGACGACCAGGCCTCGACCAGCTGGTTGGCGAGGGTGTCGAGAGCCAGGCCGTAGTCGAGGCGATTCACGGTGACCAGACGGGCATCGACATGGTCGGCCCGGAAGCTCTCGAGTTCCTTCTCGATGTCGAGACGGGCGGCGCGGCTGAGAACATCCGCCGAATCGAGCACGGGGGTCGCAGGAGGATCGGCCGGGAGATCCTTCAGCGACACCGCCAGCGCCACGGCGGGGGCGAACAGGAGCAGCAGGGGCAGCAGCAGACCCAGGAGTGCATGGGCACCGGGCACGGGCCGGCTCAGGGGCGCGCTGGGGAAAACGGTCACGATGGTGGAAGACGCAGCCAGGCCCGCCCAGTCTGCCGCCAGCCGCGGCCGCTGTCCTCCCTTCGTCCGCCATCCTGGGTCGAGCCGCACGGCCGACTCCGGCGCCATGGCCCTTCCACCTCCTGCCAGGGCCGCTGTGCTGCTGGGAAGCAGCGGGCTCGCGCTGAGCGTGCTCAACCAGATGACGGCTGCGCAGCTCGATCCGCCCCTGGAGCGGGCTTCCGTGCTGGCCGGCATCCTCTCGGTGCTGCTGATGCTGGCAGGAGCGCTCTGGCAGCGGGTGATCCCCGAGGCGGCAGCACGGGCGCCGCTGCAGGGTGAGGAGGGGGTGCAGCTGGCCGCCGGCCTGCCCGACGAGCTGCGCGAGGAGCTCGGCTGGGGAAGCACCATGCTGCTCACCGCCACGCCGGCTGCCGTGGTGCTGCTGCAGCGGAATGATACCTGCCTGCTGCGGCGTGGTCTTCTGGCAGACACCCCCTTTCTGCCGGGACCGATCTGCCGGCAGGCCAGTGCCCGGGGGCGAGCCATCTCCCTGGTGGATCTGGCGCCCTATCCGGGGCGAGGGGAGTTCATGCCCCTGCTGGAGGGTCTGCCTTCGGTGGTTGTGCAACCGCTTGGTGCCGCCACCTGGCTGCTGGTGGGCGGCTGGTCGGCACGCTGCTTCTCCCGGGCCGATCTGCTCTGGATCGAAGGCTGGAGCCGCAGGCTCACGGCACGATGGGGTCAGGAGCTGGGCGTGGCGGCGGCGGAGCTGCCGGGCGGTTCGCGGGAGGGCGGAAACGGCTCACCACACGGGCTCCCGGAGCCGTGACCAGCACACTGCCCGCCGCACCGAGCTCGCCGCTGAGCGCCTCACCGCGGGTGACCTGGGCGTTGACGCTGCGCTGCAGCAGCACCCCGCCGGAGGCCTGCACCGCACCGGTCTTCCAGTTCCAGGCGCAGCGCTCGGCTTCCAGTGTCTCCCCGGGCCGCTGCAGTCTGCAGCGCGATGCGACGCGCACCCACTGGTCGCGTCCCTCGACCCGAAGTCCGCTGCCGCTCACCTGCAGATCGCCACGGCCAGCATCGAAGGGGTCAGGGGTGCTCGCATCCTGGCTGCCGGGCAACAGCGAGACGTTCTGCCCGCTGAAGCGGTCGCCCGTCGCCGCATCCAGGAATTGCACAGATCCCTGCAGGGTGTAGGTCTGCACCAGGGTGTTGCCCTCGAGCGAGGCGGCAGACAGCGTCTGCGGGGGGACCGACGCCCGCATGCCGGGGATGCGCCTCCGTGCCTGCAGGGGCCCGCTGGCACGGAGGTCTCCACTGCCGGGCTTCCAGCTCACCTGGCTGGCCTCCACCGTGATCGGAGCCGCTGTGGTGGGTGGAGCGGTGAACGGATTGAAGCGTTGCTCCCAGCGCTCCAGCCGCGGTTTGCCGCTCAGCTCGAGTCTGTCGTCCTGGAGAAGAAAGCGGGCTCGTTCGGCGCGCAGCCTGCCGTGGGTATCCAGCGCCTGGGGATCGCGGTCGATCAGCAGCAGCTGGCGGCGGGGCAGCCAGCGTGCCCTGGAGGCCAGGATCAGCACGGGCTGTGAACCAAGCCTCTGCATCCGCAGGTTCCCCTCGAGGAGGATCGCCTCGCCATCGCCCACCACCGTGCCGCTGTCAGCCTGCAGGCGATAGAGAGGTTTGCCGCCGCTGTAGATCACCCCCTTCGGCCGGCTGGCCTGGGCGAGCCTGCGTCGCAGGTCGTAACGGGCTTCCGGGCTGGTGAGTTCCCAGGAGGGCTGCCCCAGCGGGGTCTGCTGGCGCAGATCGAGCGAACGGAACACAAAGGGTGGCACCACCTCCTCCCGACGGGCCTGGCCACTGCCGCGACAGCCGGCCAGAAGGAGTGGCAGCAGGGCCAGCAGCAGCCGGCGATGGCGTCTGCTGGGCAGGCTCACAGCGGTGTGGCGAGTTCCAGGCGCTGCATCACCGGCTCCGGCTGAGGCAGGGGTTGACCGCCCTGGAGAAGGCCCCAGGTTCTGGCTTCCTTCCAGCTGGAGGCTTGGCACGCCGGGGCATGCGGATCGGGCACACCGCTCGGCGATGGTTGCTGACCGAGCTGGCTCAGCATCCGCACGGAGAGCTCGGGTAGCAGGGGCGTGAGCAACACCGCGACCAGTCGGGCGGCCTCCAGCACGGCGTAGAGGTCGGCAGCCACCGCCAGGCGCTGCTCCGGCTGCTTGATCCGCTGCCAGGGAGCCTGCTCGTTGAGATAGCCGTTGGCCTCCTGGGCCAGCCCGAGGATCGCCTCGGCGGCTGCCCGGAAGTCGAGCTGCTCCAGGGCGGCCACGGTGCCGCTGACGGCCAGTCCGGCCGAGCGGGCCAGTGGGTGGCTGGGATCCCCGGCCGGCCCTGCCGGAGGCACGCAGCCTTCAAACCACTTGCGTGCCATCGAACTGGTGCGGTTGAGCAGGTTGCCGATCGTGTTGGCGAGATCGTTGTTCACCAGATCGCAGAACCGTTGCTGCTGAAAGTCGCCGTCTTCCCCGAAGGGGATGTCGCGCAGCAGATACCAGCGCACGGCATCGCGGCCGCAGCGTTCAAGCAGGATCTCGGGATCCAGCACATTGCCCAGCGACTTGCCCATCTTCTGGCCTTCCCGCGTCAGAAAGCCGTGGCCGAACACCGCCTCCGGCGGGGGCAGCCCGGCCGAGAGCAGCATCGCAGGCCAGAAGACGGCATGGAAGCGAAGGATGTCCTTGCCGATCACGTGCAGCCGAGCAGGCCAGCCACGCCTGGCCAGCAGTTCCAGATCGATCGGATCGGCGGGTTCGTAAAGGGCGCTCAGATAGCCCACCAGAGCGTCGAACCACACGTAGAACGTGTGGCCGGGGTGGCCTGGAACCGGAATGCCCCAGGGAAGGTCGCGCCGGGAGATGGAGAAGTCGCGCAGGCCGCCGGCCACGAAGTTCTCCACCTCCCGGCGGCGGCTGAGAGGAGCGATGAAGCCCTCGCGGGCGATCAGGGCGGCGATGGCGTCCTGATAGCGGGAGAGACGGAAGAAGAGATTCACCTCATCGCGCCACTCCAGAGGTCGCAGGTGCAGAGGGCAGTCGGGCGCCTCAATCCCGGGCGGATGCTCCTTGAACTCCTCGCAGGCCACGCAGTACCAGCCCTGCTGCCGGCCCTCCACCACATCTCCGCTGGCCTCGACCCTGGCGAAGAAGGCCTCCACCACGGCTCGGTGTCGCGGCTCGGTGGTACGGATGAAGCGATCGTTGCTGATCTGCCAGCGCTGCCAGAGTTCGCGGAATCCCTCACTCACCTGATCGCAGTGAGCCTGCGGGCTGAGCCCGGCGGCCTCGGCCGTGCGCTGGATCTTCAGACCGTGCTCGTCGCAGCCGGTGATGAAGCGCACCTCCTCCCCCTGCAGGCGCTGGAAGCGGGCGATCGCATCACAGGCGATCGTGGTGTAGGTGCTGCCCAGATGTGCCCGATCGTTGACGTAGTAGAGCGGCGTCGTGAGCGTGAAGGGCATCGGCAGGCGGCGAGACGCGAAGGAAGAGGGGAGCGCGGTGCGCGAATGCGGAGCCGCCGGGAGGCATGGCTGCCCCAGGCACCGGCGGATGGGGGGGCTCCGGCACGGCTGATGGTGTGAAGGGCCGATGCGCGCGCAAGGGGCAGAACGGGCCGCCGCGAAACGGATTCGAAAACCGATCCTACCGGTGGCCCTCCGCAAGGCCGGCCGCCCCGCTGGACCCGTGATCGATCCCGCCGGGCCCGCAGCCGTTGCAATGGGGTGGTGTGTGGGCAGGCCGGTGATGGAGGTGTGGACCGAGGGGCATGCCCCGGTGCTGGTCTGGGGCGGAGGCAGCGGCGGCGTGGCCGCCGCGCTGCAGGCGGCCCGGGGAGGCGCCAGGACGCTGCTGCTCACTCCAGGGCCCTGGCTTGGCGGGATGGTGAGCGCCGCCGGCGTGTGTGCTCCCGATGGCAACGAGCTCACCCCCTGGCAGACGGGCCTGTGGGGGGCGCTGCTGCGGGCCCTGGCGGTGGAGGAGGCTGAGGGGCTCGACCACAACTGGGTGAGTTGCTTCGGCTATCGCCCCGCCACAGCGGAGCGGATCCTGAGGCGCTGGGTGGCCGCTGAGCCGCTGCTGCGCTGGTGGCCGGGCTGCCGTCTGCGCGAGGTGGAACGGCACGGTGAGCGGATTCATGCGGTCCGCCTGCAGCGGCGGCTGCCGCAGGGGGGCAGCGGCCCCGAGCTGCGCATCAGCCTCGGGATCGCGATTGATGGCAGCGATCGCGGCGATCTGATCTCCCTGGCCGGTGCCCCCTGCCGCCTCGGCTGGGAAGCCCGCGAGCTCTGGGGAGAGCCCAGTGCTCCACCTGCGGCGGAGCTGGAGGCCGATCCCTTCTTTGCGCAGCAGCCGGTGCAGTCACCCACCTGGGTGGCGATCGCGCAGTTGCCCCATCCAGACCCCGCTCCCGCTGGCGGATGGGCCTCCCCTGGGGTGTCGGGTGCCGCGCCTGCCACGGCTGCCTGCAGCCTGCCGCCCCCCTTCGAGACGGCCTGCAGCAGCTTCGGCCTGGCGCGAACCCTGCGCTATGGACGCCTTCCCGGCGGAGCGGTGATGCTGAACTGGCCGCTCGCCGGCAACGACTGGCATCAAGGTCTCGCCCGTGCCTTCGGGGTTCACACCGCCGCCGATTTCCCAGAGTCCGGCGGGGAGGCCGAACTGGCAGATGCGATGCGCGCCCACAGCCTGGCCTTCGCCGCGGCGCTGCAGGAGGCGAGCGGAGGCGAGCTGCAGCTCAAGGGCCTCTTCCCCGGCAGCGAGCAGGCCTGGGCCGGTGCCCTGGAGGGGGAGGAGCTGCTGGCTCTGATGCCCTACTGGCGGGAGGGGCGCAGGCTGAAGGCCATTGAGCTTGTGTTGGAGCAGCATCTCCTGCCCCAGGGCAGCGGTGCCCGCATCGCGGCCCTGCCGCTGCGGGACGGACAGTGCAGCGCGATCGCCGTGGGCAACTACGCCAACGACCATCACTATCCCGGAGCAGACTGGCCCCTGGCAGCCAAGAGCTGCCGCTGGGGCGGCCGCTGGAGCGGCACACCCTTCGCCATCCCCTACGGAGCCCTGGTGAGCGAGCAGGTGGAGAACCTCCTGGCAGCCGACAAGTGTCTGGGCGTGAGCCACATGGCCAACGGGGCCACACGGCTGCAGCCCCTGGTGCTCAACCTCGCCCAGGCCGCCGGACAGGCTGCGGCGCTCTGCCTCCGCTCCGGGGTGACACCAGCCGCCCTGCCGGTGCGCACCCTGCAGGAGGCCCTGATCGCGGATCCCCTCGCGCCGGCGAGTCCGTTTCCGCTCTGGGACACCCCCTGGCACCATCCCGAGAGGGCGGCTCGGCAGCGCCGTCTCCTGGATGACCCCTCCCTGCTCTCGGCGGCAGGTGCTCTGGAGGACCGGCCCGATCGCTCGGCCCCGCGCCCCTGGGAGGCGCCGCAGGAGCCGGGAGAAGCCCTCTGGCAGGGAACCCTCCGGCCCGATGGAGCCGGTGGCTTTCTCCTCCAGAACCCTGACGCCAGCTGGCCTGTGATCACCCTGGAGCCGGCACTGCATCACTGGCTGCAGGAGCAGCAGCGCCCCCGGGAGGTGCAGCTGATCGCCTGCGCCAATCCCTGGGGACCCTGGCTGCGGGCTTCGCGGCTGGCGGCTCCGCCCTGAAGCGCGCAGACGGCCCTCAGAGCGTTGCCTCGAGCTGCAGCCTGTCGCGCAGGGAATCCACCTCCACCACCCGCACCAGCAGCCGGCTGCCGGGTTCACTGCGCGCGGGGCCATGGCAGGGGAGCGACTGGCAGAGCTCCTCGAGCCACACCAGGGCGAGCTGTTGATCCGGCCGCAGCCAGCGCAGGAACAGGCCGACCAGCGGATGGCGGGGCTGCTGCTCAAACCACACCTGCAGCCAGTGGCGCTGGTCGTCCCGCTGGATCTGCACACCCTGGCGCAGGGCAGGCTCGAGCTCCCGCAGCTGTTCCGCCAGCTGGGGCTCGCTCAGAGGTGAACGGCCCTCCAGCAGCGCGCAGAGCTGGCGCTGCACCAGCAGATCGCCATAGCGGCGGATCGGCGAGGTGGCCTGCACGTAGGCGGCAAGGCCGAGGCTGAAGTGGGGAGCGGCGCTCGTGCCGACCAGGCCGCGACTCAGACAGCGCTTGATCGCGGCATGGCGCACCGGCCCCGCCGGCAGGGCCGCCAGCTCGGAGGGCGGGGGCAGTTCGCCGGGGAGCTGGCTGCGAAACGGCAGGGCCAGCCCTTCGCGAAGTCCGCGCTCGGCCACCAGCGCCCCGGCCAGCACCATCGCCTCCGCCACAAGCTGCCGCGATGGCGAGGGTTCGATCACCTCCAGCTCGGCCTGGAGCGTGGGGGCATCGCCTGGCCGGGCACGGATCCGCCCCTCCGGGTCGTCGAACTGGAGGGCGCCCCGCTCAAGACGCCAGCGACGCCGGCCGGTGAGAAGCTCGGCCAGCCGCAGCAGATCACGCTCCTGGGGGGGGGCCAGCTCCAGCAGCGCATCGGCATCGGCATAGGACAGGCGGTAGGTGGGCCGGATCCAGCTGCGCACGATGCCATCGGCCACCACCGAACCTTCGGGGTCCAGATCCACCCAGAGGCTCAGGGCGGCGCAGCGCTCCCCGGCACGCAGGCTCATCGGCCCGTGGGCCAGGGCCGACGGAAACATCGGCAGGGTGCCGCGGGCCAGGTAGAGGCTGCTGGCCCGGCGGGCGGCCTCGCGGTCGAGGGGGCTGCCGGCCTCGATCAGCCGGCCGGGATCGGCGATGTGGATCCAGAGGCGGGGGCGCTCCGGCTGAAGCCATTCGAGGCCGAGACCGTCGTCGATCTCCAGCGTGTCGTCGTCGTCGATGGTGATCACCCGCTGCGCCGTCAGATCGAGGCGCTGGTCATCGCCTGGCATGGCCTCAGCGGCGCTCTGCAGCAGCCGCTGGGCTTCCGCCAGGAGTTCCGGGCGGAAACCCTCCCGCCATGGGCTCGACTCCAGGGACGGCAGGTGGTGGCGTTCCCACTGGCCGAGATCGACCAGCAGGTGGCGGATGGAGCCGGAATCCGCCCCGCAGTGGCTGTCGCGCAGCAGCTGCAGCAACGGTTCCGGCAGCGGCGTGTCGGTGTCGCCGGCGGCCCACTGCCGAAGCCGATCCAGATCCTCGCGTTCAGACGTCTCCAGCAGCTCCGGCTGAATCGGCCTGCGCGCCTGCAGGGTCTGGCACCAGCGCTGCTGGCGCTGCTCCTGAAGCTGGCGCCGACGGCGCTCCAGGCGGAGCTGACGCAGGTCTTCCAGGGGGCGTGCCTCCACACTCTGCTGGCGGCGTCGGAACAGGGTCTGACCGCTCTCCAGCCAGAGCCAGCAGGCGGCGCGCCGGCAGGGATCCTCGCCATCTGCGACCAGATCGGCGAAATCTGCCAGGCTCAGACCTGAGTCGGCTCCAGCCGACTTCGGCGCCCTCGCCGGGAGACCCGGGGAGCCCTCGCTGAGCAGCAGCCAGGCAGCCGCCAGCTCGCGGGCAGCGGGCGTGCTGGCAGCCAGCCGCAGCGGCGTGCAGAGCCAGGGTGGCTGCTCGCAGCTCTGTGGCCGCTGGTCAATGG
>Ga0169931_10008409_pt1 | contig 15070 bp, 14 predicted proteins | sample Kivu_15m_20L_FD_129675 | JGI IMG/M metagenome (GOLD analysis project Ga0169931, IMG submission 129675) | Freshwater microbial communities from Lake Kivu, Western Province, Rwanda to study Microbial Dark Matter (Phase II) - Kivu_15m_20L... | ecosystem: Environmental > Aquatic > Freshwater > Lake... | reverse complement strand
TCGTCGCTGCCCCAAAAGAAACTTTTGATTTGGGGAATGCGCGACTGGTGCTTCCGTCCGGAATGTTTGCGGCGCTTTCAGGACCACTGGGTCGATGCCGATGTCGAGGAGCGGCCACTCGCAGGGCACTACGTGATCCTCGACGAACCAGAAGTAGTGATTCCTCGAATCCGCGGATTCCTCAGCGCTAAAAGCGGTAATTGAGATGCCGAAATCGCCCCTGCAATTTCGCTCTGTCGGTCACGCGGCGGCCCTAGCATGCTCACTCGAAGCCGCGGCACCCAAAGTCGGCAATGTCCACCGCGGTGCAGACTTTGCGGACCTCTCGTTTTACGACTTCCTGCTCAGCGCCCAGATTTTGGGAGATGTGGTTGACCGCTGTGCGTTTGCTTCACTTGGCGAACTCGTTCGCGAGATTGTCGTGGCGACTCGATCGCAGCTTCGCTCGAACTCAAACCTCGGAATCGCCCTGCTGATGGCTCCAATCGTCAAAGCTCATGCCGAGGGAAGCTTAACGTCCTGCGGGGTGCTGGACCTGATCGAAGCGAGCACGCCGCGGGACTGCCAGTTGATTTATGAGGCGATTCAAATTGCCCAGCCCGGTGGCTTGGGAACCGCACCCGAACATGACGTGCGGCAGGCGACTGCTCCCGAGCATATTCTGACCGCGATGTCGGCGGCGCGGGAGCGAGACTTGATTGCCAGACAATATTGCAACGGGCTGGCCGACATCTTCGACTTCGCTGTTCCGGCGTTGGTTTCGGATGCGGCTCGTTTCAATTCGCTGATTCGGGGAATCATCAGCACTCACCTGCGTCTCATGGCCCAACTGGGAGACTCGCTGGTGGAACGAAAATGCGGACGCGACGTGGCGCTGCAACTACAAACCCGCGCCGCGGCAATCGTTGAGATGTTCGAAGCGGATGGGTGGATGCAGAGTGAGCCCCTTCTCGCCGACTTTGACTTTTGGTTGCGGAGCGATTCCAATCGACGCAATCCGGGAGCTACCGCTGACCTGATCGCCGCAACTCTTTTGATTGGCATCTTGAGCGGCCAGCTTTCTTGGGACCTCCCCTGACCACGCGACCGACATCTTCACCAGTTCACTCCAAAGCAGCAGTTATGCACGCCTCGTTCACTGTTTCCGTCGAGAAGGAGCAGCTGATTTTCAGCGCTGCTCATTTCATCACCTTCGGGGAAAATATCTGCGAGCGGTTGCATGGTCACAACTACCGAGTTTCCTGCGAGGTGACCGGTGCGCTGAATGAGCATGCCTATGTGATCGATTTCATTGCTCTCCGCGACGAGCTTCAGCGTGTCGTCGCTCAGCTCGACCATCATGTTCTGCTGCCAACCACGCATTCCGCGATCAAGGTTTCAAAAAATGGCCGGGAAGTCCAAGCGACTTTCGAGGACCGTCGCTGGGTCTTTCCGGCTGAGGATTGCTGCCTTCTGCCGGTAGATAACACGACGGCCGAACGCCTCGCCGAGTACATCGCTCGGCAAATTCTGCCTGTGGTCGAGGCCCAGACCACCAGCCTTGAGGAACTGGTTGTTTCCGTCGATGAGAATGAGGGCCAATGGGGACGGTTTCGTCTGAAAAATTAATCCCCCCTGCGCAACCGCTACGAGTCTTTCATGTAGAACGAGGCCGTGGCTGTCTCTTCGCCCTTTCAGGCAATCCGGAACTTCATCTTTCTTGATGACGTATGTTTGGGCATCGGACGAATACCGAGCCATCGCTTAAACAATCCAACGCTTCGCTTCAAAGGCCGAAGCCGGCGGGCAGAGACATGTTCTCAACACAACCCAATCAATCGAAGCCCTCTCCCGACTGGATGGACCAGAGCGATGTGAACCCGCGTACTACACGGGTGTTACACGTTATCAATGGAGAGCACTATTCGGGTGCCGAGCGGGTTCAAGACTTGCTGGCGACGACGCTCCCGGAGTTTGGCTACGATGTGGCGTTTGCCTGTGTGAAGCCGGGCTCTTTCGATGCCAATCGACAAAATCGCGAGATACCGCTCAGCAACGTAGCGATGCGAACTCGCTTTGACCTGACTGCGGCTCGCCGCTTGGTCCGGGTCTTCCGCGAGCAGAAATGCGAACTCCTTCACGCCCACACCCCTCGCTCGCTAATGGTTGCCAGCGGCGCGGCTAAGATTCTTGGTTGCCCCCTGGTCTATCACGTTCACAGCCCGGTCGGCCGCGACTCGAAACGAACTTGGGCGAACCGCCTGAACACTTGGTCGGAAACCCGCAACCTCCAACAAGCCGCTCGCCTAATCTGCGTATCTAACAGCCTCCGCGACTACATGCTGGGACTGGGGCATCCCGAAGAAAAACTCCGCGTCGTTCACAACGGCGTGACGGTAAATCCCCTCGAGGCTCAAGTCGCCGACAAGTCCGTCTTCTGGACACTCGGAATGGTCGCGTTGTTTCGACCTCGGAAGGGACTGGAGGTGCTGCTCGAGGCGATGAAGATTTTGGCTGAACAGAATCTCCCGGTGCGACTGAAATGCGTCGGCGGGTTTGAGTCCGAATCCTACGAACTCGACGTCTTCAACCTCGCCGAGAAATTAAATGTCGGCCATTTGATCGACTGGGTTGGGTTCGAGCGAAACGTCAGGGCTCGGCTGAAAGAAATGCAGGTCATGGTTTTGCCCAGTCAATTCGGCGAGGGCTTGCCAATGGTCGTTCTGGAAGCGATGGCGGTCGGCCTACCGGTCATTGCCAGCAAGGTTGAAGGGATTCCCGAAGCGATTCGTGACGGGCAGGACGGTTTACTCTTTACACCGAACAACCCTCAGGAACTCGCCAGCCAGATTCGGCAGCTGGTCAAAAACCGGAACCTCTGGGCAGAGATCAGCAAGTCTGCTTGGGAGCGGCAGCGTTCCGAGTTCTCCGACCGGAGCATGGCGGCCAGAGTCGCGGCGGTTTACGACGAATTGCGTTTCAACTGAGCATTTGCGACCGCACTCTGAGCAGGCCATTCGACTTAGCCTGCATACTTAATAAGTCAGCGCGCTGCCATTGCGAGGATTGTAGAGTGCGTAGTCGACAACCCGCCACTCTCCATCGGACTCCTTCTGCATCCGCAGTTTGATTCCGATCACATCGCCTCCTTCCAGCCCACCTTCGCTTCTTTCTTGTGCGCGCACGAAGGCGGAAAAGCGAACGTCCGCCTCCGGTGGATTGGCGTTGCCGTTGATCGCCGCAAGTTCTTTCCAAGTGATGCTGCAGTAGTCAATTTCAAAGCGTTTCAAATGCCCACGAGCGGCTTGCTCCACCTCGGGTGCCCGATCGCTAATCCACAGCAGCAACTCCGCTTCGTTGTTGCTCCGCACGGCATCGGCTAATTCGTCTAGCGTCTGGCTGATCTTTTCCTGATCCGTGACGAGCACTCGCTCGACGATGATTGCAGCGGTCATCAGCAGAAACGACAGAACGGCGAGGACAGCGAACAGGTTCCGCTTGCTCATCAACCAAATCAGGCCGAAGGCGAAAGTCGCGATCAGTCCAATCATGATCGAATGAAACGGCGTCTCGGCAATGAATTCAGGCCACTGACTGGCGAGTGCCGACCCTAACATTGTTCAGTCCTTATGATTCATCTTCCGAACAGATGTATCGCGAGGGAAATGAGACCGAGTTCCCGAATCATTTCCTTACCCTTCGCTCAGCCGAATTCTACGGCTCAGGCATGGAACCGGCCACGGCGCGAAAGCGTTCGGACAGCTCGAGAAATTGGTCGACGCTCAATTGTTCGCTCCGCGCTTCGGGCCCTAAGCCTTGGGCTTGAAGGACAGCGTCAACTTCGGGCTTGGAAAGCCGTTCTTTGAAGGCACTAATCGCTACGCTGCGGAGAAACTTCCGCCGGTGGAAAAAGATACTGCGGGCGAATTGGTGGAAGAATTCCAAGTCGGGAATCGCAGCCCGCCGTTCAGGCTCGAGGATAATTTTGATAATCGCCGAGTGGACTTTCGGTCGCGGCCAGAAGACAGTCGGCGGTAAAATCCGGACCAATTCCACGCGGCACATGCTTTGAATCCAGACACTGAGTGCACCGTAGTCTTTGGAATTCGGGGCAGCCATGATTCGGTCGGCCAGCTCTTTCTGGATCGTCACCGTCATACTGATGGGAGGCGGTAGCTCGCAGATCAGAAGATTGCTGATGATCGGAGTCGCGATGTTATAAGGAAGGTTCGCTGCCAGCTTGAACTGTGCGCTCGGGACCGATTCGAGCGCCGCGCGGACCGTGTCGAGCACTGGCTGAGCGAAATGATTTTTGTTTTTGAGCGCGTCCTGCTTGATCATGACGACGTTGTCGTACTGCTCCAGTTCTTCCCGAGCCAACTGATGGAGATGCTGGTCGATCTCTACGGTCACGACCTTGCCCGCTTTTTCCGCGAGCAGTGCCGTCAGCGAGCCCATACCCGTTCCGATTTCCAGCACCACGTCGTGGGGCCCGATATCGGCCGCTTCGGCCAGAATCTCGATCAGATTCAAGTCGATCAAGAAATTCTGGCCATGCCGCGCGTTGGGCTCCAGACCGACCTGCCCAAATCGTCTCCGCAGGTATGAAATCGTTTGTCGATTAGCCTTCGTCATGAAACCTTACTGTATGCCTTTCCGAGCCGCAGCCCTCGCCAATTTTCTCATTCGGGTACTCGCCGTACCAACTTACTTTCGACTCAGGTAACCAAGGCTTCCCAGTTGTCGCTCGATGTATTTTGCCAGGACATCCGTCTCGAGGTTGACCGTGTCTCCCACTTTCTTGGCTCCGAGAATAGTAACTGCCAAAGTGTGGGGGACGAGGGCGACGCTGAAGCCATCCTCAGTTACGTCGACCAGCGTCAGGCTGACTCCGTCCACTGTAATTGAACCTTTACTGGCCATTTGGCGGGTCAATTCGGGGGGTGAGTCAAACCAAATCGTGCTCCACTGGCCGTCATCGACTCGGGAACGCACTCCCCCCAATCCATCGACATGGCCTGTCACATAGTGACCACCCAATCGCTGGCCAACTTGCAGTGCTCGCTCGAGGTTCACCTTCGAACCCGCCGCGAGTTGGCCGAGGTTGGTTCGCTTCAAGGTCTCTTCACCCGCATCAAAAGTCAGCTCGCTCGCCTCGCGGGAGGTGACCGTCAAACAGCAACCGTTGATTGCGATGCTTGCCCCGATTTCGGCATCACTCGAGACCAGCGGAGCGTTGATGCGAAACTCTCTTGCGACGCCGATTGAGCGAATCGCAACGACCTCTCCAACTTCTTCTACCAACCCGGTAAACATAAATTCCTTTTGTGAAAGCCAAGACGAGCAACCGACCGTAGCGGGGGAGATGGCTTGGACATCCCATCTTCCGAATTTAGCGGATTCTGTCAGAATAGCAGACCTTTGCCAAATAGTTCAGACAGGTCAGGTCAGGGAAATGCGAATGAGTCTGATTACGGATGTGATTGGCCGCCAAATTCTCGATAGTCGTGGGAATCCCACGGTGGAAGTCGATGTGATTCTCGAGGACGGCTCTTTTGGCCGGGCTGCGGTCCCCAGCGGAGCCAGCACGGGTGCTCATGAGGCTTGGGAACTGCGGGACGGTGACAAGTCGGTTTATCTGGGCAAAGGCGTTACCAAAGCCGTCCAGAACATCAACGAAGAGTTGTGCGAAGCACTGCTGGGACTATCGGCTCTTGACCAAGTCGCAATCGACAACGCGCTTTGCCAAGTTGACGGAACGCCGAACAAGAAGCGACTCGGAGCCAACGCCATCCTCGGCTGCTCGCTCGCCGTTTCCAAAGCTGCGGCTCACTACACCAATCAACCGCTGTATCGCTATCTCGGTGGCGCAGCGGCTCGAGTTCTTCCCGCCCCGATGATGAACATCATTAACGGCGGCCAACATGCCGACAATTCCGTTGACGTTCAGGAATTCATGGTCATGCCGCTGGGCTTTGATAACTTCAGCCAAGCCCTTCGCTGCGGCGTCGAAATTTTCCACCATCTCAAAAAGGTCTTGAAGGACAAGCGGCTAAACACAGCCGTCGGTGACGAAGGCGGCTTCGCACCAGACCTGGGGAGTAATGGCGAAGCACTTGACCTGATCATGTCGGCGATTGAAAAGGCCGGTTATCGTCCCGGCGAGCAAGTCCAAATCGCGCTCGATGTGGCCGCAACCGAATTTTACGATGCCGCCAAGGGGCTCTACAAAATCGACGGCAAAGACCTCGACTCTCAAGGCATGGTCGACTTCCTCGCGAACTGGGTTGCGAAGTATCCGATTTGCTCCATCGAAGACGGCTGCGCAGAAGACGATTGGAAAGGCTGGAAAATGCTGACCGATAAGGTTGGCAACCAAGTCCAGCTGGTGGGTGACGACTTGTTTGTCACCAACACCGAACGCCTCCAGCGGGGAATCGAACAAGGAATCGCCAACAGCATTTTGATCAAGGTGAACCAAATCGGAACCTTGACCGAAACGATCGCCGCGATTTCGCTCGCCGGTCGCAATGGCTACACGAGTATTTCCAGTCACCGCAGCGGCGAGACCGAGGACTCGACGATTGCCGATTTGGCGGTCGGACTGAACACAGGACAGATTAAGACCGGGTCAGCTTCCCGCAGCGACCGGATGGCGAAATACAACCAACTGCTGCGAATCGAGCAGGAGTTGGGTGAAGCAGCCGTCTACGGTGGAACCTTGTTCCGCAAACGCCGAGGCTAGTCGCAGTTGAGGCCGCGAACTCTGGGTGGCGAATCCTAAGGCTTTGGGAAGGCTTAGTCGGGTACCGCGCGTGGTGAGAACTTGACTGTGTTTTTGATGGTAAGGTCACTCGCGCTTCGCCTCGCCTGCGCCAAAGCCTCGCGGCTTTGGGCTCCGGCTACGGGCTAAACGAAAAACCGTATACGGGCTAAACGAGGGAGCCGATGCCTGACACGAGGGTTACCGAAACAAATGTTCAACCTTACCGCGCGGTTTGCGGCGGCGAATTCAGACTGTGAGGCTCCGGATGCAACGAAGTGCTACGGCATTTTTCAGCCGAGTTGGGTTACTTTTGCTTGCTTGTCTCAATCTGCTGGAGCTCCCCGGCATGTCCCAGGAACCGAAACCAATTCTGCCTGAACTGCCGGCGCTGGGGCGGCAGCTCAGCGACGAGCAAGCCGCGGCGCTGGCCAACTTGGCTCTCGCGGGGCTGGATCGCGAGTTCCCCAACAAGCCCTCGAACGTGCTTGGTTCGGCTGCGTCGGTAGTCACGCCCAAGGAAATGTTTCCTGCTTTTTACGGATGCTTTGACTGGCACAGCAGCGTCCATGGACACTGGCTGCTGGTCCGAGTGCTGCGGCAATTTCCTCAGCTGGCTCAAGCAAGTGAGATTCGCAGTCGGCTGGCTGCTCACTTTACGGCTGAGAACCTTGCGAAAGAGGCCTCCTTCTTTGCGGATGACGTCAACAAGTCTTACGAGCGAATGTACGGTTGGGCTTGGCTGCTGCGATTGGTCGTTGAACTGAACGCTTGGGATGATCCTGATGCCAAACAGTGGCGAGCCAACCTGCGACCGCTCGAGGAAGTATTAGTCAAACGAATCAAAGCTTACTTGCCGCTGCTTTCATATCCGATTCGAACCGGCGAGCATCCGGACACTGGATTCGCGCTGGGGCAGATTCTCGACTACGCTCGCGCGACGGAAAATCGCGAGTTGGAAGAGTTGGTTGTCCGGCGAGCGAAAGAGTATTTCTTGGACGACCGCGAATACCCAACAGGTTACGAACCCTCTGGCCAAGACTTTTTTTCGAGCGGCTGGAATGAAGCCGACCTGATGCGTCGGATTCTCGGCCCAGCAGAATTTTCCGAATGGCTAGACCGCTTCATGCCAGGGCTCGCGCGAGGCGACGCCGGACCACTACTGCAACCAGTCGAAGTGACCGACGTGACCGATGGAAAACTGGTGCATTTGGCTGGACTAAATCTCTCACGGGCTTGGTGCCAAAATGGGATCGCCAGCGCGCTCGCAAACGATGACCCGCGTCGAGCGGTGCTGAAGAAAGTCGCCGCCGAACATACAGCGGCCGGTTTAAAGACCGTCTTCAGCGGACATTACGAAGGCGAGCACTGGCTCGGCACCTTCGCCCTCTACACGCTGACCGAAGTAGCAGTTGGCGGACGATAAGCCTGTTGGCATTTTCCCGAATTTTTGAATTCATGCGTAGCCAGTTTTTCATTTAGCCCGCAGCCGGTTTTTCGTTTAGCCCGCAGCCGGTTTTTCGTTTAGCCCGCAGCCGGCGCCCAAAGCCGCCAGGCTTTGGCGCAGGCGAAGCGCAAGTGCGGCTCACCTCAAACATGCCAGGCCACCACCGACCTCGTGTCGGTGGAGCCATGACTAACCGGCTACAAGCCGTCGCACAAAATCAAAACTGGCCACCACCAACCTAGCGTCGGTGGAGCCATGACTCAAGGGCTACGAAGCGACGTCGCGGATGCTCAAGGCGTCAGGCCTGAGGGCGTAATTCAGGGGCTGTAGCTGAACAGTCATACTCCCACCGACGCAAGGTCGATGATGAGTTGGTCGCTTCTTTGTCTCTCTTGTAGCTGACTAGTCACGGCTCCATCGACACAAGGTCGGTGGTGGCCAACTGGATCTTAACTCGGCTGCAAATACGCTAAGTCTCGCCCGCAAACTAAAAAGTACGAGACCGCGCGGACCGATCGCACGAGTGCGGATTTCAGCTTACCCGCTAACCCCGTAGCCAGATCCCAAAGCCGCCAGGCTTTGGCGCAGGCGAGGCGAAGCGCAAGTAACCGCCCCAAAACCAAATGCACGTTCCTCCCTCTCCGCATCATTCCCCTCACCTCTGTAACCTGCAAAGGCCTGCTAGCAAACTCAAAAATTACCTCCCCAAGGCTCGGAAAGACCTCGCGGGGGAAAGCTAGATTTGCTAAAAGTTCCGCTCCTTGAGGTGCAGATCGATGCGGGAATCACGTCACAAAAACATCTGGAATCCCCAAATCGCATTCGGCGTGGTCGCCATTTGCGTGCTGGCCGCCGTTTGGCTGAACATGGCCAAACTTCGCATGGGGCTGGGCCAACCCGAACACAATATCAGTCAGGTCCCGTTGGCTCGAAACATCACTTCGGACCAAATCGAGGAACTGCGCAACGGCAAACCGCTGAAAGTCATCCTTGCTGAACCTCCCACCTACGAACGCCAGCAGCGGCGTCCCGAAGTCGCAGGCGCGCCTCAGCTAGACCAGAACACCTCGAGTCAAACTTTTGCTGAGCAAACTTCGACTCTTTTCTCGCCTCGCGACCGCGGACCTGCCACTCCACAAAGTCAATCGCCCGGTAGTACTCGTCAATCTTCTACAGAACTCCGACCGACTGAAGATAATCCAACAGCAAAGCCAATTGAGTCGAGCGAGTTAGCTCCCACCAAGATTTCGCCGAGTGACGTCCCTCGCTCCAATCCATCGCTGAGCGATAACGGCCAAACTGGCGGCGGTTCCTTCCTCGAAAAGTTCCCGGGTAAAACAGCCACACTCCCAAACCTGCAAAATGGCCCCGCGATGAAGGAGCCAACACCGGCTCCGCTTCCGGAAACGGGACCTCAATTTGCCGCAGCTCCACTTCCTAGCGCGAACCAATTGGCTCCGCCCCCCTTTGGCGATTTCAGCCCAGCAGCCGCCGAACCGCTCACACGTTCATCCTCGTCGCCTGCAGCAGATCAACTCGTCAAGCCGGTTGCATTCGATGCGTCTTCACCCACAGCAAGCCCAGCCGCCCCGATCGGAACTGCCGAACCGACCGCTCCGCTGAGCCTTCCATTATTCGACCAGCCCAGCCCCACGGTTGCAGCAACTGCAGAGTATCAAACACGGCTCACTCGCGAGGGCGATACTTGGTGGTCTCTGGCCCAAGAGCTTTATGACGACGGCCGGCTATTCCGAGAGCTTTATGCTCACAACCAAGACCGCGTGCAGTCCTACGACCGAATTCCGACCGGTACCGAGATAGTTTGCCCGCCAGCCGATGTCTTGCGAGTTCCAGCGGAGCGAACGGCAGAGCTGAATAATAAGTCAAACTCTAAAGACCGGATTTATCTTACTCGAGTCGGCGATACGCTTTTCAACATCGCCCGCGAACAGCTGGGGCAAGCCTCCCGCTTTGGCGAATTGCTGCAACAAAACAAAGACCGCTTGCCGGCAAGAACCGGCCACCTCAGCGCGTTGCCTGAGGGTCTCGAGCTGAAACTCCCCCGTCGCTAGTCGCTCATTTCGCTTGGCGATCTTGGCTGGCGTAGGTTGCCGAGAGCTCGACGTAATGCTTCCAGCCCCGAGCCTGCCGCTCGGCTTCTTCCGTCGTCACCTGCCGCAGAGACCTTGCGGGAACACCGACAATCAGGCTGCGTGGCGGAAACACCTTGCCTTCGGCCACGAGTGCTCCCGCGGCGACGATGCTTCCAGCGCCGATCACGGCCCCGTTGAGAATCGTCGCCCGCATACCGACCATCACGTCATCCTCGACCGTTGCTCCGTGGACGATTGCTCCATGTCCGACCGTGACTCGATCTCCGATGCGGCATGGAAAGCCGGGGTCAGCGTGCAGCACGACTTGATCTTGTAAATTGGTGTCGTCGCCAACGGAAATCGCCTCTGAGTCGCCCCGCATTACCGCGCCGAACCAGACGCTGCTGCGGTCACCCAGTTTCACATCTCCGACGACAACCGCGCCAGGCGAGATCCAGTTAGCCGTTTGTGTTTGCGGTTGGATTTTGAGCCGCTCAGCTGGATTCATCGCAGCCACCTTCTTCGAATTGATTTGAGTCCAGCCCCAATCGGTCGGCGTTTACTTGGTCACCGAAGACTCGGAGTAAAAACTCTTCGGCCAATCGACCGATCCCGCGCACGGAACTCTCGCGCGGCCCAGCGACATTCAAAACGGTTACTTGATTTGCTACCAACCAATCGACAACGCGTTTGGGTTCGGTCTCGTCTGCCAAATCGACGAGCAATCGCGGGCGGCGATAGCGGTCAGCTAACTGTACGGTCAACTTGGTTCCCCCACTCAAGTCGTGGTAATACAGCACCAGCGTGGCCTGAGAGTCAATCACGTTTCGTTCCGTTCGCACCGCGTAATCAGGCTCAGCGGTCTCCCGTAATTGATAGTTTGCCGCGAGCGTTCCATCTTCGGCCAACCTCCCGCGAGGACACCATCCGCCATGGGGAATCTGCAAATGGATTGCCACATCAAGCGCAGCCCGATCGACTCCCGTTTGTCCACCGGAAACAATTTGGAGAAGTCGGTAAGTCATCGACGGTGCATTCGCAAGAACAGGAGCAAGTCAAAGCGAATGATACTTTTGGTGTGAGACCTTACCAACCCCCTGAAAACAAAAACGGCCAGCGATGCCTCAGAGCACCGCTGGCCGTTTTGAATTAGTGAGGTATTCATCAGCCTGACCGGAAATCAGCGTGACCGCCGACTACTTGTCAGCAGCCTTGGATCCCTGGCTCTTCAACTGGAACAGCAAGGCGTGATATCCCGAATCGTCGCTCGTGATAAATCCGCCGCTGGCAGCGAAAAAGTCTCGAATCTCATCCCAATCTGGCAAAGGATTATCGTCGAGAGCCCGCTTGAAGTTGCGGACGAAGCGATTCTCTTCTCCGCCACGTTCGAGCATACCCTTCACATCGTCTCCCTTGGCCATATCGAGCATCGATTCCATCATCGGCCCGGGTTGGCTGTAGAAAATCGCCGCGGGCATATCTGTGCCAAGCAAGTTGGCCATTTGCCTCGAGACTTGCTTGAACTGAGGATCCTCGGCCAGAGTCGCGTTTTCGCCCTTGTAGGTATCGACGGCGTACTTGATGAACGCGATGCTGTCTGCCGCGACTAGTGTCCCCTCGATAATCGCAAAGCCGGGGTTTGGCTCTCGAATATCCATCGGCATTTCGCCCGATTCGCGTCGCTCTTGCAGGCGCTGCCCTCGTTCCTCCGGAATTCGCGCGCTCCAAATCTTGACACCCTTGTAGTTTTCTTCAATCATCGCTGGCTCGCCATCTTGCTCGCCCCGACGTTCCTCGACCAATTCAATCATTTTCCGGATGACTTCTTCAGCCTTTTCCGGGTCGTTGAGCCCGACGCCCACCGCATTCACCTGGCTGTTGACTCGTGCGGGAGGCTCGACCCATGAGGTGATCGTCAAACGCCCATCCAGCAAGGCGAGAATGTCATCCTTGAGATTCATGTCGATCCGCTCGTTGATGTTGGTCTCTACTTGGCGTTCGAATTCGCCTTCTGAGGTGAATAAATCGACCATTTTTCCGAGTTCCGCGTAGACCTTGTTCACATCCCAGCTTGTCGAGACGTAAGAGCCTGCTTGGTCGGAGACCCAAGATTGCGGCTGGTACTTGCCCGGCTTTAGGGCGAGCATTTCCAAAATGCCGGCTCGCGGGTTGGCGAGCATCAAGTGCAGATGGAAGACGGATTCAAAACCTTGCTCTTCGAAAATCACCGAGCCACCCATGCCGAGCAGACCGTCTAGCCCGAGGATCGGGAGAAAGTTCAGCGCGGCTTGAGTCGCCACGTCTCCCCGAGTGGAGGCGCGGAAGAATTCAATCGGGTCGACATACATCCGCATCTCGGGCGGGACATCCTTGGTGCCGCGGCAGCGGTTCATAATCGTCACGAACTTGCGGTTGTCTTTCAGCGGTCGAATCTTGGCGACTTCGCGACCCATCCAGCGGTCGAGAATCTGCTTCGACAAATCTTTGTTGTTGGTAATGACGAAGGTGCCATCTTTCTTGAAGTAGATAAACTGTCCCTCGCCATCGGGATTGGCGACCGTGGTAAAAGTGACTCCATCGTTATCTTCGTCTTCGAATGACGCACCTTGCTGCTCACCTCGTTCGCGGCCTGCTTGCTCGATGTTCTTGAAGGAGTCCGATTCCGGGTCGATGTCCATCAACATGGCGAACTGCAGGTCGGCTCGCCGAGGGGCGATGGCTGCAAAGCTGATTTCACCAGCTGGCAGGCTTTGCAAATCCTCCAGCGACACGCCGACTTGGTCCTGTACTTCGCTGTAGGCCTCTTTGGCTTGTCCCCAAAGTTCCTCGGCCAAAGGGGCGATTTTTTCCTGCTTCATCAGGTTGCCCATGTTGGTACTGGAAAAGTCCTCCGCGAGTTCCCGCACGTTTTGAATTTGCAGGAACAGCACGGTCGTTTCGGGGAACAACTCCTCCGCCGAAGGGCGAGTTTGTTGGGCTTGGGCCCAACTGTTCAACAGGCCGGCAGCAAAAACGCAAAACGCTCCCCAGCAAAGCAAAGTCCGACTCTTAAACACAGTGCGACTCCATCTACTTTCGACTAGAAATATTTCTTGAGGCGATGTCAGGGGAGGCCCCGACAGGCTGTTTGCTCAACGGTTACGCCCGCTGGCATCAGCCCAAACTACTTTCGCTTTCCGTGAACTTTTTGGCAACGCAAATTTCACACTACGAAAGGCAGCTAGGCCACGGATGGTCAAACAAAGCCCCAAAACGTGGCAGCGGTTGCGGGTAGGGGACGTCCAACCCGGCGACAGCTATCAAAAAGAACCCCGAACTGCGGTGCAGAGTTTCGCCAGCGACCCAAAAAAGCCCATAATCCGCACGCTTTTCCTAATCCAACCGTTTTCGCTCAGCGGTCCAACTCGGACCTTCGGCGTTATCCTGTTTCCCTGTTTCTTCGTTAGTCGATAAGATTGAGCGAAGAAGAGGCGGAAAAGCGGGCCGTTTCTTCACCTTGCGGCGAAGAGACCGAAATCCCACCCCCCTCGCCGCGACTTTAGGGACGTTGCTGGGTTTAGTTTAAGCGGTGCGGTTCAATCCACCGCGACCTAGCCCCTCCCAATTCAGTCCTGTTCGTTTCCTCACTGAACTCGGCCCTGCCCAAAAAAGGCTCACTCTTATGAGAATCTCCCGGCTGCTCAGTCTGACCGCTTTGTTCCTCGCTGCCGCGTCGCTCAACGGCTCTGCCTTTGCCCAAGGTGGCGGTGGCGGCACCGGTGGCGGTGGAGGTGTTGGCGGCGGTGGTGGCATCGGAGGTGGCGGCGGAAACACGGGCGGCGGTGGCTTTGGAGGCGGCGGAACCGGTGGCGGAAGCAGCAACCTCGGCACAAATCAAAGCGGCGGAACCGGCAGCTTCAATTCCGACTCAAGTAATTTCGGTGGCGGATCCACCGGAGGCACTAGCCAAGGCACGACAGGTGGAACCACCGGCGGTGGGGGAGTCAGTAACAGCAGCCAACCGCTGAATCTGGACAACCAACTCAATATCACACCAACCACGCCCACCGCAGTTGATGAACGAAACCAAGGTTTCATCGGCCCGAACGCGCAACAAATCATCACGCAAGGGTTCGTCGGAGCCTCGACTCAACTGTCGGGTGCCCAACCAGCCAACGGCACCTCGTTTGGTGGTGGCGTTAACACGCAAGGCGGTGCTGGTGGCGGGATCGGCGGCGCACAAGGATTGCGAGCAACTGGAACCAACGGTGGACTGAACCGCAACGCAATGGGTGGACTCGGCGGATTCGGCAACACCGCAACCGCAGGCGTTCGGCGAAATGTTCGCAACCGACTGGTCAATCAAGTTCAAGTCAACCGCGTTCCCGCAGCCGAAGTAGCTCAACGCTTCACGACTCGCCTTGACCGAATTCCACTGGCTGCCAACGCGGGCAATGACGTCAAGATTGCTTTGGAAAAAGGCACCGCGGTCCTTACCGGTTCGGTCCCTTCCTCGGAAGCAGCCAATCGAATCGAACGCCAACTCCGCCTCGAACCAGGCGTTTATAAGATCGATAACCGACTCGAAGTCAATCGATAATGCGGGAGTTGGCAGGCCGCCCCGCGGTTGTTGTGGGACTTATGGGACTTCTGGGACTTTTGGGAGCGGAAGAAAGTTAGATCCAATCCGCACTTGAGCGTCGGCGGGGTCGGGAGACCCGCGCCGAGCGCAGTGTTCCGCACTTGAGCGTCGGCGGGGTCGGGAGACCCGCGCCGAGCGCAGTGTTCCGCACTTGAGCGTCGGCGGGG
>Ga0169931_10008407_pt1 | contig 15072 bp, 13 predicted proteins | sample Kivu_15m_20L_FD_129675 | JGI IMG/M metagenome (GOLD analysis project Ga0169931, IMG submission 129675) | Freshwater microbial communities from Lake Kivu, Western Province, Rwanda to study Microbial Dark Matter (Phase II) - Kivu_15m_20L... | ecosystem: Environmental > Aquatic > Freshwater > Lake... | reverse complement strand
GTTATTTTGTCGGACTCATTATCGCTACTCTCGGGATTGCTCTGTCGATCTATGAGCTCAAGCAAGAGCCCGGGATGTTTTACGATTTGGTCGCCTTAGCGGTCGTGGTCGGTGGAACAGTGGCGGTTGCTGCAATGATCCTTCCCTGGAGAAACTGGCGCGATGTCCTGCGCGCCTTTCAATCAACGTTTGAGGGCTATGGCTCCATTCTCAAGAGTGTAGCGGATCAAGGGTTCGTCTTTCTGAAGGCAAGGAAAGAAAATCAACGATATCAACCTGGATTTAAAGACGCCTCGAAAACAAAACGGCTCCCGGTGGCGCTTCTCATTCTGGAGGACGGCGCAGAATTGATTGAGTTGGGACTGAAAGCTCATTCCATTGAACGAATTTTATTCGATCGAACCGAGCACCTTTTTGAGCGAAGAAACTCGGTCGCCAACGCTGTCAAAAACTTAGCAAAATATCCTCCGGCGTTCGGACTTGTGGGTACCGTTCTGGGCTTGGTGAGTTTGATGCGTGCGATTTCGGAAGGGTCGAGTGCTCAAGAGACGGGTATCCGGATGGCTGTCGCGCTGGTGGCGACCCTTTATGGTCTTATCGTTGCCAACCTTATCATTAACCCCTTTGGTGAGAGGATTGCACGGGCCGCAGCCGAAGAGCGACTCGCGTGCGACTACTCCATACATATCGTTCTTTTGGCTTGCGAAGGTGTCAGTTTGGTTGAGGGGCAAGAAGCGATTAATTCATGGTTACCTCCATGGGAGAGAACCGATTGGTTAGGAGGCGCGGCTGCACCGCCGCAAGAGCCTCCGGCCTCAAGTGCGGAGGGCGTCAATGATCGCCAGGCCGCGTGAGATGATGCTCAATCCAGCGAAACGCACGAGAGCTGCCTCGAAAACCGATGGCGGCTCTCAGCCGTCCGCGCCCGTGACTTCGCCTCGTTCGCGTCGTCGCAGTCGTAACTCCCACGCAGAGGTGTCGGACTCACATGGAAGTTGGGCCATCAGCTACGGTGATATGATCACCTTGCTTCTGACATTCTTTATTCTCTATTTCAGTGTCGATGATCAAAAGGGTGCGCCGCCCAAATTAGATGCCACCTTGCTGAGTGCGCTTACGCAAATGGATATCAAAGCTGAGGAGCGCAAAACAGCATCGGGGCTCGATGGTGCTTTAAAGGATCGCCCCCTTCGTGTGGGAACGCTCGACGACAAAGGAATCATCGAATTTGAGGCGCCACCGGTAGGTGGAAAGATTCACAAAATGGGAAGCCAGCTGATTCTCGAGTTTCCTGAAATTTCTTTTTTTGAGTTTGGCAAAGTCGAAGTCAATACAGCTGGAGAGAAGTCCCTCAAGCGATTTGCACAGCTTTATACTCCTTTTGCGGGACAGAACCGATTGGGGATCCGCGCCTTCACTGATGATCGACCTGTGAAGCCTGAGCCAGGAAAGCGCTTTCAAGATAATTTAGAACTCTCGGCATTACGATCGGTTGCAACCATGCGCGTCCTCGAGAAAGCGGGTATCCCGCTCGGCTTGATGCGTTTAGGGGGCTGGGGCGAACTCAGTCAAACACGGAAAAACTTAGAGCGAGCCAAACAGTTAAGCAAAACGCAAGCAGAGCCGTTGGAAGGGCCGGAACGCAAACCTGCTCAAATCGGTAAAGGCGATCCGTTTTCTAGAAAAGTGATTCTTGTGATTGAGCCAGAGGTGGTACCATGAAGAACTCTCTCTATCGATATATCTTGAGTATGGGGATATTCAGTTTTTTTCTGATCACCTCTTCCTTGGCTGAGCCCGGTCCGATTTCAAAGCATCCCCGAGTCGCGGAATTGGAAGAGAAGCTCATGAAGGATGCTTCGAGTCTCATTCGTACTCGATTCCCCGATTTGCCTTTTTTGGTCACGGTGAGTGTCGATCCGCTCCGTCGCCGATCACTGCCTCAAACGGCCGATGCACAGCAAGAAAATCTTCCTTTCTTCGACGTACAAGACGACGGTCTGATGCAGGATGAGTGGGACGATCCTGAGGTTTCTCTTTTGAAGCTCTTGAGTCGCGTCAGAAAAACAGTTGTTAATGTCTCTCTCCCCGACTCTTTGAGTGATCCGGAGGTAGACGAAATTAAGGAGTTTTTATTTGTCTCGCTGCACCTGATTCAGGCTCGGGATGAAGTGAACGTACAGCGAAAAGTATGGAAAACCATTGGAACGCCATGGTGGCTGTATGGAACGGTCGCGACTTCACTGATCGTCCTCTTCCTGATGGGACTCTTGTTCATTAATCGAAGCGCAACACGCAGGATTTCGGAAGCCATTGCGCATTCTTCTAAAAACGGTGGCTCCACCTCGGTGGTCATGGCCCCAAGTCCAGCCCATTCGAGGAAGGATTCGGGTGAGCACGGCTCTGCCGGGGAAATGCGTCTTTCGGATCCTGTGAAGCTGCACGAGTTTGCGGCCGGTTTCGTGAAAACCTTGATGGAGTTCCAAGGTTTCCCGAGTTTAGAGGACTTCCGGGTCTTGGACTCTTTAGGACGTCGTGATCCACAAGCGTTAGGCTCAATTCTCTCTGAATTTCCCGATGAGGTCCGCGCGAAGCTCTTTGGCTGGGGGCGTGATATCGCGTGGGTGCAGGCTATGTTGAATCCAGGGCAGCTGACTCTCGAAGCGATGGATGTCCTACGAGGCATGATGCGGCACTCGCGACTGGGTGACTCATCGAATCGCCCATGGCAGGAGCTATTGATCGCAGTTTGGCGACTCGACGATAAGCGCGATGCTTTCCTACAGAAGATTCCCAGTGATACCGCTCTTGCCCTTTTGGCGGCACTACCTCGCCAGCAGTCTATCGCTTCTGGGAGAAAACTTTTCCCTGGAAGTTGGGCTCAACTTCTCAATCAGGATTTCAGGCCGACTAAACCAGACGTCGGTCGTATCGAAGATATGCGCCGAATGGCTTATGATTTAGTTCCTTTGTCAGATCTTTCTCGTGTGGATCGTTACCGAAAAGAATTGGAACTGGTCGATTATCTCCATGAGTGTGAGGTCGCTGAGGAGCGTGATATTTATCTGGCCTCGGCCCCTGGGTCTTTGATCTATGAGCTTCGTACTCCGTTTTTCCCGGTCCTGGAAATGAGCGAAGAGGATGCGAAGCAGTTTGTGGGACGATTCTCCCCCGATCAGTGGGCCTACGCTCTTCATCACGTGGTATTGGCTCAGCGAGCGAATATTTTGAAAGTCTTCAACGACAAACAGAGAATGCTTTTCGTAGAGACTGAAAAAGGCTTTGAGTCGGCTCCGCCCGACACTCTGACAGTCGGTGATATTCGGGAAACCATCGGGCTCGCGTACACGGATTTCCGAGGTCGCAAGGCCCGCGAGGCTGCAGTCGGAGAAGAGTCGAAGTTGAAAGAAGTGGCTTAAGGTACACTTCGATCGGCATTTCCTGCCTATCCTATTTCCGATCCTACTGTGGCATGCTCAGGCAGTATGTCGCTGGAAGATTCTACACACAGATCGAGTTCGGATTTGGTTTCACTCACATTTTCTGTCGCCGCGGGTTCACGAGATGAGCAGGGCCTCGTCTCAGATCTAGACCGATGGGGCGATCGCACCAGTAGCTTAGTCACAGCGTATTCAGGCTTTTCTGATTTCACTTGTGGGAAGCTTTCTGGCCGAATCCGATATGCCCAGGTAAAGGGAAGTTTATTGAATCCGGAAGCCTGGGTAGGCGCCACTGAGCCTATTGCGCCCGTCGCAGAACGCGTCCAGTTTTTAAAGGAGTTCTTTGAGCATGCGCAACGACATCAAGCGCAAGCGTTCTTCATGCCGGTGTCCGAGCAACTGAGTGAAGCCGCATCGTTGTTCACTCATCGTATTTGTGTGGGAGCTGAGCCGATCTTTTTGTTAGACGAGCCTCGATTCGAAGAAGGCTTGTCTTCCTGCTTAAAGAAGTTTCCGAATGCACGCGGACTTTTCAATAAAGGCTACAGAATAGAAAGTCGGAGCGCAGGTGGTATTGAACCTGAAATCAGGCGAGAAATGGCCCGTCTTGAAGCGGAGTGGAAGAAGTCTCTTCGCACGGATCCGATGGGATTTTTGAATCAAATTAATCCGGATACCTTTGCAAACACCCCATATAAAAAGTTTTTTCTATTGCTTTCCCCAGATGGACGTCAGCTCGTTTCGTGCCTCAGTGCGCTTGAGATCCCCGCTCGAAAAGGTTGGTATTTTACGGAGGTTTTTCGTGCGAACGACGCACCTCATGGTTCAACGCCTCTTTTGATGTTCGGTGCGATGCTGGAGCTTAAGAAATTGGGTGCTAGAGAAGTTCACTTGGGAATGGCGCCTCTGGCCTTCGATGCTGTCGCATCACGCTGGTCCCGGGATCTAGAAAAGAGTCGAGTGGAGAGATTTCTTTACAAGCTCTCCCGCAACGACTCGTCTCTTTATGGTTTTCGCTCCGCCTATTTGTTTAAGAAACGATTGCAACCCTCTCGCTGGGATCCATTGTTCTTGATCGCCGCCGAGCAGCCATCCTTTAGGCTTTTGTTACAAGTGGTGTGCGCGCATTTTCCCGGACAAAGCTTGAGTCAAATTCTGAGGACGATTCTCTCCAAGAGTTGCGATACGCAATTGATGCCGTGGATGAGTGAGCGCGCCTTGCAGGTCCTGCGGTCAGCTTCCAGAAGTTTACCTTGGGCGACGGGGTTGCTTGCACTGGGTTTATTGAGTCTTCATTTCCTTCGCCCTGTCTTGCCGGGTTTGAATGCGATCTATGCAGTGAGCACTTATAGTCCGGGTGATTTAAATGGGATCGGTTGGCTCTTGGGTCCACTTTTCCATAATCACCTCTATCATCTGTTTGGAGACTGGATATCGTTTCTCTTTTTTGGGGGGTTGGTCGAGTACCTTCTTGGAAGGCAGATGCTCATCGTCGTCATGGCGCTTGGTTTCTGGACGACGAATCCCTTAGCAGATGGTCTGGTGCGCCTATTACACGAATGGGATGCCTTAAAAGTGATATCGGATTCAGCATTTCAAAGTTTTCTGACTGAACAGGATCGAGGTTCGTCGAATGCGGTTTACGCATTCGTGGGCGCACTCTCCGTTCTGCTGACCCCCCGACTGGGCCGGTTTTTATTGGTACCCTTCCTCGCCAATGGTGTTTATTTATGCTGGGTTCGTGAAAGCTGGTTGAGCCTTCATCACTTGGTGGGTGTCGCACTTGGCTTTCTCGCTGTGAAAGCGTGGTTGCTGCGACATGAAACTAAACAGCGTTAGGAAAAGGCGATGGTTTTTTTAAAGCCAAAAAGATATCACGCGGAACATGCAGAGAGTGGATCGAAAAGGTGAGCCTAGACTGGAGCGTTTGCTGCGCCTAACGGAAAGAGCACGCACGCAGTTGGATTGCGTTCGAGCGTCACTCGCTTCGGTCGACAAGAATTCAGCCGTGTCATCGTTGGGCTCGACGTTTACTGACTCAGAAAAAGGGGCCCTTTTTTTTCAGCTCGAGCGTCTGTCTTGGTCGATCATTTCAATGGCCGAACTTCTCGTCTTCGAGCTTCGCTTGACGCCTGGTAGTTTTCAGAAGCCGGGCCAGCTCATTGATGTATTGGTCCGCGAGGCTGGCCTCCCGTTAGGTGACGGACGTCGGGTGAAGCAGTTATTGGAGTATCGTCTTCTGTCGCAAAGGGATCCTGATGGACTGAGGGTCGATGGCATTCTCGATGCGGACTCGCTCCGTGATGCTGCGGAAGTTTTTGAAATCTTTGCAGATTTTTCTCGGAAAACCCTCCCTTGAGTTCGGATGATGCCTCGTGTAATGCGGGGCTGAATCTAGGAAACTTGAAGGGACTGGTCATGAAAGCTCGTCAGAAAGTCTGCGCCGATTTCGCAAATGACCTTTGGGAAAAAATTCTTCGATACGAGGGTTGGATCGTCACCCCTGCAATCGCGCTCGTGGTCGCAGTATTCCTGGTCACAGAGGGTTGGAGTGCTCCGTTAAAGTCCCGCTTCGAAATAGGATCGGCGGAGCCTAAGGTCCTGAAGCTGGGTGATCTTTTGAGCTCTTCTACTTTTGTGGCTGAGTCGGAGCAGGTGTTTGAACGCGCCCAAGAGAGAGTTCTCACGGACTCCAACCTTTCTGAGCAAGAGAAGCAGGCCATTCTAGTGGAACTCGCCGAGATGCAAGTGGCCTCAACGGTTGTGACCGGTCGGGCTTCCAACCAACCCATTGATGAACTGCCTTTTAAGCGGATTCTTGATATTTCGATTATTTTCCCCGGTATTCCAGATATTTTGGGGCTCTGTTTAGAAGGGTACCCGACGAATCAGCTTTCAATTGAGGGTTGCGCTTCAACCGCCATCTTTCTGAGTTCGTTGTCAGCGACCGTGAAGTACCGTTGGGATCTGGTCCTCTCGCAAACACCCCGGGGTCGCATTCATCAGCTCTCGTTTGGACCGGGAGCTGGGCTACGACATGTTTCGTACCTCTGCTTCGATGCTTGCCAGGACGCCAGTATCTACGCTGACTTTATGGGGTCACTCGAGTACAATTATTGGTTTAAGCCTCACCTTGGATTGAGTCTTCAATTCGATGCCGGTGCGACAGCGCTCTTGGGGCGGATCGACAGTCCTTATGGTGCGAACGATGTTCCGGGTGTGATTCCCTTGGGACGTTTCTCGTTTGGACTGGCTTTTTAATTTTCAATCCATTGTACCGGCCTGAATTTGGTAAAACCCCGATCGGAGCGTTGATCCGAGTCGGGGTTTCCTTTATGGTGAGGTTATGCTTCCAGAAAACGTGAAAGAATTGTTTGGCAGAATTTATTCGAATCATTGGACGGGCGTGCCCTTCACGATCGGTTTGGCTTTAGGCGCGGTTGTGAGCATTGCAGCGGGTTACTGGCTCACTTTTCAAGCCGTCGTTTTGATCGGCGCGCGCTTGTAGTCATCGGTCAGGGTGCTTCAACTCGCCCCTGATCTCAGTCGATTTCTAAAGCTCAGTTAAAAAAAGTCCCTGCAAAGGTCATCCACCCTTGCAGGGACTTTTCTTTTTCCGTGCCGGCCTTACTTAAGATTCTTTTTCTCCCCGAGCTCAGGGAAGTCGACAAAGTACTCGGTGGGTGCTTTGGCTTGACGGATCAGCTTGAGCTTCTCGAGTTGGGCTGCCGTCTGTGCCCAGCGGTCTGCGCTCATTCGGCCCAATCCGCGCTTTTTGGTTTCTGACGTTTGAATCAAGACCTTTTGTGCTTCGGCCGCAAGTCCGAAGGTTTCCTGGTCCATCGAAGGGTTCAGCCGATTCATCACCGAGTTTGCTGCTTTCGGATCCGCCAAATATTCACGCCATCCGTGGGCAGTCGCGTTCAAGAACTTCACGACTAAATCTTTGTTTTCTTCGATGAGCTTGCGTCTTGCGATGACTAAGGTCGAATATGGGTTATATCCAATTTCTTTTGCAGAGAAGGCGTGGGGCTTCGCACCTTGGCGCTTCGCTAGAATTGGCTCTGCAAAGATATAACATTGTTGGGCAAAGTTAGGGTCTTTGACAAAGAATGTGATTCCTCCGGTGTAAGGAACGATCTTCACAGAGGATTTCGGAAACTGGTCTTTCAAGTAAAGAGAGAGCGTCGATCCATTCTGCAGTGCTAGCGTGGACTTGGATTTCATGAGTTCGTCGAACGATTGATAACCTTTGGACTCATGTGCCATGACTCCGAGTGGGCTATCTTGATATACAGCAAAAATTCCTACGATATCCATTCCTCGCTCTTGAGCGAGGATCACGTCATCGGCTGCTGCGACGCCAATATCGGCTTTTCCAGAGGCGACCATCTGCACGACAGGGGATCCAGCTCCTCCCTCAATGAGATCAATGGCGATTCCTTCTTTTGCGTAGGTGCCATCGATTTTGGACTCATAAAATCCACCGAACTCGGGCTCTGCCTTCCAGTTCAAGATGACTTTGAGCGGACGAAGTGCATTGGGTGATTGCGCAGCATTCCCGTCAAGAGGGGCGGCGGCGGCCATGAGTCCGAGTCCGCAGAGGCAGATCAGGGTGAGGATGCTGCTTTGGATCGGAGCTGGTTTTCGATGGTGGAAAAGTTTCATGTTATCTGAGGCTCTTTTCTGAAAGTTTGAGGATTTTTCAAGATTGAGGAATGTGTCAGTTGAGAGTCATCCGTCCGGTTCGACACAGTTAACCCCTTTTCCAGATTCTACTAAAATATTGAGATGGGTCAGAACTTTTTTGAAAATTTAAGAAATGTTTTGCTCCTCTTCTTGTTCCTCGTTGGATTGAGCGGGTGCATTTTTTCGCAAGTTTTCAAACAAGATGTTCCCAAACAGGAAAGTGACGAGCCCAGTCCAGGAGCATCCTCGCCGTCGGGATCAGGAGGGGCCTCGACGACTCAACTCACTTACAATGGAGACTTGAAAGCAAGCCTATGGGAATTCTCCGCAAATCCAGCGCCGGCTTTTCAGCGAAGCCTGATGTCGAATCTCTTATCGGTCCGAAGTCCCCTCGTGATTTTGCCCCAAGATGAGACCGTGGGGAATTTACAGGCCCTCCACTTTGGTGAACTGGAAGTGATAGCCTACTCCTATCGCCCGGGGCAATCCACTCAGGCTCACGCCAATGGGGTGGGTTTTACGGGTTCAGATTGGAGTTACTGGCCTGCCTTTGTGGGGGGGGTACGATTCTACGCGAGATAATGTCTTGAGAAGCGGTGAGATCCTCGATTTCGAAACATTGAGTGCCGATACTTCGACTCAAATCGACGATGCTTCTCGACAGTCTGTGGGGCATTTCAAAGTCGATTTCCTAGAGGTCATGTTCTACCGGATGGGCGTCGTGATGGATTCCAACTATTTCGGAATGGGAGGTGGGTCGAGTAGTGCGGCCTCCCATCCGCTGCGGAAATATGATGAACTGAGTGGTTTTGATGATATCTATACTATGGCTCTTTTTGAGGAGCCTGGTGCGGACGTTTGCCAGCCTGACCAAACGATGAATATTCTTTTCGCGAGTAATGAGTGGTTCACGAGTCCGGTACGGATTTGGTTGAGCTCAAATTGGGATGCAGCTTTGAGTCGGTATGTTTATTCAATTGGCGCCTCGAGTGGCAGCTTAACCTCGACCCAGAGTAATATCATTTTAAGCTTAGTGAATCAGGGAACGAGTCGTCGCTCCTACAGCTGTTTTGTGATCATTCCTTTTCAGGGTCCTCTTGTTTACGATTTGAATGAGGCGGATCCAGAAATACGGATACAAATGCAGGTGCAAGGAGCCCTGGATCCCGCTTCCGTTTTTGATGCGAGTAGTCCATCCATCCTCTTCAATACAGATAGCGATGGAATTCCATTTCATCTTTCCGTTGACTTCGGAAACTGATCAAAAGCTGGCTTTTTTTAGAGCTTTTTGTTCTCAGACGCGTGCCACGGGCCGAGCACCCATGCGCTGAGTAAGTTCACGCTTCCCACTAAGATGACACCTAATACAGATGATATTAGAACAGCAGCAAAGACTTTATCAATGCGTTGTTGAGATCTTGCGGCATCGACGAGAGCACCCAGGCCCCCGCCCCCAATGAATTCACCGACGATAGCGCCAATCACAGCGAGACCCGCCGCGATTCGAAGCCCAGAAAAAACTTGAGGTAGCGCGAAGGGGATTTTGAGCTTCACGAGGAATTGAAAGCGCGGGGCGCGGTAGAGCCGAAATAAATCCACGAGCGCAGGATCCGTCGATTCAAGCCCGAGAAGCGTGCTTGCGATGATTGGGAAAACCGAAACAATGAAACTCGAGGCGATGACCGTCGGGGTGCCGAATCCAAACCAGATCACCAAGATCGGGGCAAGCGCAATGATAGGGACGGTTTGGAAGAAAACGGCATAAGGATAAAAAGCCCGCCGAAACCATGGAAACGCAGCTAAAAGAACCGCAACGAACGAGCCGATGACAAAGCTGAACCCTAAGCCCGCGAGGGCTGATATCAGTGTCTGACCCGTCGCCGCGAAAATCTCTGAGCGATCATTCCACATGCTGGCCAAAACATCGAAGGGCGCCGGAATAATCCATGCGTCCACGATGCCTTTGCGCACCAAGAGCTCCATACCGAAAGTCCAGATGAGCATTGGGGCGAGAGGCGGCAATACGCGGCCTACGAATTGGGTGAGTGTCGTGCGACTCATAGGGGTGCCTCCTCGTAGGAGACACGCGAATAAATACTTTTGAGTTCGCGACTGAATTCCGCTGTCGTCCGCAAGGATGCCTCACGGTGATCAGGGAGATTCACGTGTGTATCGAGAAGTAGCCGTGCCGGACGTTTTGAGAAAACAATGACCCGATTCGACAGGAAGACCGCTTCCGAAACGGAGTGGGTGACAAAGAGAATCGTAGGCCTTGAAGTTTCCCAGATTTCGCGAAGCTCGTCTTGTAGGGCGTGGCGATTCAACTCGTCGAGCGCAGAGAAGGGCTCGTCCAGCAAGAGAAACGAGGGTTCTGTGACCAGAGCCCGCGCAACCGAAACCCGCATTTTCATGCCGCCGGATAATTGGGCCGGAAACCGCTTCAAAGCATCGCCAAGACCAACCCGCTTTAGGGCATTTGCAGCTTTTGCTTTCGCTTCTTCTTTCTCTATGCCCATCAATTCGAGCGGGAGCATGACATTACGAAGAACGGTACTCCAGGGCAACAAGTGTGACTCTTGGAAAACGAAGCTGCGGAAGGGGTCGGTTCGTGGGCACTCGACATCGAGCTTCCCGCTAGTGGGGTGGTCTAAACCCGCAGCCATTCTGAGGAAGGTCGATTTCCCGCAGCCTGAGGGACCCAGAATGGAGACGAACTCACCTGGTTGAATGGCCAAGGAAATCGGGTCGAGCACGGCACCCGCTTCGGTGAAAGTTCGGGTAACTTGATGGGCTTTCAAGCCGGCGGCGCTGCTCATGAGGGAGGATGAGCTCCCCATTTTCTAGTGATCCAGTTTCCGAACAGCGAAGCACCTGACCCGAGCAACAGGATGACCGGGCAGAAGAGGATGTAACTGACCAGGGTCGCCATGAAGTGACCGTTTAAATCATAGCCCACCCAATTCTGCGGGTTCGCGCGGTGGTCGATCCAGAAGTAAAGAACTTTGAACAGGACTTGATCAATAAAGGCAACGGCAGCGAGCGCAGTCATGGATCGCATTCGGGGTGTACCGGCCCGAAGCGAGATGCCCAGCGCCAGAAGCAGGAACGTGAGAACTCGCGAACCGATGTAGAGGGCATTTCCTGCAGTATCGCCGTGATTGGCCGTAAAGCTAGGCAAAATCACCCAAAAGTTTACACCCAAAAACAGGGTGGTGACCGTCATGAGAAAAGCGGGGGAGTTCCAAAGTTTCGGCTGCATGACCCCAACTTGGCGAAGCTGATTGGAAATGGAAAGTCAAACCTTCGACGCTTGCGTAAAAATAGGAACGAAACTTTCCATGTTCCTAAGAATCTTCGCTGGAAACCTGGCCGTCCCTCCGTTAGAAGTAGAAGAATCCGACATTGCTGAAGGTCCCGGATTTGGTCGAGACCCGCATCCGCTATTTGAAGGAACCACTATGCTCGAAGCTACAGCGGCCAATGCCGTTTATCCGAAAGAAGTCCTTGTCACTGGAGGAAAAACCTTTGGTGACGTCACTGATGATGTTTTGCACCCGTTAGAGAGTTTTCCAACTTGGCGTTGGTGGGCTTGCTTTCTAGCGGCACTGGGCGCGCTCGGAATCTGGGCGTTCTCAGTGGGAACGTTCGTGGCAAAAGGTCAGGGTGTTCTTGGGATTAACCAACCCAGCGGTTGGGGTACTGATATCACGAACTTCGTGTTCTGGGTGGGTATCGGTCACGCCGGCACTTTGATTTCAGCAATTTTGTTCTTGTTCCGCCAGAAATGGCGGACTGCGATTAACCGATCTGCTGAGGCAATGACGATTTTCGCAGTTATTACTGCATTGTCTTTCCCTCTTCTTCACACGGGTCGTCCTTGGTACGCCGCTTTTTGGTTGTTGCCCTACCCGAACCAGCGTCAGCTTTGGGTGAACTTCCGTTCGCCGTTGCTTTGGGACGTGTTCGCTGTGGGTACCTACTTCACGATTTCGCTCGTGTTCTGGTACGTCGGTTTGATCCCCGACTTCGCGTCTGTCCGTGACCGCGCGAAAAACAAGATTCGTAAGTTGGTTTACACGATTCTTTCGATGGGCTGGCGTGGATCAACCCGCGACTGGAACCATTACGAGATGGCGTACATGATCTTGGCGGGTCTCTCGACTCCGCTGGTTCTGTCCGTTCACACCATCGTTTCGTTCGACTTCGCTGTCGCACAGATCCCAGGCTGGCACACGACGATTTTCCCGCCTTACTTCGTCGCGGGCGCGATTTTCTCGGGCTTTGCGATGGTTGTGACCCTCCTGGTCATGATGCGTGAGATGTTCGGCTTTAAGAACTATATCACGATGGGCCACCTCGAGAAGATGAACATGATCATCATGGCAACAGGGATGATGGTCGGTTACGCTTATATCTGCGAGTTCTTCATCGCCTGGTACTCGGGTTCAGGTTTCGAGCGCTACGTCTTCATCAACCGCGCATTCGGTCCATACTGGTGGGCTTACTGGATCATGTTCAGCTGCAACGTTTTCATTCCTCAGATCTTCTGGTGGAAGAAAGCGCGTCGGAGTATCCCGATCATGTTCGTCATTTCGCTGTATGTGAACATCGGGATGTGGTTCGAGCGTTACGTGATTACGGTGACCTCGCTCCATCGCGACTTCGTTCCATCCAGCTGGGCCATGTATGTCCCGACTTGGTACGACTGGGGCTGGACGTTCGGTAGCTTTGGTCTCTTCTTCACTCTCTTCTTGCTCTTCGTTCGGTTCTTCCCGACGTTGGCAATGGCTGAAGTGAAGTCGGTGATGCCTCAGCCAGGATCTTCGTCCCACGGCGGACATTGATCCGGCGCTTTGGGTAGAAATTGACAGTGGGCTTTAAGAAACGGCTCTGGGGAACCCCAGGGCCGTTTTTATTTGATTTCAATGGTTTAAGTCATTTTGGACGCGGACCGGGATCGGACTCGCGAAGGGCTTGACGCGGTGAGTGAAGCTGTGGGAAGCCGGTCGATATCTCGAAACACTCATAGGGGGTTCTATGATGAATAGTCATGCTTGGATTCTGGCGTTGTTCTTAGCCATGATTGGCCAAAATATTGCTCTTGCAGGCCCATCGATCTCTGAAAGTATCGGGGAGCCTGAACGTGAAATCATCGTTCCTGAAAAAGCATTTATTCCGACAGGTTTCGATGACAACGACTTGGTGGAGTTGGTGGTTACTGGAAATCTTCCGAGCACTTGTTACTCGGCAGGAATCTTCACGGCAGTTCCTTTTGTCGACGAGAAGAAAATTGTGATCAAGCAGGAAGCCCTCTTTTATCCGAAGAGCTGGTGCTCGCTGAACTTGGTTCCCTATCGCGAGACCGTGAAAGTAGGCGTTCTTCCTGCGGGTCAGTATGAAGTGGTCTTTGTGACCCCTGAGGCGAAGCTGGCTGCATCCGGAAAGGCGGTGACCGTAGGGGTGAGCAAAATCACGTCCCGGGATGAATTCACCTACGCAGTCATCGAGAACGTGGCACTGAAGCGGGTTGAGGTTTCGGCTTCAGCGGCCCCCCGTAGAATTTTGCTCGAAGGGTCGCTCGTGAATTCTTGCATGAGCTTGAAGGAAGTAAGAATCGTTCAAAACGATGCAGATGTGATTGAATTGCTGCCAATCACCCAAACCTCGACAGACGCTTTGATTTGTCAGCCTCAGTTGCGCCCCTTTGAAGTGGAAGTAGAGCTTCCGATGGGTCTGAGTGGCGAGAAGCTGATTCATGTTCGTTCTTTGAACGGACAAGCCATCAACCGCGTGTTCCGCTTCTGATCTAGGAACACAGATCAGATATAGATCACTGAAAGCCGCCTTCTGAGTTTTGCTCAGAGGCGGCTTTCTCATTTTTTACAATACGCTGTTTTGCAGATTGAGATGTCCACGAAACGACAGTAGCTGACCGGCGCATGATCCATGCGCTTCGAGTCGTCTCTGTCGCTGCACTTTCTGGCATTGCTTTGGGTTGGGGTGTCCCAGCTCATGCTTCTAGTCCTTTTGGGTTACTTCCTTGGCTCATTGCGACCCAGACCGGTTGTTCGCAGCCCGTAGCGGCAGGTGAGTGTGGGCCGGTCGACTACACTCCAGTAGGTCGTGTTGGAATGACGCCGGGCTACTACAGTGACTCCCTTTTAATTCATATTATTCAAAGTTGTCACCCCAGTGTCGAAGGGATGCAATGGCTCACGAGCGACAATCCGGAGTTGAGTCCCGAATGCGAGGATATCCTGCTTCGTGGATTGCCCTTGGATTCACACTTGGCCCAACCCAAGACGCGGAATGAAGAGTTGGCTCGCAGAAATTTGGCCTTGAGTCTTCAAGCACTTCTGTTTCTGCCCGCCGCAGACGCGGGAGGGTTCTTTGGTGACTCAGGTGGGGACGTCTATTGCCCAGATATCTATCAAGACTACTTTTTTGCAAAATCGGTCGGGGCGTCAGACTCTTTTGAAATTCGATATGGTTTTGGGTTAGATGCGGCGCCCGGTCGTAAACGCGTGCAATTCATTTTGGAGCGTACCAAGGAGTTTCGCTACAAAGAGGCAGATGAGGAAGACTCTGTGATTGCCTCAGAGTACCGTGGGAAAATCACTTTTCGGACCAATTTTGCTGAGATCGAGAATGCCATCCTTTTGGCGGCTACTCTGATTCACGAGAGTCGTCATAACGACGAGGGCTTTACCGATGGCGCCCGACATATCGTCTGTGATTTTGGTGAGTACCAGACAGATGCGGAAGCCTGTGATCGCACTCACTTTGGTGCCTATGGTGTCGGAAATGCGTATTTAGATTCAGTGATTCGTGCAGGTGTTCGGACTCGAACCGAAGATGGCTTACCCTTATTCACGTGGTCGGTTCTGAAGGACCTCTATTACCGCGCTTGTAGCCGTTACCTGGATCGCATTCAGGAGCGCTC
>Ga0169931_10008406_pt1 | contig 15073 bp, 11 predicted proteins | sample Kivu_15m_20L_FD_129675 | JGI IMG/M metagenome (GOLD analysis project Ga0169931, IMG submission 129675) | Freshwater microbial communities from Lake Kivu, Western Province, Rwanda to study Microbial Dark Matter (Phase II) - Kivu_15m_20L... | ecosystem: Environmental > Aquatic > Freshwater > Lake... | reverse complement strand
TGCTGGAAGTACCGCTCACCACAGAAGAACTGAAAGTACGGCGACTCGACCCAGCGTTCGACCACCTGCTCATCGCTCAGCGCGTACAGGTGCTTCAGGTACAGCAGCCCCGCCACACGACGGGTGGGCAACGCAGGACGCCCCGTCGTGGAGACGAAATGCGCACCGAACTCACGATCGAACACCGACCAGTCGATCACCCCGGCGAGCCGCACCAGTTCGTGCCGCATGTTGATGATGTTGACCAGTTCGTTGCGGAACAGGTCGTCGACTCGCGGCTCGATCGGAGGCTTGGCTCGCATCGCAGCGCCCTTCACGATTTGCAGGCTTTCAGGGCCATTACATCCGAATCCGGCAAACTTCGCCACCGCTTATCGCCCCAAGATCCTCACTGTGAGCGGGTCTTCGGGTTCTTCAGGGCGGACTATGGAGCGCCCAGCCACTTTTCGTCCGCTGGACCGCAAGCCCCTCGTGTCCGGGAGCGGGATTCCGCCTTCATCGGCTGACGCGTATTCTGTTTCTTGACTCGCTCGGATTCCTTGACCGGTTCATGTGAGCCAACTCGGGCGGTCGGTGCGCAACGAATCACGGTGATCGCCACGCATCCAGTTCAGTCGAACCTTTTGTGGTCCCGCGAGCCGGGGCTCGCCGCATGGCCTCTCGAGTGGCAGCGGCCTGCCCGCACGGAAGAGTGGGCTTGGGAACAGTGGGTGCAGGCGGCCCCGACCACCCGTTTCGCGCAGTTGCTCGCTTTCCCATGGGCGACCTTGATCGATCTGCTCGACCGCGGGCATTCGGATCGTGCCCGCCCGATGCTGGCCGCACTGGATGCCGCGCCGATCAGCACCACCTTGATCCGAGCGACCGTTTGCCAGCACATCCGAATGCCGGCGCTGCTGCCGCGTTTCCGTGCGCTCGGGATCACCGACGTCTTCTGGGCGCACGCTCGCGTTGGCGATCCGTCGTTGGACGGGGTTCGCATCCATCCTTTCCCGCTCTTTCCGGTCAGGTGCCACGACAACCCGTCCGCGGCGAGCGACCCCACCCCGCTTGCGGCGCGCTCGCTCCTCTACAGCTTCGTGGGCGCCTACGCCCCCGAGGGCTACCTGACCCCGGTGCGTCAGTGGATCTTCGACCTGCCGCCCCAGCCCAACGCCCTGGTGCAGCGCCGTGCCGACTGGCACTACGAACCGCAGGTGTACGGCGAGCAGGTGGGCGGGCGCTCGATGACTGACGACGAGCGCCGGCGAACGGCCGAGCGCGGCGCCGAATACGATCGGACGCTGCTCGACTCGGTGTTCAGCCTGTGCCCGTCGGGCTCGGGCCCGAACAGCATCCGTCTCTGGGAGTCACTGGGTTTCGGCTGCATCCCGGTCCTGCTGGCCGACACGCTGCGACTGCCTGGGGAGCCAGCCGAGTGGGACGAAGCGATCGTCCGGGTGTCCGAGACCCGTGAGGCCGTGGCCGGGCTGCCGGCGCTGCTGTCCCGCCTTGCGGCCGACCCGGAGCGGCTCGCGCGCATGCGGCAGGCGGGCCGGCGGCTGTGGCAGCGCTACGGCGAACGGGGTCCCCTGGAGGTCCTGGGCGTACTGGGCGATACCGGCTGGGTGCGCTCGCAAGTAGCGCCGGGCCGGGTACCGATCACGCAGGCCGAGACCGCCTGAGCCCTCAGGCCGCGGCTGGATCGTGCTGCAGCCGGTTGGGTGCGGGAGTCAGGGCGGGGCGCACCGGCTCCGCTCGCTCGGCTGTGCCGAGCAACTGCCCGGCATACCGCGCCGTGATCTCCCTCGTCTCCACATGCCCCGGTGTATCCGCGCGCGTCGAGATCCCCTCCGGATTCTGGTAGTACGCCACCAGCGCCTCGTCGATCTTGTGGAACACCTTCCCGGCCGCCACGCACCGCAGCCAGAACTCGTAGTCCCCGGCCGACCGGTACCGCTCGTCGAACCCGCCGACCTCGTCGTGCAGGCGCCGGCGCCACATCGGCGCGTTGTGCGGCGGATTGAACTCGAGCATCACCCGGGGCGTCACCGGCGGCACGCGGCTGCGGAACCCGAAGGCGGCCGCCTGTTCGAAGCTCAGGTGCGGCTGCAGCGTGTAGTAGAAGTCCTGGTAGACCACGTCCACTTCGGGCAGGGCCTGCAGGGTGGCGGCCTGCACCTCGAACGCATCGCGCCGGCGCGGGTCGTCGAGGTTGGTGTTGGTGAGGAACTCGCCGCGCGCCTCGCGCACCGCGAAGTTCCACGCCGGGTAGATGCCGATGCGCTCGGGTGTGCGGATGTAGCGGATGTTGGGGAAGTCGGCCATGTAGCGGCGGATGGTGTCGGCCTCGCCGTCGGGCGAGGCGGCATCCACCACGATCAGCTCGCACCAGTCGCGGAAGATCGACTGGCCGGTGATGTTGTCCATGAACGCCTCGATGAACTCGCCGCCCCGATACAGGCTGGCGATCGCGGTCACGAGGCAGCGCGGCTCGCCGCGCAGGTGGATCCGTCCGGTCGGCGCCTCGGGCGCCGGCACCACGGCGCCGTCGGCCAGCGCCTGCGCGCGTCGTTGCCAGTCGTCCGGGCCGATGGTGCGGCCGGTGCCCATGATCCAGCACCGGGCCGGGTCGCCGGGCTTCCGGGCGGCGTGAGCCTCGTCGGCCGCCACGCGCTGCAGGTCGCCGATCACCCCGGCCCGCTCGAGCGGCGCCTCGCGCATCCGCGCTTCCCAGTGGTCGAGCTCGCGCGGGTGGATCCCGCGCCGCAGCTCGGTCCGATAGGCCTGCACGAGGAAGGCCAGGTCGCCGGGCGGCGGGCCGGCTTGCACCGGGTCCGCCTGCGCCGCCGCGGCGGCAGCCAGGGCGCGGTGCCGCCCGGCCACCCGCTCCCGCAGCCGGGCCAGCGCCACACTCGCCCGCGCCTGCATCGCCGGAACCGGCGCCTCGCGCCGTGCCCGCGCCAGGCGAGTGGCCAGCAGGGTCAAGGCCCGCATCGCCAACGAGCCCGCCGCGGCGGTGGGCACCGGTTCGTCCTCCCCGAACAGCTGGATCTGCAGGCGCTCGATCTCGGCCAGCGTCAGTCGCGCCAACGCCAGCGTGGCAAGCCGATCATCATCCGGTGCGAGCGCCTCGTTCACAGCGGGATACGCTCGGTGCGTGATCCGTTCTGCGCGAACCAGCAGACGCTCTCGCTGACCAGGTCGATCCGCAGCGCACAGGCGTCGGTCCGGGCAGGCACCGGCACGTCGAATGAAGCGGTCACCGCTTCGCCCGGCAACAGATCCCGCTTCAGGAACCAGTGGCGGGCGTAGTTGGGATTGACCGGCTGCTCCTGTTCACTCATCAGCTGCACGCCGAGGTTTACGCAACCGTGCCCGCCGCCCGAGCGCAGCCAGGTGGCGTCCGACAGGTTCCGCACCTCGAGGGTGATCTTCAGGTGCTCCATGCCGGCCAGGCCGACCACACGCTGGACCTGGTCGAGCCGCAGGTCACCGACCAGACCGTCCCGCCGCCGGCTGTCGGCGCGGCCCGCCGCGCCCTTGATCAGGTAGAACATCGTGGCGTCACGATTGCGCTGAACGATGTGCGATTGCAGCGAATCGGCCAGCGGTTCGTCGAAGCCCCGCTCGCGGAAGGCGAGGAACTCGGGATAGCCGAGCCGTACCGGGGACTCGGTCTGCAGCGAGAAGTAGATGTCGGAGAACCCGGCCGCCTGCGCGGCCTGCCAGATGTCCTCGATCACCACGTCGTTCTCGATGACCGTGTACTGGCGCATCTCGCGCTGGCTCTCGGCGGTGTGCGAATGCAGCGGGCCGGGCTCGCAGAACGCCGCCACGCCGCCGTCGTCGAGCACCCGCGCGAGCTCCCGCAGCGTCTGCTCGGGGTTGGCCACGTGGTGGAACGCATCGAAGCAGAACACCCGGTCCATGCTGCGGTCCGGCAGCCCGATCCGGACGCCGTCGTACAGCAGGAAGGCGTGCTCGGGCTGTCGCCCGTACACCGGCCGCTCGCGCTTGAGCCGCTCGCCGAGCGCCAGCGCGCTGCGCGAGACGTCGAGCGAGGTCACCGCCATGCCCAGCTGGTTCAGCAGTCGGCCGGCCCAGCAGCTGCCGGCGCCGAACTCCAGCACCCGGTGCCCGCGCAGGAAGTGGCCGTCGCGCAGCAGCCGCGCGAAGTTGACCAGGTGCGTGGGGCAGTCGTCGACGTTGGCGAACGGCTTCGACAGGTGGAAGGTGGGGTCCTGGATAGTGGCGAAGTAGGCTTCCGCGGCCGCCAGCAACTGCTCCTGCGTCAATGACCGCATGAGCGCACGCACGTCGATCGGTGCGGTGGCGTCGGCCACCGGGGGGGCGGTCAGGACGGTCATCGGTTGCTCGCTTTCGCCGCCTCGCGCGGCTCGCAGATGTAGAGTCTGCCGAACAGGCTCGGCTCGCAGTCGATCCGGGTGACCGTGAAGCCGGCCTCCCCGAACAGCTCGTGCAGGAAGGTCTCGGTGAAGCCCAGCTCGAACCAGCGCTGCTGGCGCACCACGGCCACCACCTCGCTGTGAAGCCGCAGTCCCCACGGATAGGGCACGGCGGCGTACGGCTGCTCCACGATCGGTTCGCCGCCGAGGATCACGCGGCCGCCGGGCGCCAGCAGCGCCGGCAGCTGGCGCACCACGCGGCGGAAGTCCAGGCAGTGGTGAAAGCTTTCGTAGAACCACACCAGCTGGTAGCGCTGCCCCGGGCGCGGCGCATCGCCGAACCGTCCCTTGAACGGATGCAGCGGCACGCGGAAGAACTCGGCCTGCTCGCGCACGTAGCCGCAGAACGCCTCCGACACGTCCACCGTGTCCACGTTCACGCCCAGCCGGGCGAGTGCCAGGGCGGTCTGGCCGAAGCCGGCGCCGTACTCCAGCGCCCAGTCGCCGGCCTTCAGCCCGCAGTGCCGCAGCATCATGCCGGCGGCGAACACGTGGTCGGAGGCGGACGCGATCGCGCCCGGGTCGCGCCGAACGTAGTAGCCGGGGGTGCGCACGGCGTCCACCGGCCCCCAGTCGTGTTCCTTCTCGTCGCGCTCCACCTCGTAGTCGCGGTCCACGCCGGCCACGATCCGCCACAGGCGGTGCTGCTGCGCGAGGTACTCCTCGCCGTACGGGTCCAGGTCGTGCCGGAACCAGTCGGGCAGCCGCAGGTGCGCGTGGCGCAGCGGCTCCCACGCACTGCCGGGTGCGCCGTGGGTCTCGAAATAGATCCGCCGTACGTCCTCGATGTCGTCCACGCCGAACCAGGCGCCCGGGTCTGCCGGTGCCATGCGGCCCGGCACCAGATGCCGCAGGGCGGTGCGGGCGCGCCGGCGCAGCCGGTCAGCCGCCGTCATCGGGGCGGCCCTTCAACAGCTGTTCGAGGAATGCCTGCCACTGCGGCAGGATCCGCTCGGGCGTGTACTGCTGCGAGACCCGGTCGCCGGCCTCCACCAGCTCGGCGCGCCGCGCGGCGGCCGAGGGCGACAACAGCCGGATCAGCGCCTGCTCCAGCTCCTCCACCGAGTACGGGTTGAAGTACTCCGAGGCCTCGCCGAACACCTCGCGGTGCACGCCGATGTCGGACGACAGCACCACCCCGCCGCAGCGCATGGCCTCCACGCCCGAGAAGTCGAAGCCCTCGTAGAAGCTGGGGCAGACCACTGTGCGGGCATGCTTGTAGAGGATCCGCAGTTCCTGCGCCGGCAGGTCCTCCAGCACGTGCACGCCGCCGCGCTTCACCCAGGGCTTGAGGCGCCGCAGGATCGGGTCGCTTTCCCAGCCGATCGAGCCCACCAGCACCAGCTGCAGGTCGGGGTCGAACGAGGTGCGCAGGCTCTCCCAGGCGGCCAGCAGCGCCAGGTGGTTCTTGCGCGGCTCGATGGTGGACACCATCAGCAGGTAGGCGGGCGCCTCGCCGGGCTTGCCCGGCACGGTGCCGCCCCGCCGAGCGCCCGCGCCGCCGGCACCGCCCTCGCCGTCCAGGGCGGCGTTGCGCCGGGTGCGCAGGATCTCGGCCACCCGGGTCGGCGCCGACTCCTCCGGGAAGTAGTGGTGCGACACCATGTTGTGGATGGTGATCGAGCGGGCCTCTGCGGCCGGGTAGATGGACACCAGGTCGCGGCGGGTGGCCTCCGACACGCAGGCGAACCATGCGCCGTCGCGCACGTTGCGGTCCAGCGCCTGGTAGTGCGAGGCGCGGTGGTACTCGCGGTCGGCGATGGTGTGCGGCATCAGCAGCGGGATCGCGTCGTGATAGCGCACCACCATCCGGCTGTTGGGCGCCACGCGGCCAGGGTAGGGCGTCTCGGCGATCATCACGTCGAAGTCGCGCGTGTCCAGCCGCGGGTAGAGCGCGCCGCCGAGCTTGCTCGTGAGCAGCCCGATCGCGTGCATGCCCGACCACGGCATCTGCGCCACCCGGAACTGCGCCGAAGTGACCAGTTCGAAGTCCTCCGGCGGCAGCGTCTTGGCGAACATCGAGCGCCAGACGAAGTCCTTGAAGTGCGTGCTCTCGAACCGACGCAGGGGGGTGTACCGGCCGAGCGCGGTGCCGGCCACCATCTGCGCGGGTTTGTAGAGGTGCCGCAATGTCTGCGCGTACCGCTCGAGCCGCGTCTTCGGCGGGTTGTGCTGCAGCGAGACCACCACCTGCGACAGCTGGTCGAGCTTGAGGTGCTCGGCGAGCGCGGGGCTCACCCGGCCCGGCAGCAGCGGTGACGACGGGGCGGGTAGCCCCTTCGACAGCAGCCGGTTGCTGCTCTGCATCAGTCCCTGCACCTCGCAGCCGTCGATCTTCGACAGTCCGCGGAACAGCAGCCGAGCCTCCTGGGGAATGCCGGCATGGCCGTCGAAGGCCGGACGCATCTCGAGCAGGATCTTCATGGGGTTTCGTCAGTCGAACACGACGGTCGGGATCGCGGGGCGGACCGACTCGTAGAAGGCGTAGGCGTCGTCGACGGTGTCGAACTCGTAGAAGCGCCCGTCGTGCAGCACGCAGGCGCGCTCGCAGTAGAGCTTGACGATGTTCGGGTCGTGCGAGACCAGGATGAAGGCGCGGTCCTTGCGCTTCTGGAACAGCTCCACGTGGCAGCGGTGTCCGAAGCGTGCGTCGCCCACCGCCAGGCCCTCGTCGATCAGGAAGCAGTCGAACTCGATCGCCATCGAGAGCGCGAACGCGAGCCGCATCGTCATGCCGGCCGAGTAGTTCTGGACGGGCTCGCGCAGATACAGGCCCAGCTCGGTGAACTCCTCGATGAACGGCAGCAGCGGCTTCCAGTCGACGCCGTACACGCGGCAGACGAACTTGAGGTTGTCCAGGCCGGTCAGGTGGGTCTGGAAGGCGCCGGTGAACGCCAAAGGCCAGCTCACGCTCATCTCCCGATGGATGCGGCCCGAGGTGGGGCGCTCGGCGCCGCTCAGCAGGCGGATCAGCGTGCTCTTGCCGGCGCCGTTGCGCCCCAGGATGCCCAGGTTGCGGCCGCGCCCGAGGGTGAAGCTCACGTCGTGGAGCACGCGACGCCGCCCCTGCCGGGTACCGTAGTCCTTGCACACGCCCTCTAGACGGATCACTTCTCACCCACCCGACGGGCCGCTGCGTGCATGAGGAACAGCCCGGAAAGGGTCAGTGCCAAGTTGCAGCCCACCATGTAGCCCATGTCGTAATGGGTGCGCACCACGTCCCCGAAGTAGCCCTCCCTGATCAGCTCCACGGCGTGAACCATCGGCAGCATCAGCACGAAATCACGGCCTGCCGGCGGTAGCCAGTCGACCATGAAGGCCGCCCCGGACAAGGGAAAGAGCAGGTAGGAGATGGGATGCCAGATGCGCTCGACCAGATGGCTGAATGCGGCGGCCGCGCCGACCGACAACGCGAGCGCCGCACCGAACCAGGCCAGCATGAACCAGCCTGCGACCACCCGCAGGGAGTCCACCGGTGGCTGGATCCACTCGATCGAGAAGAACGCGACCGTGAGGACCAGGAACGAGGCCGTGGCGCCTGCCATCTCGAGCAGGATCCGGGTCGCGAGGACGTCCATCACCCGAACGTTCCGGTGGTAGAGAAGGCTGGCGTTCTGCTCGATGCCACCGATGCACCGACCGACCGAGTTTCGCCACATCAGCACCGACGAGTAGCCGGTGATCGCGAACGCGACGATTGGCAGGTTCGAGCCGTGATTGGCACCGGAGGCGGCCCAGAACGCCGCCACCCCCAGCGTGAAGATCATCGGCTCCGCCACCAGCCACAGCACGCCGATGTTCTGCCGGCCGAAGCGCGTGATCAGCTCGCGCAGCAGCAGCGCGCGGATCACGCGCCGCTGGATCGCGAAGGACTGCATCAGGGACGTCTGCGTGGCCATCGTCACTGCCCCGTTCAGCTCTCGGTGTGCTCGCGCACACCTGCCAGCACCAGCCCCAGAACGCCCCACAGCACCAGCCCCAGGACGAAAACCGTGGCCACGCCGCGCGCGCGCCGCGGCTCCACCGCGTGGTCGGGCAGGTGCGGCTGCACCAGCCGCTCCAGGTAGAGCTGCTTGCGGGCCGCCTCGGCGCGGGCCTGGTCCAGCGCGGCCATCGCCGTCGCGAGCTGCCGGTCGGCGAATGCCTTCTCCAGCACCAGCCGGTCGAACGCCGGGGACTTGGCCACCAGGCCACTGTTGCGTCCGAGCACCCGGGCGTTCTCCTCGGCGATCGCCCGCTCGATCGACCGTACCCGGCTCTCGAGCGAACCGATCTGGGGGTTGTCGGGCGACACTTGGCGTACCTGGTCGAGCTGCCCCTGCGCCACCAGCAGTTCCTCGCGCAGCTTCATCACGCCCTGCAGCTGCAACGCGCCCTGGCGGTCGGGGTCGAGCACCGAGCGGTTGGCGCGGAAGCCGGCCAGCGCGCCGGCGGCGTCGCGGGCGCGCTGCTCGGCCTGCAGAACCTCCTTCTCGGCCACCTCGATCAGGTCGCGGCGGCTGCGCAAGTTCATGTTGTTGACCAGGCGCTCGCCCATCTCGAGCAGCATCTCGTTGATGCGCTTGGCGTCCTCGGCGCTGAAGGCCCGCACCTGCAGGATGGAGATCGACGACACCGTGTCGTACACGATGTCCACCCGCTTCTGGTAATAGCGGTGCAGGGCCTCGAAGCTCTCATCGGGGTCGATGCCGGGGAACCGGTTGAAGAAGTCGACCTGCTCGCTGCTGTAGGCCTTGCGAAAGCCGAGCTTCTCGTCCAGCTCGCGCAGCGCGTCGCGGCTGCGGATGAAGTCGTGCACCGAGTAGGTGTCGTCCTGCGCACGCGAGAACGCAGTGCCCTGCAGCAGCGCGCCCAGGCCACCCTGCGCGGGCCGCTGCGGGTTGCGCACCAGGAACCGCGACTCGGAGATGTAGACGTCGGAGGCGATCTGCCCGTAGTACAGGCCCGCGAACAGCGTGGGCAGCAGCACGGTGATGGCGAACAGGCCGTTGAAGCGGCGGGCGATGCGGCGCAGCCGCGAGGGCCGTGTCGTCGCGCTCGGCGCCGGGGCGGCCGGGGTGGACACGCCATCGGCAGACTGGGTGGCCGCACTCGGGGGCGCGACCTCGGGGGCTGGCTTCTTTCGTAGCATCTTCTCTTCGCTCGTCGACCGCTTGTCGGGCACTGCCTGCGCGGCCCGCCGGTTGGCGCGGCACGGCGCGGGCGCCCGATGGGCGATTCGGGTCAGGTCACTTCGGTCTCGACCGTGGCGGCGCGGGGCGGCAGCGTCAGGGGGTGACCGGTGCGGTCTTCGCTGCGCCACCGCAGCGGGGTCTGGTCGGAGGTGATCAGGGCGTCGTACAGGTCCAGCGTGCGCTCGGTCATCAGCTCGGCGCGGAATTCGTTCAGGTAGCGGCGGCGCGCGGCCTCGCCCATCCGCCGGCGCAGTCCGGCATCCGACAGCAGCCGCTCCAGCGTGCGCGCCAGGAGCTGGGCGTCGCCCACCGGCACGTTCAGGCCGGTCTGCTCGTGCCGGTTCACCCAGGGCACGCCCGAGCCGGCGATGTCGGTGGCCACGATCGGCTTGCCCATGACCATGGCCTCCACCATGGCCACCCCGTAGGCTTCGGCGCGCAGGGTGGAGGGCATGCAGAACACGTCACAGGCCTCGAAGTGGCTGGCCAGCTCGTCGTCGCGCACGTGACCCAGCAGCAGCACCCGATCGCCCAGGCCGCGGCGGGCGATGTCGCGCTCGAGCTCGGGCAGCCGCTGGCCGTCGCCGCCGATCAGCACGCGGCAGTCGGCGGGCAGCGAGGCGGCGGCCTGCACCAGGACCTCGAAGCCCTTGTAGTGGGTCATCCGGCCGAGCGCGAAGACCAGGCGGCAGCCGGGGTGACGGGCCCGGATGGCGGCCACGACGTGGGGACGGACCTGGTCGCGCTGGTCGGTGATCCCGATCGGGATCACCGTCACCTTGTGCCGGAACGGCTTGAGCGCGTCGGATGCCTGGGCGTAGGCGAGGCTGGTGGCCACCACCGCGTCGGCGCGCTGCAGCACCCAGTCCTGCAGGTGCCGATAGGCGTGCATCGCCATCCGCTGCCGGACCACGTCGCTGTGCCAGTGCACCACGAGGCGGGCGGAGGGACGCACCGCGAACACCGCCAGCGCACCCATCGGATCGGGCATGTGCAGGTGGATCACGTCGTAGCCGGGGGCGAGGCGACGCAGCACGCCCACCATGGCGGGCGCGATCGAGGTGGACAGCAAGCGCCCCACGGAGGCGGCGCGCACGACGGCGTAGCTGGCCTCGGTGGTGTCCACCACGGTGCGGGGCAGCTGGTGCGAGCACAGCACGTCGGTGGGTCGGCCGCAGTGGTTCAGGCCCTCGGTCAGTTCCCAGGCCACGGTCTCGATGCCGCCCATGACCGGCGGGTAGAACTTGGACACCTGCAGCACACGGCTGCGGCGCGGCCGCTCGCCGTGGTCCGGGCGGCGGACCTCGTCCGGCCCGTGGTTGCCGCGCTCGTGCACCACCCCTCCGACCGGCTCGCGCTTGAGTGCGGCAGGCGGATCGACGAGGTCGTAGCCGGTGGCGTCCAACGACATGGCGGAGTCCGGAAAGCGGTGCGATTCCAGACAGCCTATGCGCCGGGGATGGGTTCTGAAGGGTCGGTCCGGGTTCACACCGCCGACCGGCCCTCGTCCGACGATGGGCGGTGGCCGGCCGTTGCAGGCGGGCGCCGCGCGGTGCCGGGCGGCAGCGTCACGGCGCGGGGACGTTCCGGCGGACGACCGTGCTCGTGCGCGGCAGGCGGCGACCCCCTAAGCTGTCGGCCGGGACGGGGCGGGTGCGGCTGGGGCAACAACCCGCAGTCGTCCCGGTCCCGACACGGAGGCACCGTCAGGCGTGACCCGCAATCAGTCCATCCGATACCTGAACGGGAAGTTCCTGAGGCAGCGACTCACCGGCGTCGAGCGCGCGGCGGGCAGCCTGCTGCGGGCGATCGACGACCGGATCGGCCCCGACGACGGCGAATGGGTGCTGCTGCATCCGCCCGGGGTCGCGGTGCCGTCGCTGCGGCGCGTGCGGGCCCGCCCGCTCGGGCCGCCGGGGCTGCCGGGGCATGTGTGGGAGCAGGTGTTGCTGCCGCTCGCGGCCCGCGACGGGCTGCTGCTGAACCTGTCGGGCTCGGCGCCGGCGTTCGGTGCGCGCCAGGCCTGCCTGATGCACGACGCGGCGGTGTTCGACCAGCCGCAGGCCTACACCCGCGCGTTCGTCGCCTGGTATCGCTGGCTGTTCCGTCGGCTGGCCACCCGCGCCGAGTGCCTGATCACGGTCTCGGCGTTCTCGCGCGACCGCCTGGCGCAGGGGCTGCGGGTGGCGCCCTCGGCCTTCGCGGTGATGCCCAACGGCGCCGACCACCTCGGAGCCGTGCGGCCCGACCCGACCGTGCTCGAGCGCTTCGGGCTGGCGCCGGGACGCTACCTGCTGGCGGTAGCCAGCGCCAACCCGGCGAAGAACCTCGCGCGCGTGACGGCGGCGTTCGGCGCGCTCGAGCGCGCCGCCGGCCAGCGGCTGGTGATCGTGGGCGGCGGCAATCCACGGGTGTTCGCCGGCAGCGGGGCTGCGCCGGATCCCGACGGCGTGGTCCGGACCGGACCGCTGCCCGATCCGGCGCTCAAGGCACTGTACGGGCAGGCGCGCGCGCTGGTGTTCCCCTCGCTCTACGAGGGGTTCGGGCTGCCGCCGGTGGAGGCGATGGCCTGCGGCTGCCCGGTGATCGCATCCGCCACGGGCGCGCTGGCCGAGGTGTGTGCCGACGCGGCCTGGCCGGTGGACCCGCGCTCGGTTGCTGCGCTGACCGAGGCGATGCGGCGCGTGCTGACCGACGACGCGCTGTGCGCCCGACTGCGCGAGGTCGGCCAGCGCCGGGCGGCGCTGTTCACCTGGGACGCGGCGGCACGGCGTCTGCTGGAGGCGCTGCGCCCGCTGCGGTGAATCCGCATGGCCTGATTCCTGGCCGCCACGCGATGTCCTGGATCCCCACGGCCGCGTGACGTCCGTCACGTCGGTGCGCCTTCCGCCCGACGGACGGCGCCCGGGCGGTTCCAGGCGGGCATTCCGTGACCTGCGTCACACGGCCGGCGGCTGCCGGCGCCGCGCGTGACGCAGGTCACGACGCGGCAACTGACAACGGCGCGCGCGCAGACCGCGCGATGTGGGCCTTTCCCGTTTCGCATCAATCGTTTGCCGCGGTTGGCCCGCGGCTTGCGAAGTCTTGCGCAAACAGGGTCAGTCGGACACGCGCCCGCAGGCGCGATCGATCCGGCGGCTCACACGAGCGAAGGCGAAGCGATGCGAAACGGACGGGCGGCTCGGACGGCAGTGGTCGTGGGCGTGGTGCTGCTGCAGGCGTGCGGCGGCGGGGGTGGCGACCTGGCCCCCTCGACCCCGGTGGAGACCGCTGCGCCGCCGCTCGCGGCGCCTGCGCCGGCCCCGGCGCCCGCGCCGGGCGTCTGCCGCAAGGCGGCGGCGCCGCGCCGCACCGTGCCGGGCCTGGGCCAGGGCACGCCGGAAGCCGACGCGGCCACGATGGGGATGTGGTCGCCGGTGCTGCCGTGGACGCTGATCCCGCTGCACGCGGCGCTGACCGCCGACGGCCGGGTGATGAGCTTCGGCACCACCGCGCAGGGCCGCCAGACCGGCCGGTTCGTGTACTCGGTCTGGGATCCGGCGGCCGGCACCGGGCTCGATGCGCACATGCTGCTGCCCAACAGCACGCGCACCGACCTCTTCTGCAGCGCCCAGATGAACCTGCCGCAAGGGGGGATGTTCATCTCCGGCGGCGACAACTACGTGAACGGCAACACCAACAACCTCGGCACCGCCGACACCACCCTGTTCGATCCCGCCCGCAACACGCTGACCCAGGGCCCCACGATGTTCCGTGCGCGCTGGTACGGAACGCCCACCATGCTCGCCAACGGCGAGGTGCTGCTCAACGGCGGCTGGGGCTCGGTGGCCGGCGTGAACCCCGACCACCCGGAGGTCCGGCAGGCCGACGGCACGTTCCGCCTGCTGACGGGCGTGGACTCCTCGCGACTGCACTACTACTACCCGCGGGCCTACACCGCACGCGACGGCCGCGTGTTCGGGTTCGAGAACAACCGGCTGATGTACTTCGTGGATGCCGCCGGATCGGGCCGGCTCTCGCCCGCGGGCGGCATGACGCACTTCATGGCCGGCGACACCGCCACCGCGGCGCTGTTCCAGCCGGGCCGGGTGCTGGTGGCCGGCGGCTACTCGCGCAACGCCTCGGTCATCGACTTCACCGGCCCGCACGCGGTCGAGACGCCCACCGCGCCCCTGTCGGCGGTGCGCGAGCGGCTGAACCTCACCGTGCTGCCGGATGGCCGGGTGCTGGGCACCGGGGGCAGCGGTGTCGACAACGAACTGATCGCGGTCACCAACCAGGCCGAGATCTGGTCGCCCACCACCGGTCAGTGGACGATGCACGCCAGCGGCCAGATCGCGCGGCTCTACCACTCGATCGCGCTGCTGCTGCCCGACGGCTCGGTGCTGGTGGGCGGCGGGGGCGCGCCCGGGCCGCTGATCAACACCAACGCCGAACTCTTCTTCCCGCCCTACCTCTTCGCCGAGGACGGCTCCTGGGCCGTGCGGCACCGGATCGTGGCCGCGACCACCGCCGCCGACCCGGGCACGCCGATCGAGCTGCAGGTGCAGGGCCCGCGCCCGATCGCCCGTGTGTCGCTGGTGAAGTTCGGTGCGGTCTCGCACCAGGTGAACTTCGAGCAGCGCTTCGTGGAACTGCCTTTCACCGCCGACGGCGATCGCCTGACGGCCCGCCTGCCCGCCAACGCGGGTGACCTGCCGCCGGGATTCTGGATGGTGTTCGCGCTGGACGACCGCGGCGTGCCTTCGATGGCGGCCACGCTGCGGGTGAACGTGGCTGCGGCCCCCAGCCTGGATACCGACTGGACCCCGAGCTTCGGCGGCACGATCGAGGTGGGCGGCGACCGCTTCACGCTCGCCTGCGGCGCCGACGAGGTGATGGTCGGCGTGCGCGGCGAGTCGGGCACGGCCAGCGGCGCCACGGTGGTCGGCCGGATCGGCCCGGTCTGCGTGCCGCGCGACGCGGCCGGCCGCTGGGCGGGCACGCCGCAGCAACGGGGTGTGGTCGGTGGCGGCGGCGGTGCGGCATTCGAGCGGATGTGTCCGTCCGGCCAGGCGGTCGTGTCGGTGCAGGGTCGTTCCGGCCTCGCGGTGGACCAGGTCGCGGTGGGCTGCCGCCCGCTCGACGGCACCGGTCGCGTGGCCGGCGTAGCCACGGTGCTGGATGCGGCGGGCGGCAACGGCGGGCAGCTCGAGGCACCCCTGGTCTGCGGCGACGGCAGGCCGGCTACCGGCCTGTACGGCCGCGCGTCGTCCGCGCTGCAGAACGTGGGGCTGCTCTGCGGCGTGGCGAACGCGTCGCCGGGGCTGCCCGCGCCGCCCGCGCCCGCGCCTGAGCCCCCCCCCCCCCCCGCGCCCGCCCCCCCCCCCCCCCCCCCATCCACTGCCGCCGCCACAACGAGTTCTCAAGAGCTTCCGAAACGAAACTCGGATCATGCGAGACATTAGTGCA
>Ga0169931_10008405_pt1 | contig 15073 bp, 11 predicted proteins | sample Kivu_15m_20L_FD_129675 | JGI IMG/M metagenome (GOLD analysis project Ga0169931, IMG submission 129675) | Freshwater microbial communities from Lake Kivu, Western Province, Rwanda to study Microbial Dark Matter (Phase II) - Kivu_15m_20L... | ecosystem: Environmental > Aquatic > Freshwater > Lake... | reverse complement strand
TCATCTTCTCCTTTGAATCATAATTCTCTCAATCCTGCACATCAGTGTGCTGCTCATAAAAAGCCTCCCTGATCTCATATTGAGAAAACTTTCCCCCACCTCAAAGACCAGTTAGGCATACTCTTTCAAGCGCTTTCTTTCTCAAGTCATTAATATTGTTCATAAATATGGTGGTAAGCCTTATTAAAGCGGGCTCATGCCGAGAGTTTGTTGATAAACCCCACGCAATAGAAATAACAAAAGAGTGGTATGATCAAATCCAATCTACAAATCTCCAATATATTGAAGTTAAGCTAGCCGGAAAGTCCTACACCCCTGAGGCGGCCCAAGTTATATCAGACTTTTTCACATCCAATGAGCACTTCGAGCCTTGTCTCGCAACATACGTCGTTAGTTTAGATTTGTCTGATGTGATTGCTGGCCAAAAAAGTACCGAGGATGGTCTACAAGTCCTACAGATTTTAGCCCAAGCTTTTGTGTTAGCTAGGAACTCTCTAGAGAGGCACTCTACTAGGCTTCGAGCTTGGATGATGGATGACACACATTACAAGTAGACCGTGCTATGTGCTATGTGACTTAGATAATTTATTATGGCGTTGCTCTGGCGTTGTTATTGGAAAATTTGATATTCCTGAGCCCTTTTCATCAATACGAATTGTTCCAAAACCAAAGGTATTCACAGAATTTATAACGTACAAAATTAGAGCAAAAGAGGGAATCAAAATGTATAAACATGCTACTATCGAAGCGCTAGCCAAATAAATTCTTAAAACGCTCGACTATGAAGTATGGACGCCTAAAGAGTTGAAAAATGTATCTCGACACATGGAGATACGTCCTTCTTTTCCATTCCCAAAAGAAAAATTCTTTCCTGATGGTTTATTTATTGATTAAAAGGCGAGATTAGTCGGTGGAGGCGATCTATAAGATCGTTCAATCTATATATACAATGAAACTTCCTCTCCAACACCTGACGTAACTCACCTAATTCTACTTTTTCTCCTTGGTTGTAGACAAGAATTCAGCGTCACCTCTGTAGATGTGAAAGCTTCTTTCCTGAATGCCCGCATAATAAAACAAGTTTTTATAAGGTTAGACCCTATTGTATGATCAATATTGGTAAACGTCCAAAACTTCGTAGATTACATATGATCAACCAATAATCGTCAAATTGAAGAAGTCCCTTTACGGATGCGTAGATTCTGTAGAACTATGATATGAACACTAATCCAGAACATTGCTCTCAATTCCAGGAATAAAGCAATCGAAACTCGACTCATACATATTCTACTATGACAACAGTGATATTCAAACATAAAGCTACCTACGTTGATGGAATCCTAATAATCTCGAACAATGATAAGACTACATCAATAATACGTGACGAGCTATCAAAAGTATGTGATATGAAACTTACCTATTATTCAAAGCTTACTAGAGTATTGAAGTACCTGAACTCATCGAGGAAATTTCATTAATCCTCCATTCAAATGAACCCTTGATCATTGAAACCTATACATTAAACGTGTCCTACAGTACGGGATACACCAAGAATTTAATTTAAGGTACACTCCGGCGCTGAAACGCGCGTTGGAAAATCGACAATCTCTTCTCGAAGCTCATAAAATACTAAATCGTCTTGTGAAAGTGAAATCGAAGCAACCTTCAAATGGATCGTGGATGTAACAGACTGCTCCAAGATAACAAATCGACTATCGGGCAGTCACGTCTGCTTAGAGCTTCAAGAATAGACTGTCAATTTTCCAACGCCCGTTACAGCGCCAGAGTGCACTTTAAAATCTTGGTGTATCCCGTAGGACGAGTCAATGTAGGTTTTGATGATAAAGGGTTCATTTGAATCGAGGATTAATGATATGTCCTTGGATGAGTTCAGGTACTTCAATACCCTAGTAACTTCAATATCCTAGTAACTTCAATACTTTAGTAAGCTTTGAACATCAGGTAAGTTTTATATTATATGCTGTAGATAGCTTGTCACGTATTATTGATGTAGTCTTATCATTGTTCGAGATTATTAGGATGTCATAAACATAGGTGGCTATGAATATTTGAATGGTGTGGTCATTTCAGTCTGTTCTGTGATTAGTAACCCCTTTTATCATAGAAATGACTTACATGAACTCTTTCTTTTATAGAACATATTCATCATCTTAATAATGAAGAGATTTGATCTTGTATCCGGATGATTACAGCTATTTCATTGAAATTGAATAGCGAAAGAAAATTGAATTTCCTCGATTCCAACAATATACAGCTACTATTCTTCAACGAATGACGTTATACTTCAACTTAAGCATGATAGTAAGCGCCCGTTCTTCTTGTTTAACAACGGTTAATTTGCAATCAGCTGTTAAATTAAGGTATCCTACTTATACTACAAATCAAACATAACTTTATTCATCCTATAGGTCAATTCATGCTGATTACGTCGGTTAACATCATCTCACTTCTTGGATATTATGATATTATTATCTTACATGTACAGCTTACAGTACTACAAATACAATTCAAAAACTCACTCTTGCTGTATAACGCGCTTGTACCTGGTACGTATGCAGTACTTGTTGTGGTAGTCTTCTCGCTCGTGCTTTTCTATTTATGGTCTGAGTCTGAGTCGGAAAGTCGGAAAAGAATGAGAAGAAATTCTTGGAGTATATAATAGTAGTTATTACAACCAATCTTTGGTCATCAACCGAAATTCGTTACCAAGGTGAGTGCGAGCATGCGGAAGAGACAAGATATTACATGGATATGGAAATTCTTCACCTCCAGCACGGAGAATAGCTCGACCACTTCTCGGTTCTCAGCTACTTTCAAGTTGAGCAGCAAAGTCATATCTAGAGGATTTATTAGGAGATCGCGGACCCGGAAGCGATTACTGATCAACAGTACAGTATTACTGTTAATGTCATCATTTAGTAAAGCTTTTCTCTATCAACCGTTGTTTCCCATCTCATTCCCATGGAATCACCAATACTTAGAAATTCTATATCCACTTAGAGCCACTCTATCCTCTTCACAGGACGATGAACCCAAACAACAGAAATACCTACGCATACAATCTCGAACTATTGGAGAAGGAAAACGGAAAGTAGATTTTCAAACAGCTATCGTTACCATGATTAAAAATGTACCTGAGACAAACCATACTTATTTCATTGATTTACATTCCCAGTGTCATTTTGGGGATAAGGCCTACTTTGAATTCTTTAATGATCAACGGCGATTCACAGATACTTACGATCGAGTGCATTTTGAGCTTTTGATTTCTGATACTTTACTTTCATCTCATCCCTATGAAGAAGAATCTCTCATTATACCATCACCTAAGATTATTTCCCCCTCACCTCAGGATTCTCATACTGCCAAGCAATATAATTTATACTGTCAACTGGATGTCATGAATTACTCACAACCCAATTGGGTTCATTGTGATTACACACGTGAGGAGTTGTTATCCTTAGTATCAGGTGGCGATGAATCTAAAACCTCTACATTTAGTCATCAACCTATTTGGGCTCTAGCAAGTACTCAATCATCCATGCCCGCATTAGAATTCATTTCAGCGTTCACTCGACCTTTAACTCCTTCGACACCTCTATCCTCATCCTACAATCGTCGTTTATTTTCCAATTTATTCATCTCTGGTGATGCCCTCATTTCATGCGTACGTTTCTTATTGTGGTTTCTTATACCGAGTCCAGAAGTGAGTGTAGTATTACTTGATTGGAGCTCCCTCTTTCCCCGACCTTCAGGGAGTGTTTCGCGTATCATCAATCCAGTATTAACTAGTTTATTTAGTGGTGATTTTAATGCAGCAAGGAAGTTAGTCTTTGCACAGATGTTAACTTCGGGTCAAGCAAGCTCAACACGAAATGAAAACGATTGGGTCGTAAAGAGGAGAAATCAAAATGCCGTTGAAAAAATTTGCACATCGATGGAAAGGTATAAGCATAAGAAACATGCCATCTTGTATGGAGCATTACATGGTCAAGATTTACAAAAGCGCTTGGAAAACATTGGATTTCATGTTCAAAAGATTGATTGGAGGACAGCTTGGAGCGTAACAGTCCCTGAGTATGGTACAGGGAAGAGGATTGAAGAAGGGAAGAATAGAATGAGAGATGACAATCAAAAGATTTCATGGGGAAACTTTGCAACTCCAAAGAATAGTGGAGATTTGTCACTAGCCCTTGTCGTCCTACCTTTATATCTTATCACAGGTGGTCTGGATTGGTTGGATACAGTTCAAACTGTAAAAAACACAGTCGACTCGGAAGACTTGGTGTCTTGTTTCGTAACTCTGAGTCTTTATTTAGTTCGACATGTAGCTCTATACCTTTCCATATCAAAATTTGTCATAGATTGGGATGGGGAGGTGAATAATAATCTTTTTGAAGCAGATGAAAGGGCATCATGAGATATAGACCTACTTGTACATAATTATAATATTACACATATGTATTTAGCCTTTAACTTTAGGTGGAAATGAACTAACGTATGGCGAGATCACGGCGATATATCCATCAAGCAAAGGGTCTGAGATAAGAAGAGTTGGATCACGTACCAGATTTTGATTCACTTCCAATACAGTCCCTGCTACACATGCTTTCAAAGCTACACATGATCCGCTGCGAAAATACACCTGACATAATGCATCTCTTGGAAGAACTCTCCCATCTAATTGAACTGAGATATTCCTCTGATTCTTATTCGTAATTTTTCGTTTAGATCCAATAGATTGTTCACCATTGGCCTCAAAAACAAATAAAACATTCTTGACTCCACCATTCTCTAATGCTAACGATTGAATCCAGTCGCCAGCTGTAACTATGCAGAGTCCATTTGTATGTTGATGAACAATCTGCATTTTTCTGTTATTATCTCGTAACTCTCCTTCTATGTTTGCAACTGTCTCTTTCAAATCGATCCCAAAGGTTTCCATTTTATCACTAGTGTTCACAATATCATCTTGAAAGTTGATTTTCCATGATTGGGCAAAGAAACGCGTGGGCGTTCCCGGACGACCTGTTGATTCACACTGCTCTAGTTCAATATTAGCATATGCAACATTTTGAGTCCTGGCGTTTGTTGATTTTGAGGTCATGACATGCAATTTTAAATGCTCGTTGTATGACAATCGTCGCTACCGCTACCCGACCCAGTACACAGTATGTAATATTATTTGTTTTAGTGTTCCGAGAGACAGTGCTAATGGAAAGGACGATGCAACAGCATGCAACCTGTCATGTGACGAAAGACCATGAATATCATAAGAAAGACAATCAATATACTACGAAGGTAGATGAATATTATTAACAGATGTAAACAGATGGGTATCTCTATTATCCGAAGGTAAATTATCCGTTCTTCGGGGCTCCAAACGCCTCCGGCATTCGTTCGACTGTATATCTATGATTCGAAATGTACATGCATGGAACTCCAGGTATTTTCCGTATCCTCCCACGCAATTCCTTATCACATGTCGCCACAATAAAGCATCTCCATTGCGTCACCATTCCTGTAATACAGTCATCTGCGTAGCAACCCTTACAATTGCATGGAATGCGTTCGAAACGAGGATCTTTGGATAGTTGCAAAGCCAATTTATATTTACTACCTAATTTCTCCAACTCACTTTCAAAGCATAAAATTGGATATTATGTGTGTAAACTATAATACACGTTAAAGATATTGTAAAACTCACCCCATCACGCAATCAGTGATACATGGGATACATTTCGCCAATAAACAATCCATCATAGAGCGTACTATATCCATCTTATTTTTTATGGAGAAGTTTATGAAGTTGGTGTCAACAAGTACATGGTAAGGTGGACCTAATTGTGTATTGTATTGGAAGAAGAGAGCAGACACGGCTTGGTCCACTTGCTTTGGTTTCGCTTTTGCAGCTTCTTTTACAGCTTTCTTTTCCGCTTTTGCTGCCACAGATGCCACTCTAGTATCCTTTGGGGATATTACCTTCTTTGCAACAGCGAACTGTCTTGTTTTCTTGGCTTTACCCATGATGATGTAAAGTGAGTTAAGTAAGTTTGGATCTCTACAGGTAAACCAATAAAAAGAACGGCTGGTGATGGACCTCCTAGCCATGTACATACGGTGTACGGTACCAGGTAGCGTTTGAAACGTATGTATGTACAATTGGAAGGGTCCGACATGTGAAGCAGCACGACTTATCCACGTGTGATATTGCTGTCATTCTTGGAGATGTGAGCTTTGATGCCACCGATGGCTCGATGTAACTTTGGTAAAACATGCTCGTTCCAAATATAAAGGAAAAAAGAACGATGTTCCAATCTATGGAACTGATTCTCTGAATCGTTATGAACTGACGACTTGTTTTTTCTGAAGTCCCATGTACATGAGTTATCCCTAAACCTGTCTTCAGAATGGATGGTCTCTAAAGAGGTAAATGATTGTTGTTGTGATAGTGTATCTAACGAAGAAAGTGATTGTTGTTGTGATTCTCTTGCTTCATGTAATGTCTGCTCAGATTTTACTTTCTCTTCTGATAAATCCAAGCTCATAATTCGATCCCTTTCATTTGGCCAGTTGTATAATATTTGATCTCTCTCCATGGGAATCGTATTGACCTGAATCCGCAACTTTTGAATCAGTCTATCCCATTCATCTACTTCTATATCCTCATTTTTATCAAGACTAGATGCTACGTTTATAACTATTCTGACTTCAGATTCCAAGGACCTGATTTTATCTCGTGATGGAGGTACAAATGTCGTTCTCATAATCGAAAACAACTCCAGCTCCTTTTCTAGTTGATCACTCAAAGCTTTCAAGGTCTCTAAGTAATTTGTATTCCTTTCTTTACGTATATCTCCTATTAGTAAAAGATGATTATATTTCTGTTGCAGTAATTGGTTCGTTTCCTCCTTCTTTTGCAGTTCCAATTGGAGCTCTTCCAAATACCTGGTATCGGTGGTATTTGTATTTTCAACCTTGGCATATTGTGGTGTGATCTTAATTCTTCGATCCTGAACAAGTTTTTTAACTGTATCTTGGAGTAAAGTGACACGATTTTGCAGTTTTTTGTACTCCTTCGTTTGGTTTGTAAGGACATGTTGCAGTAAAATACTTCTAATTTTATATCTATTTGTTTCATGTTCGTTATACAAAGATGTTTCCGGTTCCTTCATGAGATTCTGAGCATAATACTCATCATGAGGTAATTTTTTTAACTTTGCATCAAATATAACGACATGACGACGTCCACTGAATGTCGTTTGTGGTACGAACGATGAACCATATTTCGATGAAAGTAAGTATACTAGTAATTCGATGAAAACAGGTACAGCTGAGTGGGTACAAAGCATTCTCTGAGGCCTCATGACCACTGAAGCACTTAGATGAGTTAAATGTTTCCTTTATTGTTGATGAAGAGATAGATTTGTGTTGATGTATCGGCATCACCAGCGCTATAATAAATAGCTGATTTGCTTGATCGTCGATCGTCGATGACAAATTTTTGTGTACGTACTCTAGAGCTACTATTCCTACGCTATACAGTAGGCCGTCCGGTACCGGTACGTACCGACTGCAGAGCTGGCCAGAGGCCATCCATCAGCCATCAGCTACTGGTACATATCAACATCTACAGTAGGACTACTACATATAAGATATGAGTCAAAGATCAAAGTCTCTCGCTATTAAATCAAATACTAGCAACTATCATGCAAGGGAGAGCCAAGTACTGCCCATCATACATCCTTCTATTCCGGTTGCTCGGGTCTCTATTCTTCCTATCATCGAAATGTAGCTTATCTTTCCCGGTATCTTTTTTAAGTCGAAGATTGAATCCGTCGATTTTATTGATGGAAGAGTCTTCCTCTTCACCCAAGGAGAAAAAACGCTTTAGAATGCCCTCAACTACAAAGCTTATATCTGACCTCTTACCATCTGAGAGAGGAATAGGTGTAGGAATCGACCTTGGTACTACAAATAGCGCTATTTCAATATTGAATGAAAAGGGAATTCCCGTTATGGTTCCAGTAGATGGACTCAATACAATGCCTAGTATTATATCTTTGATACCATCATCAAGATCAGATTCAATAACTATACAATCGTTTGTAGGACAAGACGCTCTTTCCTTGAGAAACCATGAAGGCTCTAAAACTTATTTTCATGTCAAAAGGGTCATGGGAATGGGTGTGAATATCGCAGCATGTAGTTCTGAAGTTGTTCCACATTTAGATTTTAAAGATACAACACAACGACAAAAAGGATTAGCCTTACATGAGAGAAGTAAAAAAGGAGGTGTGGGGACAATACAGTGGGAAGATGAAATGAAGGATGCAAGAGAGCGCCCTGTAAGACTGACACTCCCAAAAGGTGGTAAACTAGTCGATTCCGTGGATGAAAGAAGAGACGATGGCATCCATACCATTTCACCCGAGGAACTTTCAGCCATGATATTAAAAAAGCTTATCAATAGTGTAGAATCCAGATCGTCCAAGGGAGAAAAGGTTACGCGAGCAGTGGTTGGTGTTCCTGCATACTTTAATGATTTACAAAGAGACGCAACTATAAAGGTACGTGTGGTTTGTCATACCATGGTTCGGAGATTTATGCATTAGGAAGAAAATTTTCATCCCTAGATATAATATATACCTTTTATATTTATTTGAAAAAGGCTGTTACTTTGGCATCTGATATTCCACGAGAAAGAATCCGACTTATTCGTGAACCGGAAGCAGCAGCTCTGGCTTATGGCATTGGCAAAAGACAAGTAGGAAAAGATTCTGAGGATGAGATTGTGCTGGTATTTGATTTAGGTGGGGGCACCTTTGATGTATCTATACTGGAAGTGGGAAATGGAGTCATGGAAATTATTGCAACGAGTGGAAATAATATGTTGGGTGGAAGTGATTTTGATGCCAAGATAGCTCAATTTATTTCAAAGCAGCTCATGGATCATGGTGTTCATAAAAATTTTTGGAAGGAAGGTTCCGATGTGGCGATGGCTATGGTAGCTTCTGCTGAACAGATTCGTATCGCACTCAGTAATGCCCGAAATGTTTTTTTAAGCTTGCCTATGACTGAAGCGGGTTGGCTTAACATGTCCAGGTCAAGTAATGTTCTTATTTCACATACTGATATCACTCTACCGTCCAATGAAACGTCCTCTTGTAATGGGACTCATGTCGTGTGTTCGTTGACCAGGAAAGAAATGGAAAAACTTTGCTCCGCAGAATTGGATGCGGTAAGATTTTTCGTTTGTTGCTTGTCTGTGTCTAATGTTATAGTGTTTTCTAATTTTTATACTTTAGCTAATGCGACCTTTACGAGAAGTTGCGATTTTAGCTGGTGTCATGCTTCCTGGAGATTCTAGTCCAGCTGCAGTGAATGCTGCACTGCAATTGGAAGAAGAAGCAGAATCTTATAATCAAAGGGGAAAAGAAATGCTTCAATTGTTCTCATCGGATCAGGTCATCATGCTGGACCAACAAGATGACATAGGGTTGGATGATGCTATACTACTTGAACTGAATGCCATGGATTTGAAAGACCAGAAAAAAGCTCAACAGCGTGGAAGAAAGCGTGCAAGAGAAATCCAACGAGATGAGAAGAAATATCGTGAGGAGAAACGGAAGGTAGAAGATGCACTAAGGAAAAAAGTTTCCAATCCATCTGATATAAAGGTACGGGATGGAATCAATGGACGGAGAATAACTCAAGTTGTTTTAGTAGGTGGGGCTACACGAATGCCTGTTATAAGTCGGTTGTTGTCGGTTGTTACAGGAGTACCCATACAGCGCACAGTGAATCCAGATGAAGCTGTAGCACTAGGTTGTGCCATTCAAGTAGGGATATTGGACGGTATAAATGAGGAGCTCAAAGTTTTGTCTCCGATCGAAGCTGCAATGATGCGGGCTTTAGCAAAGAAGAGAGGATTGGATCCTCAGGATGGTAAAATTTTTGGTCAAGATGGTCAAAGCAACATAAAATAATGTACAGTAGAAAAGGCTCCGATTGTTGAATGTACGAACTTAGATTTAAAGAGGTGTGTAGTTGACCCCGAAGTCGTTTTGATTATGTACGATTTCTTGCATCGCTTGATGTACCCTAGAACAGTTGACTAGTGCTATCAATGGTATGTCAAGATCGAGATATGCCATGATCCGAATAAAAAATATACATTGTTAAGTCATATTCCAAACGGATCTTGAAATGACAGTAACGGATAAAATTGATAACAACCCAGCGGTGAAATGTATGAATATTTAGTTTGCTACTGCAGAGCAGAATTCTATCGTAAGACGATAATATCTTAGTAATGAATCATGCTAAAGGAGACGTCATTAAATAATCTGCTTGTCACAATGGAATTGAAGTGTAAGACATACGAATGTCACCTGTATCTCGATTAGGATGAAAGGTTCACCTCCATAAGGAGATCAAAGCTAGAGTCCTCTCCAACGGCAAGAATCTCATTGGTTTTTTAACGAGAAACATCACGTGGAAAATTGATTTTTATGACATGCGTCCGTCCTTCTGTCGTTTCTTCCTCGTACCCTCGTACAGTATGGTTCTATTGTTCTATGTATGTATTTAGTCACTACAGTACGGACTGCATGACAAGTCACGACTTGTCCAACTGTGCAACTCATCCGATGTATTTTTTTCTCGTAACGTGTGTGTGAAAGGAAGAAGGATCGATGGATATATAACGACAAAACATCCCATCAACAAGATATTCTTATCTTTTAAATTCAAATTTAATTTTCCGTGATTCCTGTAGTTGATTGTTCCTTTAGAGACAAGTAGCAGTCTAGCTTCGTTTGCTCTACAAGTTGAAAGGCTTACAACTTTTTGTTTAACAAAATCATGGCCTCTCAATATGTTGCGAAACATCCATACAACGGAAATCGTTCCGAAAACCAGCTTAGTTTTCCTGTTGGTGCAGTAATTCTTGTTCCTCCAGGTCAAGAGGGTAATGTTTGGTGGTGGGGAAATTATAATGGTCAAGATGGTTGGTTTCCACCTGCTTTTGTTGGTCCGATGCCACCGGTTCCTCCTCCTCTCGCGGCGGTTCCGAGGATGACTAACCCACTTCCCAACACTAATTTTCAGCAACAGCAAGACGTATCGATGCAACAGCGTATGCAACAGGTTTCCTTTACGAGCTCAACTGCGAAACAACAGCAGCCATTGTTACAACAACAACAATCGTATCAGACACGGGATGTGTCATCGGATTTTGCTGGTCTACGAGTGAATCCCAACCCAGTCATGCCTCTATCACCGACTGGTTTTCAAACGGGTATGGATGATCCTTTTGCTGGTCTAGATTCTCAGCCCCTTACTCTACCTTCTCCTGCAACATCATTCGTCGGAGGTGTCAATCTTACAGCTAGTAATCAACAGAATATGACCAATCCTTCAAACCCCATCGTCACGAGGGGTGACATCAAATCTACATCTTCATCTTCTTTTTCTCCTTCCGATGCCACCAAAAACACTCAGGTACTGCAACAAACTATTGATCGTGCGGGGTCTACTGTTACTCAGTCAAGTGTTAACTCGGAGATTCGTTTTACTGAAACAGTACCGGCATCAACATCCGCCCCTTCTGTATCGCGCTCTCTTGAAGCTGTCTCAATATCTGCAATCCAACAACCTGTAGCGGCTTCTGTGTTGAGACAAGATACACAACAAAAGAAAATGATTGAAGAAAGAGTAGCTCAGATGAAGGCTGAAGAAGATGAAAGGAGGATTCGGGAAAAGGAACAATTGGATCGTAAGACAGAATTAGAATGGGAACGAAAAGTCAATGAAGAAAGAGAAGCTCGTCTCAAGGCAGCGAAAGCTGATTCTATGGCTATAGCTAATGCTACTACTTCCTCGACGATACCTTTTCTTCATCCTAAAGCTCCGAAACACTATTGGAATCCATACGAGCATCTTACGGAAGGCTCCAGGGAACCTGAACGTACTTTTGATCCGATCTACCGTGTTCAACCATATTGGTCCTTGTTAGATCTTAATACATATATTAAGAAAGTATTCGCGAAACCTGAGAAGCAGACGATAACTGAAAAATATGATCGACTCACGAAAGCTATGAGTTTCCTTTGTCATATTGTTCAGGAGAATGAACGATTGAATGCCTCATCTAGTGGTATGGATGCTCCACTCAGCTACCTCAAATCAAATCAATTAGGACTGGAGGCTTGTATCAAACTAATTGGCCTTCTACCATATTCAGCGGGTGCGTCTGGGAAAGAACTGGATGCGTTGTTTCTTACTTTTATTCATGCGTTTGTGAGTTTTCTTGGTAACATTCAACCACACCAACAAATCGTTTTACCTGGAGGGTGGCAAAATGCTCCAGGAGAAGGCCACGTATGTTTGTATATTCTAAGAAATTGTGGTGAGTATAAATACAGCTTCACTGTCTGCAATACTGGACCTGATGGCTTGCAATACCATCCTTCAACTTTTGATCAATCGACTGGGCTTAAACGAAAACAGCTAGCCATGACCATTTGGGACATACCTCAGCCTCGTATCTCGGATTCCAGCTTTTGGGTAGTTTTATTTAGAATGCTTGTTTATCCTCACAAAAAGCACGGTGCTGAACTTCTGTATACCAGTCTTCTTCCTTCTTTGAATAGCCGACCTTTATGGAGTAACTTGGATGAGGGTCCGGCTGAATATATGGACCTACCCGATGCAGATGATGTAATAACCTTTCAGCCTCTGTCACTTCTGGCTCTAACAACTATCCCAGTGGCTGGTGCGCGTCCTTCCAAGTATAGCTCGTTCCTTGTGATGAGTGCTGCCGTTGATATTGCTTATCAGTCTCTCACTTCGATGGGACCTGGCTCCATGGATCCTGAGGATAGTCGAATTCTCAAACTCAGCGGACGCAACTTGGCGAATTCTGCGGCTTCACTAGATCCTGGTACCGTTTCAGATGGTTCTCTCTTAAGTACTTTGACGTACACTTGGAATTTACTGGATCGTTTATTGCAAAAACTGAATATCACATCCTCAAAGCCCACGGATCAGTATTCTCATGGGCTCAGTTCTGAATCACTGAGTGATAACTTCTCAAAAGGGTCGATTACAACGTTCCAGACTGATTCCGGCTCCGCATCTCATCCTCTTTTTGGACGATTTAGGAGAGATGACTATGAAAATGTTGTAAAGGCATTAATGGGTGAACCAAGGCCAGATCCAATATTGATTCCAGCAAATCTAACTGACGAGTTCATGCCACCGGTTGCGACAGATTTCCAAACTGCAGCCAGTTCTCTTCAACGAGTCTGTGACGCATGCAGCTTATTGCTCCATCAAAGGCAACAGCTTAAAAATGCACCTGCTTTCGTCGCATCTGCGGCGCAATATGCCCTTACAGTGACTCTCCCTCTTCCCGATCTTGATCCAAGGCAATGTTTTTGGAGGAAATCAACTATGAGACATGAAACACAGGTGAATTTACTCTTCTTGATTAGGCGTTTGTGTCGAATTTATTCAGCTGCATCTGCTTGTATTCAACAATCACGTGGTTTGACTGCGATCAAAACCACAGCTTTGGCTTGTGCTGCATGTATCTCTGATGCTATCGTTAGAATAGCAGCTGTCGACGACCCTAGTCCTTTCTCGCTGCATTACAATGGCACCTGTGAAGGTCCAGTCGAGCCGTTTGGTATTGAAGCAGGCTCTTTTGAGACGCTTGCGGCAAGCTTACCTATTTTCGATCCCATCTACGTCGCTTTGCGCTTTCGCTGCCTTGATTATTTACGTGGTCGATCGAAGAAAAATGACGGTTCTAATCAACGTACAGTTTTTAACTTCGATCAAAGTATGAGTCCTTTGCCTGATGACGTTGAATTAATGAATCAGCTGTCCATTCAGCTGGCTTTGACAAGACCGTTTCCGGCAACAGAGAAGGCTAATATTTCACACGCTTGTTCCCTGATCTCTGGAGCGAACGGCTGCTTACTGGAAGTTCTCCCTGAACTTGAGTATTTTAGAGATATTATCTTTTATTTCAAACATTCTGTTTCTGGAAAGGCTCCTACCCCGACTGATGCATCAGATGATTCAATTTGGATGCCACACCATGCATATTTGAAATGGTCTGTAACCCAACCATCAAATAGCGATGACTCCGTTCCAGCTTTCCGAGTAACATCATTTGGGAATACCCCACAAGAATTCGTTCAAACTTCTACAGAAATCAAGAAATCCGCGTTTGAGAGCTTTGTAAGCTTTTTCAGTAAATCAGCAACAGAGCGCCGAAAATTATCTGCCGCAGACCCAACAAATATTGTTAATTCTTGTGGTGAAAAGTTCTTAAAGACCAAGTAAGTTTTCTATTAAACATTCATATCGTCGTCAGCGAGATTCATTTACTCACGATCATTGAAATGTTCTCGGTAGGGCCAAGCCGATTTCGGTTAAAACTGAAGATGATATTTTGCACTTGCAAAATAACGAACTTCCAACTTTTGGCAATGTGTTAAAGCCTGCCGACTCCGAGAGGTTTTTATCGTTCCTCACAGCTCCTTACATTCGGATACCGTTGATATTAGACTTTTTTGCAAATGGTGATCCAGGGCGATTGGCTGCTTTGAGGTCAAAAATGGTCCAGATGATAGTTGATGCAGCTCTCTTTGAGCCTGGACGTTGGAAACCAGCTGATTTTTTTGAAAGTCTTACAGAAATTCCTGTGGTCGATGAGGCAAAGCTACAATCTTTACTAGCTACCCCATTTGGTGTTCTATTTAACGAAATAGATAAGTCGCCGGACGTTCTGACATCCTGTGTACTGAAAATGCTTCAACGGGCTCTCGATATGGACGTCGGAAAATATCAAGCTGAAAGTACGTCTGGGCCCCTAATTCTTTACATGATACGCCTGGCTGTGAGAGTTGAGGCGTTTCTCAAATTTGCCGTTAGAGAATGTAAGAAAATTGGCCATCAAAGGCCTAGAGGTCTAGAATGCCTTGATTTAAATAAAATCGAATCAGCCATTGGGAAGATTCGCAAGCTCCTCAATGAG
>Ga0169931_10008404_pt1 | contig 15073 bp, 20 predicted proteins | sample Kivu_15m_20L_FD_129675 | JGI IMG/M metagenome (GOLD analysis project Ga0169931, IMG submission 129675) | Freshwater microbial communities from Lake Kivu, Western Province, Rwanda to study Microbial Dark Matter (Phase II) - Kivu_15m_20L... | ecosystem: Environmental > Aquatic > Freshwater > Lake... | reverse complement strand
GTCGCGTAGGCGGCGATTTGGGCGGCTTCGTGCAACAGGCTGTTGTCGATGCGAAACGTGCGGTAGCCGTAGTCGGCGACACTCGCCGTGTCGGTGTCGGTTGACGTGTCGCCATTCAGGGCGGTCACGGTGGCGCGGTTTACGACGTCACTGCCGTCAAAATCAATCGTCAGGTCGTTGTATGGGGTTTGTGTGCCGGTGTTGTTGAACGATACGACGGGGGCGCTAAGGGTGTTGCCGATGCGTTCGGTAAATTTGAATACGCCGTCGCGTGTCATAAACAGGCGGCCGCCTTCGGCTGTTTGGTTGATTTGGTTGGCGTACGTCAGGGCGATTGTACCGGCGGGGACCGTGTAGGCGGCTGCATGGCCCAAGTCGACGGTGCCGGTTGCGATGTCGCGTTCAACGGGGTCAAACAGGTCGACTTCGGGCAGGTCCAGCAGTGATTCCAGGCGTTCGCCTGATGTTTCAGGGTCAACGTTATAGGTATCTAGTTTGGCTTGTGCCAACAGGTAGAAATCGTCGGCGCATTGAATTGACACGGTGTCGTCGCCCGTTAACTGGTATTTGTAGTCGTAGGTGACGATTGTGCCAACAAACAGGTATTCGGGCGACCCCGATACCTGGCGTGACAGGCGTACTTGGCGGCCTGGTTCCAGGCTGAAGTAGTCGTCGGCGGTGTCGTAGTAGGGACTGCCGTCGTCAAGCGGGTTTAGGATGCCGCCGGCTAATTGGTCGTCGACAATGACCGTCATTGTGCCTGCCCCGAATTGGTCGACGGTGCGGCGTCGGCCGCGTCGGTAGGTGACTGATTTGACGTATTCGGTGATGTCGGCGTAACTGGTCGTCGGCCCCAATTTGTATTCGGTGTTGTCTAGTACGCCTTTGGTGGCGTCATCCAACCTGAAACTGCCGTAATCAAAGCCTGTGTCGACTTCGAATGTGTATGTGCCGGAATCTACGACGGTTGCGGGCATGACTATTCGATTTCAAGTTGTAGTGGGCCGCTTCGTCGGTTGTAGTCGCGTAAAGCGTCAACGATGATGTCGCCCAGGTTGGCTGGGGCGGTGACGGTGTTGACGGTGACGCTGGTTGATGACGGTATGACCGTTGGGGCCATCGTGGCAGGTGCGTTTAGTGGCATGGCTAGGGCTGCGACTGCGTTGTCGAATCCTGCGCCGATGCCTTTGATGTCGGCTGGTTTCAAACCTTTGCCGGCCAGTTTGGCGTCGGCGGCGGCGATGGCCTGTTCCACGCCTTTCAAATATGCCTGTCCGTTGGCGATGCCAGCACGGTAGAACTTTTCGGCTGCCAATAGGCCGATGGTTTCGGCGATTTTTGCGGTTTCTTCGACAAGTTTGTTTGCACGCAATATGTTTTCGCTGGATTCCAACAGTTCTTTGGCGATGAACGTGCCTGCTTCTTGCCCCGCGTCAATGACCTGTTGTAACGCTTCGCGTGACAAACCGGCGGCCAATAGTCGGTCAACCAGGCTGCCGAATTCTTTGGCTTTGTCGGCCTGTTCTTCTAGGGCGTCGAAGAATGTGACGCCGCCGCGTTCTGCGCTGTATTGGGCTGCGTCGCCAAAATTGACGACGCCACTAATGGCGCTGGCGACGTTGCCTTTAAAGTCGTCGAACGCTTGCTGTGCTTCTTGCAGTTTGTTTTTGGCGTCATCCAAAGCGGCGGCCATGCGGTCGCGTAGCGCGTCGGCCATTTTTTCGGCGCGTTGTTTAACTTTGTCCAAGCCTGTGCCGACGCTATCTAGTTCAGGTACGACAATTTTGCTTTGATTGGCAATGCGTTCCAATTGGTCGGCGGTCATGCCGCTTGTGCGGGCTACCTGGCCGGTGACGCGGTTGTATTCTTCCAGCGTCGGCATGTTGGCGGCCAATGACGCAAAATAGGCGTCGGATTGGTCACGTAGTTGGCGTACCTGGTAGGCGGCGGCGGCGGCGCCCAACACTTTTGCGAAATCAAACACAGCCGATTTCAAGCCGCCTGACAGGGCTTTGATGGCTGTTTGTATCGCTACAAATGTTTCGTAGGCAATAATTAGGTTGTAGACCATCGTCAAAACGGAATTGGTGATTTTGCCCATTGTTGCGACCAGCGTTGCGCCGAACGGGCCGGCTGCCGCAATGCCATCTTCCAACGCTTTGCGTACGCCACGACCGCCGGACAGGCTGGCAATAAATTGTTCGACGGCCGGCACTACGGCGTTCAACACGAATCGCGCGAATCGTTCCAGGTACGGCAGTACGGCGGTTCCGATACGTTCGACGATTTCGTCGTATGCGATGCGTAGGCGTTGCAACATGCCTTCAAATGTTCCGGCGCGTGTCTTTGCCGCGCCCCCGAAATGCTCCGCCAACAGTTCTTGAACTTTTTGAAAATCTTTTGTTTTGTCGCCGGTCGATTTGAATTCAATGCCTAGTTTTTTCAAGCCTGCGAAGTTGCCGCCCATCGCCGCAATCAAGATTTGTTGCACTTCGGACAGTGCCAGGCCAGACCCCGCCGACACATCCAACGCAAGGGTTAACAGGTCTTGTGCTTCCATCACGTTGCCAGTAGCGCGCGCCAAATTGGCCATTGCCGGCCGTAGTTCGTCGTCTGCGACGCCAGTTGCGCGTTGCAACGAATCAATGAATTTGGCGTTCAGGTCGACAAACAGGTCGGTTGCGCCAGCCGATTTGCGTAGCGCGGCGTCTAATTTCTTTTGTTCGGCTTCGTCTTTTGCGGCCGCCATCGCCGCATCAAACAACTGTTTGGCCAATACGCCCGTACCAACCGCCAGGGCGGCGGTCGCCGGTATCAACAGGCGCCTGGTCAAAAACCTGGCGCGGTCAATGTTGCTGTTCAGCGACTTGAATTCTTTGATTGCGCGTTGGATGCCTTTGCCGTTGAACTGTGTGACAAATGGAATCGTTACGGCCATGCGACTACCTTACTTTGCCGTTTTGCGTAAAGACCGCTTTACGGTTCACGGCGGCCATGACGCGTTCAACCAGTTTGACAAGTTCTTTGTCGACGACGTCGCGGTTCTTTTCGTAACTGTTCCACAAGATTCGGCCTGGTCGACCGTAACGGCTGTTCAACGTTTGAATCATTTGTTTACCTTGCGGCGTTTTGCCGGATGATTCACGGCCCGCCATTTCAAATACTTCGTTGGCGCTACCTAGCCACGACAACGTAAACACTTGAAGATTGCGTACGGCGCCTGCGTATTCGCGCGGCTGTTTGGTGTTGATTTTCATTTTTATCATCCGTTTTGCGGGGTCGTTGTCCCAGGGCAGGATTCCGCCGGATACGGCGGCTTCTTGCATACGTTCGTCGCGCATGGCTTCGGTCCACGCGTCGCGGCGTTGCCGGCCGCCCTGGAATTTCCAGGGGCGCGACTTGCGGCTTCGCGCCCTGGCGGGGTTCCAGTTGCGCGCCCAACCTGACATTGGCTGTTCAGGTATCTGGTCAATGGCGGCTTTTGCGTCTTGGGCGATAGGGCCAACGATGGCTTTGTAGTCGCGGGTTATCTGTCGGCGCAACGTCTTATCCATTGCGTTCAGTTCTTTGAACGCTTCTTTAAGGCCGACGACTTCGACGGATACGTAGACGGGCATTAGCGGCGCCTTGATTGTTTGTCGGCCACATCAAACACGGTAGCCAGGTCACGTGTGTCAAATTCGACGCCTTCGGGCCAAAAGCCGGTACGCAATAACAGTTCGGCTAGTTGTCTGCGGTAGCCGCCGCGCCCGTAGGGTTTGATTCTTCGCCGCCCAATACTTCAACTTCGTCTAGTTTGTCCAGCCAGGTTTCGAATTCGCCGACCGGCTTGCCGGCGCGTTTCAGGCTGGCCCATGCCATAAACGCCAAATCTTCGATTGCAAATCCTTGCGCCAGGTCGCCAGCACGTTTCTTGTATTTGCGTTCCCATTGCACAATCACAATCAGCGACGTTTCGCATTGTTGTACGACGCTGTCGTGCGTAACTTTCAGTTGCAGTTTCATAGCCTGCCCTTTCTATGTTGTTGCGATTACGAGGTTGCGGCCGCGTATGCCCCGCCGATAAACGTGCATTGGATTTCGGATAATTCACCGAGGTTGGCGTTGACGACATCCAGCGATTCCAGGTAGGTGTTGGTAAGGCTAAACAACGGGTTGGTTGCGCTGGTTGACGCGCTGGTGGGCTTCAAGTCGACGTAGCACTGTGTACCGACCAGCGTTGACAACGTGGCGTACGCCTCCGACGCGGGGTACGACATCAGCAGGGTAACGACGCACTGGTGGTTGCCCAGGCCGGCGGTGTAGACGCGGTCGGTGCCGCCGAATGCGGTGGATTCCAGGGCTTCAATGGTGCGGGTCAATACGGCCGATTTGCATTGGTTGGTCAGGTCGACTTTGCTGCCTACGGCGGCGCCGACGTTGAATTGGGGGTTTGACAGATATGTGGTCGTCGACATGGTGTGTTAGTCCTTCCGTTTCTTCGTACTAGTTCTAGCAGGTTTTTCGTCGACGTTGGTGTCATCGTCAACGGCGACGAATCCGTTGGCAATCAAATATTCGTGGTTGTGGCCATCCAGGTCGGTCAAGGAGTCCCCGACCTGGTGGCCCGCGAACGGTCGTAGCACGGTGAATGTCATGGTGCCACCTTAGTACGGATTGTCAGGTCGTATGACGCAAATTCAAGGCCGCCAAGTGATGTCACGGTCGGGCGGCCGTCAATCAATCCGATTTGGGCCGCGCGTATCTTGTCGGCTAGTTCCAACAATTTTGACAGGGCTTTGCGGTCGCCTGGGCCAATAGTCAGAATCTTGACGGTGAAATCCATTTGCGTCACGACGTTTGTGGGCATCAGGAACGTGGGCGCGTCGACCAGTACGCATGGCGGGTTGATGTTGCGCGGGTCGCTCGACACGGTGACCGGCAGACCGCTTATCGTGCCAAGTTTGGTGACCAGCGTGTCAAATCCGTCGTTGAATATGTCGGTCATGCGATTTGCGGCCTGTTGATGCCCAGCAGTCGCAACACTTCAATGAATGACCCGCCGACCGGCCCCGATGTTGCCAGGGGGTCGTATGCGGCGTAGTTTTCGGTGGCGCTGCCACGTTGCCGGTACAGGTAGCCGCAATAAATAATCGTTCCTAGTTTGACGTCACCTGATGGCACGGTTGACAACGAATCAAAGTAGCCGGCTTCTTGTCGTCGACGCCACGCAAATTGGTTGCCGGCCGCAACCGCCATGACTAACAGGTCGTAATCGCTCGACGGGTTGGTGACGGTGAATCCCAGCCAATCTTCGACGTCGGCGACACTGACCCAACTGCACGTCGGCGTGAACGTGACGGTTGCGACGGCTGGTGCGCGGTCTTGGTCGGCGGCCGTCACTGCGAACGCGATTTGGCGTTGTATTGGTATGTCGTAGTTGTAGACGTAGCCGCCCTGGTCGTCGACACCCAAAAACAGGTGTTGCGGTATTGCGGTGACGACGAACGTGGCGTTGAGCGCGGTAAACGGTGACGCAAAATTCGACAACGTGACGCTGTTGCCTACTTCGACGGGGTTGTTCGTAAGTGTGGCAATGACGCCAACGTTGTCGGTAATTTGTGCCTGCGTCGTCGTGTAGGTCGCCATGCGACCCTCCTAACTCAGGTCCAGTTGACGAACTGGATTTTGGTCGAGTCAATGGCAAGCGTGGCAAAGTAGCCGCGGAATGACACCTGACGACCTAGCACCTCTGGCTTGTCAATGGCGACAAGACCGCGCTGGTTCTCGTAAATCTCAAATCCTGCGTACCGACCTGCGGCGCACGCAACGATGATTTTGTCATTGCCTCCGCCAGTCGCAAAGTTCTTGTCGACGACAAGTTGCAGACCCAGCGGGTTGCCGTTCCAAGTTGTTGCGTTCTGCTGACCTGCAGCGTTGTACGGCGCCACTGTCGGGAACAGTGGGCGGTTTTGACCGTCGACCAGTCCGCCAATTTTGCGCCACGATGCTGGACTTACGAACATGTGCGTCGGCAACACGTTTGACGTTTGTGAAATCACCATTGCCATCATGTAAATCTCGTCAAGGAATGTGGCAGCGGTGCCGTTCCAAGTGCCTGCAGCGGTCGCCGCTGCGTAAAGTGCGTCGGCTGCAGCGTTGTCCGTTGCGTCGGCGTACTGGCCTGCGAGGTCTTGCAAGATGATGTCAACGGATGATGGGTCAGTCCAGTCAACGTCCTGTTCGGACACCAGCACGGTGCCGCCAAACGTCTCACGTGTCACGATGTTGCTGGAAATTACCATCGTGGTCGACGACAACGTGGTCAGTTCAGTCGTCTGTTTTGCAACTGAAGTGTGAGTCGTGATTTCAGGACGGTTGAACGTCTTGCCTGCACCGAGCGGCATTGCGCGCGCACCGATTGCGGTCACGACTGGGCGGATGTAGTTGATGTTGTCGTACACCGGGCCGACGACAGGAACTGGCAAAAGGCCAGGCGTGTCGGTCGTGATAATGTCGCCGGCTGCCGCCGCAATCGGATTGTGGTACGCCTGATGGTCGGCAATCAAACGATTGACGGTTGCGATTTTTTCGCCGCCCTGAACGTATGCGCTGACCCATTCAGCCATCGATGGCAGACGTGACGGGGCCTTGCGTGCTTCAGCCCAAACCGGCGCCTTTGGCGCGTCGGCAGGCTTTTCGGTTGCAGTGTTGTCGGTAGTCATGGTGCTGGTCTCACTTTCGCTTGATTTGACATTAGCAGCAGCGATGCTGTCAATGGTGGCATTCGGGAACGCTGGTTCGGCGACGATTGACAGTTCACGCCACGCCGCTTTCGATACGACCATGACGCCCTGGTCGTCGATGTCGGCGTCAATCGGGTCGACGCCTACGGATACGGCGTCTAGTGCGCCGTCTTTGATTAGTTCAATGGCGTCGTCGCCGGCTTTGGTGGCGCTGATGCGGGCCGTGTATCGCATCCCTTCTTCGTCGTCTTTGCGTGCGGTCACGATGCCGATGATGCGGTTGCCGTCGTGATTTTCAAGTAGGCGCGGCGCTTTGCCGTCTGTCGGCAGGCTGCCTGGCAAGAACTTCACCTGTTGGCCGCCGGTTACGGTTGCGACGACGTTGTACGGCACGGCGACGCCTTCAATCGTGCGCGGTGCGGCGGCTTTTGTTTCTTCGTCGTCGTCGTGGTCGCCCATTGCGGCTAGTTGCACTTTGGATGTCGTCAGGTAAAGCATGATGCGATTGTACGTCGTGCCGATGCTGGTTTTGGTGGATTAGTCGTCGGCTATGGGTTCGCCTGGGCTGACTGACGTACCCGACCCCGCCGGCGCGGGCAGTGCGCCGGCAGGGCCACTGATGTCGTTGTCCCGTAGGTACGAATCGACATCAAGTTCTATGTATCGGCCGCGTGGCGTCACGCTGTTCAATGACAATGTTTGTTCAATGCAATCGATGTACGGTTTGGCGCCGAATAGGTACAGGTCTTGGCGTGCCTGTTGCGCGTTTTGGTACGTCATGCCTGAACCTGCCGGTGCGCCGACAAGGTACGGCGGAATGTTGGCGACGCGCGCAAGTTCTAGCGCCTGGTAGGTGCGGGCGCCGACCAGTTCTAATTTGCTGGGGTCAATGTTCGATTCGCGCCATTCGACGTATTCGTTCAACGCCGCGACGCTCGATGTCATGCGCGCTTCGGCCCAAGCGGCCGACAGGTCGGCCAATTCTTGGCCTGACATCGGTTCGCCGCCGGTTTGTTTCAGGTAGCCGGCTGGTACTTCCATCGTTGCAAATCTTTCGGCGGCGTTGTCCAGGCGTGTCGCGGTGTTGATTGCGCGGCCGCCAGTGAACAGCAACGATGGAATCGGCGACAAGAATTGCACGACGTCACGCGTTTCAAGTTTAATGCCCTGAAAATAAATTTGCGATGACGGCCCCCACCATTGCGGGCCTGCCTGGTCCCACGTCATGACGTCAGCTGCCGGTATCCACGTAAACGCGACAGGGAATCCAGCGGCGTTGCGTTCGGTCACCACCCAAAACGCGCGACCGTAGAACATCAGGTCGTCGGCGGTGAATGACATGATGAAATTGCGTGTGACGTTCGGGTCGGGGTTTTGAAACCAGGTGTCGGGCGGCAAGTCGATGTATTCGTATTCTTCGCCATCCCATACGCGACCGTATTGTTTGATTTCTAGGCAGCCAATCATTCCGCAAATCAAATCGCGCGCTCGACTGATTGTCGGGTTGCGTAACGCAATCGTTCGGTCAGCGCCGGCCGTGTAGTTGATGAAGTTGCCGACTAGCGGGTTGCCTGCCGCGCCTGCCGCCGCTTTGACAACGACCGTGCCGTCTTTTTTGCCGAATAGTGCCATGCGTTAGATATTAGGCGACGCGGTGTTGTTTTGCGATGCCAACGGTGGCGCGTCGGATAGCGGGCGCTGGTCGTGCGGCCATACCGGCCGCCCATATCAGGCAACGTGCCAGTTCGATTGGGCCAGGTGATTTGGTTGACGATATTGCGATTGCGCCAGTTGTGCGTACGGCTACGGCACGGCCGACGTGTTCAGCCAACATTTTTTCGCCGGTGTGCCACAGTCGGCGTTCGTTGACCATTTGGCGTACGACGGCGGTGTAACTGCATATTTCGCGGTAGCCGACGATAATGCGTCGATGCTGAAGATTGGTCGGGCAGGATATGTCAAGCGTCGGTGTGATGGCCAAGATGACGTTGGGGTTGGCAACAATTTGTTTTTGTACGGCTTCCCAACATGCGCCAATCGTGTCAACCATAAACGCAACCGTTGCGGTTATTTTGCCATCGTTGTTGCTGTTTACGCGTACGCCGCAATAGCGGCCGTCATCCAACGACACTTCAACGGCCAGCACGCCGCCAGGTTGCGGCCCGTGTTTCGTTGTCAGGTCTTGCCATACGCCAGGCGCCAACCATGACTGGTCGGTTTGTGTCCACAGGTTGACGCTCGACCGCAAGAATGCTGCACGGTTAGGGGCGTGGCTTTCGGCTTCCAGGGCTTCGGGTTTGATGGTGTGACCCAGCGCAGGGTTGGCGTACGCCCACGCTTCGGGTGTCATCGGGTCCAGTTCAGGTGGCGGCGACCATTCAGCCAGATAGATGCCGACGCGTTCGCCAGTATCAATGCCGCGTATGGCGGCTTCACGCCAACGCATCATTGCTACGGATTCTTCGGTGCCGGCCGTTGAATAAAACATGGCAATTGGGTTGTCGACGGCCCGTTGCGTCGGAATGAATCCGATGTCCAGGGTGTCGGTATCGACGCCCCATAGTTCGTCGCCGATAAGCACGTCAACGCCCGACAATCCGTGTGGCGCGGCTGGTGTGGCGGCTTTGACTACCCACCGTGCGTTGTTGTGCCGTACTTCGGTACGCCCATACGACCAGGTAGGTGTTGCGCCGAATTTTTGTTCCAGCATCGGGGCCAGGTCTTGGAACATTGCTGTTGCCATGTCCAGCCGGTGCGCGAACGTAACTATTTTGAATTGACGTTTGACGGTCTTTGCGTAGTCGGTCATTAGCCAACCAATTGTCGCCGCGATACACACGGACTTGCCTTGTTGACGCGCGGTTGATATCAACGTCGTACGATTGCAGTAACGGCCGGTCTTGTCGAACGCCAGTTGTTGCGTCAACACGTGACGTTGCCAGGGCATCATTACGACGTCAAGATGTTCAGCAGCCCACGCAATCACAGACGGCCCATGTGACCCGACTGAATCCGTCACAATCGTTTCAAGTCGCGGCAAGTCATGACGGTTGTGGCCGGAATCCTTGCTGGTCTTGGGCGAGACAGACCGACATGGGCGTCGGGGGCGGTCCGCCCTTGCATCCAAACGAGCCGTGCTGCGACCCTTGCTGGGCTTGGCTTTGGTGGGTGGCGCTGGGCGCTTGCGTGCGTGGCGTTTGGCGTTGCCGTAGCGTGCGCCGCGTCGACCGTTGCATTGCGCGCATGATGGCACCAGGTTGTCAAGTGTGTCGGGGCCGCCTTTGTCGTGTTCGACCAGGTGGTCGGCTTGTGTTGCTTTGCGTTTGTTGCACCAGTGACAATTGGGTTGGTCGCGTAGTAGTTCTTGTCTGGCTTTTTTGTATGCGGGGTTGTCTAGGCGTCTAGCCATCGCTCACGCCTTCGCTTCGCTCAGTTGTGCTAGCGCCCTCACTTCGTTCGGTTGCTGGCGGTCGGTGATGGCAGGCCGCGCACACGGGTTGGCCGTCGATGATGACGTCACCAAACTTTTCTGCCAGGTGTGTTTCGCCGCACCGGCTGCACGTGCCAATGTAAATTGTCGGCGTGTAGGTGTATTTGACTTTCATGTTGTCTGCCTTTCGATGTTACTTGTGATGGTGGCCCCAGGGTCCCACGCCGACCGTTAGTTCAGCACGGTTCACACTGACGCCGTACCTGTCTGCGTGCGGCGTTTACCTTCGCCTGTCTGACGGGCTAAGTGACGATGATTAGTCGCCCAGGATTTGCACCTACACACGGTCGCGCGGCCGTGACGCACCAGGCACACTGGTTTATTGTTTGTCGGGTAATGCGGTCAAAGCGTCGATGACTTTGCTGGCCTCGCTTTTCGTCAGGTCCTTTGCACTCACGATGTCGCGGCCGATTGCGTCGGCACAGAATACACGCAAATCTTCTGGCACTGTCAAGCCCTTGCGTTTTGCCGTTGCGGCAAGCATCTTTTTTTGTGGTTGCGTAGCCGGTGCGCTGGCGGATGCCGCCTTGCGTGCGGTCTGTTCGCGCTCGACAATGGCGTTGATTTGCGCGTCGTGGTCTGCCTGCGATTCCCAGGGGTCGGGGCCGCCGACGGCCGGCACAGGTTGACGTGGTTGTCGTGGCGGGCCTGCACGGTGCAACACTTCGTTGGCTGACGCCTGTTTGGCGAATGCGCCTGGCAACATGATGGCGCACAGTCGGCCTAACGCTGATGTGGCGGCGTTCATTTGTTCGCTGTCGCGCGTGTATGGCGTGTCGCCAGGGAACGGTTCCCAACAGTACGCAATGGCGGGGTGTAGGTCGTCGGGTGTGCGCCATGCCTGCACTTTGACTTGTAGGAACACTTTGTCGCCGATGCTGATGATGCGCGGTTCGTGTTCAACGATGCGTACGTCGGGGAATTTGTCGGCCAACATTTTTAGCCTGGCCGGCACGTCAACGTAATCTTTTAGGTCCCAACTCATTTTCGCTGCCCTTCTTTTGTTGTGCGACCGTATCGGGTCGGTGTTGTTCAATTGTTTTTGATGTCGTATTCGGCGTGCGTCAATAAGTCGATGACGCCTTCGGGGTAAATCAGCCATCCGCGCGCGTAGTTGTCGGCGCTGCCGAATTGTCGTTTTGTGGTTTCGTTGTAGCGTTGCGGGTGGGCGCGCAAATAGTTTTTCAACCGTTGGACTGGCACCATGACGAACGAATTAGGTGCGAACACGTACACCCACCAGGTTGCGCGTGTGACGTTTATGCCGGATGGTTCCCATATGCGGTTACCGTCGCCGTCGCGCCTGTTTTGCGGGTTGTGGTTCGTTTCAACGCACATCCGACCGTTGCGGTATCGGTCGGCTTTTATCTCGATGTCGCCCTGGGCGACTGTTCGTAGAAATTCAACGACGTCGTTTTCGTTTGATTCGCCGAACGTCAAATCGTTGATAAAACTTAATTTCGTGACGTCAATATCAAAGTGTCTATTTGTCACGCAACATCGCTTCCAATGTCGAGCGTTCGCCTTTGACTTCTTCGATGACGGTGCGTTGCCAATAAATGTATGACAGGGCGCGCATCAATAGGCGTGCTTTGGTGTGGTTGCTTTCGTGTTCCAACCAATCCGACAAGTCGAATGTCAGTTGGTCAAAGTCTGCCCATTTGCCAGTCATTGTTACCTGCCTGCGACGAATACGATGACGCACAATAACGCCAGGATGTAACACAATTTGCGCACGTCGGTCACGGTAGGGCGTGCCAGTGATGCCAGCCAGGCGTTGAACCTGCCCAGCCTTCAAATATGGCTAAGCCGACGGTCAGGTTGACAATCGGGTCGTACAGGTCGGCGCATGTCCCAAATCCGTAGTGCTGCATCCAGCCGACCGGCCAGTTTGAATTAGGTGTCCCCCAACTAGGACAATGCACCTGCAGCAGCCCGATGCTGTCCCCAGCATCGCCCACAGCCTGGGGATTGCAGCCCGATTCCAGGCGCATCGCCAGGCGTAGCGTGTCAAGCGTCGATGGCGGCCAACCGATGTGGGCGGCTATCGCCACGTAGGCGTCGCAGTTGCCCGCCGCTGGTAGGGGGGTAGTAATGGCAGGGGGGTCGGGGTTTGACGCAACTGGCGCAATCCTGACGCTTGTGGCGGGCGCGTAAACGGTCGTTTTGACCGTTTTGGCGGGTTTCGGGGCGTCTGGCAGGTTGACGACGAACATGCCGTAGACGGCGATTATGACGGCCGTGATTGCTTTGCCAACGAACGTCATACGGGTCGGCCGGTTTCGGTGTTGACGACCTGGTGGGTCGTGTTCAGGCGTATCGGCGGCGACCAGGTGTCGTGCGTATGGTCACGGAATGCCAGTTGGCAGACCATCGAATAATTGTTGTCTTTGCGTCTGAACACTTGGACCATCGCTTGCCGGCCGTCTGGCATCATGCCGACGAACACTTCGTAAAGTATGACGCTTGCTTGCGTCGATTCTTCTTCCATAGTTGACCTGCCCTTGTCGTTGTGGATTCGACCCTACCCGACGATTGCTACACGGTGGGGAATGCCCGCCTGAATGCCTGTTCGACCAGGGCTTGCGATTCGGCCAATGTGCGGGTTATCTCAATGTGCAGCCAATCGCCGTTGGGGGCGCCATGAATCGTCGGTTTGGCGTATTTGACCCACGCTTCGGCTGAATGGGGTTTGGGCAGGCTGGGGTTGACGCGGTCGCATCGCCAGCCGCGCCCGTAATCCTTCGGCCAATAGTCAAGTACGCATTGGATACCTAACGTCTGCCAGTTGTCCAGGCAGGTTTGTAGGAATGCGATTGCTTTGCGGCGGCCATCGCTGACGCCTTTGCCGGTGGATTGCATGTAGCGGTACGACAAATCCATTGCGACGCCCCTGGCGTGATTGCTGACGTTGCCGGTTTGGCCACGTACGTCACGCATGACCCAGGTGCCGTTGTTCCACAATGCGCCTTGCGAATACTGGTTGGCTAGGCGCGCCCAGGCTTCGGTTCCAGGCAGTTTGTGTTTGACGACAGGGTACGTCAAAACGACGTACGGTGTGCTTTGCTGGGTCGTCATCAAGGCTTGTCTTTCATACCGTTTGACGCAACGATGCCCGCCAGCGTGCCTGACAAAAACGTCACAATTGTCGCCATCAGGCTTATGAATTCTTTGTCATTGGGCGATTGTTCCATTGGCTGACTGACAAACAGCAGGCCGTACACAAAACCAATGACGGTAACTGCGAACACGACGCCAAGTAAAACGCCGACAGTCGCCACCATTCTGGCATGTAGTTCTTCTGGCGTGTAACGCTGTCTCATTTTTGGCACCTATCGACTGGCATGCAGTAGGTGGGTCGCGTTTTGCCTTTGTCGTTGTTGGTGCGTGTCGTTTCGCACGCTGTCAACATAAACAGCGTTGCGATAATTAGCCACTTCACTACGCGTTCGGCGGTGTCGGTTCGGGCGGTGGTGGTATTTGCACAACACCGTTGACTACGGCCCAACCGATTGCCGCTGGGTTTTCTGGCGTGTATTCGATTAGGTGTGCCGGGTCGGTGTTTGTCCAATCGGCGGCCACTACCTCAACGTTCACCACCACGCCATTAGTTACGTTTGGTTCGACTACTGCTACGGTGCGTTCGCTCATACTTGGTATTCAATCCATACGTAGCCGCTACCGCCGGCCGCGCCGTTCGTGCCCGCCGTACCGCCCGCCCCAATGGTCACGGTTATGCCGGTGCCGGGCGTAACCGCGCCACCCGCAACAATATGAGCACCATTACCGCCTTGCCCAACACGACTGTCTGAATTGTCCGCGCCACGAAATGATGAACCAAACGCACCTTGCCCGCTATTGGTCGCGCCAGCCGTAGACGTTGGCGTTGCGCCAACGTTGGTTAAAGTAGCGGTGTACGCATTTCCGCCATTTGCCGTAATCGTTCCACCGGCAAACGCGACGGAACTATTGCCACCCGCCCCGGCACTAGCACCAACGCCGCCGCCGCCGCCAAGTATGTGCGCGATTGCATACGTCACGCCGGTTGGTGGCGTAAATGTTCCGCTAGCGGTAAATGCGTCAACGTTGGTCACGCTTCCTAGGTTAGTCCATGCCGTGCCGTTGTAGAACTGCACCTTGTCGGTTGCTTCCAAATAACACAATTGGCCTTGCGCCAACGTTTTTTCGCCGGTGCCACCGAACGCCGCGTCCCGCGTCACGGTTGTTGCAAACACCGGAACGCCTGTGTTGATTTCCGTTTGCTGCTGTGCGGTAAGTACCTGTCCAGCCGTAAACACTGGTACTGAGGTCTGTGCGTTAGCGCCCATGCGTTTAGCCTAGAACATTCAGGCCGTCAAGCGTGCCATACGTTGCATTGTCCAAAATCAGTTCGTAGACGATAATCGTTTGACTTGTGTAGTACCTCACGATGTGACCGCGCCTAAAATCAATGGTTGCTTCGATGCCTTCGACGGCTGATTCTTGCGTCGTGTTGGTGTTTTTGCCTGGTATCAGGGCGGTGATTTCTATGGTGTCGCCGATGTCAATGACGGTCAGGTCGTCGCGTTCGCCGGCGTCACACATGGCAAATGCTGTTTGAACACTGGTAAACACGGCTTCGGGGTACGGATACAACAGGTAGGTCGCATAGGCGGCGATTTGGGCGGCTTCGTGCAACAGGCTGTTGTCGATGCGAAACGTGCGGTATCCGTAGTCAGTCACACTTGCCGTGTTTGTGTCGGTTGACGTCTTGCCATCCAGGGCGGTCACGGTGGCGCGGTTTACGACGTCACTGCCGTCAAAATCAATTGTCAAGTCGTTGTATGGGGTTTGTGTGCCAGTGTTGTTGAACGATACG
>Ga0169931_10008403_pt1 | contig 15073 bp, 11 predicted proteins | sample Kivu_15m_20L_FD_129675 | JGI IMG/M metagenome (GOLD analysis project Ga0169931, IMG submission 129675) | Freshwater microbial communities from Lake Kivu, Western Province, Rwanda to study Microbial Dark Matter (Phase II) - Kivu_15m_20L... | ecosystem: Environmental > Aquatic > Freshwater > Lake... | reverse complement strand
TTGCCGGTTCCGAGGCTCGCTGTGGTGATCCGAGGCCCGGTCCTCGGGCGCGGACGTCGCATCTACCTGCTGGGTGACTGGCCGGTCGGGCTCGAGCAGGCCTTTGAGTTGCTCGTGCTCAACCCGACCACCGTGCGGCCGCAGCTTCCGCTCAATGTCTCGGTCGAGTCGCGGTCACCCGGGCTGGAGGTCTCTGTCGATCCCTTGCCGACGGTTGCGCCGGAGCCCGGGCAGGTCATGCGCATCGGCTTCCGGGTCGTGGCCCGCGCGGAACTCCGCGGCGGCGAGATCTCCGTCAGCGTGGCACATGGCGATCGTCGCTGGACCCGCGTGCTCCGCCTCGAGTCGTCGTTCGATCCCCGGACCTTCCGGCCGATCTCCGCGGAGGTCAGGCGCTGGATGCATGGCTGCAGCGGCTCGTTCGCGTGGCGGGGGGACCACGATCTTTACGATCCTTGCACGTTCCAGTCCGAGCACGGCCTGCGGCTGGCGCTCGGACTTGCCAGGCGATTCTGCGTCCCGACCACCGTCATGCTGTCCTCGCGGCTGAGCCTTGAGCAGGAGGACCACGCCGAGTTCTGCCGTCGTTTCGGGTGGGACCGGCGATCCTCGGAGATTCCGGGCTTCATCCGCTTCCTGCGGGAAGATGTCGACACCGCGAACGAGCAGGACTTCCCGGTGACCACCGATCGCCCGGTTGCGGCGGAGATCGGCAACCACATGCATCTCCACTACGGCACGCACGCCGCCGCCGACCCCGGGAACGGCTGGAGGTCGCACGTCCGGGCCGGTGCGGGCACCTACCCTTGGATGTCGCGCTCCCCGTGTTCGTCATTCGAAGAACAGCGCGACAACATGCTTGCGTGCGCGGCATCCATTCGCAACCATCTCGGCATCAAGACCTCCTGCTTCGCGATTCCCAGTGACTTCTACGACGCGGACACCTCTCGCGCGGCGGAGGCAGCCGGCATCGAGGTTGGCAACGACACCGACTCGACCAAGTTCGAGCGGCAGTTCGTCTTCCCCGCCGAGCATCACCCTGAGGGCTGCGAGCGACTCGCAGAGCTCACGCGGATGTCGCCGCGCGACCCCGTGAACGCCTCGCAGCTCGCGGTGCTGAAGTTCTGGGTCGGCTTCGCGCGTCGGAAGCGGCGCGCCTTGGTGTACCTCGCGCATCACCACCTGCTCATGTACCGCGGTACCTCTTGCTTCGCGCTGACCGCGGAACTGCTTCGCCATGTCGTCGCGGAGAGCGAGGGAGATGTTCACGCGGCGACCGTCACGTCGCTCGGGCGCTATTGGCGCGACGTGCTGAGCCAGCGCACGCGCTGCCTCGACGTCAAGTGCGGCGAGCAGGGCGTCATCGCGTCCAGCCGTGGCGACCGGGACCTTGCGGGAATCCCGGTAGAGGTCGAGTTCGCCGGAGGCCGTCGAATGATGCGGATCGTCCGCGTTCCCGCGGGCACCGCGGTCCAGGTGCTGGCGCCAGCGTCCGGTGCGGCGGAAGGCAAGCAATGACGCAGTCGCAGGCTTGGGCCATCGGCATGCCGGAGAGGCTGCGAGACTCGCTTGCTGGCCCGAAGATTCCGTGCCTCGATGGCATGCGCGGCATCGCCGCGTGGTCGGTGGTCTTCTACCACATGAAGTTCCCGTTCGGCCTCGGCTCGCAGGCTGTCGAGTTCTTCTTCGTGCTCAGCGGGTTCCTGATCACCTGGCTGCTGCTGCAGGAGGAGGACCGAAAGGGCGCGATCTCGCTCCGCGGCTTCTACATCCGTCGGTCGCTGCGGATCTTTCCGCCGTTCTACGTCTACTGGCTCGTGTCGCTCGCCGTCATGGCCGCCGCGCACTGGACCATTCCCTGGGGAGTGATGTGGTCGGCGTTCTTCTACGTGTCGAACTGGTACCACGCGTTTTACGGACCGCCGAGCAGCCCCGTCAGCCACTGCTGGTCCCTTGGCCTCGAGGAGCAGTACTACCTTCTGTGGCCGGCCGCTTTCGTCGCGATCCGCTACCTGAACGGGTCCAGGATCTTCTGGGTCGGCCTAGTGATCGTCGCGGTCTGGGTGCGCAGGGCGCAGTGCATGATGCAGGATGGCAGCGGGGACTATGTCTACCACGCCCTCGACACGCGGGCCGACCACGTGCTGATCGGCACCTGGACGGCGATCGCGCTGCACTCGGGCATGCTCCGGCCGCTCTGCCGCGTGCTGGCCTCGTCGAGCTGGATGATTCTCGTGACGCTGGCGCTCCTCGTCGCCCAGTTCACGCAGGATCCGCGTGAGGACTGGCGCGGGCTCCTCGGCGTGGGCTCGCTGGTCGAGCCGGTGCTCTTCATGGTCCTCATCATTCAGTTGCTCTGTCACCCCGATGCCGCCGCCGTGCGATGGCTGAACTCGCGTCCGATGGTCTTCCTCGGCGCGCTCTCGTATTCCACGTACCTTTGGCACCAGCTCCCGGTGGGCGGTGCCAGGTACAAGCTGGCAAGTCTCGACCCGGCACTCCGCAACGCGGTCACGCTCGCCGCCGTGGCCTTCCTTGCGTGCGCCTCCTACTATCTGGTGGAGCGGCCATCGTTGCGACTGAAGGATCGCGTCATGGCCCGCCTAGCCGAGAAGGGCAAGGAGGGCGCGGGGCTGCGTCCGTCCGTGGCAGTAGACGGCAGGACCGGCTGAACCGCAATCCTCGATCGCCCATGGGTGACTCCCTATCACAAGGCAAGGTTCTGCTGACCGACGGCAAGGCGAAGTCCTGCCTCGCTGCCGCACGTGCCCTCGCGGCGCGCGGACTTCGCGTCCATGTTGCGTCCGACACGAGGCTCTCGCTCGCGTTCTGGTCGAGGATGCCGTCGGGCCGGCACCTGCTTCCCTCCTCGCGGACCAGTCCGGAGGAGTTCGTTGCGGCGCTCACCGCGCTTCATGCGCGGGAACGGTTCGACGCCGTCATCCCCGTCTCCGACTACGACATTCATGCGCTGCTTTCGAAGCCCGACGCGTGGTGTGCCGCCGGGCTGCCGGTTGCGCTTCCCGAGCCCGGCCCCTTCGAGGCGGCTCGCGACAAGAGCCGCATGATGAAGGCCGCGATGCGCGCGGGCGTGCCGTGCCCGGGGACGTGGTTCCCCGAGGAGGAGCCGATCGAGTCGATCCTCCCCAAGGCGAGATTCCCGCTTCTCGTTAAGCCAAACATCAGCGATGGCGCGCGCGGCATCACCATGGTGGAGGATCCGGCCGCCCTCGATTCCACGTACCGAGCCGTGACTGCCCGCTGGGGACCTTGCCACCTCCAGGAGTGGATCCCCGAGGGTGGCGGCCAGCTGAAGGCGGACATGATCGTCGGCAGGGACGGGAAGCTCCTTGCCGCATTCGTCTGCCGAAAGATCAGGTACTACCCGGTGAAGGGAGGCTCGAGCACACTCATCGTCTCCGAGCATGACGAGTCGATCGTGGACTCGATGCGTAGGCTGGCGGGCGAGATGAAGTGGTACGGATTCGCTGACTTCGACCTCATTGTCGATCCTCGAGACGGGGTTGCGAAGCTGATGGAGTGCAATCCGAGGTTCCCGGAGTCCCTCGCCGTCAACATCTTCGCTGGCGCGGATTTCCCGTGGTGCCTCTACCAGCTTGCTTCCGGCGCACCCGCGGGTCCGATCGAGGGCTACGCCCCGGGGCGCTACGCGCGATTCCTCGTGGGCGACATCATGTGGTTCCTCGGCTCGCCGGACCGATGGCGCGCCGCGCCGAGCTTCTTCAGGTTCTTCGGCCGAGACATGACCTACTACGTCGAGAAGGCCACTGATCCCGGGCCGATCGCCTGCTACGTCATCGAGGCGATCATGACGGTGCTCTCCCCGCGCCGCATGGCCTACCGGTTCGGTAGGGGATTCTCGACCAGCGTGCAGGCGGCCGGCAAATGAGGGTGCTCGATGTCCACCAGTTCTTCGCGGGTCCGAGCTCGCCCGGGCCCGACCAGCCGAGGGCCGTGGTGCGCGCGCTCGCGGACCGCGGGCACCATGTCGACGTCATCGCCTGCGACTTCAACGCCTACAGCGAGCAATCCGAGGCTCCCGAGGAGTGGCGCTCCGACGCGGGTGGGGTCGTCCGAGTCCATCGGCTGCCCGCGCCGCGCAACATGCGCGCCGGGCTCCGCCGGCGTCTCGCCACCTACGTGCGATTCGCGTGGGCGGCGTGGAGGTTCGGCAAGCGCCTCGAGCGGCCCGATGTGGTGCTCTCCTCCATCCAGCCGCTCTTCGCCGGTTATGCGGGGATGCGCCTGGCTCGCCGCTGGAAGGTACCGATGCTCCTAGAGGTGCGCGACCTTTGGCCCGATGCGCTCGTCGCGAAAGGCGCCATCTCGAGGCTCCAGGCGGCACCGCTCGAGCGGCTCGCGCGCAACCTGTATTTCGGCGCTGCTCGTGTCGTCAGCCTGACCCCTGGGATCCGGCGCGAGCTGGTGGGGAAGGGTCTCGATGCGAGCCGGATAGACCTCTTCCCAAACGGTTTCAAGGATCGACCGCCGTCCGTGGATGGCTGGATCCGCGAGGGCGTGCGTAGGGAGTTCGGCTGGGGCGACTCGTTCGTCGCGGTTTTCACAGGCGCGCATACCGAGGTCACCGCAGTGGATGTCATGGTCCGCGCTGCCGAGTGCCTCAAGGACCGACCGGACATCCGCATCGACTTGTTCGGGGCCGGCCAGACCAAGGCGCCGGCGCAGGAACTCGCGAAGCGTCTCGGGCTCTCGAACGTGCATTTCCATGACGCGGTGCCCAAGCCGCAGGTCGCCCGCATCCTCGAGGGCGCTGATGTCGCGCTCATGACGCTCTTCAAGAGCCCATTGATCCACATCTACTTTGAGAGCAAGTTGATCGACTATCTCGGCGCCGGCAAGCCGATCCTGGCGGCGATGGACGGCGTGCAGCCCGATGTCATCGCCGCGGCCGCGGCCGGGCGGTGCGTCGGCAGCTTCGACCATCGAGGCCTCGCGCGACTGATCCGCGAGGCGGCCGACAACCGCGGTCCGCTCGGGCCTATGGGCGAGTCCGGGGCGCGGTTTGTGCGGCAGCGGCTCGCGCAGCCGGTGATCCTCTCGAGGTACGTCGACATGCTCGAGGCCGTCGCCGCCGGGAGGTCCGGCGGGATCGAGGCATGGGATCCGCTGGGCATCACATGAAGCCCGCCGCACTGTTGATCGGGTTCGCGATACTCGCGGTCCTCGCCCTCTCGAGGTCGCTCTTCCTCGCCCGTGGCGCGGCGGGATGGGCGATGTACCTGCCGAACGTGATCCTCGAGACGGCGCAGAAGCGCATCCGTGTACGGCGCAATACGGTCGACGCCATGGCCGCGGCGGCGGCGTGCGCCCTCGTGGCGATTGGTTCGTCGCTGCCGATCGGCCTCTTCGCGGCGGTGGCGTACCTCGCGCTCGTCCTCGAAAACATGGCACGAGAGCGCTCCATCATGAACGCGGTCTACGGCACCGTCGAGGTCGTGGGGCTGCGGCGCGCAGGCGGTGCGGCGAAGCGCTACCCGGGGCCCTGCCTTCACCCGGACCTCACCGTGACGATCGAGGGGCCGTTCATCCGTCGGATGCCGTCTCTCGAGATCGGCGTCGTTCCAGCCGGATGCCCCCTCGTGCTCGGCGTGCTTGTCGCAAACCACGGCCGCGTGCCGCTGCAGCGCGGGGTCGAGGTATCCGTGGCACTGCCTCATGGTTGGACGATCGACGGACCCGCAACGACCGCGCTTGCGCCCCTGCGCCCCGGCGAGGTGCGCCGCCTGGAGCTGCGCATCGAACCCGCAGGGTGCTCCGGCGCCTCGGAACTCGAGGTGCGTGCGATCTCGGGCCGCTCCGACGTCCGGGTCCGGATGACCGCAGGGCCCGTCCGGCAGGTCGCGGCGCGGGACGTTGTGTCCGCGTCAGTAACCAGGTATCCGGGTGCTCGGAGGTCCGCCTTCTCGCTCCGCGGCGACTTCGACCTCTACGACGAGCAGTCGTTCCAGAGCATCGCTGGCCTCGAGGACACCTTCGGGCTGAGCATGCGCTACGGCATAGCGCAGTCGATGTACGTCTCGACGCGCCTGGCGATCGACCGCGCCTCCGCCGAGGAGTGGGCCGCGCACCACGGCGTGGATCGCGGTGCGTCTTCGATCCCGGACTTCATCGAGTGGATGTCGCGCAACGTCGACCTGCGCCTGTCGGCGCCTTATCCGGCGCACGGCGCGAAGCGCTTCGTGATCGAGGTGGGCAACCACGGCCACCTCCACTATGACACCGACGCCTCGGGGCACCCTGGCAATTCGTGGAAGGCCGGCGCAAAGCCCGGTCAAGGCAGATATCCGTGGCAAGGCCACGACATGAGCTCGTTCGGCGACCAGCGCGACAACATCCTCGAGGCGGCGTCATGGTGCGAGCGGCTGCTCGGGTTCCGCCCGCGTTCCTGGGCGAAGCCCGGTCGCGGCAACGATGCGCATTCGCCCGCCGCCGTGGAGGCAGCTGGTTGCGAAGTGGCGACGGGCTCCGACATCGGCCCTGAGGACAACGTTCTGCGCCAGGCTCCGCCGCACTGTCCCGGGGGCACACGCATCGTCGAGATCACCGCCCGCTATCCCTCCGACCCGCAGCACGTTCAGCACTGCGCGATGCTCGAGTTCTGGATCTGGCGGGCACACCGGCGAGGCATCCCGAGCGTGGTGCTCGTGCACCAGCACATGCGGCAGTTCGACGGGATCGCGTGCGTGCGGATCACCGAGCACCTGCTGCACATGGTGACGCGGGACTTCCGCGGAGACATCTATCTCGACACGCTGTACGGCGTCGGCCGGTACTGGCTCGACGTCCTCGGTCCCGACACTCGCTGCGTCACGGTCGAGGTCGGAGATTCGGGCGTCATAGTCCGCAACCGCGGCACGCGGCGGGTGGATGCGGTGCCCGTCGACATGGTGCTTCGGGACGGGTCCCGCATGACCGCGATCGTCGACGCCGAGCCGGGCTCGACCGCCGTGATCGCTGAAGGACCACTACCCCCTTGCAGATAGGATCACTCCCATGATCGACTTGACCGTCACCAAGCCGCTTCCGCTCACGAGGCCGGGGGGGAGCATGTGCTCCATGACCGTCATGGACGACGCGATTTCCGGCATCGCCTTCGATGCCGACGGGGTCTGCAACTTCGCTCGCCGGGCGGAGTGGCGCCTCCAGAACGAGGTCTTCCGCGGGGCCGAGCGCGAGCAGCGGCTCGAGCGCCTCCTCTCCGACATGAAGGCTGCCGGCAAGGGCCGTCCTTATGACTGCATTATCGGCCTGAGCGGCGGCGTCGACAGCAGCTTCGTCGCGATGAAGGTCGCGGAACTTGGGCTGCGCGCTCTGGCGGTGCACCTCGACAACGGGTGGAACAGCGATGTCGCCGTGAGCAACATCGAGAAGGTCGTCCGTGGCCTCGGGATCGACCTCCATACCCACGTGATCGAGTGGGACGAGTTCAAGGACCTGCAGCGCTGCTACTTCAAGGCATCCGTGATGGACCTTGAGTGCGTCAGCGACCACGCGATCATCAGCATCCTGCTGCGGGTGGCCGGGAAGTTCGGCATCAGGTACCTGCTCCAGGGCACGAACGTGACCACGGAGTCGATCATCCCGCCGGCCTGGATTTACGACAAGCGCGACGGGAAAAACGTGCTCGCAATCCACTCTCGCTTCGGCGAGGTACGCCTGCGGACCTACCCGTACATGCGCCCGGCATCGCTCGCGTACCACCTCTTCGCGAAGCGGATTCGGACCATACCGATCCTCAACTACATCGACTTCAACAAGTCGGCGGCGGTCTCGGCGATGACCGAGCAGCTTGGCTGGCGCCCGTACCCCCGCAAGCATGGCGAGAACCGGTTCACGCGGTTCTTCCAGGAGTACTACCTCCCGACCAAGTTCGGGATCGACAAGCGCAAGGCGCACTTCTCCAGCCTCATCGTGGCAGGCGAGATGACTCGGCAGGAGGCGCTCGAGCGACTCGGCCAGCCACTCTATTCCGAGACGGAGGCGCGCGAGGAGTTCGAGTACGTCGCCAAGAAACTCGGGTTCGGCGTCGAGGAACTCGCGGGTCTGATCGCCGCCGCGCCTCGCAAGCACTCGGAGTACCCGAACGCGGCCTGGATGTTCGACCACAACTCGAAGTGGGTGCAGGTGGCGCGCTACGCCGCGAAGGGCGAGTTCTCCGCCGAGCGCATCCGTGCCGTATGGAGCGCACCTCCCGGCGAGCAGCACTGACGGAGGCTACGCGCCTCGCCGCCGCGCAACGCCCTCAAGCAGCACCTTGACGACGTGCATACAGTCGCTCCATGCGACGGGCGCCATGCGTCGCAGTGCCCATGCATAGGCAGGGCACATCAAAAGTGGTCCGGCGAACGCGAGCAGGAGGTCGCGCGTGCGTGATGCCGGGATCTGCTCCAATCCGTAACTGGCCGCGGCCACCGGAACCAGCGCGAGGAGCGTGGCTGCCACCGGAAGCACGAAGACCTGGAGCACGGCGGCGCGCGTGGCGCCCGTGCCACGGACGCAGAGCCATACGCCGATCGGGCTCATGATGATGTGGTAGGCGCCGTAGATGGCGACGACGGGCAGCGGGCCCTCCCGGGCGAACTGCCAGCCCGCGAAGATCATCGCGCCGATCACCACCACGAGCTGAGCCCCTTGCCAGACGAAGAAGGCCGTGAATCGCCGCTGGGCCTTGAGGAGCGCCATGGCGGGGTTGACGGGGAAGTAGAAGGCCATCCCGGCGCTCATCAGCACCGTCATCGGGATCACGCCCAGCCATGATTCGGGCAAGGCGATCCGCAGGAGCGGCCCGACCACCACGGCCTGGCATACACACGCCGGTATCGCAATCGCGGCGATCGTCGCGCAGGCCCTCACAAACGCCTGCGACTGTCGCTCGCGGTCCTGGTCCATCTGCGCGAAGATCGGCTGCAGCACGAGGCCGATTCCGGTCGCAACCACCGAGTTGATCACCGACGACAGCAGGAATGCGTTCTGGAAAAGCCCGGTTTCGGTGGCGCCAAAGAAGTGATCGATGATCAGGGGTGCGGACATGAACATGCCGCCGTGCACGTACTGTCCGATGCCCGAGAGGGCGTACTCGTGCATCATCCGCCGCGCCACCCCGGGCTCGGTCGGCGCCGGTTCCCGCCTCGGGCGCCGCTCGGCGCGGCGGTACGCCCATGCCCGAACCGCCGTGAACACGATCGGGGGCACGAGAAGGCTCAGCGAACTCAGTCCCGCGACCGCCATCGCGACCCCCGTCAAGGTCGAGGCGATGAAGCACGCCATGTCGATCCTCGACATCACCGCGAACTCAAGGTCGGTCCGCAGTCGTGTCTGCGGGCCGAGCAGCATCAAGTCCGTGATCGGCCGGAAGGCCACGGCTATGCCAGCGAGGAAGTAGTCCCCATCATTCTCGCTTCCCGCCTTCCACCACCCCCAGGCTACCAGCGCCATCATCATCGGCAGCGAGACGGCCGCGCAGAGCCGGTACGCAATCGGCATGTACGAGCGCACCGACGCCGGTCTGGCGATCAGGGCATCGGAGAGCGTGAAGGCCGGCATCACCATGACCAGCGACTGCACGCTCAGCGCCACCGCGGCAACGCCGACCTCATTGGGCGCCAGCAGGTACAGGTTGGCGAGGGTCCCGGCCATCGAGACCACCTTGTTGACCACGACCTGTATCGCGGTCCAGAGCCCTCCGCGGATGGCGTGCCCCCCCATCGGCTCCGCGCGTACCGCCGTTTCTCGGTCCTTGACCACGGAGCCATGGTATCTTTTGCGTTCCGTTCGATCGGCAGCGCATGTGCGGCATCTCCGGAATCATCAGGAAGGACGGATTGCCGGTCGATGTCGACCGCATCCGTCGCATGAACGACCGTGCCGCGCACCGTGGGCCGGATGGGCATGGGTACTTTCATGCACCGGGCATCGCGCTCGGCCATCGGCGGCTTGCGATCCTCGATCTGAACCCACGCGGTGCACAGCCGATGGCGCGTGGAGATCGATTTCAGATCGTCTTTAACGGAGAAATCTACAACTTCGTCGAGCTCCGCGCCGAGCTCGAGGCGCTGGGCCATGCCTTCGTCACGGGCACCGACACCGAGGTCATCCTGGCTGCGTACGCGGAATGGGGCCCCGATTGTCTGCAGAGGTTCAACGGCATGTGGGCCTTCGCGATTTACGACGCGAAGGAGCGTGAGCTTTTCCTCGCCCGTGATCGCTTCGGCGTCAAGCCCTTGTATTACATCGCTAACGCCCGCGAGTTCGGTTTCTCCTCCGAGATCAAGCAGGTGCTGTCGCTGCTTCCCTCGGCGGTGGCCGACTCCTCGGTGCTGCTCGAATGGATCGCCCTTTCCTTCGAGAATCACCGCCCCGAGACCATGTTCCGCGGCGTCAGCAGTCTGCCGCCCGGTCACCGCATGTGGGTGAAGGTTCCTGACGGTGCCTTTCGGATGGAGCGGTGGTACTCGCTTGGCACGAACGAACGCGCCGGCGGCATGACTCCCGCGGAGGGGGCCCGCGCGCTCCTTGAGACGCTCGAGGACGCGGTGCGGCTCCGGCTCCGTGCGGACGTTCGAGTCGGGACCTGCCTGAGCGGCGGCCTCGATAGCTCGGCGACGAGCGCACTTGCAAGCCGGCTCTGTCGCGCTACCGGCGGCGGGCGGTTCCTCGCCGTACATGCGCGTGCGACCGAAGGCGCAATCGATGAGAGTTGCTGGGCGTCACAGGTCTCCAAGAACGAGGACCTCGACCTCTCAGTCGTCACCCCATCGCTCGAGGACTTCGTCTCTTCGCTCGATGACGTAGTCTTCACGCAGGAAGAGCCCTTCCTTAGCCCCTCGATCTTCATGGGATGGCACGTGTTCCGCGAAGCACGCGCCAAAAGTTGCCCTGTTATGCTGAATGGCCAGGGTGCCGACGAGGTGCTGCTCGGCTACGAGCGCTACTTCACGGCGGCCACCATCGGACAGCCTTGGTGGCGAAAGCTGGTTTCGGCTTACTTTGAGTCCCGTCGATCAAGGTTGACTCTTTTCGACGCGCTGCGATACAAGGCGTATTTCGGATGGTCGCGCGTGCGGGGCTCGCGACTCCGCCGCAGGTCGTTCCTCCGCGAGGACGTGGCCGATCGCGTCGACTTCTCTTGGATCGAGCGGTCCGCCGAGTCATTCCGCGACGTGCGCCGCATGCAGGAGGCGGAGATCACCTGCTGGCAGCTGCCGAAGCTGCTCCGATACGAGGACCGCAATTCGATGCGCCACTCGATCGAGACGCGCCTCCCGTTCCTCGACTACCGGCTGGTCGAGCTCGGCGTCTCGATGCCCGTGTGCTGCAAGATCAACAGGGGCTGGACGAAGTACGCGCTCCGTCTCGCGATGCAGGGCATCCTGCCGCCCGACATCGTCTGGAGAACCGACAAGGTCGGCTTCGAGGCTCCGACCAAGACCTGGATCCATGGCCACGAGCGAGAGGCGCGTGGCGCGATCGCCGAGTCGAGGATCATCGGCTCCATCTGCGACCGCGAGGCGCTTCTCTCGGGTTTCGGTCACATGGACCCCTGGAGGCAGTGGCAGTTCCTGAACCTTGCCGCCTGGGAACGCGTCTTCGACGTCCGTTGGGAGTAGTGAACCGCCGGATGTCCATGGGCCCCGGCAGCACAGGCATCCAGAGCATGGCCGACTTCGCAGTCATCACGCACACGCTGTGGGACGAGGCCCCCCGCATCAGGCACCAACTGACGGATCTCCTGCTCTGCGCGGGCCACCGAACGTGGTTCTTCGAGCGCCCGGAACCCCCGCTGTCGCTGCCGCGCGCCGCGGTCGACCTGGGGCCCCGGTCGCCCACACGCGTCCCGACCAGACACCTGCTCCACCATCAGCTCAGGGTGACTCCGCTCCTTCATCGCCTCAATGCGAGCTTCGTACGTGCGGACCTCCGTGCTGCCGCGGCCCGCGCGGGCATGTCCGGCACGCCGGAGGTGATCAACTTCGCGCACGACTATTGGTTTCTCAGAGACGTGTTCCCGGGGTCGCGGATCATGACCATCATCCATGATGACTTCGAGGCGCAGTCGCGGCTGCCATTCCGGTCGCACATCACGTGGTCGCTCCGGCGAACCTGCCTGTCGAGCGATCGGGTGTTCGCCGTCTCGGAGCCCTTGCGCCGGCGGCTCTCCGAGTGGTGCGATGCGGAGCTCTTCCTTCCGTGGGCCATCGAGCCCTATCGCCACCCGCAGCCGGGCGTCGACCGCAGGCGGCTGCTGCTCTTCTGGGGGCACGTCGACACGGCCATCGACCCCGACGTCGTGCGGTCGCTGTCCGAGAGCCTCGTGCGTCGGGGACCGGACTGGGGCCTGCTCATCGTCGGCCCGACCGCGAGCCATCGCCGCGAGCAGGTGATCGCTCCGCTCCGTTCGCTGCCGAACGTTCGCATCATGGGTCGAACGCCGCTCGACCGACTCCCGATGGACCGGGTCGTTGCCGCAGTGCTTCCCTACCGGAACACGCCGGCTGTCAATGCCGTGACATTGGCGAACAAGTCGATGCAGCTTCTCGCGCACGGATTGCCGCTGGTCGTGTCCGGGATGCCCAACTTCCTCGACCTGCCGTTCGTGGTGCGGCTCGCGGAATGTGGCGGGCCTGATGCCGCGCTCGATCGGTGCATCGCCGGCTTCGAGGCCTGGCAACGCGACATCGAGTCATTCTTGTCTACGAATGGCCCCGAGGCACGCCTGCGGCAACTCCGCATCGCACCGGGAAGCCCCTTCCCCGCCTGATGCACGGCTACAATTCGGCGATGGAATGGTCTGCTGCTAATCCGGCTCGGCCCTTGGAAGTCGTGGACCTTGAGACCGGAAACATCGGGTCCGTCCTCAAGATGCTGGTGCGGATCGGCGTGGCGCCGCGCGTGGTTCGTGCGGCCAGCGAGGTCTCGGGCGAGGTCCCGGTGGTGCTCCCCGGGGTCGGCCACTTTTCCCGTGCGGCCGCTGCGCTCGACGCGTCCGGGATGCGGCGCCGGCTCGGGGAGCTGCATGCCGCCAACCTTCCGTTCCTCGGCATCTGCCTCGGGGCCCAGCTCATGGCGCTCCGCAGCGAGGAAGGGTCCGGCGAAGGCCTCGGCTGGCTCGGTACCGAGATCAGGCGGTTTCCGGATGTGGGCACCGACGGCTCGCGTCTTCGGGTACCGCACATGGCTTGGCAGCCGTTCAGGCCGCCTGATGGTGCGCTGCCGTTCGCCGTGCCTCCCGGTCGAATGTACTTCGCCCATTCCTACTTCATCGATCCAGCACCGATCCCGGGCCAGTCCCTTTGCGAGTCCGAGTTCGGAGGCGTTCGATTCTGCTCGGTCGCGAGGTCGCGACACGCGATCGGCGCGCAGTTCCATCCCGAGAAGAGCCACCGGTTTGGGATGGGCTTCTTCTCGGGTTGGGTTGAATGGGCTTGGCAGGAGCTTCTCTCGCGATGATCGCGCCGTACTTCCAGAGCGTCCAGCGCCCCATGCCTCGGGTCATCGCCGCATTGACGATGCAGAATGGGCGTCTTGTGAGAACGCGGAAGTTCTCAAAGCCGTCCTATGTCGGTGACCCGATCAACGCCGTCAAGATCTTCAACGAGAAGGGTACAGACGAGATCGTACTTCTCGAGATCGGACGTAAGCCATTCGATGCCGCTCGCATCGAGTCGATTCGCGAGATCGCCGGCGAGGCGTTCATGCCGATCTCCTATGGCGGCGGCATCCGAGACATCGAGCAGGTGCGAACCGTCATTCGCAGCGGGTTCGAGAAGGTGGTGCTGAACTCGGCGCTCCATGAGTCGACTGCGCTCGCCGGAGAGGCTGCGCGCGAGTTCGGTGCGCAGGCGGTCGTCGCCTCGATCGAGGTAGCCACGGGATTGCTCGGCGGTCAGCGGGTGCACACGGAGTGCGGGACCAAGCGCACGCAGTGGAGGCCCGTCGACTGGGCGCGACGATGTGAGGAGATCGGCTGCGGGGAGATAGTCCTTAGCTCCATCGACCGCGACGGGTCCATGCAGGGCTACGACACCGACTTGGTGGCTGTGGTGGCCGCTGCGGTCAGCATCCCAGTGATTGCCCTCGGAGGCGCCGGAACGGTCTCACACCTCAGGTCCGGAATCGAGGCCGGAGCTTCGGCCGTCGCTGCTGGGAGCATGTTCGTCTATTGCGGACCGCTCAGGGCTGTTCTTATCAACTATCCAGACGTCAGCGCGATCCATTACTGACGGTTTCTGATTGCAAGCCGGTCATGCGAATTCGACGATGGTCGTTCCATGAGCACTTTCCGAACGCCTACGGGACAATGTCCATCACGCCGGGGCTTTGGGCTTTCAATCGGTTTTGCGGGCGCGCTGCTTGGTTGCGTGGTTCTACCACTCATTGCGGTACCGATTGTCAATGCGCAGTCGACCAACATGCCCGCGCGGACTTCATCGGCGCCCGCGCCGCCAAGCCGGGTTCCCGCGTCGGCCGTTCGGGTGGCTCAGGCTGCTGCCGCGAAGGCCCAGGCGAGGGCCGCTGCCGCGAAGGCCCAGGCGAGGGCCGCTGCCGCGAAGGCCCAGGCGAGGGCCGCTGCCGCGAAGGCCCAGGCTCAGGCTCAGGCTCAGGCGAGGGCCGCTGCCGCGAAGGCTCCTGCACAGGCGAAGGCAGCTGCCCAGGCACGTGTGGCGGCCGCAGGAACGTCCGCGCCAGTGGCCCCTTTCGCGTCGCGATCGGCCCCGGCGCCAAAGGCTCCCGCGCCTTCGGTCCCCGGGCCCAGCGCTCTGGCTGTATCCCCCATCGAGCCGGCGCCGGCCCCTGTCGCATTCGCTCTGCTTCCAATGTCGCCGGCAAGGCTCACGGCAGCGGACGGCGCACTCGCGCGCCTCGCCTCCATGACACAGGCGTCGCTTGCCTCTGCTTACGTCGCTGCCCGGCAGGAAGATCGACTCTTCGCGCGGCCCTTCGACCGCGACCTTCTACTCGCATTCGAACGCGCCCTGCTATCGCGTGATGGCCAGCGAATGGCCACCGTCGAGCGTGCGGTTAGAGCGACCCT
>Ga0169931_10008402_pt1 | contig 15074 bp, 9 predicted proteins | sample Kivu_15m_20L_FD_129675 | JGI IMG/M metagenome (GOLD analysis project Ga0169931, IMG submission 129675) | Freshwater microbial communities from Lake Kivu, Western Province, Rwanda to study Microbial Dark Matter (Phase II) - Kivu_15m_20L... | ecosystem: Environmental > Aquatic > Freshwater > Lake ... | reverse complement strand
CCTTGAAATAAATCGTTCGTCGCCTTCAGGAATTTCGGGGCGGAGTATCGACTTAAAAATCTGTACCGCCGCATCTGTCGTAAAAGCTTCTTTGGCAATATGCCGACCAACCGCTTCGAACAGTATCGGAAGATGCTGTGACATTAAACCCTGTTGAGTACGTTGCATATGCAAAGCTACTCCGAGGGAAACCACGGAATAAACCCTCGCGAGCCCCGCACAGAACAAAATCTCTGGTCTGTTTTCACTGTCCCTTGCAAATGCATTGACTGTTGGGTCTCCTTCATCAAATGTAAATTGAATTCTAGAGACCCGCGCAGAATATAATTCATTGCTCGTCACATGCGCACTCTGAAACACAAACACAGCAGACTGCTGAATCAATTCACTACTGGGGAAAAGTGCATTGCAAATCTCAACGTCATGAATCAGTCCACGACGGTTGTGCGACCTCGCGGTCCGTTCGTCTTCTCGTTCGAATTCAACGAATAAGTTTTGTTCGCTTTTAAGATCATTCGTCAAATCACCATCGATCCCAGAGAGACCGCCCAGTGCGGACCGCATGACACCTGAAATCTGCTGGTCAATTCGCGTGTCGAGCGATTGGAGGTAGGCATCAACGTCATCCAGCCCCAGATCAGGGGCATTCGCTCGCCCAAGCGGAAAACCGCAGGTTTCACAGGAAGCTGCTCCAACGCCGTTTTCCGATTGACAAAGGGAGCAACGCATTGGTCTCCTCCGACGAATGAACCCCGACCTATGAGCGATAGACTTTGGCAGGATAGCTGAGTAGAACCGAGCTTAAAAGAACATTTTGTACATTTTTGAACTTCAATGCGTTTTTTGCGCGTCGAAACACGACTCCTCCGCCGCCGATTGTTTGCGAAACTTCAGCCGTGGAATATCCTGTGCTTTCCCCCCCCCGAATCGCTGGAGCGCTCGCTGAATAATGGCTGGAAACCCTGAGGATAGCCTCGATCGGAACGTCACCCGCGTCGGTGATCTGGGGCGGAAGCGCCCTCCGGATTCCAGCCTTGGCGATCTGGTCACCGGGGCCGATCTCGGAAAGTCCATTTCAGACCTGAGCGATTTGGCGGGTGACCTTGAAAGCGCTGGTGACTTGGTCGATCTCGCACAGCGCTACGACCTCGCCGATACGATCGGCGCTGGAGGGATGGGGACCGTCCTCCGCGCCACCGACCGGCGACTCAAGCGGCCAGTGGCAATCAAACGGCTCAAGAGCGAATTCGGACGGAGCAAAAAGGCGCTCCAGCGATTCTTGACCGAAGCCACCTCGGTCGCCGCACTGAACCATTACAACGTCGTCCAAATCTATGACTTTGGCCGCGACGCCACCGGCCCTTATTTGGTGATGGAGCTGGTCGATGGAAAAAGCCTCGCCGACCGCTTGGAAGAAGGGTCCCTCCCCCTGCAGACTGCCATCGACCTGACAGTCCAGTTATGCGGTGCTCTACAGGCCGCACACGATCGTGGTATCGTGCACCGGGATGTCAAACCCGCCAACATCCTGCTGACTCCCGATGGCATCCCCAAACTGACCGATTTCGGGCTCGCCCGCCAAGAGCGAACTGAAACCGCTCACACACAAGCCGGAACGATTCTCGGCACTCTGGACTTTATGTCCCCCGAGCAGCGGAAAGATGCCTCGGCGGCCGACGCGCGGAGTGACCAGTGGAGTCTGGCAGCCACGTTTTACCAAATGGTCACCGGCGAACTCCCACGCGTTATCGACGGTGGTGCGATCCCCGAGCAAGTGCGGGATGTGGTCCTTAAGGCGCTCAAGAGCCAACCCACCGATCGCTATCCATCGGTGAGGGATTTCGGCGATTCCCTCCAGCACGCTGTTGCCGACGAATCAGCCCAGAGCAGCCAACAGAGAAACCTGAAGGACGGCCAGTGCGGCCAGTGTGGCCGAATCAATGATCCAAGCCGTAAATTCTGCAAGGACTGCGGCGTTTCATTGCTTACCTCCTGTCCGGTTTGCCAGTCCAAGCTGCCGGTGTGGGAACGTTTCTGTGGCGAATGCGGGGCCGATACCGTCGCCGCGATTGCCCAGATGGTCGAGGCGGCCCAAGCGCTCAAAGGTGAAGCTCAATCGCTGCGAACCCGCTACCTCCACGAAGAAGCACTGGGGCGGCTCAAACCGCTCGCCGAGAGTTCCCATCCGGAGCTCGCCCAGTATCGCAGCTGGGCCGAGGAGATCTATCGACAGCTCAGTGAGGAACTGCAGAAACTGCAGGGTCAACGAGAAGAATTGATCCGCGCGGCGCGCGAGCAGATTCCGCTGGGGAATCTGAACACAGCCCGCCAGTATCTGAGCCAAATCCCTCAGCCGCTGCAGACCATAGACTCGAAAGCTCTGCTGGACGAGATCGCTCACAAATCGAAACGCGTCAAGTCGCTTGCGGAGCAAATACAGCACGCGGCTACCCAGCGCGAGTATGCGCAGCTCGAAACGTTGCTCGATGAGTTCCTGAAATTGAAACCGGGTGACGATCAGGCACGGAAGCTGCTCGCGAAAGTTCGGACTCGGATTCAACCGCAGAAGCCCGCCGCAGCGGCTCGCGAAGCACCATTTCAAGATCTGGGGGCGCTTCTTCCGCAGCAGCCACTGACCCCAGCAGCCGTGTCAGTACCTCGCTCCCTGCGTCCCGCCTCGAGGTCTGGGAAAAAAGCAAAGTCCCGCGTCTTTTCTGCTGCACTGGTTGCTGGACTGTGTTTGCTCGCCGCAATCGCGTGGGGAGTCTTTCGGAGCCTCGACAAACAAGAGAGCGCCGCGGATTTCCAAATCGCGGCGCGCGACCAACGACCGACCGACCCAAATGCGACGCCCAGCGGAAGGGTCCCCGGGAAAGCTGAATCATCGACCAGTCCCAATGTGCCAGCGGGGAATGGATCGGGATCAAATTCCCCTGCTCCCATGAACCCGAACGCCACGGAAACAAGGAATCGCTCCTCGACCCCCGTGCTGGCTCCGGGAGTCCCTGCGATTCCGGAGGGCCAGCCTCCGGCGCCGACGGATTCGACATCGCCGACGAAGCAACCCGCTGCTGGACAGCAGCGAGGGACACCACTCTTCAACGGCGTGAATCTCTCCGGCTGGACACGCATGGGGAACGTTTCGGCATGGAGTGTGACCGATGGAGTGATTCAGGCGGATGGAGAAGTGAACCTTGCCACGCCGCACTGGTTATCCACCAACAGCCAGTACTCGGATTTCATCCTCAGTTTGGAGTATCGCCTCCCTGCCGGAGGGAATAGCGGTGTCTTTCTCCGCAAACCTCGGAGTTCGAAGAATGCCTCGGAAGATGGAATCGAGATTCAGATTCTCGATGATGCATCTGCGGAGTATGCCTCGCAACCCGCCGACGGACGCAATGCGTCAATCTACCGAGTCGTCGCTCCCAAACCAGTACCGACTCCTGCAGGCCAGTGGCATCGCTTGGAAATTCGTGCACAGGGCAAAAAGATTGCCATCTCGGTGAACGATCAAAAGGTAATCGATGCCAACCTAGAGAATTATTCGTCGAGATTCAAAGAGATGCCGGGGCTGCAAAATAAATCAGGGTATATCGGGCTGCAGTATTACGGAAGAAAAGTCGAGTTTCGCGAGCTCCGCATTCAGGACCTCGCCGCAAATCCTCCTGTCTCGCAGTCGCCCGCTGGAGATCCACGCCTTCAGGGCTCGTGGGAATTCATCGGCGGTGTGCATAACGGTAGGACACTGCAAGGAGTCGACACTTTCCAGCGTGCTCTCACGTTCGATGCCCAGCATTACTCCGCACGACAAGTTGGCAAGGCAGTTCAGGGACTGGTCACGGTAAACACCGGGACCGTGCCGCCGGAGATCGAGTTTCTCCCAACCGGCGGTGACGTCCCACAATCTCCCGGTCATTCGTTTCCTGGCATCTACCAAGTCACAAGCACAACGCTTAAGGTTTGCACCTCTCTTCAAACCGGGCAGAGACCAACGGATTTTTCATCGACGCCGAATTCCGAGACAGCCTTTGAATTCTACCGTCGCCCGATTGCGAAATCGGTGACGACGCTGCCCACAGCAACCGACTGGTCGCAGTGGCGACCCGTGCAGCCATCTTTATCGGGCAACGCGGGCTGGCTTCTCGAAGAGGGAACACTGATCCGAAACAGCCAGACCACTGGCGACATTCGCACCGTGAGCGAATTCACCGACTTTGAGATGAATTTTGAATATCTGCTCGGGGCCAGGACCAACAGCGGAGTCTTCCTGTACGGACCTCGCGATGGAGAGACCGGAGTGGCGCTTGAGATTTCGCTTGTCGATAATGCGAACTACCGAAGTGCTCAGGGGCTTCCGATAACCCAGGCGAACCAAAGGAATGGAGCACTTTATGGAATCACGGCCCCGCGCGTCGAAGCCGAAAACCGTGTCGACCAGTGGAATCAGATGTCGATCCGCTGTATCGGGTCGATACTGATGGTGGTTCTCAACGGCAAACTGATCCTTGACGAAGACCTGAGCGCGGCTCGATATCGGCAAATCGATAAGGGACTTCCGGGGATCAAACGGGGTTCGGGCTGGATTGGCTTTCAGAACCATGTCGGAAACGACTTTTCGGTCCGTCATCTTGAAATTAAAGATTTGAAAATCGAACCCGATTGGTCGCTGTTGGGTCAGTTTTCAGGCCAGTACCGCATTGATGTCGTCGGTGGTCAAAACGCGGAACCGAACAGTTATGAAATCGACTTTACGGTCGATGGTTCCATGCGGATCAAGGAGAATTCAGCGCTGATTATTGTTGGTAAGTGGTTTCCGCGGGCGGGGCGGGTTTTGGTCACATGGAAACAGGAAAACCTGGGCAGGGCAGAAATCATGCTGACGGACCCCAATCATTTCGTTGCGGAACGCTTTTGGCCAACAGGTGTCCGATCGTTGTGGACTGGAAAGCGGATTACCGGCTCTCGCACAGCGGGATGATCGAAGTTGTCGAATCGAGGATTTCCTGGATCGTGACCGCGGCAAATGCTTTTTCGGTCGCCTCAAACCCCCGATCGAACTGGGCATGCAACGGACACCGCTCAACGGCTGAGCCTGAGCCACTCGAGCATGGCAGCTTCATAAATCTGCTGCCAATGAGAGGCAAGCAGGCAATCGCTGTCTTCCTGAGCGTATCCGCGGTTGGCCAGTTGTTCCGCTGTCGGAGCATAGTAAATGTAACCATTGGTGTAGCCGCACACTGCGAGTGGGATACTGGGAAACTGCTGTTTGATATTCAGCCCGATTTGCACCGTAAGTTCCCCGGGAAAGGTGAGCAGCCTCAGGTCCCCAAGCTCCAGCCCCAACATCTCGATCTCGATCGTTCGCGAGCCCATGTCGATAATCTCTTTCTCGTGCATCTTCAAGAGCCGCAAATTCGTCTGTAATCGCGTGATCGCTTCCATCGTGCGAACATTGCTGAGGTATGCGTCTAGCTGCTGACGGTTATCGCGATCAAGTTTCCTGAACCCTTCGCGCTCGAGCATCTGCTGCTGGAGGTAAGTTCCTTTATCGGCCGAAGGAAAATCGGGAGCGAGCTGATGCGCGAAAGCAAGTATCTGAAAATCCTTGAAATTCAAGGTTGTCCCTTGCAGCGCCTCGACCAATCGATCTCGATGCGATTGTATCGCGGCGATCGTGGGTCCGAGATCCGCGAGCGGCATCGCCAATTTACGGTGCATCCAACTCAATTTTGCATTTGGTACGGTCTCGATGGCTTGGGCTGCTTTGAGCACTGTCAAAGCAAGGAGATTCCCTAACCGCTCGGCATCTCGCGGCTGATCATAATTCTTGTAGCCCACCGGGTTGATATCGCCACCGCAACCTTGGAGGAAAACGGCGACAGAGCCCGCTCCAGCATGCTGTTCGATGGTTGCGGATGCATAGCCCGTGATGTCTGCTGTATTACCTCCGGAGGGAGTTCCCTGAATGGGATGACAGGCAAAATGATAGAGAATCCCTTTTGCTTCCCCTTTCAGGTTCCTCACCTTCAGAATTGTGACATCGGGATCGATCGGTCCGGCACTCTCGATTTCATCATCGCTCGGCAGGCTGTAAGCGTGTCGATAATCGGCCTCTTTGCCATCTTTCAGGCGAACACGACGATTCTGACTAATGCGATCTTCTTTGGCCCGCCCAACTCCGATCTCAATCGGCTCGAGACTTGCGATTGCCATCTCGACCGCTGCCACAGTTCGCTGCAAAACATCGGGAGCACTGATGCCGTGACAATGTGTGGTGCTCAGCAGGACATGCTCAGGGGATATTCCACAACCCTTTTGCAGCTGGGCACGCAGGTCCCGAAGAAAGTCTTTCGGGAGCGGGCCAATTCGTTCAACAGCAACAACATCGAGCGACAGAACGGCATAGCGCTCAGTCCCCTTCTGCAGGACCATGGCTCGCACATGCAAGGGGTCGGATACCGGTCCGGCCTCATACTGCGTGATATCGACCTTGCCGAACCCACCCCATAACTGATCCTCGGCAGGCACCTCGCAAGTCCAGCAGAGCACTCCGATCGCGGAAATGGAGCGGAGGAGCAGAATCGCACTGCGAGCAAACATCTCGTGACTCCTGATGATCCTCTGCCTGGCGCGCGTCGAATGTGCGGCCATGTGGACAGAGTCGGGAAACCCCTTCGATTGCTCAGTAGAAACCGGTTTCCCCGAAGTCTGCAAGTACTTCCTCGACAACCTCTCCTAGGGAACGGGCATCCAGTAGGCCGGAAATATAGTCGCGTACGCAAAAACAAGACAACCGACCATCGAAGCGAGAAGCACGCTGTGCCAGAAGACGTAACGCAGGATCTCTCCTTCCTTACCTGCTTGACCCGTGGCGACTGAGGCAACCACCAAACTCTGGGCATCGATCATTTTTCCCATGACTCCCCCGGTTGTGTTGGCAGCCGCAGTAAGAATTGGGTTCAAACCCAGCTGCTGGGCGGTGATCCGCTGTAATCCGCCAAAGAGTACATTGGAGGAAGTGTCGCTTCCGGTAAGTGCAACGCCAAGCCATCCGAGCATTGCGCTGAAGAAAGGAAAGAGAAACCCGGTGGATGCGAAAGCCAAACCCATCGTCGCATCGAGACCAGCCGATTTACTGACAAATCCGAGGGCGAGCATCGCAGAAATCGTCATCAATGACCATCGGACTCTGAAGATGGTTTTTCCATAGACTCGCAGCAGGCGCAGCGGCGAAAACCCGCGCAGCAAACCGCTCAGGATCCCCGCCAGCAGGAGGCTTGTTCCAGTCGCTGCGAGCCATTCGATCTTGAAAATCGCCCCTTCCGGAGTGGGCCGCTCGACAACCGGCGGGACTCGAATCACCGCTTCATGGAGGCGATAGACGGGTAAATCCAATTTGGTGATACCCGCGAGCAGATTGGGCTGATCGCGATGGCCACCATTGAGGAACAGCTTTACCTCGGGAGTACCCCATGCAAAGACAAACAATGAGAGCAAGACCCATGGCATCCACGCCTTGAACACCGAGCCTCTCGTTAGACCTCCGCCCACCGCCGTCACTAATTGGTTTTCACTCTGTGGATCCGCCCCCGCGGGTTCTCGCTCATGCGAGAAAACCCAGAGAGTGCGCGGTCTCCAAAAACGAAGGAGCACAAGCAGCGAGAGCATTGAAACAATCGCGGCGAGAATGTCCACGAGCAATGGACCGTGATAATTGCTGACCAAGCACTGGACGGTCGCAAAGCTACCTCCGACAACCAGACACGCAGGCCAAACTTCCGCCATTGCTCGCCGACCTGCCATCACCCACACCAACCAGAAGGGAATGAGCAAGGAAAAGAGCGGCAGGATACGACCAGCGGCTGCACTGAGCGATTCCAGTGGCAAGTCAGTCACCGCGGCAAGCGCTATCAGTGGAGTACCGAGTGCGCCAAAGGCGACCGGTGCCGTGTTCCCGATCAGCGCCAGGCCTGCCGCTTCAAGAGGCCGGAATCCCAAGCCAATCAGCATCGCCGCGGCAATTGCGACCGGCGTTCCAAACCCAGCGGCACCCTCAATAAAGGCACCGAAACAAAACGCGATCATTAAGGCTTGAAGACGACGATCCGAAGCGTGCTGGGCAATCGACTGTTTGAGAATTCCGAAATCCCCTGATGCGACAGTGAGATCGAAGATAAAAATCGCGTTGAGAACGATCCAGCCGATCGGAAGCAACCCATAGCAGGCACCATGCACAGCCGCCATTGCTGCCATCCCCGCAGGCATCCGGTAGACCAAGATTGCCACTGCCATCGCGGTGGCCAAACCGAGCATTGCCGCAAGATGGGCTTTGATTCGCGTAAAAGCGATCAAACCAAGCAATACGACAACTGGCAAGGAAGCGACACAGGCAGAGAGAAGCCGATGATCCATCACCGGAGCATAAACCTGTGTCCATGTTTGCATTAGATGAATCTCGTTCCGTTGGGCTCTCAGAGCCTTTCCGAAAAGGGGTCTGACCCTCTCCGTAAAGGCCCAAAAACCAATGAAATCAACTTGCCTCCAAAGGGTCAGACCCCTTTTCGGAGAGGCACTCAATGAGTCCGCCGCAGATTCCTGGCGGTCGCGGTGCCAATAAGAACCAAAACCAGAAACCCTATTAAGGAAACGATTCTCAAAAACCCATTTTCAAACACGATCGTCGCACTGAACACGATGGATGACAGAAAGAGAAAAACGAGAACATCAATCGCTTCAATTCGACGATTCTGCTGGAGCATCACCGCAGGATAAACGAGCACGAGCGCTGCAAACACAAAATTCACATAAACACCCCACGACGCTCGTATCCCCGTAACCTCGTACGACTCCTCTGCCGTTTGCTGCAGGGCTGCGGCGTGATCCCAACCATGCACAACGCCGTAGCTGGCCAGGATATGCAGCCAGAACATCACGCCACTGAACAACCAGGACCAGCGATACCATCGCTCCCAAGAACTCTTATTCCGAATAACATCCGGCGCTCTGCCATGCCGCTCCCGAGACAGCAAACGCGCCGTGGAGCCGAGAAACCACGCCATCAGAGCGATCCAGACCGGAACTCTGACGAGAAATAGCTCGGACATCGGGTACATGGTAATCACGACGCTTTTTCGCGGGAAACGGGCTCGTCGCAACAAACAGTCTCGAACGACAACTCAATGCTAGCGATCGCCAGCTCCTCTTTTCACGTATACTTCCAGCCACTGCGATAGCTTTGCGAAAGTGTCTTCAGATAACGCATGCCCCTCCCCATGGTTCAGCAGACCTAAACGTTGAGGTTCCCCGAAGAGTCTCCATACCGGTAGAGCGGCTTCGATCAACACCCAGCTCCGATTTCCATCCGCTGCTCCAGCACCTGACTCCCCTCCAACAACCAGGAATGGGCGAGGTGCGATCATCGCCAAAAGCTGATGATGGTTGAGCGGAAACTTATCATCATCGATCGCCCCGCCAAGATACCAAGGGGCATTCCAGTTCGTGCTGCGAAAACCGAGTCCTCCCTCGCTGAACACGCCAGCACAGACACGATCATCGAAGGCCATCAAGTACAAGACCTCCTTTGCACCAAGCGAATGCCCCGCAGCTCCGATTCGTCGAGACTCCACATACGGTAGCGACTCAAGCACATCCACAGCCCGGATCGCATCATAGAGCATTTTTGCCATCCCCGTAGTTCGCGGGTGCCGCCGCTGGTGCATTGCCACAGCTTCCTCAAGCGAAGCGGCGTCCTGCCAGAGAAAACAGCGTGGGCAAAAGACGACAAAGCCTTGTCTGGCTAGTTTCAAACCGATCATCATCGCCTGCGGACCGCGGACACCCGCAATCTCATCGATGGAGGAATCGGTGGTTTGATGCAATGCCACAATTCCTGGCAACCGCTCCGGAGCGTCGCTTGCTCCCTGCGGAGAAAGCAGGTAACCCTCAACCATGATCTCGGGTTCCCCCTCATACCGGACCAATTGCCGCATGACTGGTCGCTCATCGGCCTCTTCGGCCGGAACAACCTCAGCATTCAAAACCTCGATGCTCACCGGCGGACGTCGTGCAGGCATTGGCCCCAAAAACGCCTTCCAGCTCGCTCGCAGAAAATCCCTGTACTGTAACCACTGACCCAGATTTGAAACGGAATGCCCTTGCTGATCGACAAGTAACGACCGGAGTGTTCCCGGTCGCTCAAGCGAAGATGATGGAGGTGCAGTAACGACAGTTTGGAGCCATACGACATCTTCCGCTGCGACCCGCTGAGCAGCAGGCTCGCGGATGAACACAAGAGTCAGCAGCGGTACCAAGGACAGGTAAACCCAACGCATGCCAGCAGTGCCTCGGATTATTTCTTCCAAGTTGGGGAAAAATCGCGTGTGCACGAGCGTCAACACGCGACCCTGCAATATCAGATGAACAGCGGCTTTTCGGGTCCAGCGCGATCGTAGAGACTTTTCCATTCGGAGCTACCGTCATTGGGAATCAATCGCGTCGACACACCCCGCTCGAAGTACGGTATGTTGCCGCGATTGGCTTGGGTGAGCAAAAAATTGTGAACACCATGGCTCCCAAGATACATGCGCCGCCCATCAGGCCAAGTCGTTTCGATCAATCGAGGTGGATCGGGACGCTGACCGGGTTTCACAGTGCGGAATGACTCAATCGCATCGTGATCTAATTCATAACCGAGCCCCGGACGATCCGGCACAGCGGCTTTCCCGTTGCGCACGACAATCGGCTCGGTGAGCAGCGTGTGCGTATAAAGCTGATGGCAATTTACCGCAGGCCATTTCGCCTGCGACAATACCCCACCGAAATGGAGCGACCAAGCGGCAGTAATTCCGGTGCCGGTGAGCTGCAACCAGAACGGAAGATCGGCTGCTGCACACACGGCGTTTGTCTCGATCAACGACCGTGCGCTACCCCCAACAACAAAGCCGTCACAAGCTTTCGTACGAAACACATCCAGCGGCTCGGGATTGCCGTAGTGCATCGCCACCTTTGCATTCATCTCCGCCGTGATCTTCCGATTCCCTTCAATGTCACCCTGCGGAATTGGCGTCTCCCATATATCGACCTGCGGATAATGCTCGAACTGCTTGAGGATACCCATCCCTCGCTCGGCATCGAGAAGCGTGTCGTTGAAATCCATGTCGATCTTGAACTCCGCCGGAACGACCGCAGTTGATCTCTCCATCTGCTCCCACAGATCAAACCAGGGGCGTCCTTTCGTCTTGTAGGCGAGATATCCTTGGTCGTAGGCGAGCTTACATTCGGCGGCCATATCGTCGGGGCTGGTATCGATATTCCACCAGGAGAGTGGCGTTTCCGAGTGCAGTTGCTGGCCCAGCAGAGCATGGACCGGTACCTCGAGCGCTCTGGCAACGGCATCAAACAAGGCGATTTGTAAACCGGCACCAAGATCATCCCGCCACATCAATTCCGCGGCGTTCTTGCCGATTGCATCCTTGACAACCGCATCCGATGGAACGCCCCATGTGTAGAACAACATCGTTTCGCCAAAACCGATCGTCCCCGACTTCAAGCGTACCTGCACGACTTCGGAATAAACCCAGTGAGGAATTTCCTTGGCCATCGCTCGTGCAGGAATCTCCCGAAAAGGAACCTCCAGTGTCACTCGATCGATGGACTCGATGATCAGCCACTTCGACGAAACATTCTGTGCAAGCAGGGGTGGAGTCCACTTGGGGAGCATCATTGCGGTCGCTGACAGTGCACCCCACTTGCACAGATTACGACGAGACAATGGAGTTGGAGAATTGAAAAGCGGACGACCAGGAATCATGACGATCTCTCGCGAATTTCTCTTGGTAGACAACAGGTCCACAGACCACGACCAAACATCCCTTGGAGCCTATCCGAAAATGGGCCTGACCCTTTGGAGGCAAGTTGATTTCATTGGTTTTTGGGTCTTGCCGGAGAGGGTCAGACCGATTTTCGGATAGGCTCTTATTGTTACGTATGGATCGATCTGCCGATACCAGCCACAGTCGAGTCTTTCCAACTGCAACACTGGACGCCCCTAGAGGTCGACTCGCAAACGCGAGCTCACGAAATCCGCTCGCGTGGCAGTAATCCCAACAGCAATTCTTCGTAATCCTGCGCAATTTTCTTTGGCACAAAATCCATCGATCGTTCAACGCCAGCAGTTTGGATCCGTGCGTAGAGATCAGGATTATCAAGGATTTCCGTCATCGCTTTGGCAAGTGCATCGACGTCTCCAACGGGGACTAGGACTCCATTGCGCCCAGACTGAATGATTTCCCCGGGTCCATACGGACAATCGGTGCTCACGACCGGCGTCCCGAGCGCCATCGCCTCGACGATGACATTGCAGAAGCCCTCGTAATGAGAGGACACTATAAGCAACTCGGATTCCGCGATAATGGCCGCTGGGTTTGCGACAAAGCCCGGGAAAAACGTGCACGGACCGACCCCACACTTCTCCGCATGCCGCCGAAGTGCGTGCTCCTCAGGCCCACTCCCGACAACGACTAACGATATATCTGGATAACGCGAACGTAGCTTCGCCACGGCTTCGATGACAAGATCGTAACCCTTCAGCCGCATCAACCGCCCACAGACGCAGATCTGCCGCTTTCGCTTGTGTGTGATCACACTCTCGACGACCGCATCGAGCCCAATATTATGAATTACCGCATATTGCGATGGTCTTGTCCTTGGCAGAACCTGCTGCAACTCCTTGGCAACTCCAGCAGAGAGACAAACGATTTTATCGGCCCGCGAATATCCTCTTTTCATCATCGCAAAGACGACTCGATTGAACATCTGCGGAGCGAACCGTAACGACTGGACCATGGATGTCTGCACATCCACAACGACTATTGAGCGATGCGACGCAAGTCGGTGTGCCAACAAACAAAAAACGTTGGCGTAGTCCATAATTGAAAACACGATATCGGGATCGGCCTGGCGAATACTGCGTGCCAGCCGCGGTACACTGGCAATCATCCGCAAACTCGCACGCTTCCAGTACACGTCCAAAGACACAATCTCGACATCAACATCGTCAAGCAGCGCCTCATAGGAGCCACCAGCCTGACTTGTCACGATCGTCTTGCGAAACAAGTCGCGATCAAGGGCTTTGACCAAACGCACCAGATGGATTTCCGCACCACCATTTCCAAGGTGAGGACAGAAAAAGAGGATATGGACCTTACGCTTCATCGCCCAACCGCATCCTCATGTCCGCGATCGTGATTTCGATCCCCTTCTCAAGCGACACGAGTTCCGCGCCGCTCATGAGCACCGATTTCATTCGTTCGGTACTGGGTCGCCGACGCTCCATATCCCCCTCGGCAAGCGCCGGAAGAAAACGGATCTTTGACTGCGAACCTGCTTTCTCAATGATCAATTGGGCCAATTCGAGCATCGAAAACTCGCGTTCCGAACCGATGTTAAAAATTTCATTTACCGCATCAGCCAGGTGCATCGCTGCCGTAGTGGCGCGGATATTGTCAGCGATAAAGCAGAAGGTTCTTTTTTGAGAACCGTCTCCATAGATTGTGAGATCTTCGCCACGCAATGCTTGATTGATAAATTTTGCGACCACGAAATCAGGCGACTGACGAGGGCCGTACGTATTGAAAAAGCGAAAGATCGTAAAATTCAATCCATGCGTACGCTGGTACGCTTTGACAAAAACCTCGCCAACATTTTTCACAACGGCGTAGGGCAAGCGAGAATTCAGTGGGGTTGTTTGCTCATCTTGTGGAAACTCGACTGGCTCACCATAAACTTCGCTCGACGAACTGAAGAAAATCCGCTCGACGTTATAGTCTTTCGAAAGCTTCAGAATGTGTTCAATGCCATGAATATCTTCCAGGACCATCATCGGATTGGCCAACGTCCGCTGGACGCCGACGCACGCTGCGTAATGGAAGACAAGAGTTGGCTGGAAGCAGTAGAAGATCTTTCCGAGCGTATCAAAATTGTTGACATCGCCGCGAACGAAATGGAAGTTCGAGGCATTCTTAAAGGCCTTGATGTTCTCCACCCGCCCGGTCAAGAAATTGTCGATACCAACGACCTGATACCCGTCGGTTACGAGCTTTTCGCAGAGACTGCTAGGGATGAAGCCTGCGGCTCCAGTGACCAACACGCTTTTCATTGTGGAGACTTTCTTCCTCGTGGAACTCGAAACGGGAAGTCGGGGGAAATCAGGATGGTCTGATCATGATCGCAGTTTGATCCAACCCTGCTGCACATTTTTCAAGAGTAAATGGATAAAAAAGCTGCCCTTACGGGGGTGATTCTATCATTCGTAATGATAGTTGTGAATCATGCGGATCGGAAACATTTTGATGGACAGGCCACCCTCGCTGAGCTAAAGAGACCACCACCGGCAGAGGGATTATTCGTCGTTATCTGATGCTCGTCCGCATCCGTGTCTTTTGAGAATTTTCGATTACTTTTCTATTTTCGTAATCGCAGCAATCCAGTTACCACGGTCTGGCGGTTGGATTGTGACTCGCCGCTTTCCTTGGTCGCGATCCCCATGCGGGAGTTCGTCTCGAGGACCCCAGCTTCCCCCGTCGATTGCGATCCACTGGACGGCAAATACGCTTTCGCTGTTCCCCAAATCGAGCGCTACGGCTCCTCCCGCAGGAAAATAAATCGCATAGGCCGAGCCTGGTGCTGCTGCCAGGAAGGCTTCATTGGGTTCGGCGCCCGAGAGCAATTCCTGGGCGGGCTCGACCGTCCAAAGCGGGATTTTAGATTCGAGCATTCTGGCCGCTCGAATTGCAGCCACCGCTTTATCACTGAGTCCCAATCCGGAATCAGGCCGATGGAAGCGGAGCGACGCAGCACCAGCCAGCAGATGTCGAAAGAATCGCTCAATACCGTCCTGATCCGTATGGCCAAATTTGTTTCCATCGGCGCCGTAGGTTTTCGTCGTATTCATGGGACGCGGGAACGACGAAAGATAGTTGCGAACATAAAGGAAATTGTCCCAGTGACGCTGACCCTTGTTTTGATTGTTTTGCGAGACATCGACAAAATCGTACAACTCGGGATGATCGAACGTT
>Ga0169931_10008401_pt1 | contig 15075 bp, 16 predicted proteins | sample Kivu_15m_20L_FD_129675 | JGI IMG/M metagenome (GOLD analysis project Ga0169931, IMG submission 129675) | Freshwater microbial communities from Lake Kivu, Western Province, Rwanda to study Microbial Dark Matter (Phase II) - Kivu_15m_20L... | ecosystem: Environmental > Aquatic > Freshwater > Lake... | reverse complement strand
GAAGGACTTGGTTCCCGTCAGCGAGGGCCGCTGGGTATCTCCGCCGATGCGCATCGCAATCGTCCCCACGGAAGCGGTCAGCCAGAACAGCGTCCCGGTCTTCTTGAGACTCTCCACATTCTGAGGTCTGAGAATTGCGCCGCCGCCTGTATCAATCACCAATCCCTCTCGCGCGGCGAGTTCCCGGCACACCGTGGATTCGAGGTCGCGGAAATATTCCCAGCCATGCTTCGCGACAATCTCCGGGATCGGCTGTCCGGCGCGCCGCACAATCTCGGCATCGGTGGACACCACCGTTCGGCCGAGCCGCTCGGCCAGAACTTTGCCGACCGTGCTTTTCCCGGTTCCGCGATAGCCGATCAAGACGATGTTCATTGGAAACGCGACTCCAGGACGGCGCGCATCACGTCGGCTGGCGCCGGCTGATTCGTCCACAATTCAAATTGCGCCACGGCCTGATGGAGGAACATTTCAAGGCCGGGAATCGTCACACAGCCCGCCCGCTTCGCATCTTTGAGCAAGCGAGTTTCGCGTGGATTGTACACAATATCCATGACCGCCAGCCCGGCGTGCAGCAACGCCGGAGGCACACAGCTCGCCTCCACGTTGGGAGACATGCCGATGGGCGTGCAGTGGATGAGCACCTGCGCACCGGCAAGCTCACGCGCCAGCGCGGCGTCGTCCAACAACGCCTCGTGCACCGCCAACGGCGTTTTCGCACGCAGATCCGCCGCCAACGCCGACCGTTCCTTGTCATCCACGCCCAGCAGCGACAGTCCGGCCACTCCAGGCTCCGCTGCCAAGGCAAAGGCGATCGCCCGCGCAGCTCCTCCGGATCCGAGCATGAGGATTCGCTTGCCATTCAGCGAGCCGGCCCCCTCGCGCAGCGCGCGCAACGCGCCGGTCGCATCCGTGTTGTAGCCGGTCAACTTTCCGTTCTCCGCCACGATCGTGTTGATGGCGCCAATATGCCGGGCGGTCGGCTCGACCTCGTCCAAAAACGGAATTGCCGCCACCTTGTGCGGAATCGTCACGCTCGCCCCGCGAAAGCTCCCTAAGGCGCGCAACCCCTTGATCGCATCGCCGATGGCTTCCACCCGGAAAGCGAGATAGACGAAGTTCAGCCCCAGTTTTTGGAAGGCCGCATTATGGATGGCCGGAGAGAGAGAATGTTCGACCGGATTGCCGATCACTCCGCAGAATCGAGTATGCGCATCAATGTCCATGCGTTGTATTCACCATCCCGCAGAAAAACAAACTGGCTTACCAGACCGTCATGCCGCCATCGATCGGAAACGTGCCCCCGGTAACCCAGGCGGCTTCGTCGGAAGCCAGGTATAACACCATGCCCGCCACTTCCTCCGGTTGCCCCGGACGCCTGATCGGGTAATGGCTGAGAATCGGATCGAGCTGTTCAGGGTTGCTCATCAACGGCGCCGCCATCGGCGTGGCCACCAGCCCAGGATTGACCACATTGCAGCGGATCCCGTCCTTCGCATAATCGATCGCCATCGAGCGCGTGAGCGAATCAAGCGCCCCTTTCGAGGCGGCATAGGCCGGAAGCAAGGGAATTCCCACCAGGCTGGCAATGGAGGAAATATTCACGATCGCCCCCTTCCCCTGCGCCAGCATCGTGGGAACCACGGCCCGCGTCATGCGGAACACGCCCGTCACATTGACATCGAGCACGCGCGCCCAGGTCTCGTCATCGGTTTCGTGGATGCGCTGGCCGAAGGCGCCGATACCAGCGTTATTGATAAGGATGTCGATCCGCTTGAATTGCCGAAGAGCCTGCTCCACAACCGCCCGAGCGTGCGACTCATCCGTCACCGAACCCGCGACGGCGAGCACGGCGCCCTGAGCCGTTCGGATGTCTGCCGCGACACGGTCTAGCTTGTCTTGCCGCCGGCCGGTAATCACCACCGACGCGCCTTCACGGGCAAAGCGCTTCGCCACCGCTTCCCCGATCCCGGCGTTGCCGCCGGTAATCACGGCCACTTTCCCCGCCAGACGGCTCATGACGGCTGTTCCTCCGGCTCCTCGCCACCAGCCTCTTCGGCCATGGCCTCAGCCGCCCGCTCACGCTCACGCCCGAGGCTCAACAGCCCCGGCTCCACTTTTCTCGCCACCGTGAGAAAGCCCGAATGCGCCACCATCCGGTGATCCGGGCGCACACTGCGGCCTTGGATCGACCAGGTCCGAATCAACGATTCGAAGGTCTCGATCATGCCGAAGACCGTCGCCTGCTCCAGCGCCTGGACCGTCTGCATGACTTGCGGCACCGTCGGCACGAAACTCAAATAAATGCCCCCGGATCGCAGCGCCTTCGCCGCATGAGGCACGACCTGCCAGGGCTCGGGCAAGTCGAGGATCACACGATCGAACGGCACACCATCCTCCAAGAGTTCGATCCCTTCATACGCACTCTTCTGAAACGGTTTCAAAGTCGGCATCGGCCCCATATATCTGTCGATATTGGTGAGGGCCGTTTTTGCAAAGTCTTCCCGCTTCTCATAGGTCACGACCAGGCCACTCGGCCCGACGGCTCGCAAAAGCGCCATCGTGAGCGCGCCGGACCCCGTTCCGGCTTCAAAGACCCGCGCGCCGGGATAGACATCCGCCCACATGGGAATCAATGCCAAATCTTTGGGATATAACACCTGCGCGCCACGCGGCATCTTCAGCACATACTCGCCAAACGTGGGCCGGAGCGCGAGCATCTGCCTCCCGCCTGACAACGTCACAATCGTCCCGTCAGGGCGGCCGATCATGTCGTCATGGGGGATCTTCTGCCCGCTGAAGTGATAGGTATCCCCGGCTTTTAAGGTCAGGGCATACTGACGCCCTTTCTTATCGACGAGGTGAATGCGTTCACCGCTTTTCAGTTGCGACATGGGGCGGCATTCTAGGTGGTTCGTTCCACCGTTTGCAACCGACCGTGGGAACACGAGAGGTCCTGGCATCGCCGGTGATCACCGTGTGGCGATTCCGCTCCGCCTGATGGCGTCTCCAGACAGAGCCGCCGCACTCTGGCGGGGCCGAGACCTTCTCTTTCTCATTAAGCCTCCCTAATCTTCCAGCAATATCCTTGATATTGATCATTCTCGTTCTTATCTCCAATCCAGCATCGGTCTTGCTACGTAGAGAAACGCAACCGGTCGATGATGGTAACGAATCTTCTTGGTCCCAAGCTGCCCTAACAGGAGGGGAGGGTGTGATGAGAAACCAGGACGCCAGGGGTGATGCAATGGAACACAACGATCTTCGGTCGACGGACAACGACGAAGGCGCCAATACCGTGATGACAGATATGGATACCGACGACTCCGAGGCCAGCGACTCCGAGGCCAGCGACGTGCTGGAGGTGATCGGACGGGAGGCCGAGCCCGAAACTTCGTCGGCGGCGAAAGCTCCTGGCGTCTTGCGCACAAGCCAGGGCGCCAGTCCCTTCCTGCTGGAATCGCTCTATTTCCGTTCGTTCGGAGCACATGCCCTTCTCACACGCGAAGAAGAAATCGCGCTGGCCAAACTTGTGGATGAGGGCACACGCCGCATTCGTACGGCCTTGCGCCACACGCTCAAAGTCTTGGCCCAATCCAAACGCACACCGGTGCTGGAAGAGTCCATCAGCGCGCTTCAGCTGGGACGCCAATTGAGCGGCTATTCGGCCACCGCCCTGGACCATGCCGAGCAGACCCTCACGAATCTTCTCTCCCCAGCGACGCGAGAGGTGAAGCTCGCCGCCACAACCGCGAAACAGATCAACGCATTACTCGATGAACTCCGGGCCGCCCGCCTGGTGTTGGAGAAAGGGAAAGACGAGCTCGTGCGCTGCAACCTCCGCCTTGTCGTCGATGTCGCCAAACGCTATACCGGGCGGGGACTGCCCCTCCTGGATCTCGTGCAGGAAGGCAATATCGGCTTGATGAAAGCCGCCGAACGCTACCAATATCGCAAAGGTTTCAAGTTCAGCACCTACGCCACCTGGTGGATCCGGCAGGGGATTACGCGGGCGCTGGCCGATCAATCGCGCACGATTCGCATTCCCGTCCACCAGACCGAAGCGTCAAGCCGGATTCTGCGCATCACTCGCCGGCTCGGCCAGCAATTTGGCCGCCCGGCACGCCTCGAAGAAATCGCCGATGTGCTCCGCATGAGGCCGGAACGGCTGCATGAAACCTTGCGGGCCTTTCAAGAGCCGGTAGCGCTCGAACGGCCGGTCGGCGACGGCGGCACGGAATTCGGTGAGCTGATTCCTGACCAGCAGACAGCGCCTCCTGATGCCCATGTGCATCAAGCGGAAATGGCCCAGCAACTGGACCGCATTCTGAGCACGCTGACTCCGCGGGAACAGGCCGTGATCCGCCTCCGGTTCGGCATCGGATACGATGAACCCTGCACGCTGGAACAGGTGGGGCAGAGCTTGTCCGTCACCCGTGAACGGATCCGGCAAATTGAGGCCAAAGCGCTCAAAAAGCTAAAAACGCCGCAGATCAAAGAAATGTTTGCCGCAATCAAGTAGCTCTCCTCCCCTTATTCATTCTGGAGCGCGGGGCCGGCCCCGCGCTCCAGATCCGGCTTCCCCCTCCCCTTCAGGTATGAGAGAATAGGCACGGGCTTGGGGATTACCCGATCCGGCGCGTAGAGGTTCAAACCATGACATCCGCATTCACCATGACACCCCGCCGCCTCTCCGTTCTGAGGCTGTGTCTGAGCGTCTGTGTGCTCACCGGTGTCTTGGGAGGGGTTTCGGCGGCGGCTGAGAAGCCCCTCTCGATTCCTGCGGTGGTGGCGAAAGTCCGGCCATCGGTGGTCACAATTCTGACGCGGGGCATGCCTGCCGTGCCTTCTCAACACGGAACTCAATCGGGGTCGGGTTCAGGCATTATTATCGACCCTACCGGCTATGTGCTGACGAACAACCACCTCGTCGAAGGCGTCAAGAGCCTGGTGGTGGGATTGCCGACCGGACGGCTCACGCCGGGCCGCGTCGTCGCGCGGGATTTCTTATTGGATCTGGCCTTGGTCAAAATCAATGCGCAGGATCTCGTGCCTGCCACGCTCAAACAAACGGCTTCATTGGAGATAGGCGAAACGGTGGTCGCCATCGGCAACCCCCTGGCACTCAAAGGCGGCTCCACGGTGACCGTCGGCGTCATCAGCGCGCTCGATCGATCGGTCCTGACCCCGAATGGGGAAACGCTCTACGACCTGATTCAGACCGATGCCGCCATCAATCCCGGGAACAGCGGCGGCCCGCTGGTCGATCTTGCGGGGGATGTCGTAGGCATCAACGTCGCCATTGCCCCATCAGCCCAGGCGATCAGCTACGCCATTGCACTCGAAGCCGTCTACCCTCACATCCATGCCATGATGATGCAGGGCGCGGTCAGCCGGCCTGATTTTGGATTTACGCCGGTCACGGTCACGCCCAGCATCGCGGCCAGCTTCGGATTGGATGTCGAACGCGGCATTCTCGCGCTAAATGTGGATCCCGTAAAACCGGCCGGCGCCGCGGGCTTGCAGAGCGGCGATGTGATCACGGCGCTCGATCAGCATCCGCTCTATAACATGGGCGACTTCTGGCACAGTATCATGCGGGAAGGCGACCAGCCGACGGTGCAATTCACCATTCAAGGGCACAGTGGGCAGACGACGCTGGCCGTGTCTCGTCCGTCAGGCCCAAAGGCGGCTCCGTGACACCACCCCCCGCGGCAACGGCAACGAACCCGGCTCTGACCTCCGAACAATCGCTAGAAAACCGGCGGGCGGGACTGCACCTCTTTCACGAACCGCTCTCCTATGCCACTGCATGGGAGCTGCAATCACAACTTCATCGCGAGCGCGTCGCAAACACACGGCCCGACACCGTGCTGATTCTTGAACACCTGCCGGTCTATACGTTGGGGCGCAGCACGACACCTTCCGATTGGGGCGGCGATCCTGCCCTCTTGCAGGCGGAAGGAGCGGAAGTCCAGCATGCGAATCGAGGCGGGTCGGTCACCTATCATGGCCCAGGGCAGGTCATCGTCTATCCCATTCTCCGCTTAACGGACTATGCCAGAGGCGTGAAGCCCTATGTCCAGCAATTGGAAGAGGTCATCATCCACTGCCTGCGCGCCTACGGAATTGAGGGCGAGCGACGGGACAAAACCCCCGGCGTATGGGTCGCGGCGCCGCACGACGCCAAGATCGCCTCGATCGGCATTCGTGTAGAGCGTAGGGTGACCATGCACGGCATCGCGCTCAATGTGCAGATGGATCTCGCTCCCTTCGATCGTATTACCCCCTGCGGCTTAACCGGCTGCCGCGTGACGTCCATGGCGGAAGTCCTCGGGCGGCCGGTGTCCGTTGCAGCCGTCAAGCGCGACCTTGCCGGTCGATTGAGTTCGCTGCTGAGCCTCACCTGGCTTCCGCCCTCTCTCAACACTGAAACCTCACAGGCGCCATGAGGCTCACATGAAAGAACTGGATACCCACACCTACCGGCTGGCCGTGGCTCAATTCGATCAAGCCGCCGAGACCATGCAGCTGGATGGGAACCTGCGGGAACGATTGAAGCTGCCCCAGCGATCCCTGATCGTCAGTGTGCCCGTGCGTATGGACGATGGCCGCGTCGAAGTCTTCACCGGCTATCGCGTCCAGCACGACTCGTCTCGCGGCCCATCCAAGGGCGGCATCCGCTACCATCCCGATGTCAACTTGGGCGAAGTGGCCGCGCTGGCCATGTGGATGACGTGGAAATGCGCCTTGGCCGGATTGCCCTATGGAGGCGCAAAGGGCGGAGTCACGGTCACCCCCAAGCAGCTCTCGCGCGCCGAACTGCAGCGGCTGACGCGGCGCTACGCGGCGGAGATTTTCCCGCTCATTGGGCCGGATCAGGATGTCCCGGCCCCGGATGTCGGCACTGATGCACAAACGATGGCCTGGATCATGGACACCTACAGCCAGCAGGTCGGATACGCCGTTCCCGGTGTCGTCACGGGGAAGCCCGTCTCGATCGGCGGGAGTCTCGGGCGGGAAGAAGCCACGGGACGCGGAGTCGTCTACGTCACCTTGGAGGCGCTCCGGCACCTGAATCTGACGATCGGAAACTCGACCGTGGCCATTCAGGGGTTCGGCAATGTGGGATCGCATACCGCGCGCATCATGCACGAGCAAGGGGCGCGTGTGATCGCGGTGAGCGATGTCACCGGCGGAATCTATAATGCCCGCGGGCTCGATGTTCGTGAACTGCTCGATCGCTACAAGACAAACGGCCAGGCCTTGCGCGATACCAAGATGGGAAACTGGATCAGCAACGAGGAACTCCTCCAACTGGACTGTACGGTGCTGGTTCCAGCGGCCCTGTCCGAACAGATTACCGAACAGAACGCGGCGTCCCTGCGTTGCCGAATTCTGGCCGAAGGCGCCAACGGTCCAACCACACTGGAAGCCGACCGAATTCTGGAAGACAAGGGGATCTTCATCATCCCTGACATCCTGGCCAACTCAGGGGGTGTGATCGTGTCCTACTTCGAATGGGTGCAAGACCTCCAGCGGTTCTTCTGGAGCGAGACGGATATTCGCAACCGGCTGCAAGACATCCTCACGTCGGCATTTCACCGGACCCATCAGTTTGCCACAGAGCGGCGTGTCTCCATGCGCATGGCGGCCCTCATGAGCGGGATCGACAAGGTCGCCCAGGCCCATCTCCAGCGGGGCTTGTATCCGTAACCTCCAGTGGCCGACAATCGCTGGTGGCTGGAACACGACTAGCCTGCGGCCTCGGGGAGACTGCTATGAACCGTTCCACCATCGCCACGGCCTGGGGAAATCACTGCGGGGAAGGCTGGCCTCGATTCGCCAGCCCGAATGAAGGGCAGCTCATGACGCTGGATACGGTCATCAGCGGCTGCGTGGTGTTTTTTCTGGACAGCCCGGAAGGGCTGGATGCACAACGGCACACGATCGTGAAAGAGTGCCTGGCTGATTTGGACGACTTGACCGAGGAACTCGACGAGGACTGCCGCCCCTACTTTCTCCGGCTTCGACGGCTCGGGGAGCTCCTGATTGCCACCGCCCCCACATCGTCCTAACTCAACACCTGGCAGCCGGGTCCCTTTCGGAAACCCGGCTCCAGAATCCACTCCTGGCTATTCGACAATATCCTTCTTCAACGGCCCCAGGATCCCCAGCAGTTCGCTCTTTTCCTGAGCCAGCACCTTGCACTTGTCCAACGCGGCCACCAAGTCTCCCACCAGCGCAGAAAAATCCGCGTCGGTGATCTTCATCCCCGCATGCAGCGGCTTCATGGCGCGGCCGGTATAGGTGCAGGGACCGCCCGTTGCCATGCACACCTGATCGACAATGTGCCCCTTCATTTTCGGAATATCGGTCGTGGCAAACCGGCCATTGATCCGCGTGTCATTCGCAACATTGGCCGCGAACTGATCCACGACAGCGGTAATCGCGGATTTCCCACCGAGGCGGTCATAGAGCGAGTTGCCGGGCGGCGCCGTCTCTACCCCGGAACAACCGGTCATCATGAGGGCCAATCCAACCCCTGCGAGAACTATGGTCTGCCGAACACCGTGGTACATCGCGAGCCTCCCGGATAAAGATGATCAATGATCATCGTGGCTGCCCGCTTCGTCCACACTGGGCAGTCCACAGCGAGCAGCCACGATCGATCCGTTTCGTTGACACCGCACTATAGGACAGCTATCATCATTCGTAAAATACATAGTTTTCATACAAGCTATAGCTTTATCCTATCGATTAAAGGGACACGCCACTCATGGAACTCCGCCAGCTTCGGTATTTTCTGGCCGTGGCTGCCACGCAAAACTTCACGCGCGCGGCCGAAACCGTTCACGTCTCACAGCCGTCGCTGTCCATCCAGATCGCGGCCCTCGAAGATGAATTAGGCACGAAATTGTTTGACCGCCTGGGCCGCAAGGTGGCCTTGACGCAAGCCGGCGAGCTGTTTCGCGAACATGCCGGACGCGTGCTCCGTGAATTGGAGCAAGCCGTCCAAGTCGTCCAGGAACTCCAAGGCGCGCAACGGGGACGCTTGGTCGTCGGCACTGTCGCAACCGTCAATTCCTACTTGATCCCCCCGCTGGTCTCCCGCTTCAAACAACGATTTCCTGGCATCCACTTGCAAGTGCATGCCCAGCCTTCAACCGAGATCGTGGCTGGGCTCCTCGCCAATCGTCTCGATGTCGGCATCTGCCTGCTTCCGGTGACGCATGCTCGGCTGACCGTCGTGCCCCTCTTCGATGAACGGCTGGTCCTCGTGGCGCCGGCGAACTCGCCGATGAAAAAACCCCGCCTCCACATGCGCGAGCTGGCCGGGCTCCCGCTGGTCCTCATGCCGGTGGATTATTGTCTCAGGAAAATGGTGGAAGCGGAATGCGCCGAAGCCAGGATCCAGCCCCAAGTGGTCCTGGAAATGACCTCACCGGAGGGGATCCTCCAGGCCGTGGCAGGCGGAGCCGGGTTCACGATCCTGCCGGAACTGTATGTCCGCATGCGCCCGCCTGGACTTTCACTTCGAACCGTTGACCTGTACGATCCGGTCCCCCGCCATTCCGTCGGACTGGTCTTTCCCTCAGATCGCTACCAGAATCTGGCAGCCAAGGAATTCGGCAATCTCTGCCGGGGTGCCATGACAATGATTCTAGGTACGAATAAACCGGCAACCAGCAAGCATCGTGTCGTCACAGGAGGCTGACACCCCTGTTCACCGCTTTCTTGCAAGTTCGCCACCCCTTGGATAAAATGACCGGCGATGCACTGATCCCGCCGGCTCAGACAAAGATGTCAACGCACCAGAACATTCATTTCAAGCACGCCGTGAAGGAGGAATCGATGAGGGTGAAATACGGGTTGATCGCACTAGCCTGGGCGCTCATCGCGCTTCTCACGAGCCTTCCCGCTCCCCTGCACGCCGAACCCTATGAATTGAGCAAGCACGACGTCATGGATCCGAAAAATATTTCCAGCGACGCCATCTCCCTGTTCGGCGTCAAGCTGGGCGATTCAGAAGCGAAGGCCCTGGATATGCTGGTCAATGAGAAGATCTCCGGAATCAAGGCCGAACAGGAAGCCGCCTTCATTTTCCTGATCGATCAACGCAAGCCCACCGGCCCGATGGCCGGCGTGCGGGTGCAGGATGGAAAAGTGGACCTCCTATTCATCAACAACCGCTTTTCGCACAAAGCGCGGGGCCTCTTCCGCAATGTCCTGAATAGTGAAAGCCCGGAAGATATCCGGAAAATTTTAGGCAAAGAAGAGTACGGCGATGAGAATGTCATGGGCGCCGTCATGGCCTACGACCAGCAAGGCTTTCAGGTGAATTACCTCGGCAAGGACATCAACATCGAGTTTTCGCTTCCGCACTGACGATCGTTCGCGCGCCGCCGCCGGCCGCTCCCTTCCGCTCTTCCACACAAGCCATTGACAAGCCTGTCCGGCGAGGCCGCGTCCATAGCGGCCTCGCCGGACTTCTGCAAGACACACGGGCCACCTCGTGTCCACTCAGGCAGCATCACGCAAAGCCGCTCCCGGCCCATGACCAGGCGGCACGAAATGCGATATCCATCTTGCGAAGGGCGGTCTGGAAAGAAAAGACGAACAGGCAACTATTGAACTTCTGTCGCCTTGAGTCCGTAGTCGATCAAACTCTTGGCGGTATTCCAGCGGCGGTTGGAATTCAAGATGACGAGCAGCAGATCGCTGCCGTTTTGCGACACCTTCGCAATGAGGCAGCGCCCGGCCTTGGAGGTAAATCCGGTCTTCACGCCTTCTACACCGGGAATACGGCCGAGCAGCCGGTTGGTATTGTGCAGCACATACGTCTGATGCCCGCTCACCGGCGTAATGATTTCCCGCTCTTCACGAACCAATCCGCGGAAGATGGGATTCTGCAACGCGATCTCACTGAGCTTGGCCAAATCTTCCGCCGTGGAGTAATGCTCAGGCCCGTCAAAGCCGCACCCGTTGCTGAAATGCGTATTGGCAAGGCCCAGCGCGGCGGCCTTGGCATTCATCAATGCGACAAACTGCTCTTCATCGCCCCCGACATGTTCGACCGCGGCCAGACAAGCATCGTTGGCCGACACAATGAGCATGGCCTTCAGCAAATCCTCCAGCCTGAAGATCTCTCCCGCTCGCACACGCAAATGCGTCTTCGGCGCACGAGCCGCATTGGGGCTAATGGTCGCCTGATCGTCGAGCTTGCCTTTTTCCAAAATGACCAGGGCCGACATGATTTTGGTCAGACTGGCCGGCGAAAGCCGCCGGAGCGAATCGTGCTCGTAGAGCACGCGCCCGGACCGCATTTCCTTGAGAAGAATGCTGTGGGCCGGAGCGATTCTCCATGGAAGGTGATGCGTCACCGACGTCACGGGACGAACGTGCGGCTTGTGCTTGCCCGTATATTCCGCTTGTACCGGAGACGGAACGCCTATCAGCATGGCACTCACCATCGCCAGCACCATGGACGCCGCATAGACCGTTCGCTTCATGCTGGTTGCACTCCTTGCTCCGTTACGCACAGGCATGGCTGGCCCGCTCACTACAATGTATACGACGCTCGAACTTTTCTTCCCCGCACACCGCTATCGATCACCTTATGGAAAAATCTGAGCACATCTGCGAGATCGATCCAGAACCCGCAATTCAGGCATCGGGCGTAGAGTCGTTTGTTCATGAGGGTATAATGCCGCTCCACCATCATGAAGCCTTTGCATTTGAGGCACTGCATCCCGTCCCTATCTCACCCGCTACTGCCGCAATCGATTCATCACAAGGGCCAAACAGCCGGCCAGCAATCCGCCGCCGAGAATCGTGGTCCCGAACGACACCAGCGCCGCGGCCCCGGCGACAGGCTGCGCTCCCTCAAGCAAATCCCGAATGCCGCCCTGCACCATGAGCACCGCGAGGGTCATGATCGCACCCATCGCAAACCACCAACTGAAAATTCTCAGGGGCATGGAGGCCACACAGACAGGGAAATAGCGTAAAATCGCGTCTTACGGTTACTCTAGCCGAGGGTCCCCAGCCTGTCAAGAAGAGTGGCATTCCCGGTGCGACCGCGTTCACTGCGGCGCGGCGGCGGGCACAGTCGGTTTGAGTCCGCGGTGAAGAAAGATCGAGACAGAGCCATCGCCATTGTCCGCCGTCACCAAACCCGGCTCTTCGACCTGCTTGGTCGTCACCCAGAATAACGCGACCGCAAACGGACCCGCCTTCGTGCGGTAATTTCTCGGTGGATAGTGAAATGTCCCATCGCCCTTGCCAAAGAGGATCGACAGATCGTTGGACTGGAGATTCGCGATCGCCACGTCCAGAATACGATCACCATTAAAATCGCGCGTCATGCCGGCGATAGGCCCGGCATCGGCGCCGGAATCCTGCCCCGGCTGAAAAGTCGCATTGCCGTTTCCAAGAAAGGTCGTGAAGCTGTCGCGCTCGCCATTGATCACGAGCAAGTCGCGGCGGTGATCGTTGTTAAAATCGGCAAAACTGACGCCCAGCGGCCGTTTCCCGGTCGGATAGTCCTTGGGATCGAGAAAGGTGCCATCCCCCTTTCCAAGCCAGATCGAGACGGCATTGGACATCGGCCCTCCGTTTGTGACCACCATATCGACCTTGCCATCGTCGTTCAGGTCGGCCAGGGCGACGGATGTCGGCGTATCGCCATACTGGTATTGCGCGCCATGCGTGAACTCCGGCGTGCCCGTTCCGAGAAAGATCTTGATCTTATCGTTTCGCAACGCCACGACCACATCCGGATTGCCATCGCCATTGAGATCCTCCGTCGCCAAGGCCACGGGGGTCCGATGAACGGGATAATGCGGTCCTTCTTCGAATTTTCCGTTTCCCCGGCCGATCAACAACGCGATTTCATCGCCGCCGGAACAGGCCAATACAACATCTGAATGGGTATCACGGTTGAAATCCGCCAGCGCCAGCGCCCGTGGCTCCTGGCATACTTTGACTTGCATCTGTTCGTGGAAACTGCCGTCGCCGTTCCCCAGTAATATCGACAGCGTGTTGCTGGAGATGTTCGTCGTCACCAGATCGGTATTGGAATCGTGATTGAGATCCGCCGTCGTAATCGTGGTCGGATTTTTCCCGACCTTATAACTGGCATAGTAATAAAACAGATCGGGCGGTGTGTAGGGATCGGTCTTGGAACAGGAGAGGCCGGCCATGGCCAGAAGGCAGAACAGCAGCACGATTGACCACACACGACTCTCAGGAGGCTGCATCATGTCGCCTTCGTTGCCCGCCGTTTCTTGCGCTCGAAGTGGGCCAATAGGCCTAGTACCCAAGCTCGATTGGTCTCGCCATTCCCTGGAACTGGCCCGCCGCGGAGTATACAGACCCCGTCTTTCTCCTGGCAATCGAGAGATTAGGTCTTTTGGCAGGAGGCCATCTCCGCCGAAAGAACCTTGTCGTGCTGACTGCAAGTGCGCTAGAATACGCTCTCATTTTGAGGAGGATCCAATGAGCAATCGTGTAAAGATCGACCTGACGATGTACGGCATCGCCGAGGTCTTGAACTGGTGCCACACTCGCAACAAGGGCCGCATCCCCGGAGTCGATTCAGAGGGATTCCAGAAGATGAAAGCCCTACTCGAGGGAAAGCCGCAATCGGCCGACTATTTTACGCTCGACCAATTTTGGAAAAAGAATGTCACGCTCGATCTGACGGAAGAAGAAGTGGCGCTCATTGACCGCTGCCTCTACGACATTCCGAACTTCGATAACGAGCCGCTGCCGCAAATTCGGCACAAGTTCTGGCCGAAGCCCGTCGCAGCCCACTAAGACGTTCCCCGGAATTGCGCGGGCAATTCCGGGGCATGCGCCCCTTCCCCTCTGCACAGGACACAGCGCAACTGTCCGCACCATGCGGCGAAGCGTTTCTCATGCCCAGGCTGAATCGGAAAATAGAAGAGCGAAGGGGCCGCTAGAGCGTCCCTTCGCCTTTGAGATACTTGCGAAACCGCCCCATCAGATCGGCCCCAAGCGTGCCCCCATCAGGCTTCTTCGTATTGGGATCGGCAAAATGGGTGCGAATTTCCTCGAGGCGCTTTTCCGCCTGATCGTTCCCTTGCAGGCGCTTGGTTTTCGTGAGAGCCGTATCGAACGCGTCGAACGTCAGTTCGTTATACCCGAACGAACGGATCCGCTTCACCGCCTTCATCATGGCTTGATTGCGAAAGGTGGTGAGATGATCGGAGTCGATCTCGGCCAGACCGAGCTTTCTGGCGCGCCGTTCAGCCGCTTTCCTGATGCCGCTTCGGACGAAATCCGGCGAGGTCTGCAACCGCTTCCACGCTTCATCCGACCAGGCCACCCGCTGTTGCGGCGCGTCCCAGAGCTGCCGGACATTCTCTTCGTCGATCCGGGCGAACCCTTTCTCTCTGGCCGCTTCTTCGGTGTCGTGCCGGATCATGTCGCTGACGAATTCCAACGCGATCGGCGGAGAATCTTTGATCTTCTTCTGGAGCAACGCCAACGCCCCTTCGCTCCATTCCAAGGGAGGCAGGTCTCGTTCGCGCAAATCCCCCATCGACTCGACACGATCAAGGAGATCGATGTTGACCTCCATGTGCCCGCCTTCGCGCGCCAATTCTTCGGCGATCTGCTTGACCATCCCGCGCATGAAGTCCGGCACCGCGTCGAGACGCGCCTTGGCGGCGGCCGTCCAGGGCAGCTGGCCCTGTTCCATCGCATCGGCGGCGGAGGCCATCCCAGCCTCGCCCCCCATCCGGCCCATCATCTGCCCCTTGAACTGGTCCAGCTTGATTTCATCGATCTCGTCGTATCCCAGTTCGCGGGCCTTTTTCTCGGCCAGACGGCGCACCATGCCCCGCAAAAAAATGGGCGCGCGTTCCATCCGCTGGAGCGCGCCGGCGGTCCAGCGGATCTCCGTGGCGGCTGACTCGGATGCATCGGGGGATGACATGGGAGGACTCGTTCTGCCGTATTGCTGATTCAAGCGCTCTTTGCGTTCTTCGCCCGCTTTAAAACACGGCACCCGCTTGGCCGGCCCGGCGACCGTCGCACCGGTCTTAG
>Ga0169931_10008400_pt1 | contig 15076 bp, 14 predicted proteins | sample Kivu_15m_20L_FD_129675 | JGI IMG/M metagenome (GOLD analysis project Ga0169931, IMG submission 129675) | Freshwater microbial communities from Lake Kivu, Western Province, Rwanda to study Microbial Dark Matter (Phase II) - Kivu_15m_20L... | ecosystem: Environmental > Aquatic > Freshwater > Lake... | reverse complement strand
GTGCGCATCCTGGTAAACAACGCCGGCACCGAGTACCCCACACCGCTGGACGACCCCGCGCCCGACGCAGGCGCGCGCTGGCAATGGCTGCTGGACAACAACCTGGGTTCGATGATGCGCGTGACCCGCGCGCTGCTGCCCCGCATCGCGGACCACGGCGCGATCATCAACCAGGCCTCCATCTGGGGTCACTCGGCCGTCGGCGGATTCTCGGCCTATGTCGCGAGCAAGCACGCGGTGGTCGGCTTCACCCGCAGCCTCGCCTGGGAACTTGCGCCTCGCGGCATCCGGGTCAACGCCGCCTGTCCTGGGTGGGTGCGGACCGGGGCGTCGATGAATTCCCTGCGAGCCATGTCCGTGGAGCGCGGCCTGCCCGAGGACGTTGTCCTGGCCGGCATCCTCGAGAACCAGGCCTTCCCTCGGCTGCTCGAGCCGGCTGACGTCGCGGGTGCGTTTCTGTTTCTCGCCAGCGACGACGCGCGTGCCATCACCGGTCAGTCGCTGGTGGTAAGCAACGGCGAGCTCATGCACTGAAACCATGCTCGTCACCGACCTCACCGACCGCGTTGCCCTGGTCACCGGCGCTGCCACCGGCATCGGCCGGGCCACCGCCCTCGCACTCGCCCGCGCCGGCGCTGCCGTCGCGGTCGGGCACCTTCGCCAACACGCACTTGCCACGGAGGTGGTGGCTGCGATCGGGGCGATCGGCGGGCGCGCCATCGCCTGCGAAGCGGACGTGTCGATCACAGCCGAAGTGGAGTCCATGGTCGGGCGCGTGGAACGCGAACTCGGCCCCATCGACATCGCCGTGCATGCGGCCGGCGTGATCCAGGAGCGCGACTTCCTGGACACCAGCGACGCCGACTGGGACCACGTCGTCGGCATCGACCTCAAGGGAGTATTCATCTGCTGCCGCGCCGTGCTCGCGCGCATGGCACCACGGGGCCGCGGCTGCGTCGTCAACATCGCCTCCGAGCTCGGCCACCTGGGCCGCGCGCGCTACGCCCCATACTGCGCCGCGAAGGCCGGCGTCATCGGACTGACCAAATCGCTCGCACGCGAATTCGCCCCCGCCATCCGCGTCAACGGCATCGCACCGGGACCGGTCGACACCCCCATGCTGTCGCTCGAACACATGAGCCCCGCGGTACTCGCCGCCGAGCAGGCCATCCCCGCGGGACGCGTCGGCCGTCCCGAGGAGATCGCCGCCACCGCAGTCTTCCTCGCCTCCGACGCCGCCAGCTTCTTCCACGGCCAGATACTCGGCCCGAACGGCGGCGCCCACATGTGACTCCCCAACCCTGGGGTCAGGTCTTGCCTTTTGCCTCCGCTGCCTCGGCAACCGCAATCAAGCGACTGACACGCGACACCGACAAACCCAGCTCGCCCGCGATGGCCGTCATCGTCATGCCGCCCTCACGGTATGCCTGACGCAGCCCCTCGGCGCGAGTGGCCGCCTGCGCGATCCATTGCGTCAGTGTCCGCCGCCGCACGCGCTGCGCCCTGGGCACTTCCCTGAGTCCGGCAGCGGCGACCGGTGCCGTGGCCAGCATGCGCATCGCAAAATCCTCGTCTCCGAGGAAGATCTGTTGCCGCAGCCCCTGGCGCCAAAGGCCGGCATCCTCCGCAGCCTTCTGTTGCACCAGACCGGCGTAGCGCCGTGCCGCAATCGCACGATCACGATCCGATTGCGGATCCCGCCCGAGCAGGTGACCGTACAACGTGTCCAGATCCAGCCAAGGCGGGGCGACCGCGGCGCCGATGTGGGCTCGGAAGCTCGACCATTCCCATTCGTCACAGGATCTGACCAGCCTCGCCGCCACCGGATTGCGCTCGACATAGCGACACAGGGTGGCCAGGTAGCTGTCCCGATCGACGAGGATGGCCTTGAACCGTCCCTGGAACAGATGGCCCGTCAGCGCATGCCGACGGTTGAACGCCTGCGTGTAGACCCCGTTGAGCTGACGCATGCAGCGGGACAGATTTGCCTGCCGCGTCTGCAGCACCAGGTGGTAGTGGTTGCCCATGAGGCAATAGGCCAGCAACCGTGCGTCAAAGCGCTCCGACATCTGGCCGACGGTGCGGAGAAAGCTGCGGCGATCATCGTCGTCGCGATAGATCTTCTCCTGCCTGTCACCACGGGACGTGACGTGATAGACAGCGCCGGGAAATTCGATTCTGAGGGGTCGTGCCATCGGTCTACGTTAACCCTGCCAATGGCAAAAGGCAAGACCTGACCCCGCCGTTCTCGCCGTTCTACATCCCGAAAGCGGCGGCGGCGCGGTCGACCAGCGCCTCGAAGGTGACGCGGAGTCGGGGCGACATGCGGATGAGACGGGATCGGCCGTCGTCGGGGTTGTCGAGCTCCTCGAGGTAGCCTTCGTCGATGGCGCGCTTGACGTACTTCATGGCGGTCTGCAGCCCGACGCCCTTCACGTATCCGTAAGCGTCGGTCTTGGGCACGGGCGTCTCGCCGCGCAGCCACAACTCCGTGAACAGGCGCGAGAAGTAGACATCGGACAGGCCGGTGTCGTGAAAGCTCTCGACCCAGGCGCTGTCGAGCTCGCGCAATGCCGCCAGGAAGCGCCGCCGCCGCGCGTCCGTGCGCACCGAAACGGCGCCACGCGCACCGTCGTCGGCCGCGGCGGGACCCGCCACGCGACGCGATCGGGCGGCCGGCTCGACAACTTTTTCCCGACGATTCAAGGCCATCGCGTCACACCCTCGCCAGCAGATCCGGAGGAACAGAAACTGCTTCCATATTTACCACCATTTTTCGATGTGCAGTCAGGCTGGCCAGGATATTTCATCAGGCCGCGGGATGACCGCAAGGCGCCCGTCAGCGCCGTGGAGGCCGACAGACTAAATCGTACCGACAGCCGATGCGCTGCAAACCCGATGGACATCGGTGCGCAGCGCATTTTCGGGGCCGGCCTGGTGAAATTTCCGGGCAGGCGCCACGGCCGGCGGCACGCAACACCAGGAGCGTCATCGATGTCCGGAACCGCCCACGACCTGCCCTACCGGGGCCTGATGCGCGAACAGGCCGGCATTCTGCCCAACACTGTGGCCATCGGCTACGCGACGCTGGGCCATGCGCTCGGACTCTGGTTGCTCTCCCTCGCCACCCCGGTCTCGCTGGTCGCCGGCGTGCTGCTGACGGCGCACACCATGGTCATCGCCGCCTACCTGATTCACGAGGCCGCCCATTACACGCTGTTCCGCAGCCCGGCACACAACCGCGTGGTCGGCGAGATCGCAGCCTGGATCTGCGGCGCCGCCTATGCATCGTTCGAGCGCATCCGGCACATGCACATCCGCCACCACCGCGATCGCGCCGACGTGACGGTATTCGACTACAAGACGCTGTTGCGCCAGCGTGCCTGGCTGCGCCGCGCCGTGCACCTGCTCGAGTGGTGCTACGTCCCGGCGGTCGAGCTGATCATGCACTACCAGCTGCTGGCCCGACCCTTCGCGCTCGCGAGCGAACGCGCGCGCCGCCACCGGGTGCTCGCAATGCTGGCCAGCCGGCTCGCGTTGTTCGCCGCGCTGGGCTGGTGTTCGCCCTGGGCACTCGCCGGCTACGCCCTCGCCTACTGGATGCTGCTGACCACGCTGAACTTCTTCGACGCCTTCCACCACACCTTCGATCAGTACTTCACCAGCGACGAGCACGCCACGGTGCCCATGAACGGACGCGACCGCGCCTACGAGCAGGCCAACACCTACTCCAACGTGATCTCCCGCCGCTTCCCCGTGCTCAACCTGCTGGCGCTGAACTTCGGCTATCACAACGCCCACCACGAGCGCGCCGCAGTGCCCTGGTACCGGCTCCCGGCGCTGAATGCCGAACTGTTCGGCGACTCGGCGCGCGAACTCATGCCCCTGCCCGAGCTGCTGCGCACCTGGCACCGCAACCGGATGCGCCGCATCCTCGATGACGACTACGGGGCGGTCGGCGAGGGCGCCGGTCGCGCCGACGGCTTCATCGGAGCGCACGGCGTGTCCTTCCTCACCGTGATCTGACGTGCACGACAGCGCGCGGCGTCCGCTGGCGATGGCAGCGCTCCTCCTCGGCGGCCTGTTGTGGAGCACGGCATGGATGCCCCTGAAGTACTTCGCCGGACACGGCATGAACGGTCTGTCGGTCACGGTGCTGACGTACGGGTTCGCCGGCGCCCTGGCCCTGCCCTGGCTCTGGCGGCGTCGGCAGGCATGGCGCACGCACCGTGCCCTGCTCGCCTCCATGGGTCTGCTCGGCGGCCTCGCCAACGCCTGCTTTGCCAGCGCCATGATGTTCGGCGAAGTGTCGCGCGCCATGCTGCTGTTCTACCTCGTGCCGGTCTGGGGGGTGCTGGGCGGAAGACTGTTCTTCCGGGAGGCGGTATCACCCCCTCGCGCCATCGCGGTCGCCATGGCGCTGACGGGCGCCGTCCTGGTGCTCGGCGGACCTGGGCTGCTGCTGCAGTCGCCGCACCCGATCGATCTCGCCGCGCTCGCCGCCGGTTTCTTCTACACGGCGCAGAACCTCTGCGCCCGGGCCGCCTCCCAAGCTGCCGTGCCGGACAAGACCGGCCTGTCCTTCATCGGTTGCGCCATCACCGCCGCGGTGCTGATGACGCTTGCGGGCCAGCACCTGCCCGCGCCCGGCCCTGCCACGCTCGCCGCACTCGGCGGTTTCACCGCCGTGTGGCTGATCGTGGGCGTCTGGACGCAGCTCTACGGCGCCACCCACCTCGAGGCAGGCACCATGGGCGTTCTGGTGATCTTCGAACTGCTCACCGCCGTGGTCTCCGCCATGGTGGTCGGTGGCGAGCGCCTCGACGGCGCCGGCTGGACCGGCGCCGCCCTCATCGTTGCGGCCGCCCTGATCGAAGCACGGGCCGGCAGTCGGCCGTCCTCCTCACCCCGCACCCACGCCCTCACCCCGGAGTCGCCATGAGCACACCCGAAGTCCTGATGAACCGCATGAGCTGGACCGACTACCAGACCCGTGTCCAGGGCGACGGCGCCACCATCTTCCTGCCCTGTGGCGCCACCGAGCAGCACGGCCCGCACCTGCCGCTCGGCACCGACCACCTCCTGGCGCACGCGGTGGCCGCCGGCGTCGCCACGCGGGTCGGCGGCATCGTCGCCCCGGCGCTGTCCTACGGCTACAAATCCCAGGTCAAGTGCGGTGGGGGCCAGCACTTCTGCGGCACCACCAGCCTCGATGCCGCCACGCTCATCGGCAACGTGCGAGACACCATCCGCGAATTCGCGCGCCACGGCGCCCGCAGCGTCGTGCTGTGCAACGGTCACTACGAGAACACCTGGTTCCTGATCGAGGGCGTCGAGCTCGCCATGCGCGAGCTGGGCCCGAATCCGCCGCTGCGGGTCATGCGCCTGGAGTACTGGGACTTCATGACCACGGGCACGCTGGAGAAGGTGTTCCCCGAGGGTTTCCCCGGCTTCGCCCTGGAACACGCCGCCGTGCTCGAGACGTCGATGATGCTGCACTACCACCCGGAGCTGGTGCGCATGGACCTCATCCCGGGCGACGGTCCGGCCCAGTTCCCCGAGTACGAGACCTTCCCGCCCTACACCCATCTGGTGCCGCCCTCGGGCGTGCTGTCCTCCGCGCGCGCCGCCAGCCGCGTGAAGGGCGACTGGCTGGTCGAGGAGGTGACCGACCGGATCGCGGCCGCGGTGCGGAAGGAGTTCGCATGAGTCTGGCGCCGGATCGCCGGTCCATCGCTCTCCTGGTGATCGACATGCAGCGCGACTTCCTCGATCCGCGCGGCTACGCCGCCCGAGCGGGTCTGGATATCTCCCTGTTGCGCGAGGCGATTCCCGGCGTGGCGCGGATGCTGCGCGCCGCACGCGACGCGGGCGTGCTGGTGATCCACACGCGCGAAGCCAATGCGCCCGACCTGTCCGACGTGCCGCCGGCGTTCGCGGACGCGACCGCCCGCACCGGCGCGAGCGTCGGCGCGGCCGGGCCGCTGGGCCGGCTGCTGATACGGGGCGAGCCCGGCAGCGGCATCATCGACGAGCTGGCGCCGATCGCGGGAGAGATCGTGATCGACAAGCCGGGCTTCTCCGCATTCGAGGGCACCGCGCTGGGCGCGATGCTGCTCGCCCGCGGCATCCGCCAGTTGATCCTGTGCGGCATCACCACCGAGGTCTGTGTCTCCTCGACGCTGCGTACCGCGATCGATCGCGGCTTCCGCTGTGTGACGCTGCGCGATGCCTGCGCCTCCGCCTACCCGGACCTTCACGACGCCGCGCTGCGCATGGTCGAAGTCGAGGGCGGGGTGTTCGGCAGCGTGGCGACGGTGGATCAGGTGGCGGCAACGCTGGCAGGGCGCTGACATGTCGGGCAACCGCATCCAGGCCCTGCTCACCGCCACGCACCGCTACGACAAGACCCTGTCCACGCGCAACCGCGGCGCCGGCGTGATCATCCAGGCGCCCATTCTGGCCTATCTGGTCGAGACCCCGAACGGACGCATCCTCTACGACGTCGGCTGCGACTACGGCAAGCTCGCCGACCCGGAGAAGCGGGCCCGGCACTACGACCCGGCAGTGTTCGCCTTCGGGGCGCCCGACATGGCCGAGTCCCAGCGGTTGCCCGCACACTTCGCCCGCCTCGGCATCACGGCCCGGGACATCGACCTGGTGTTCCTCGGTCACCTGCACTTCGACCACGCCGGCGGGCTGTGCGACGTGGCGGGCTGCGAAGTCCACGTGCAGACCGCCGAGCTGGCGGGCGCGACCGCGGCGGGGGACGCCGGCTACTTCGCCGACGAGATCGGGCACCTCATGGCCTCGCCGCAAATGCGCACGCAGTCCGGCGAATACACGCTGGCGCCCGGCATTCACGCCATCTCGACGCCGGGGCACACCGCGGGCCACATGTCGCTGCTGGTGGAGCGCGCGCGGGGGGCGCCGGTGCTGCTGTGCGGCGACGCCGCCGACCTCACCGAGAACCTCGAGCACGAGGTGGCGCCCGGTCTGTGCTGGGAGGAGCGCGAGGACATGGCCGTGGACAGCATCCGAAAGCTCAAGCGCCTGGCCGGCGAGACCGGCGCCGCCCTCTGGCCGAATCACGACCTCGCCTTCTGGGCGGGGACCATGGCCGCCCGCGACTGGCACTGATCCGCACCCCTCCACCCGCCCACAGGAGTCCCCATGTTCCTCTTCAACCGCCTGCGCCGCGCCGCACTCGGCGCCCTCCTCGGCCTGTCCCTGGCCGAGCCCCTGTCCGCGGCAGCGGCCGGACCGAAGCCGGTGAAGCTCGGCGTGGTCACCTGGATCGGCTACGGACCCCTGTACGTCGCCGAGTCGCTGGACCTGTGGAAGAAACACGGCCTCAAGGTCACGCTGCAGAACTTCACCGATCCGGCGCTGCTGCCGGGTGCCATCATGGGGGGCGCCCTCGACGGCGGCTTCATCACCTACGATCAGCTGGTGGGGCAGGTGGCCAAGGGCGACACCATGCGTGCCGTGATGCCTCTGGACTTCTCCGATGGCGGCGACGCGGTCGTGGCCACCACGGACATCAAGGGCATCACCGCGCTCAAGGGACAGAAGATCGCCTTCGCGCCCCTGTCGCCGTCCGACTTCCTGCTCGCCTTCGCCCTGCGCAAGCACGGCCTGAAGGACAGCGACATCCAGCCCGTGGGCGCCGGCCCCGAGGCCATCCCGGCCGCCATGGCCTCCGGACAGGTCAGGGTGGGCGTCACCTACGAACCCATGGTGTCGCAGATCACCGCCATGGACGGTGGCAAGCGCTTCCACGTGATCTACTCGTCCAGGCAGTCCCCCGGGCTCCTGTCGGACGTGCTGGTGTTCACCGACAAGGCCATGAAGACCCGCCCCGAGGTGATCCAGGCGGTCATGCGGGGTTATCTGGACGGCCTGGAGATGATCCGCACCAAACCGGCCGAGGCGGCGAAGATCATCGGCAAGGCACTCGGCATCACCGAGGCGGAGGTGATCGAACAGCAGCAGACCATTCACGCCCTCAGCCCGGCGGAGATGCTGCAGGCCTTCACCAGGTCGCCGAAGCCGGAGTCCTTCCACACCGCCTGCGCAGCCATCGCGGACATCCTCAAGGCCAAGGACCAGATCCAGCGACTTCCCAAATGCGAGGACACCATGAGCACCCGCTTCATCGAGGCCCTGCTCAGAAAATGAGCGCGCCCGTACCCGACGGCTGTCTCGGCGTGTGGAAGCGCACGCTGTTGCGCACCCCGGCGTTCGAGGACACGACATCGGCGGTATTCTGGCTGCAGACGCCCCACTGGCATGGCGACATCCGCATCCCGGCCGCGCGTCCGCCGTGCGCGGGCAGGCGTAGCGTGGACGAGTGCTCGTCCGGGGAACTCGCCGGTCTCGCGCGGCAGCAGGGTTTCGCCGGCATCACCACGGTGGAGGGCGACATCTGCCGCTGGCAGCGCCGCGTGGACTTCCAGCCGCCAGGCCGATTCGACGACGTGGGTCGCATCGAATTCGCCACCCCGGACCGGATGCTCGAGTACGGTGTGCAGCAGCCCTACTTCGAGGTCTGGGAGCGCCTGCCCGGCAGCACTGGCGATGTCGTGGTGGCCGTGGAACCGGATGCAGCGATCGGCACCACCGCCCGACCTTCGCGGATCCTGCTGGCGACCGGCGCCTGGTTCATCCGCCTCCGCCCGCGGGCGGCCGTCCTGCCGCGTGCCGAGGCATTGCTGGCGCTCGCCACCGACGACGACTGGCTGCGCAACGCGCTCGACTTCGAGATCTCGCTGGGCACGCGCGGCCCTGACCGCTGGCGCATCACGCATTCGACCCTCCCGTGGCTGGAGGGCACCGCCCTGACGAATCCGCCCTGAGGGATGGCGGATCCAGCCCGCCAGCAGGTCAGCGCCGGCGGCGCCGCAAAATGCCGGTCAGGCCCGCGAGGCCGACCGCGGCGAGCAGTCCCGTGGCGGGCTCCGGCACGGGAGCGAGCACGACGTTGAAGCGGTAGCCGTAGCTTCCGGGAGCGAGTTCCTGGATCCAGACGGCATAGTCCCCCGCGGGCAGCGGCACGGTGAAGCCGGAGGCACCGCCTCCACCGGCCGCCATGGCCGGGAGGATGTCGGTGTTGCGGTCCGCCAGGGTGTAGACGCGGAAGCCCAGCAGCCCGGAGCCGTCCGCGGCGTCCGGCACCACCGGCATCACCGGTCCGGCTGCCAGGCCGATGAAGGATCCACCGCCCCCCACCGTGGTCTGGTTGCCCACGCGCAACGCCACCCATTCGAACCCTGACGGCACGACCACGTGCAGGTAGTCGCGGTCCACCACACCGGCGATGCGCCCGGTGGTACCCGTCAGAACGTTCGAACCCGGGATGCTTCCCGTCGATTCATGGTCGAGCACCCAGCGCGTCGGCGCCATGCGATCGCCGGAAAGATCACCGGCCACCGATTCGTCCAGATCCGCGGCGCCCGCATCAACAGTAATGGCCAGGGCGGCCAGCAGACTGCCGCAGCTGCTGCGCTTCCACGGGCCGACGATCCTGCGCCTGCCGCCTTCATGGGGTGCCATGTCGGGATCTCCGCGGTTCAGTTTCAGGCCTGTCATCGCAGCGGTGCGGCAAGCCGCGCGACGGTGATGGCCGGCCGCGCCCCAGTCCCCTGCCGGACAACGCACCCGCCAGACCCAGCCCCAGCGCACCCAGCGCCCAGGCGGGCAGGGGTACGTCCTCGTCCCCGGTCGCGACGTCCGGCGCCAGCGTGAGCTGCAGCTGTGGCCGCGAGAAGGCGTCGCCGGTCTCCCGACTGTCGAACCGGCGTGCGGTATAGCTCTCCAGCTCGTCACCGATCACGATCCAGCCGTGGTTCGACGCGGGCGAGGTGCGCCATGCGTTCACGTCGGCCACCAGCCCTGGTCCGGTCCAGGTGAACAGCCCGGTCCCCGAGAACGACAATGTGGCGCTGGGCGCCTCGACGTAGTCACCGCCTGGCCGGCTCCAGGTCGTGGCCGGATCGCCATGGAAACGAGACCGCCACGTTGCCTCCCCGGCCCGCGCCTGATCGCCGCCACCGTTGCCGCTGCCGGGGTTAGACCCGCCTTCGCCCCAGGCAGCGTTCAACCGGTGCAGGGCGATGATGCTCACCGGCGCGGCCGGCGCGTGCCGGTTCACCAGGATGCGCAGGCTGGCCTCAACCACGCGCATGCCGGCCGGCACCTGGGACAGGTCGAACCAGAGCAGGGCCCGCCGTGGCTGGCTGCCCGCGGTGTTGCCGACGAACAACTGACCGGCACCGCTGGCGTAGTCGACGCTGTCGGCGAAGATGGCGGTGTCCCGCGCCGCCTCGAGCACGAGCGTGGTCGCATTGGCAGCATTCACGAGGCACGCTGCCGCGATGGCGGACAAGATGGCGAGCTGTCGCAGATTCACGCAGTTCATTTCGAAGTCTGATGCCGGAAGAGCCGCGAGGGCCTGCTCAAAAGAAACTGCGGCGGGACATTGCGTCCCGCCGCAGGTGACCTGCTCGCGCGTCGCTCAGCGACGAGTGGCGCGACGCCGTGCCAGGGCCAGCAGACCCAGGCCACCGAAGAGCATGGCGTAGGTCGAGGGCTCGGGGATCGGCGCCGTGTAGGACAGATCGTCCATGACGACGTAGGGTGCCGTGATCACGAGCGCGCCGATGTCGGCCGTGGCGCGCGTGATGCCGTAGAACGCGCCTTCGTTCACACCGGCGAGGGTGCCGATGTTGACGCTATGACCCTCGAGCACGTTGCCGTCCACGTCCAGCGCGAGCAGCTGGAGCGGATTGCCGGAGGCGGCCGCGAGATAGTTGAACACCGCACCCACGGACTGGACCGTCGTGCCATTGAACTGCACCAGCATGCCGCCGATGGCCGTGTTGTTGCCGGCGAAGGTCTTCCCCAGGCTCCAGAAGCCGTTGTCACCCAGGTCCCAGAAGGCCGGAGCACCGACCTCCAGGGTATCGGCCGGATAGCCGAAGCCGGTGAGGGTCACGTCGGCGTTCAGCACCACGGGGCCCGGACCACCGACGACCGTCTCGAAGTCGAACACGGTGTCGGCGGTGAAGCCGGTGGTGAGTGCCGCCTGGGCGCCGGAGGCGGCCACCGCCAGAGCGGCGGCGGCCAGGAGTTTGCGTGCTTGTTTCATGGTCTCGATCTCCTGAATTGTCGTTGTCGCGTCACAGACCGCCGACGATGCCACCGTCCTCGCGGGTGATGACCAGGACGGCGGAACGGGGACGGCTCTTGCCCGGGGTGTTGGGCAGGGGCTGGCCGGCGCTGTTGGTGGCAAACTGGCTCTGCGGCCAGTTGCTGGACAGGGTCGGGTTGTTCGCGGGGGAGCCCTCGCCCGGGTGCTGGATGCCGCAGAACATGGTGCGCCCGTCCGGCGTGGTGATCACCCCGGTGACCTCGCAGTCCGGCGGGCTGGTGAGGAAGCGGCGGATCTCCTTGGTGTTGGGGTCCGCGCATAGCATGGTGTTCGACCCGATGTTCACCCAGTCGCCCAGCCCATCGCCGGGCTGGTCGGTCTGGATCCACATGCGACCGAAGTGGTCGAACCACAGGCCGTCGGGCGCGCCGAAATCGGCGCCGTTGATGTTGCCCTTGTAGCCGTCGTGCCCAGCGGCGGTGTAGCTGCCACCGAGCGTCTTGGTGGTGGCCTTGTCGCCGCACTGCACGAAAATGTCCCACTCGAAACCCAGCGCCTTGCAGGTGTTGCCGTCCTCGCGCCAGCGGATGATGTGGCCGTAGTCGTTGTCCGGCCGAGGGTTGGCAACGTCCACCGGAGGGTTGGCAGTGGCGGCGCCGGTCGACCCGTCCGGGTTGTTGGACGACACTGGGGTGTTGCCGCGGCGCGCGTTGTTGGTCAGGGTGCAGTACACCTCGAGCGGCATGTTGGGGCCGTAGCTGTACAGGCTGCCCGGGCGGTTGCCCATCGAGTAGGTGCGCAGCGCGGTCCACTCGGGACGGTCCATCATCGTGGCGCCCACCGCGTCGGCCGCCATGCGCGTCTTGATGAGGATGAGGGCCTGCACCTCTGCGTCGGTGGCGGCGGCGAACTCGGGGTTCTCGCGCAGGGCCTTGCCATCGAGGCCGATGGTACCCGGCACCAGGGCGATCCACTGGCCACGGAAAGTGTTGGTCTTGCCGGCCACAGGCGTGCTGGTGAATCGGGCCACGTACAGCGTGCCCTGATCCAGCAGGTTCATGTTGGCCTTGCGGTTCCGCGGATTCCACGGCTGGGCACAGACGAACTTGTAGATGTACTCGTTGCGCTCGTCGTCGCCCATGTAGTAGCCGACCGAGTTGTCCGGGCCCACGGCGACCTGCGCGCTTTCGTGCTTGAAGCGACCCATGCCCGTGCGCTTCACCGGGACGCTCTTCGGATCGAAGGGGTCGATCTCCACCACCCAGCCGAAGTTGTTGGTCTCGTTCGGGTTCTTGCGAACGTCGAAGCGGTCGTCGGCCGTGTGCCACTTGTAGCCGAAACCGTTGGCGCGCACGCCGTAACGGCGCTCATTCTTGGTGGCGGTGAACGGGGTGGCGGTGGTACCGAAGTAGCCGTTCCAGTTTTCCTCGCAGGTGAGATACGTGCCCCAGGGCGTGAAGCCGTGGGCGCAGAGGTTGGCGATGCCGACGCCCTCGCGACCGTTGCTGGTGCCGTTGGCGACCGATCCGGTGGGCGTGATGTTGTACTTCACCGACTTCATCAGGTCGTGGCCCGCCGCCGGCCCGGAAATCCGGACCGGGGTGTTGATCGTGATGCGACGGCCGAAGGGCGACATGCGGTTCACCCCCCACTTGCCACCGGTGCGGCGGATTTCCATCACCGACACGCCATGGGCAGCCTGGCTCTTGCGGATCTTGCCGATGGTCAGGACGGACGACGGGATGCCCGTGCTCGCGTCCAGCCCGTCGCTGTGCAGGATGGCCTCGTGGGTGTATTCGTGGTTGACGCACAGAAGACCGCGCTCGTTCGACTGACCGTTGCCACCCGCGGTCGGGAAGGGGAAGTAGTGCATGCCGTCGTTGTGCATGCCGTATTGCTGCTCCTGCGCGGCGGCATCCTGGGAGGCGTCGTCCAGCCAGTTCGCGCCCAGCGGAGTGATCGGGTCACCCCAGGCGGCCAGCACCTCGACCTTGTAGCCGGGCGGCACGGTGATCCTGTCGGCCACGGGCGCAAGGCTCGGGGGGATGCTCTCGAAGCCGATGCCGGCAAAGCCGCCGCCGGCCGGGATCGGCGCCGCCTCGACCGTCTCGACCAGGCTGCCGGCGGTCACGCCGCCGATGGCGGCCAGGGCCGTGCTGCTCACGGCGGTCTTCACGAAGTGACGGCGCGACTCGTCGATGCGGTCCAGCACATCGCGGATGGATTCGTTGCCGGACGGATTCAGAGTGACGTCATTGGTGGGATGGCCACTGCCTTTCATGGGACTTGTCTCCGGTGGGTGTGCCGCTTGGACCCCCTCGCGGGGATCGCTACGGCGAATGGTCTGGTGTGAACTTCGGAACCCTGACAAGGCAGGAGTGTCGGCTGGCCGTATTGCAGGAGAGGCCGTGGCTCCAACCTGTTCCATGGTCCCCACGGACCGGTTGGCCGTCATGCTTCTGCCATGAAACCCCGACGCGCTCGCGGGAATGGCCTTTGCGTTCCGGACCGTCAAGGCGATCCCTCCGCGGTCGCGAAAATCGAAATCCCATGAAAATTCATCCGGTAGTGCTCAGCGGCGGCTCCGGCACGCGGCTTTGGCCCCTGTCACGGAGTGCCTATCCCAAACAATTCCTGCGACTGGCCTCGGAATTCACCATGCTGCAGGAGACCCTGCGGCGGCTGGACGGGCTGGAAAACGTGGCGGCGCCCATCGTCATCTGCAACGACGAACATCGCTTCCTGGTGGCGGAGCAGTTGCGCGCCATCGGGGTGAGGCCGGAGCTCCTGCTGCTCGAACCCATGGGGCGCAACACCGCCCCGGCAGTGGCGGCCGCGGCGCTGGCCCTGGCCCGGACCGACCCGTCGGCGCTGATGCTGGTGCTGCCCTCGGACCACGTGATCCAGGACCTGCCCTCCTTCCACCGGGCCATCCGCCTCGCAGCCGGGGCGGCGGGCACCGGACTGCTGACCACCTTCGGCATCATCCCGGACGCGCCCGAGACCGGGTATGGCTACATCGCCCGTGGCGACACCCTGCCCCGGCTGGAGAGCACCTTCGCCATCCGCCGCTTCGTCGAGAAGCCGGATGGCGCGACAGCGCGGCGCATGCTCGAATCGGGCGACTACTACTGGAACAGCGGCATGTTCATGCTGCAGGCCGGCGCATTCGTCGAGGAACTGCGCAGGCACGCCCCGGAGATCGTCACCGCGGTGCAGTCGGCGCTCGACCAGTCCCGCTCCGACCTGGATTTCTGCCGCCTCGACAAGGACGCCTTCGCGACCTCGCCCTCCATCTCGATCGACTACGCCGTGATGGAGAAGACCACCCGCGGCGCGGTGATCCCGGTGACCATGGGCTGGAGCGACGTCGGCTCCTGGGATGCGCTGTGGGACGTGCTCGACAAGGACGCCGCCGGCAACGTGCTCGACGGCGACGTGGTCGCCTCGGACGTGCGCAACACCTTCGTCAAGGCGGAGCAGCGCATGGTGGCCGCGATCGGCGTCGAGGATCTGGTGATCGTCGAGACCGCCGATGCCGTCCTGGTGGCGAGCCGGCAGGCCTCGCAGGACGTCAAGGCAGTGGTCGACCAGCTCAAGGCCAGGGGCCGCAGCGAGCACGCCTTCCACCGCCGCGTCTACCGCCCCTGGGGCTCCTACGAGGGCATCGACGCCGGCGGGCGCTACCAGGTCAAGCGGCTGACGGTGAACCCCGGACAGAAGCTGTCACTCCAGCTCCACCACCACCGGGCGGAACACTGGATCGTGGTGAGCGGCACCGCACGGGTGGTGCGCGGCGAGGAGGAGATCCTGCTCACGGAAAACCAGTCGACCTACATCCCGCTGGGAGAGAAACACCGCCTGGAGAACCCCGGACTGGTGCCGCTGCAGCTCATCGAGGTGCAATCGGGAAGCTATCTCGGC
>Ga0169931_10008399_pt1 | contig 15078 bp, 12 predicted proteins | sample Kivu_15m_20L_FD_129675 | JGI IMG/M metagenome (GOLD analysis project Ga0169931, IMG submission 129675) | Freshwater microbial communities from Lake Kivu, Western Province, Rwanda to study Microbial Dark Matter (Phase II) - Kivu_15m_20L... | ecosystem: Environmental > Aquatic > Freshwater > Lake... | reverse complement strand
CACTTCGTCACCCACTACAACCAGAACTGCAAGCCATTCATGTGGACCGCTACCGCCGATTCGATCATCGCCAAGCTCGAAAGACTTTGCGCACGAATCAGCGGAACGGGACACTAGTGCTGCGCAAGCAGCCGGACGGCCCGCTCCTGCCGGGAGCGCATGCAATCGAGCGTGAGGCTCGGATCATGCGGGCACTCGCCGGCAGCGAGCTGCCCGTGCCGACGGTGACGCTGTTCCATCCGGATCCCGACGTGGTGGGCACCCCGTTCTGCATCATGGAGAGGGTCTCGGGCCGAGTCTTCGCCGACTGCTCACTGCCCGGCTTGACACCGGGAGAGCGCCAAGGGATCTATCTGGCTGCGGCGGACGCGATGGCGCGGCTGCACCGGATCGACTGGGAGGCTGCGGGCTTGGGGGACTTCGGCCATCGGGGCGGCTATTTCTCCCGCCAGATCACCCGCTGGTCCCGGCAATGGGAGTTGAGCCGAACGCGCGACAACACCGACATCGAGAGGCTGCGGGCGTGGCTTGCGCAGCATGTTCCCGATGAAGGCTCGACCACGATCTGCCACGGGGACTTCCGACTCGGCAACCTGATGTTCCATCCGATCGAGCCCCGCGTCGTCGCGGTGCTCGATTGGGAGTTGTCGACGCTCGGACATCCCCTGGCTGACGTCGCCTTCAGTTGCATCGCCTGGCGAACCTTTCCTTGCGAGTATGGCGGCATCCGTGGCCTGGACCTGACTGCTCTCGGCATTCCCGGTGAGGATGCGTACCTGCGCCATTACCTGCGATCGTCCGGCCGCGGCGACAGCATCACGAGCTTTCACTTCGCTTTCGCGCTGTTTCGCCTGGCAGTGATCTTCGAGGGCATCGCAGCGAGAGCGGCTGCGGGGAACGCGGCGTCGGACGACGCTGGAGAGGTCGGCGCACTGACCGCAGCCTTCGCCCGCCGCGCCGTGGACTTCATCGAAGGCAGGGAGCGGGTGACGCCGTTCGAGGAGCTGACATGACCCCACCATCGATCCACCCGGACTGGTGCGGCATCTGGCCGCCGATCCTGCAAGAGATGCACTATGGCGAGCGCGTGGTGTCGTGCTTCGCGCAGCGTCCGCGCAGCTTGCACGCGATGCTCGAGCAGGCCGTCGATCGCCATCCGGATGGCGACGCGCTGGTCTGCGGTCTCGAACGCCTGACCTACCGGGAGCTTCTCGAGCAGTCCGCCGCCGTGTCGGCCGGACTGGCCGCGCGGGGTGTGCGTGCCGGTGACAGGGTCGCGCTGCTGCTGGGCAATCGCATCGAGTTCGTCACCACCTTGTTCGCGGCGGCTCGGCTGGGGGCGGTGACCGTCCCGCTGAGCATCCGGGAGCAGACCCCAGGACTGGCGTACATGCTGGCGCACTGCGCCGCGGTCGCGCTCGTGCACGAAGCGGACCTGGTGTCGATCCTGCCCGCGCCGGCGGACGTTCCCGCGCTGCGGTGCAGGGTCGTGACCGGGGGGAGTGTTGACGGGTCGGAGCCCTTCTCGGCGCTGCTCAAGCAAGGTCCCGGCGCCGCACCCGTGACCGTGGACGAGGAGGAAACGGTCGCGATCCTCTACACGTCCGGAACCACCGGCCGTCCCAAGGGGGCCATGCTCACCCACCTGGGGATCGTGCACTCCTCGATGCACTACCAGATCGCCATGGGACTGACCTCCGATGACAGCTCCATCGCGGCAGTACCGCTGAGCCATGTCACCGGCCTCGTGGCGCTGATCACCACGATGGTTCGAAGCGCGGCCAAGCTGACCATCCTGCCGGCCTTCAACGCCGCGGAGTTCCTGCGGCTGGCGGCCGGGGAGCGCATGACGCACACGCTGATGGTGCCGGCCATGTACAACCTGTGTCTCCTGCAGCCGGGTTTCGGCCAGCACGATCTTTCCCGATGGAGGATTGGCGCCTACGGTGGTGCGCCCATGCCGGTCGCCACGATCGAGGCGCTAGCGCGGAAAGTGCCCGGGCTCACGCTCATGAACTGCTACGGGTCCACCGAGACGACGTCGCCGGCGACCCTCATGCCCGCAGGCCAGACCGCGGCCCACCTCGACACCGTGGGGGCGCCGCTGGGCTGCGTCGAGATGCGCGTGATGGACGAGAAGGGCCGCGAAGTGCCCGCCGGGACCATCGGCGAGATCTGGATCAAGGGGCCGATGGTGGCCCGCGGCTACTGGACGAATCCGCAAGCCTCGGCCGAGTCCTTCATCGGTGGGTTCTGGCGCTCCGGTGACATCGGTTCCGTCGACGAGAGCGGCTATGTGCGCGTGGTGGACCGGATGAAGGACATGATCAACCGCGGCGGCTTCAAGATCTACACCATCGAGGTCGAGAATGCCCTGTACCGACACCCGGCGGTGCAGGAATGCGCGGTGGTCTCCAAGCCTTGCCCGGTGCTCGGAGAGCGGGTGCATGCCTTCGTCTTGCTGCGCGAGAGCGGCGTGGCGGTCGAGGATCTGACGGCCTTTGTGCGGCCGCAACTGTCGGACTACAAGGTGCCGGAGAGCTATACCTTGCTGACTACGCCACTTCCCCGAAACGCCAATGGCAAGCTGATGAAGCGGGCGATGCGCGACCTGCTGCTGTCCGCCAGCGGAGCCTGACGTGCCCCGACCCATCGCAATCATCACCGGCGCGGCCAGTGGCGTCGGAGCGGCGACCGCGCTGCTGCTGGCCCAGCGAGGTCATGATCTCGTGCTCAACTACAACCGCAGCGCAGACATGATGGACGAGGTGCTCCAGGCCTGCCGGGCCGCGGGGGCCGAAGCCCACCCGATCCAGGGCGATGTGGCGCGGGACGAGGTGTGCCGCGCACTCGCGCACGAGGCGGTCGGGCGCTGGGGGCGGATCGACGCGGTGGTGAACTCCGCGGGTGCCACCCGGTTCGTGCCGATCACCAACCTCGATGGCGTGAGCGCGCAGGACTTCCACGAGATCTTTGGCATCAACGCCATCGGGCCCTTCCAGCTCGCCCGCGCGGCGGCACCGCACATGCCCGAGGGAGGCGCGATCGTCAACGTCTCATCCATCGCGGCGCTGTCCGGAAACGGCAGCTCGCTTCCCTATGTCGCGTCCAAGGCCGCGCTGAACGCGCTCACGTTGGGCTTGGCCCGCGCGCTCGCGCCGAAGGTGCGGGTCAACGCCGTGCTGCCCGGAATGATCGAGGGACGCTGGATGCGCGACGGCCTGGGCGGTACCGCCTATGAGAGAGTCAAGGCCGAGTATGCGGCAGCCTCGCTGCTGGAGAAGGTCGCCACGGTCGAACAAGTCGCAGCAGCCGTTGCCTGGTTGCTGGAGCCGGCCTGTCTGATGACCGGGCAGTTGATGGTGGTCGACGGTGGGTTCCTGCTCGCCAAGCCCCCTCCCGCCGCCGGGGCTCGCTGAGGCTCGACGAGCCGCCCCTTCATTGTGGGTCAGCGGGAAGTCGGCGCATGAACGGAGGGACAGCCGGGACGTCGGGGCTGTCGAACGCTGTCGGACCGCTGCGGGCTTGCCGTTTGCGCACACCGATCAGCTCCACGGCGCGCCGTCATGCGGTTGATCATGCGCCGCGCAAAGCAAAAACGTCAGCAGTCGCAGGACACGAGTGCAGGCGGGTGCGGGCCGAGGTCGTGCCTGGGCGACTACAAAATGGCCCTGTCGTGGGCCACCGCCTTGATGGTCTGCACCAGTGTGTCGATGCCATCCGCCAAGTCGAGGCAGCGCGGCCGGATGGCCGGCTGCCACGGGCAGTTCGGCCGGGAACTATTGGGGCTCGATGCCGGCTTCTCGGATGGCCTTGCCCCAACTGTCGAGTTGCGCGGCGACGAAGCTTGCCAACTCCTGCGGGCTGCTCGGCGCGACGTCGGCGGCATAGCTGACGATGCGCTCGCGCACGTTCGGCTTGTCCAGCGCCTTGACGACCGCCCCGTTGAGCCGGTCGATGATGGCCTGCGGCGTGCCCGCAGGCGCGAACATGGCGACCCAGGCGATCACCTCGAAGTTCTCCAGCCCAGCGACCTCGGACATGGCCGGTACTTCGGGCATCACCGTTGAGCGGCTGCGGCTAGACACTCCGAGCGGGCGCAACTGGCCACTGCGGATCATGGCCTGGCCGGAGGCCAGATCGGACACACCATAGTGGATGTGGCCGCCGAGGATGTCCTGGATCACCTGCGGGGTACTCTTGTACGGCACGACCTTCACGTCGATACCGGCGCGCTTGGCGAAGGAGGCGCCCACCACCTGACCGATGCTGTTGCCGAAGCCGAAGGCCAGCTTGCCCGGATTAGCCTTCCCGTAGCTGACTAGCTGCTGCAGGCTGTCGATTCCCAGCTTGGGGTCGATCACGATCACCACAGGGATCCGCATGATGCTGCCGATCGGTGCGAAGTCCTTGATCGGGTCGTAGTTCAGCTTCTTGAACAGGTGCGGATTCGCCGAGTGCGACGTATTGGTGGTCGAGAACAGCGTGTAGCCGTCAGGTGAGGCGCGTGCCACCGCCTCGGCGCCAGCCTGCGCCGACCCGCCGGGACGGTTTTCGACGATGAAGGGCTGGCCGAGCGACTCTCGCAACTCGTCGGCGACAAGGCGCGTCACGATGTCGGTGGCGCTACCGGCGGCGAAGGGCACCACGATGCGCACCGGGCGCTCAGGGTAGGTTTGGCTCCAGGCAGGAGCGGCGAACGCTGCGCCGAGGCACAGTACGGCCAGGGCCTTGAGGGATCTGCTCGACATTTTGTCTCCTTGTGTCTTCGTGGGTCGAAGGGGGCGTTCACGCCGGCGCGGGCTGGCGGTAATTCAGCGGGAGCGGCGCGATCGTCAGGCAGGCGATCTGGGCGCCCGCAGAGCCGGCGGTCACGGCCGGGGCGGGCTCGCCCGGTGCGACATACAGACTCTGCCAGCGGGTCAACTCCTGCCCCTCGACCGAGACGGCGCCGGCCAACAACAGGCCGAACAGGCCGGCCGATCCAGTGGGCGCGATCAGCCCGTCGAGCCGGTCCTGCGGCCGGAGGCGGTGGACCCGTGCCTCGACGCCATCGGGCTGGGCGGCGATCGCGGAGTCGCAGGCGGAGTCGCAGAGCAGCGCGAGCGTCTCGTCGGCCAGCGGCGTCATCGGCCGGCCGTACAGCTGGCGCTTCGGGCCACGCCGCATCGCGTCGCGGTGCTCGTTCATCGTGAGGCTGCCGGTCTCATACACCGCCCGGATCGTGAAGTACGCAATCCCGTCGGCCCCGGCGACGATCGGGCCATAGCCCGAGTATGCACCGGCGTAGTGGATCGCGCCGGCACGCAGCGGGTGCGGGCCGATCCTGCCGTCGCCGCGAACCACCACCTGGAACTGGTTGTTGCGGTGGAAGTGCGTGCGCAGCGACACGCCGGGCGACTGCTCGACGAGGAACACGGTGGGCGAGTGCAGCGGGTCGCGGCCGCCGTCGAGCCACTCGCTGCGCCAGTAGGTGTCGCCGTCGACCACCACCGCGCGGCGGGTGGCGCGGGCGGCGTCGGGAGTGTGTCCGATCAGGGGCATGGCGGGCGGCTCCGGGCGTGGGCGCAGGTCATCGGGCCGAGGATGCGGTATGCGACGGCAGCTCGACGGTGGCAGTGCCGGTGGCGGTGGTCTCGTCCAGCTGGTTGACCACCGACAGCTCCAGGTCCACCAGATGCACACGGTCTTCGATGCGCTTGTCGACCACCGTTGCGCGGCACCGCGATACATCACCGAAGATGTTCGGGCGCCGCACCCGCACCGACAGCGCCCGCAGGAAGCCGTCATCGCCGATCCAGTGGGTCATCAGCTGGCCGAGCCACGAGATGCGCTGCGGCCCCACGTCGTAGCCTCCGGGCATGCCCACTTCGCGGGCCATGCGGTCTTCGGTGTGGCCGCGCGCGGCGCTGTCCTGTGCACCGGTCTCAGGGTTCACGTAAGCGTCGGCCGGATGGCGCCGGCGCTGCAGGTGGGCCCGCCGGTGCGCCTGGTAGCTGTGCCCGCCGCCGGAGTACCAGCAGATCATGTCGGTGATCGTCAGTGGCCCCTTGAGCAGCGGCGGCACCGTGTCGCCCATCTCGACCTCTTCCCACCAGCGCGGTACCGCACCGCGCGGTTCCTCGGCGTCGAGCGCCCGCGCGATCTCTTCGAGCTCCTGCGGCGTATAGCGGTGAGCGGCGCGTGGCTCGTACTTCAGGCCGTCCCGGGCCCGTGCCCGCGGGGTACGCGCGGTGTGGCCAAGCGCTCGGCAGACCCGCTCGCCGTGCTGGTTGGTGTAGACCACCTCACCGGTCTGGATGATGAACGCAGCCGCCTTGCCGCCGCGCTTCTCGACTGCGTCGAGCAGCGTGGCCCGCACCGTGAACGCGTCGCGGTGGCGGATCGGCCGGTACCACTCCCAGTCGGTGCCGCCGTACAGCCACTGGATGCCGCGCAGCTTCGGCGCCACCACGGTGGTGTCGATCGAGTAGAGGAAACAACCGGGCGCGAGGCCGGACTGCCAGCGGGTGGCGGCGCCATAGGCCGGATCGCAGAACAGCGGGTTGTCGTCGCCGATGCCCCAGCAGAACTGTCGGACTGCGTCGGGCGACGCCTCGGTGTTCCAGGTCTGGCCAGTGCGCCGCAGCTCGATTCCGATCAGGCTGCGCGCCTCCTCGAGGGCGCCGTCCCAGAGCGCGGGCGCCTGGGTGGGGTCGAGGTCCGGGGTGGCATCGGGGGTGGGAGGCGGGGTGCTCAAGCGGGCTCCGTGGATCGAGAGGGCCGTGGGTGGAAGGACAGCCGGGGCGCAATACGCCGGAGGCAGCCCGCCGGGCAAGCCGACGCCGTCAGGCGATCACGCCGTCGGCCTTCAGGCGCGCGATCTCGTCGGCGGGCAGGCCCAGCAGCCCGCTGAATACCTCGTCGTTGTGCTGACCGAGCAGCGGCGCGGGCCGGTCGACCCGCGGCGCGAAGTCCGAGAAATGCCAGGGCGCCTGCAGCAGCGTGGCCTCACCGTACCAGGGCAGGGTCACGGTGTGCACCATGCCGCGATGAACGAAGCCGGGATCGCTCCAGGCCGCGTCGATGTCCAGCACCGGCGAAGCAGCGATGCCGGCGGCGCGCAGCGCGGCCACCCGCTCGTCGCGATCACCGGCGGCCGTCCAGGCGGCGAGCGCCCGGTCGAGCTCGGCGCGTGCCCCCAGACGTCCGGCGCGGCGATGGAAGCGCGCGTCGGCGGCGAACGGCGCACCGGCGGCTAGCGTGCAGAGTGCATGCCACTGCGCGTCGTCGGTGACCGCGATCGTGAACCAGGCGTCGTCGCCAAGGGCCGGGTAGATGCCGTGCGGGGCGTGGTCGGGATGGGCATTGCCGGCCGGGGGCGGCTGCCGGCCGCGTACCTGAGCATCGAGCAGCCACGGCCGCAGCGTGCCGAGCAGCGCCTCGACCTGCGACAGGTCGAGGTAGCAGCCCTGCCCGGTGGCGCGGCGGCGGTGCAGGCCGGCGAGCAGCGCCACCAGCCCGTGCAGCGAGGCGTTGGGATCGGCCAGCGCGAAGTTCAGAGCGCCGATCGGCGCTTCGCCCGGATAGCCCACCAGTGCCTCCATGCCGGCGAACGACGACATCGTGGGCGCGTAGGCGCGCATCGAAGAGAGCTCGCCGAACTGCCCGACGCTGGACATCGACAGCATCACCAGGCCGGGGTTGATCGTGCGCAGACGGTCCCAGCCCAGCCCCTGGCGATTCATCGAACCCGGGGACATGTTCTCGATCACGACATCGCTGATCGACACCAGCTGCTCGAGGAGCTCCACCGCGCGCGGCGCCTTCGCGTTCAGCGTGATGCCGAGCTTGCCGTGGTTGACCTGGTGGAACATCGGCGACATCTCGGTGCTGGGGCCCTCCACCCGCACACCATCGCGATATACGCGACCCGACAGCCGCAGGTTGTCGGGTCGCATCGCGTGCTCGACCTTGATCACCTGGGCGCCCAGCTCGGCCAGCATCGTGCCGACCCAGGGCGCCGACCACACCCAGCCCATGTCGAGCACCCGCAGGCCGGCGAGGGGGGCGTCGGTTACGGCGGTGCCGGCCGATCCGGTGGATTGGCCGCCGGTTCCCGCTGCGGCGCCCGGGGAGCGGGCGCCCAGCAGCGTCCCGGTCAGGTCGGTCGCCCCGGGCACCCGCGTGGCCGACGCCTTGAAGGGCAGCGACGGCACGCGCAACGCGCGCCCGGCGACGCGGCCGGACTCGAGAAAGCCGTCGTCCGAGAAGTGCCGGGTCTGCAGCACGGCGTCGAACGAGCGGATCGGCGAGACGATCAGGTTGTTGGCGAGCGCGAGCCGCTCGAGCTCGGCCATCGTGTGCTGCGCCAGCCAGGGGCGCAGCAGTGCGTCCACCTCTTCCGGATACTGGCGGCCCATCGCCCGCAGGTCCTGGTAGCGCGGCTGCGCCGCCCATGCGGGGTCACCCATCACGCGGACGAGCCGCTGCCATTCCTCGCGGGTGCGGCCGGTGATGCAGACCTCGCCGTCGCGGCACGGCAGGATCACGAACGGATAGGCGCCGCCCGAGTCGGACGCCCGCCGCCCGCTGCGCTGCCAGCGCATCCCGTGATGGATGTAGAAGCGACAGTTGCCCGCCACATGGCTGGCCAGCACGTCGGCCAGTGCGATGTCGACCACGCGTCCGGTGCCGCGGGCGTCGCGTACCGACAGCGCCATCAGCGCGGCGGCGGCCAGCATCGCGCCGGCCTGATGCTCGAGGATCCCGGGTGGCAGCGAAAGCGGCTCGCGCCCCGGTTCGCCGAGGGCCCAGGCGGCGCCGCTCAGCGCCTGCGCGTCGAGTGCCACGCCGGGATGGCTGGCGTAGGGCCCGTCGAGGCCGAACACCGAGGCCACGCCCACCACCAGCCGGGGCATGCGATGGGTGATCGCGTCGACCGGGCCCGCCAGCGCCACGAGCGCGGCCAGCGTGTCGGACAGGAGCAGGTCGCAGGCGGCCAGGCGGGCATCGCAGGCAGCCCGGGTGAGCGGCATCGACTCTACGACCTTGCCGTCGGCCAGCGACTCGAGCGCCAGGGCGATCGGGCCGGGCGGTTCGGCCGACGCCGAGCCAGCCGGCTCGCCTGCCGGAAGCAGCCGCACGACCTGGGCACCCATGCGGGCCAGCAGCCAGCCCGCGTAGGCGGCGGCGATGCCGGAATCACCGAACTCGATGACGCGCAGGGCGTCGACTCCTGTTTGCATCCGGCTCACCCGTGGATCACTCGGGCTGGATGCCCGCGCCGCGCGCGAGCTCGGTCCACTTGCGGGTCTCGGCGATCACCCAGTCACGCAGCTCCTGCGGCGTGGTGGGCGCGGCGTCGACCCCACCGGCGGTCATGGTGGCAGCGAACTCCGGATCCTTGAGCACCTTGACGATCTCGGTGTTCAGCCGCTGCACCACGGCATCGGGGGTGCGCGCCGGGGCGAACGCCGCAATGAAGCCCACCAGCTCGTAGCCGGGCACGCCGGCCTCGGCCATCGTGGGCATTTCGGGCAGCGCCGCCGAGCGCGTCGCGCTCGACACCGCGAGGCCCTTGACCGCCCCCGAACGGATGTGCGGCAGCATCAGCGCGATGTCACCCATCAGCATCTGGATCTGTCCGCCCCGCAGGTCGACCAGCGCGGGCGCGTTCGACTTGTAGGGCACGCTCAGCATGTCGATCCCGGCGCGCGACTTCAGCAGCTCGGAGGCCAGTCGGGCCGATCCGGTGCCGCTGCCGAAGGCGATCTTTCGGGGATTGGCCTTCGCGTAGGCGATGAACTCCTTGACGTTCGATGCCGGGACCGAGTTGTTGACGCTCAGCACCAGGGCGGCCACCGCGAGCCGCGAGATCGGGGCGAAGTCGTTGACCGGGTCGTAGGGCACCGACTTCATGAATGCCGAGTTGCCGGCATGGGTGGTGTTGGTGCCGATCAGCAGCGTGTAGCCGTCGGGTGCGGCGCGGGCCACCGTCTGTGCGGCGATCACGCCGCTGCCGCCGGGCATGTTCTCGACACTGACCGGCTGTCCGAGCGACTTGTTCAGGCGTTCGGCCAGCCGGCGGGTGAGTGTGTCGGTGGCGCCACCGGCGCCCACGGCCACGATCATCCGGATGGGCTTGCTCGGAAAGGCATCGGCCTGGGCGAAGGCGGGAGCGGCCACGCAGGCCGCGCCGGCGAACAGGGCGCCCACTGCCAGGCGGCGGGTGGTGCACGGGGCGGGTCGGGTCGGATCGGTCATGTCGGTCTCCTCGTCGGGTGTCGTGAGCCCTGAGGGCTCAGGTGGCGCGGGCGTCCCAGGTGGTTCGCCCGGTGTCGTCAACGGCCCATAGCCGCCAGTGGTCGGCCTCGTGCCGAAGATGGAGTTGCAAGGGCCGGCCGCAGTACATCGGCGCGACGTTGCGGGAGTCGATCGCGCGCGGCTCGCGGCCGGTGGCGGCGCGGAACAGCTCGAGCAGGAACAGGCCGGGGATGCTGCCGTTGACCACCAGCGCCGGGTAGCCTTCGACGTCGCGCGCATAGGCCAGGTCGTAGTGGATGCGGTGCGGGTTGTCGGTGATCGCCGAGTAGCGGAACAGCAGCGTCTCGTCGGGCAGCAGGCGGCGGACGGCGTGGGGCGCGTCGGCGGCGGCGGGCGCGGCGACCGGCGCGGCGAGTTGCGACGCCTTGGCCCGGTCGGGGCCGGCGGACGGCGCTTCGCGCAGCAGGTAGTCCTGCCGTTCGACCAGCACCGGATCGGGTGCGCGGTCGACGAACACACGATGTTCGATCCTGACCACGGCGAAGCGGCCGGATCGGCCGCTCTTCTCTTCGACGCTGAGCCGACGAGTCTCGCGGCGCACCGGCGAACCGATCGGGATGTCGCCCAGGAACTGCACCGCGCGGCCGCCGAGCATCAGCCGCGGCAGGCCGAGATCGGGCAGCCGCGCACCCAGCCCGGCCGCGCCGTCCTCGCGCAGGGCTGCCTGCGGGGTCGGCGGGTTGAACAGCAGCGTATGCCAGCCGCGCGGCAGCGGCGCTCCGGCCGCCAGGGTGGCAGGGTCACGGTCGAGCAGGGCGGCCATGCGCCGCGCCAGCGACAGTGCGCAGACATCGTCCGCCGCGGTCACGGTGTCTGTGGGCTCGGTCGGGTGGGCGGTTCTGGTGGGCATCGGGCGGTTGGAACTCGATTCAGGCGACGATGGTGTCGCCACGGACCTGCAGCGTGCGCCCGACGAACTCCTCGGCCTGCATTCGGTCGACCAGCGCCGGATCGTCGGTGGTGGCCATCGCGCGGGTGCCGCCGGGGGTGTCGAACAGGGCGACCCCACGCGGCGCCTGGCCGCGCCCATGCAGCACGGTGAAGCCGGCGACCCGGGCCGGCCCGGTCCAGGCGTCGATGACCTCGCGGGTGGCCGTGCCGCGGGCGACTGCGTCGCTCAGGTCGGCCCGGTGGAAGCCCTGTGCCGGCGCGGTCGCGGCCCAGACGCCGAAGCCCTGCTTGGTGACCACGCCCGAAACCGAGGAGACCAGCGCGGTGCGCCCATGCCCGGCGCGCAGCCGCTCGGCGGCCCGCGCGGTGGCTTGCAGCACATAGTTGTTGTAGGGGCCGCCGGCGAACGGCATCCCGCCGGTGACCGTCAGGTCGCGGTCGGGGGGCAGGCCCAGCGCCGCCGCGTAGCTCTGCACGGCGAACGGGAAGCAGCTGTACAGGTCGACCAGATCGAGCGCGTCGGCGGTCAGGCCGGCCGCCTCGATCGCAGCGCGACCGGCCAGGCGCGCACCGGGGCAGTCCTCGAGCCGAGCGCGAGCCGAGACCGCCACCATGTGGTTGGATTCCGTGCTGGCCAGCGCCCATACCCAGCGGTGCCGCGGGATACCGAGTTCCGCCGCGCGTGCGGCCGAGCACAGCAGCAGCGCGCCCGCCTGATCCACGTTCCAGGTGGAGCAGTGCAGGCGGGTGTACGGGAACGCCTGCAGCGGGTTGCCTGCCGACGCATCGCGTATCGTGGCCGCATCCGGCGCCCGCCGGTTCCATGCGTGAGGGTTGTCGGCCGCCACCCGTGCGAGCCCCGCCCAAAGCCTTGCGATCCGGTCGCGGTGCTCCGCCACCGACCAGCCGTTCGAGGCCCGCCATGCACTCTCGAGAATGGCGTAGAGCCCCACCGGCATCGCGAGCCCCGAGCGGCGCTCCACCGGGTGGCGGAGCTCGTCCTTTGGCGACAGCAGACAGTCGGGGGCGTCGGTCTGCGTCCGTTCCGGCGCCGCTACACCGGCCAGCTGCGCGCGCAGCAGCCGGTAGCCGGCGTCGGCCCCCGCCACCAGTTCAGTGTGCGTCTCGCCGCGGGCGATCCGTTCGCAGGCATTGCCGATCAGTGTCTGCTGCAGGACCCCGACCGTGGACAGCACGGACTGCGCCTGCGGCGCGCCGACGCTGCGCGCGATCTCGCCGGCCGGATTGGCGTAGGTCCAGCGGCCGCGCGGCACCGAGACCGACTGCACGCCGCGCAGCGCGGCGGGCGACCCGGTGTCTGCCCCCGCCGCCTGCACGGCCTCCAGCATCAGGTCCATCGGCTCGAGCGCCCGCGAAGGGTCGTCCTCCCGGCGGGTGGCCACTCCGATGCCCACCAGCACCGGTCGGTGATCGGCGTCGGTCATCGGTCGGGCCTTCTGGTACGGCGACGCCCGGAAGGCGCAACCGCGGGCGTTGCGCCGGAAGGCTCTCGGGACGGCGGGGCGGCACCGGGAGTTCGATCGGAGCCGGTGGTGGGCGATGCACCCGGTGTGCCGATCGCCGCGACCACCGGCGCCGGGGCCTCAGGCAACACATCGGTCGCGAGGGCCGCTTCCAGGTGCTGCGCGTACGCCTGCACGTCGCGCTCGGCGCGGCGCCTCGCGGCGTCCGCATCGCCCGCTTCGATCGCGGCAAGAATCCGGCGATGGGCGTGGGTGACCAGCAGGCGCACGTCGTCCGACGCGAAATGCTCGATGCGCGATGCCTCGAGCATCAGACCCGAGATGGAGGCGGCGAACGCCCGCAGCAGGTCGTTGTGGCAGGCGCGCGCGAGCGCGGCGTGCCAGCGGACGTTCTCCTCGAGGAAATGCGGTACGTCGCCGGGCGCGGCGGCATCCAGGCGCGCGGCGATGGAGTGGAGCTCGGCAAGGTCTTCCGGCGTGCGGTTGCGCGCGGCCAGGTAGGCAACCATCGGCTCGAGCGCCTGCCGGGCCTCGACCAGGGCGCGCAGCGGCACGCTGCGGCCACGGGCAAACAGGCCGATGTGCCGCTCCAGCAGGGCGTCGGTCGGCCGGGCCACGACCGACCCGCCGTAGCGACCCGGGCGCGTGCGCACCAGGCCACGGATCTCGAGGATCCGCAGCGCCTCGCGGACTGAGCTGCGGCCCAGCCCGGTGGAGACGGCCAGCTCACGTTCGGTGGGCAGCGGGGTGCCGGCCGGCCAGTCCCCTGTGAGGATGTGTTCTTCCAGCCGCTGCGCCAGCACCTCGCTCGAGCGAGGCACGTCGACCGTGCCGAGCGAGGCGGCGAAGGGTTCAGCGCGGAGCGGGCTTGGAGCTTCGATCATGTCCAGATGCTAGTCCCATTGCGCTGCTAATTGCAATGTTCAGACCATAGAAAGGGCTGGTGACCGACCGATTCGTGGGTGGCCGTTGCCAGGCGTCAGGCGGGCAAGCAGCGGGTACAGGCCTGCGGAGGCTCGACAGCCCTCGGCGGGTTCGAGCGGCGGCGCGAGCTTCAGCAGACGCAGCGGGTTCAGGTCGGACACGTCTCGCACGATGACCGGCTGCATCAGCCCGTAGCGGCGGATTGGCGCGGGCGGCCTATCGGCCGCGTCGGCGGCCGGTACCTCTCGAGCCTCGCCGGGCAGGGATTCGAGGCTCGGAGGCCTCAAGATATTCGGGCGGTCATCGCGCTAACGGCGACGGCACTCACCGGGTCTTGATCCGGTCGACCAGTTCTGTGCCGAAGTCGACATAGGCACGGGCTCCCCTGGAGGCGGGGTCGATCATCACCTGCTGCAGGTGATGATCACCCCGAACGCGACGCCCAGCCCGTCCAGGGCGAGCAGCGACAGCACCGGGGGCGTATCGATGATCACGAAGTCCTGCTGGTCGTCGCGCGCGGCCAGCGCATCCTGGCGCCGCTACCTGGGCTGGTTCACGGCGCTCGACCGTCGCGCGCAAGCGAAGGCGCCGCCCACGGCGCTGCTGGACCTGGCCGTCGGACACTGAGCGCCGTCCCTATCGAACGCCAACGGCGCCTCTATAATCAAAACAGACCATCGTCGGACCCAATGAGTTCGGGCCCTGCAACCCGCACAGAAGCCGGTCGACGCCCGCAGTTCCCGCGCCTGCATCCGGCGAACGTGCCGCGCGCCATGGAGATGAGATGAAGCCTCTGGCAGGCCTGCAGGTGTTGGACCTGACAAGAGTCCTCGCGGGCCCCCTATGCGCGCAGTACCTGGGCGATCTGGGAGCCGACGTGATCAAGATCGAACCCTGCGTCGACGGCGATGACACGCGGCACTGGCCACCCTTTCGAGGCACCACTGGCACTGTCTTCTTGAGCGCCAACCGCAGCAAGCGAAGCCTCGCGCTCGACCTCAAGGAGCCGTCCGGGCGCGCGGTGCTGCACCGGCTGATCGAGCGGGCCGACGTGCTGATCGAGAGCTTTGGTCCCGGCGTGGCACCGCGGCTCGGGGTCGACCCGGACACCACCCGGAGCCTCAACCCGCGCCTCATTCACTGCAGCATCTCAGGCTTCGGACCCGAAGGGCCGATGAGCACCCGAAAGGGCTACGACGTGATCCTGCAGGCGTTCAGCGGCATGATGTCGATCACCGGCGACGACAATGGGCCGCCTTCTCGCAGCCCCTTCTCGCCGGTCGACCAGGCCACCGGCTTCCACACCATCAGTGGCGTCCTCGCCGCCTTGATGGAGCGTGAGCGCAGCGGAGTCGGCTCACTGGTTGAGACCTCGCTGTTTGACACTGCCATCGCCTTCCTTGGGTACTTCTTTCAAGGCTACTGGGAACAGGGGCGCCAACCCGCGCGGGCGGGATCCGGGCATGAGTCGCTT
>Ga0169931_10008397_pt1 | contig 15079 bp, 14 predicted proteins | sample Kivu_15m_20L_FD_129675 | JGI IMG/M metagenome (GOLD analysis project Ga0169931, IMG submission 129675) | Freshwater microbial communities from Lake Kivu, Western Province, Rwanda to study Microbial Dark Matter (Phase II) - Kivu_15m_20L... | ecosystem: Environmental > Aquatic > Freshwater > Lake... | reverse complement strand
GCTCGCGCCCCAACCGCCCCGTAACCCGTTGTACCGCTCGCACACGCCCAACCCGCTGATCCCGGATCAGCGGGCTAACCGCGTTCCGTCACCCGGCAACGTGATTCGCCGGGCACGTACTCTTCACGTGCACAACGGTCCCATAGGCCGGTTGGAAGTGCGAGACGCCGTTCACCAGTCCCCACAGGACGCGGTACGGTGGCTCCTCCGCGGGGTACGAGATCATGCCGTCGGTGAGTACCAGCACCGCGAGCACCTCCGCGTCGGCGCTCAGTTCGTCCATCGCCGGACTCATGTCCGAACCGCCGAACCCGGTGACGCGGTAGTTCGCCAGTTCCGCGGGGTCGAGCCAGTCGTCGGCCGTGATGCCGGTGTCGCACTGCATCACTCGCACTTTCGCCACGCCCGCGCCTTCGCAGAACGACGCGAGCAGCCCCAAGATGCGCGGCAGCGTGTCCAACATCGAACCGCTCGTGTCGAGTACGACGTGCAGCGCCCACCCTTCCCGCTTGCGGCCCGCGAGCACCACATCCGAACGGTCGGCCCCACGACGGCTCGGTTTCGCGTAACTGCGCGGGCCGGGCGAAACCGCATCGAGCCAGTGTTGGAGCGCGAGTTGCCACGGCGGTTGGTACGCGGTGCTCACGGCGGCCATCAGCGTTTCGGTCGCGCCCGCGTCTTCGCCGGTGCCGCCGCCTTGCGCGCTCGCCATCGCCTCGCGCAGTTCTTTCAGGCTCACACTGCGCACGGCCTCGCGGCGGACGCGCTCGCGGCGCTCGGAGCGGTCCTTCGGGCCGAGTTCCGGTTCGAGTTCGGCCTCGTCGTCGGCGCTCAGCGTGTCGCCGTCCGGGTAGTCGTCCGCGTCGTCGTCTCCGGGTTGCGCCGGTGGAACGAGGCCCAAGCGCTCCAGTTCCGCCTGAATCGCGTTCTTCGGAGCCTTCGCGGACTTCTTCTTTTTCTTGCGCTCGATACTCCAGCACCCGCCCTCGGGGCAGCCGTCGCGCGCGAGTTCTGCGACCAGCGCTTCGAGCGACTCGCGCCGCGCCCCGTACCGCACCAGCCCGTTCAGCGGCACCGGGCGGTTCAGTTCGGTCGAAAGGATGTCGTTGATGACGTAATCGTGGGCGATATTGGTGAGGCGCGCGTTCGCGCTCCCGGAGCGGCCGAACGTGTCCAGCGCGAGGTGCATCAGTTCGTGCGCGACGACGAACACGAGATCCGGGAGCGGCTCTTCACTGAACACCCGCGGGTTCACGAGCATCAGCCCGGACGCGCCGATCGCCGCGACCGGGTAGCGCTTCGACACCTTCACGCGCACGCTGTGGCACAGCCCCGCGAGGTGCGGCAGCGTCGCCGCGACCAGCGCCAGCGCGCGGGCCGCGTTCGTGGCGGCGAGTTGTTCGGCCTTCGCGCTCTCGTCGGCCATGTTCCCCTTCGTTCAGGACGAGCCGGAAGCGTGAGCGACGGCCTTTGATTTTCCTGTGGCACAGGCTTTCGAGCCTGTGTCTTCACTCACGCAGCACAGGCTGGAAAGCCTGTGCCACAAATCCATGACAAAGACCGCGCTCACGCTTCCGGCTCGTTGTGTTTCGCCAGCCCGGTCGCACCCTTGAGCGCATCGAGCATCACGCCTTCCGCGCCGAGCGCGGCCCAGTGTTCCACCGCGTCCAGCAACAGCGCGAACCGGTACTCTTCGCCGAGCGCTGCGAGGAACGCGCCCACTTGCGCCGGGTCCGGCGTGCCGAGTTGCCCGTGCGCGACCGCTTGCCGCACCCGGTTCACGACGAACCACATCGCGGTTTCGGACGCGGGCAAGAGCGCCGGGTCCGCGACGTAATCCGCCGCCGGGCGCAGTTCGCCGAGTCCGTTTTCGCACAGCGCGCAAAACAGCGCCGCGTCGTGCGCCGTGAGCCGGCCGAACGCGAGCGCGCGGCGCTCGTCGTGCGTGAGCCGGCCGGCGGCTTCGGCGAGGTCGAGATCGCGCGAGAGCAGCGCCCACGCGCGGGGCGTGCTGAACGGTACCGGGTCCGCGGGCACCGGCCGCTGAAGCGCCGCCGGCAGGTACTTCACGAACGCGAGCACATCCGCGCGCACGCCGTGCGCCCGCGCCCACGCGAACCACTCTTCGAGATCGACGCGCACCGGCAGCACGAACACGCGATTTACCAGTGCGCTGGAAAGCGTGCGCACGAGCGCGCGGTCCTCGGTGCGGTTCCCGGCCGCGACCACCCACGTTCCCTTCGGCAGCCGGTACTCGCCGAGCCGCCGTTCGAGCAGCAGCGAGTAGAACGCCTTCTGCACTTCGGGCGGCGACGCGGGCAGTTCGTCCAAGAACAGGCAGAACGGCGCGTCGTCTTCGGGCAGCAGCACCCGCGGCGGGCAGAAGACGCTGCGCTCGCCGACGATGCGCGGAACGCCACTCACGTCTTCCGGCGCGATCTGCGTGCCGAGCAGCGAGCGCAACGGGAGTTTGGCTTCGGCCGCGGCTTGGCGCACGGCCTCGGACTTGCCCACGCCCGGCGGCGCGAGGAGCAACACGCTCTCCGCGTCCGCCAAGCAGCGGATCAGTTCCTTCGCCTGCGACAGCGTGACCGCTTCCGTCATGGCACTCTTTCGTCCGTCTTGTAGGTCGCGGTCGAGCGGCGCTTCGCCGCGAGGCCCGACGGCCAGAAGCGATTGCGAGAAACGCTCGCGCGCTCGGCGCTGAAAAGCGCGCAAGCGTTCCTCGTATTGCGTGTTCGCCGTCGGGCCTCGCTCGCAAAGCCTCGCTCGACCGCGACCTACAAGACGACCTACAACTTCATCCCCAGCGCCAGCCCGTACACCGCGAGCTTCGCCTTCACCTCGCGCAGTACCGTTTCGCTGAAGTTGCGCAGTTCGAGCAACTCGTCGTCGGTCTTCACCACCAGTTCGCGCATCGTGGTGATGCCGCCGCCTTCGAGCGTCTTGCGGGCGCGCACCGAAAGGTCGATGTCCACGAGTTTCAGTGACAGGCGCTCTTCGAGCGCGATGGCCTCGCCGTCGCCGGTCCACGCGGCGGCGAACCGGCGCGCGTCGTCTTCGCTCACGCGCCCCACCGCGAGCGCGCGCACCAGCGGCCCGGTCAACTTGCCGCGCTGCGAAACGAGATCGAGCGCGCGACTCAGCGACGCCCACGCGCGCGGCGTACTGAACGGCACCGGCTTGTCCGGCACCGGCCGCAACAGCGCCTCCGGGTTTTGCTCGATGAAGGTGATGATGTCGCTTCGCACGCCTCCGGTCTGCGCCCACGCGAGCCATTCGGGCACGTCGATCCGCACGTTCAAGATCAGCACGCGGTTCACGAGCGCGCTGGAGATGGTGCGCACGAGCGCCTTGTCTTCGGCTCGGTTGCCGGCGGCGACGACCCACGTCCCTTCGGGCAGCAGGTACTCGCCGATGCGGCGCTCCAGCAGCAGCGAGTAGAACGCCTTCTGCACGTCCGGGGCGCACGCGGGCAACTCGTCGAGGAACAAGCAAAACTTCCCGGCATTCTCCGGCAGCAGCACCCGCGGCGGGCAGAAGACGCTGCGCTCGCCGACGATGCGCGGCACCCCACTCACGTCTTCCGGCGCGATCTGCGTGCCGAGCAGCGACTTGCACTCCAGCCCTTCGGCTGCTGCGGCTTGGCGCACCACGTCCGACTTTCCCACGCCCGGCGGCGAGAGCAACAGCACGCTCTGTTCGTGCGAAAGGCAGCGAATGAGTTCGCGCGCCTGCGACAGCGTGACCGTTTCGGTAATCGGGGACGAACTCATTTGATTTGTGGGCAGTGGAAAGTGGACAGTGGGCAGAAAGCAAAGGCACAGTTGGACAGGATAACAGGATCAACAGGGATCAGGAATTGTCTTCAATTCTGTATCCTCTTCATCCTGTAATCCTGTCGAAATGCTCTTCTTGTCTCTGCGTTGCTCTCTGCCCACGGTCCACCATCCGCTGCCCACTACACCCTCCACGTGAACGGGCAGTGCAGCGGGCGCGCGAACGCGGGTTGGCAGGCGTCGCGGGTTTCCTGAATCAGCAGTTCGCGCACCGCAACCGGGGCCTGCGCGAGCGCCGTTGTGAGTGCGGAGCGCAGCAGGTTCGGCGCGAGCCCCGAGGGCTGCACCGCGTAGCCGGGGGGCGGCGCACCGGGCGCGCCGTGCCGCGCGTTGTACACGATCACGAACGACCACGGCAGCGCGGGCCAGCAGTCGGCCGCGGGGCCGTGCGGCGGCACCAGCCACAGCCCGAGTTTCTGGAAGTGCGCGTGAAACAGCACCGGGAGCAGGTCGAGGAACGCGCGCCGCGCGGGCAGCAAATCCAAGAGCGCTTTCACTTCGTCGGCTTTCGCGAGCTGCCCCAAGCGGCCAACGTTCGCGGGGTTCGTGGCGCGGAGCAGCTTCGCCAAGCCGTCGGCCACCGGGCCGGCGTTGGCCGCGTCCGCGCACCAATCGAACAGCGGTTCGAGGTCGCACCAGAACCACAGTTCGCCGAGCGCCCGCGGCCGCGACGCGAGCAGCGCCACCAGCGCCGGTTCCAACTTCTCGCGCGGCGCGCTTCCGACGGCGCGCGCGGCGGCGCGCCAGTCCGCGCACTTCGCGAGCCGCGCCCCGAGTTCGAGCAGCGCCGGGTACGATTCGCGCGCGGCGAAGTGCGCTTTCAGCAGTTCGACCGCGGGCGCGAGGTTGTGACCGGTGGGTTTCTTCTTCTTCCCGCCGCCCTTCTTGGTGCCGGCGTTGCGGCCCACCAACTCGTCTTCCAGTTCCTCCGCTGCGACGGCCTTGTCGTTCGCGGCGCGCTGCTCTTTGCCTTCCGCGATCGCGCGCATTTCGGCGTCGATGTCGGACCCTTCCGGCGGGAGCGGTTCGCCGAAACCGGGCAGGTCTTCTTCGCGCGCGAAGCCGTGCTTCACGAGGTACGCGGCCTCTTCGCGCGAGAGCGCGCCGCGCGCCCAGAAGTGGTGAATGAGCTGTTCGATCACACGCATTGGTCGCGCCCGTTCGCGGTGTGCCTTCCATACAGAGTACGCACGAACCGCTCCCGGTTCGCGCGCCTTCACTGCATTCGCAGCGCCCGCGAGCGCACGCGCGGGCAGCGGTCCCACAACCGGTCGGCGATCAGCCCCGGAACCAGTTCCGGCGCGCCCCACGCGTCCAGCAGTTCCAGCCCGGCCCAGCGGAACCAGTTCACCTTGCTGTTCAGCAGCGCGAGCAGCGCCTGCGGCGGTTGCGGGGCGTCTCCGCAGAACTCGCGGACGCGCTCGCGGCGCTCGTCGGCGCTCGCGCCCGCGAGTAAGCGGTCCATGCACCGCTCGACGATCAGTTTCGATTCGGCCAAGTAGTTGAACGCGACGGCCCGCTGGTGCTTGATGAGCAAGATTTTCACCGGAGCCGTCCCTTCCGCACCGAACGCGCACATGAGGGCGAGCGCGAGGAAGGCGCACTCGGGCTCGGTGCCCGCGGCGCGGAACAGCGCTTGCCAGCTCACCCGCGCGCCGGGCGCGGCGCCTTCGTTCACGCACGCGGACAGCGCGGCCTCTTCGAGCGATTCCGGCGGGTACAGCAGCGCCCGCACGCGCTCGCGCGTTTCGTCCGGCGCGCCCGCGAGCGCGGCTTCGATGGCGTGCAACACGCCGTGCGATTGGTCCGCGCGGTTCGCCAGTGCGGTAAGCAAATCCCACCCGCGCGAATCGTCCGGTGCGCCGCTCAGTTCGCGCCGCAAGTGTGGCGCGATCACAGCGAACCGGCCGAGCCGCCAGAGCGCGATCGCGGCGCGGGCGGCGCGAACGACCGACGGTTCGTCGAACAGGTGTAGCAGTTCCGGTTCCACCTCGTCCGCGACCGGCGCGAGGTGCCGGAACAGTGGCAGCACCGCGAGCGCCGCGCGCTCGTCGCTGCCCGCGAGCGCCGCCACGAGCGCCGGCCACACGGCGGGCAGGTGGTCCGGGTAGTGGCGCAGCAGTTCGGCCGCGAGCACGCGCGTTTCGGCGCGCGGCGCGGCGAGCAGGTGCGCGACGTACCGCGCGTGTTTCGCGCGCGCGTCGGGCGGCGCGCTCGCCCACGCTTCGTGTTGAAGCAGCGCATCGGGCACGCGCGAGTCGATACTCGGGTCGTTCGCCAGCGCCGGCCCAGCGTCGAAGTCGATTTCGGCAAGCGCCTGTGCGAGTAAGCGAAACGCGCCGGCGTCGTACCCTTTTTGCCCGCGCACGCGCGACAGCGCGCGCGCCACGGCGGCGCGCGCGAGCGGGTAGCCGGGCGCGAGCGCGCGAACGGCCGCGACCGTGTGCGGCACCGAGTGCGGCTGAACCGCGGCGAGGTCGAGCAGTTGCGGCAGCGCGAACCCGGCCGCTGGGCCGAGCGCCGCGAGTAACTCGCACGCCGCCGCGAGCAACTCGTTCGGCACCGCGGGCTTGTTCCCGACCTGCGTGAGCCGTTCGGCGACCAGCGCTTGGGAGTGGTGTTGCGCGAGCGCCCGCACCGGCGCGCGGGCCGCGGCGCGGAACAGGTGCGCGCGGGCGTCGGCTCCGGCCGCCGGCTCGCCGAGCAGCGGGAGCAGCACGGCCCACCCGCGCGTGCCGAGGCGCTCGACGCGCGCGAGCGCCGGCGGCACGGCGTCCGGTGCTTCGGCCGCGAGCCGCACCAGCAGCGCGCGCGCGAGCGGCACGAACTCCGGGCGGCGGCCCAAATGCTCGCACACCACATCGACGAGCAGGTCCAGCAGGTCCGCGTTGCCGGCGAGGCGCGGCGAATCGGGGTTCAGCGTGTTCAGCCAGTCGCGGTTCACGCGCCACGAGACGCGCCACAGCGCCGCGCCGGCCGCGTACCCCGGCCCGGTGTGAAACAGCCGCGCGCGCAAATCGGGTTCCAAATCGCACAGCGGGTGTTCGACCGAAGGCGCGGCGACCGCGAGGCCGACGAGCAGTTCGCTTTCGCGTTCCGCGTCGGTGTGGTTCAGCAGTTCGCGGAACCCGGTGCCGGCGCGCGCCGCGGTTTCGCCGGCCCAGCGCACGAACTCGGGCGTTTGCCCGTGGTACGTCTTCTCCGCGTGCAGCGCGAGTTCCACCAGCACCGGGGCGGCGTACGGCGCGCTCAACCGCCGCACCAGCACCGCCGCCGAAGCCGCCGCCGAGGGTTCCCCGGTGCGCAGCGCGCCCACGAGCGCGTCGCGCGCCGCGGGTTCGTCGCCGTACACGATCAGTACCGCTTCGGCGGCCCGCACGCGGGCGACCGGCAGTTTGTCGTTCAGGTGGTCGCGGAACGAGTGTTCGATGGCCGCGGCCGCGGCCGGGTCGTCGCGCAGGTGCGCGTACACGCGGAACCGGTCCATTTGGCCGCCGCGGGTCCACTGGTCGAGCAGGCTCGCCAAAGGGGGAGTGTCGGGCATCGGGTGCGCGTCGGTCGCGGAAACGAACCGCAATGATACCGCGCGGCGGGGCGGGTGCCAACCGTTCGAGCGCCCCCTCTCCAGACACGCGCCGGCGCGATTTGGTTCGAGTGCGCGCGTTAGCTGCAATTTCTGGGCACTTCGTGCGTCGGAATGCTGCGAGCCGAGTGGCCCGCGACCCTTCACACACCGGAGGCGAACCGATGGAGTGCCAACCGCGACCGTGCGCGCGCTGCGGCGAAGACATCCCGGCGGAGCGCGTCGAAGCGCTACCGGAAACGCGGGTGTGCGTGCGGTGCAGCAAGGAGATGGGCGGCGAGTTCGTGGTGCTGGTGACGGCCGAGCGCACGAGCAAGGAGGGCAGCCTGAAGAAGAACTACGGCGGCTACAGCACGCGAAAGGTGCGCAAACCGATCAAGCCGCGCGGCGAGGAGTAGTACGGTCACGCGACGAACGTGACCCGCGGGCCGAACGCGGCAACGAGCGCCGCGGCCGTGCCCGCGCTGAACGGCTCGGTTTGTTCCTCCGCGTCTTCGCTCCAGCCGTTCAGCGTGTTCTCGGTCGGGTAGCGGTTCTGGAAGTGCAATCGCGGCAGCGCGCGCAAGTGCGGGTTCGCGATCAGCGCCCGCGCGATGCCATCGATGTCCCGCGTCGGGGAATCGATCTGTAAACGCGATAAGCGAGCGAGTTCGGGTACGTCGGCCAAGCGCTCGATGTGGCGCGGGCCCAAGCGCCACCCGTAGTGTTGGCTCCCGCCGTAAGGTTCGATTTCGATGTGCGGACAGAGGTACAGTTCCGCAATCGGGGCGCGGGCGAACAAGTCGCGCGCTCCGATAAAGAACGCCTCGAAGTTCGCCGGCGCGGCGTCGATGCACAACCGGTGCGGGAACCCGCGGCGGTAGTCCGAACAGAAACTGCCACCGTACCGCAGCGGGTACTCGCGCGCGAGCCAGCCGGTTCGCGCGCGAGCGAACAGCACCAACTCGCGCTCGGCCAATTCCGCGCGGCGCGGGTCGCCTTCGGGCAGGCGCGCCAGTTCGATCTGCACGCGAATGAACGCGGCGCGGTCCCCTTCGCCGCGCTCTTCGAGCCAATCGGCGCACACGAGCCGCACGGTGTCGTCCGCGGGGCGCGTTATGATCGCACGGATGAGCTCGGCCTCGTCCATCGTGTCACACCTTGAAGATTTCGCGCACGTTGTCGCGCAGCAGGTTCGTACCGAGCGCGACCGCGGCTTCTTCGCTCAGCACGTTGGGCCGCACGAACTCGTCGGCCAGCACGTGCGCCAGGATGCGCCGGTACATCCCGTATTTCGGCTTCACGAACTCCAACTTGTACGCGTCGGAGTAGTAGCCGATCAGCTTCGATTTCGGCACGGCGGTGATGCGCTCGACCAAGTCTTTCTTGATGTACGGCGGCGTGTTCGAGTACCACCAGTGCCCGTTCGGCAGCACGTTCGGGAAGATCCACGAGTACGCCACCAACTCTTGGTTCTGCGCGCTCGTGAGCACCGACACCGGGAACGTCACGTCCGGGAACGCGTTGAACAGCTCCTTGTACTGAATCAGGCTCGTGCGCTGGTCGAACAGGTCTTGGCCCTGATACACGCCCTTTTCGTACACGCGGCGGTTCACGCCGATCATCAGATCGAACGGCAGTTTGAAGTCGCGACAGAACTCCGCGATGGTCCAGAAGATGCCGGGCGCGAGGTCGTGGTAGTCGTGGAACTGCATCTGTTCGTAGAAGTGCTCGTCGTCGAACTTCGCGGGGTGGAACTGCGGCGGCAAGGAGATGGCACACGCCTTCGCGCCGTTGCGCGTGAAGTGCATGAAGATGGTGGCGAGCGCCTTGCGCAGCGTCGAGGCGTCGTGAACTTGAACGCCGGTCGCCGCGTACAACCGTCGCCGCGTGTCCGGTTTGTCCATGTGAAGCACGAGCGTGTCCGTGCGCAGACACGGAACGTACTTGTTCGTGTCGAACCCTTTCAACGGGTCGTCGAACTCGTTCGTCAGGAAGATTTTTTCGAGCTTCGTCGTGTTGAAAACCTGCGCCTCCCAATCGGGCTGCGCGAAGGTCTTCTGCGCGGCGTCGAAGAGGGCGTCGGCGTCCTTCGCGGTCACGCGGTCGCCGGTGAAGCCGAGGAACGTGCGGGCGATGTCCACGAACCACGCGTACTGCGCGGTGTTGTCGTAGCGGTCCATGAACCGCACGATCTCGCGCACGCGGTCGCGCGGGTCGGCGTCCTTCGCGAGCACCGTTTGCGGCATCCCGGCGGAGTGCGCGAGTTCGGTGTAGTAGTGGTACCCGAGGATGTCGTCCAACGACTTCGACACCGGGGCGAGCGGGTCGATGTGCGAGTGCGGGTCGATGAGCGGAACCTTCGAGAGTGCGGACTCGAGGTTCTGAACGAGTTGGTCGGCCGGCATGTCGCCCTCTGCCGCTCGGCGGCGCGAAACTACGGGAACTTTGTCAGTTTTACACGCGGCGCGGGTTGTAAGTGCGAGCAACTTTTACAAACCGCGACCGTGCCGGAACTGTGGCACGCGAGCGCGCACCGCGCCGCATTTTCTATCTGCCATGCGCCGATTGCACTTGCGCGATTCGGCGCGCACCCCCGCGACGATTGGCACGGTCGATGCTTTAGGTTCTATCGTCCGCGGCAAGCTTCCCCCAAGTGGGTCGCGGATCGGTGCCGGGAGCGCCGGCGAGCCTTCCCCCAAGGTGATCGCCACCCCCAACGCCCCCGGCACCGCGCGAACGGAATACAGGTCGCAACGGCCGTTCCCCCAACGGTCGCGACCGCGGGAGAGATTTCCCCCCTCTCCCGAGCAAGTCAGACAACACGTCGGTTCCCCCTTCACGGCCAACCTTCCCACGCGCCGCCGCCTTCCCCCAAGGCGGCGGCTGTCTTTTTGACGGAGGGTTCACCGCGGAGACCGCGGAGACCGCGGAGGAAAACAAAGACCGAGAAGACAGTTTGTGTTCAAAACACTCTGTTGTCTTCCTCTGCGGTCTCTGTGGTCTCTGTGGTGAAACTGCCTTTCTGTTCATTCCAAATCCATGCGCCACCACGCGAGCGCCGTGAGGGCCGCGCCGAAGGCGCACAGCACCGCGCACGCGGTCAGCACCGCGGACACGTCCGGGGTCGGCGACGCGAGGAGTTGCGAATAAGCGTCGAGCGCCCACGCGTGCGGGGTAGCGAGGCTCGCCGCTTTCATTTGCTCCGGCATCAGGTCGCGCGGCATCAGCGAGCCGCTCACGCCCCCGAGCACCAGCACGAGAAGCGAACCGTACACGGCCACTTGCGATTCCGTTCGCGCGACGCTCGCCACCAGCACCGCGAGGCCCACCGCCGCGAACGATGTGGACGCGACGAGCGGTACCAGTAGATCGGGGCGCGAACCCCACGTCATCCCGAAAATGGCGCGCCCCGCGAGGAGCAAGAACGCGCCTTGCGCGAGCGACACGAGCAAACACGGGAGCAGTTTGCCGAGCAGGATTTGCCCGCGGCTCAGCGGGGCCGCGCGCAGCCGCACCAGCGTGCCGTGCTTGCGCTCCGCGACGAACAGCCAGCCCACGGTGAGCACGAGGAAGAACGCGAACATCACCGTGTACGACGGCACGAGAATCTGGTACCGCACCGCGCCGCGGTTCAGCACGCCGGTGCCGGCGGTGTCGCGGTAGGTGATGCGGTTCGCGTCGCTCGCTCGGCGGGCATCGCTCTTCACGAGGTCGGCCCACGTCGTCGCCTCGAAGTTGTAGTTCGAGAACAGTTCGCCGACGCCCTTCTTCACGGTGGGCCCCACGCGCTCGCGCACGGCCGGTGTCAGCACTTCGCCGAACGCGATCTCTTTGCCGAGCCGCTCCAACAGCGCGCGGTCCTGAAACGCCTTCTGCACCGCTTTGCGGAACTCCTCTTTGCGCGCGGCGATCACCGCCGCGTCTTGCGTCGCCTTCAGCAGGGTGCCGCCCTTCGCGTCGCGGAACTCTTTGAGGATGAGTGCTTGAAACGCGAGGTCGTTCGTGAGAGCCGTGAGGAGCTTCTGTACGACCGGGTCGAGGCTCGCGAGCACGTCCGGCGGGATCGGCTTCGCGCCCTTCAACTGATCGGCGACCTGCTCCATGAACGGCCCGTCGCCGACGCGCTGAAACGCCTTCCCGATCATCCACGGGATCACCACGCGCAACAGCGTGACTTGCGTCACCTGTTCGATGACCGATGCGGAGACCGGTTGCCGCTTGTCTGTGAGGAGTTTCACGTTCAGTTCGTCGAACTGAATGCCGTCGCGGCCGAGCGGGTTCACCGGCGGCGGGTCGCTCTTCTTCAAGAACGAGCAGCGGTGCATCCGCTCGCTGAAGTCCGGCCCGAACACGATCACCGCGGCGCGCCGGCCCTTGTCCGTGAGCCGCTGCGCCTCTTCGAGCGTGTCGATCAGTTCGATGCGAATGTCCGGCGTCGCGCTCAGGTCGTCGATCACCACTTCGGACCAGCGCTTTTGCGGGAACGGCACTTGCGCGCTCAGCCCGAGGTCGAGGTTCACCACGCTCACGCGCAACCGCTCGTCCGGCTTCTCGCCGAACCCTTCGCCGAGTGCGAGACCGAGCACGAGAATGAGCAGCAGCGGGGTGACGAGCAGAACGACGGCGCTGCGCGGGTCGCGCAGGAGCAACCGGAGGTCTTTCGCGGCGAGCGTAAGAAGGGGCATCGTGGTCCCCGAGCGTTCACAGGGTGGCGCTGCGCTGACCCTGTGCTTTGGGATGTAACCCCTTCGGGGTACGGAGAGCTTTCTGCCTGTACCCCGAAGGGGTTGTATCTCGGAGCACAGGGTTGCGCAGCGCACCCTGTGGTGCAAGCGCAAGGAAACGAATTCACCCCGCGTGCGGGTTCCATGTGCCGTCGGGCGTGAGCGCGTCGTTGGGGCGGAACCGGCCCTTGTACTCCAGCGACCGGCACCCGGCCACGAAGTAGCCCAAGTACACGTGCGGCAGGTGCCCCTCGGCCGCGACGCGGATCGCGCTCAGCACGTTGTATGTGCCCAGCCCGCGCTTGCGCTCGTCCGGGTCGTGGAAGAAGTAAATCAGGCTCAGCCCCGCGGCGAGCCGATCGACGTACCCCACGCCGACCAACTTCGGGCCGAGGTAGTAGCACCACTCTTGAATCGGGAACGGGTTGTCCACGAACGATTCGGCGTAATCGGCCGCGCCCTTCGGCCCGTGGAACGGCCACCCGACGCGCTCGGCCTGCGCCGCGTGGAACTTGTCGTACAACTCGAGCTTCTCGTCCGTCACCACCGGCGGGCCGATGAGCAGCGTGACGTCCGAATCGTTCGCGGCGAGGCACCGGCGCTGACTGCGGTCCGGGGCGAACGTGGCGGTCGGCACGCGCAGCGACAGGCACTTCGTGCAGCGCGGGCACGCCGGGCGGAACAGCGCGAACCCGAACCGCCGCCACCCGGCGAGCAGCCGCGCCTCGTACTCGGCGGCGGTCAGTGCGCCGACGATTTCGTAGCGCAACGACGACGTTTCCGCCGGCAAGTACGAACACGACTCCGGCGGGCTGGTGAACACGAACAGCGTGTGCATCCCGCCAAGATACCGCGCCGCGAACCGCGTGGGTTGTGTGAAATGTGTGGGCGGCGGGCGCGCGGGTCGCTACGCTTCCCGCGACGGATTCGCACGCCCCCAACGGAGTGGTCATATGGTTCGCACGTGCGCGGTCGGGCTTCTCCTCGCGGTGTCGGTGCAAGCGGCCGACGAACCGAAACGCGCCCCGATCACGTGGGTGCGGACCGCCGGCGACTTCGAGTTGACGTTCGAAGTCGCCGCGACCACCGGGAAGTACACGATCAAGTTCGGCGACAACCGGTGCGTGGTCACGTCCAAGCTCACCTTCGACGGCGACGCGGTGACGAGCGAAGTGATCGACGTCGAGGTGAAGGGCGAGCTTCCCGCGTCGCCGAAGAAGGGCGACAAACTCACCTTCAAATGGGCGACCAAAGGCGACACCGCGACCCTGACCGATCTGAAAGGCGACAACACCGACTTGGTGAAAACGACCGTCGAAGGCGAATATAAGAAGAAGTAGCACCCACGATCCGAACGCGTTGCCAACACAAACGGGAGAGATCACATGGTTCGTATGCTCGCGGGCGCGCTGGCGCTGGTTCTGGCGGTCCCGGCGGTCGCGGACGACAAGAAGGACGACAAGGCCGAAACGACGTGGGTGCGCGAGGTGGACGGCCTCGACCTGAAGTTCGTCGTGGGCAAGGGCACCGCGAAGTTCGTGGTGTTCGCGGGCGAAAACGGCGTCACCGTGACCGGGAAGCTGACCGAAGAAAAGGGCGTGACGACGTTCGAGATCACCGACATCAAGGAAGAGGGCACCTTCCCGCAGAAGCCGAAGAAGGGCGAAAAGTTCAGCTTCAAGTGGGAAGTGAAGGGCGACAAGGCGACGATCAGCGACCTGAAGGGCGACATCGCCGACGAAGCGAAGCCCGTCGTGGCCGGCGAGTACAAGAAGAAGAAGTGACTTTGGCGAGCGGCACTCGTAAGAGTGCCGGTTGTTCGACGCGCACCGGCACCCTCACGGGTGCCGCTCGCCATTTAGGGCAACAAGTCACTCACGTTGAGCGTCGCATTCGGCACCGCGAGCGGCGACACCACATCCCCCGGTTTTAGCTCCAAATGCGCGCGATAAGCGGTCGCACCGAGCGCCGCCGGAAGCGGTTGTGGATCACGGAACACGTGAAGCGTGCGGCCGTTCAGGTCGAGCACCCAATATTCGGGCACGCCGGCGGTCGCGTACCGCTCCGCTTTCTCCGTCGTGTCGAGTGCCAGCGTGGTGTCGCTCACTTCGACTACCAGCGCGGCGGTCGTGGGGTGCGCCGCCCCGTACCCGGGCTTGCCCGCGACCACCGCGAGGTCCGGCATCGGGTTGTTGAACTCGTCCACGTGGAGCGGAGTCTGCACGCGGAACCGCCACCCGGCCCCGAAGATCGCGCGCAGCGCCTCTTCGACCACTTCGAGCGCGTTCGCGTGCGGCGGGTCCATCGGCCCTTGCTCCACAATGGCCCCGTCGAGCAAAAACGGCCTGCGCCCCGCGAGCCGGTCGCACATGCCGAGCGCGTCGAACTCGATCACGGTCCACTTGGTGAACCGCGGGAACGCGACCGGTGGCGGCGTGAGTGTGAGTGCGGACATCCTTCCTCGCGTCACTTGATAATGTCGGCAACCGCGACCACAGCGTTCGGCGCCGCGAGTGGCGACACCACATCGCCCGGCCTCAGTTCGTGATGCGTGCGATACGCGGTCGCACCGAGCGCCGCCGGAAGCGGTTGCGGGTCGCGGAACACGTGCAGCGTTCGACCGTTTAGATCAACTACCCAATAATCTTGCACGCCGGCGGTCGCGTACAACTCGGCCTTGTCGGTCAGGTCGAACGCGAGCGTGCTGTCGCTCACTTCAACCACGAGCGCCGCCGTAGATGGATCGTCGGGGAAGTCGGCCTGTTGGCCGAGGATCACGCGCACGTCCGGCACGGGGTCCGAGTTCCCCAGCGCGAACGAGCTTTGCTTAGGGCGTGTTGATCGAAGTTCGTGATCAACTGGGGTTGATTATCCTATCGCAACCAGACGGTCATGCCCGCGAACTGTGCCATGCTGAGGTAGTTCCGGGCGGTCTTCTCGTACCGCGTGGC
>Ga0169931_10008396_pt1 | contig 15079 bp, 9 predicted proteins | sample Kivu_15m_20L_FD_129675 | JGI IMG/M metagenome (GOLD analysis project Ga0169931, IMG submission 129675) | Freshwater microbial communities from Lake Kivu, Western Province, Rwanda to study Microbial Dark Matter (Phase II) - Kivu_15m_20L... | ecosystem: Environmental > Aquatic > Freshwater > Lake ... | reverse complement strand
TTGATGGGGTGAATGATTATATAGATTGTGGTGACCCAGTGAATAATTCACTTGAAATACAGCAAGGCGTATTCTCCATTTCCATGTGGCTTAATTTAGGTGCTTATTCGACTTCCACTCAGGGCTTAGTTGGAAAAGCAGCAGGAAATAATGTAAGCGGTGATTGGAACTTGGAGATAGCAAGCACTGGACACCTAAAGTTAGCCGTGGGATATGTGATTGGCCAAGGCTCAGACAGAAGAAGCAACACCATCGCCCCTCTAAATAGTTGGATTCATGTTGTAGGTATTTACATGTCGAACAACCTGATTGATATTTATATCAACGGGGTCTTAAATAATGGCACTTTAATATCAAACTCTGGGTCTCCGAATCCTAACACTTCTCAAAGGATGCTCTTTGGAAAATCTACGAATTTCCCCGACAATCAATATTTTCTTGATGGAAAAATAGACGACATCGGCATCTGGAACCGCGCCCTGACCCAACAGGAAATTACCGACCTTTACAACGCTAATATCTGCTATCAGTTAGTTACTGTAACAGATACACTGCTCATCAACACCGGTAGCATCACAGGTTTTAATCCCTTGAGCTATGAAAATACCATAAAAATCTGGCCTAATCCCAGTAATAGTCAGATCACCATCGACGCTGGCGACCTGAATGTGATGAATGGCTACAGCATTCGCATTATTAATGCCTTAGGGCAGCAAATGTTCCAGACCGCCCTCACACAACAACAATATGTGGTGAATTTATCTGGCTGGACAGGACCCGGACTTTATTATGTGAATATCATCAACCCACAGGGTGTGACGATTGACACGAAGAAGATTGTGATACAATAAATAAGAGGCTCTTTTTTACCTGCACCTGCATGGCCTTTAGGTTGTGCAGGTGTAATATGGTATCTCTTTTGGAGAGATTGCTCTTCTATTGTTTTGATGCCTGCATGGCGGGGTGTATTTAATTTATTGTCGCTAAGATGTAAATCAATCGGGCTTTACTTTTGAGTCCACTGTCTGATTTTTTCCAAAAGTTCTTGTTTTTTGGTAGGTTTTGTAATGTAATCATCTGCTCCGGCACGAATAATTTCATCGATATTTTCTTTAAAAACATGCGCAGAAACTGCGATAATGGGTATATGTTTGAATTTTTTGTTTTTCTTGATATACCTGGCGGCATCAATGCCATTCATTATGGGCATCTGAATATCCAGTAATATGAGATCAAATTCTTCAGTTTCTAATTTTTCAATTAATTCTTTACCATCATAGACCTTGGTCAGGCTCATATTTTCCCCTTCCAGTACTTTTTCCAGTAACTTTTGATTGATTTCAACATCTTCAGCTGAGATGATTCTCAATTTATTGATTTCCTCCTCTGCTACAGTATCAAGAGGTTGATAATCAGCTGCGTTTTCAAAAGGAAACCTGATGCTAAATTCAGTTCCCTTGTCTAGAACACTTTCACAGCTAATACTTCCCTGATTGAGTTGAACCAATTTCTGAACAATAGACAATCCCAAACCCGATCCTCCGTACTTTTTTGTCAGAAAGTCTTCCCCTTGTTCGAAGGGTATGAATAATTTATTTTTTTTATCGGAATCGATACCAATCCCCGTATCTTTAACGACCAAGTCCAGAGTCTGCTCCTGTAATTGTTTGACAGTAAATTTAATAAAACCGCTGTGGGTAAACTTTACTGCATTTGATAACAGATTTTGGAGTATAATTTCCAATGAACCTTTGTCTGCCCAGATATTTCTTTTGAGCTTGGGATCAAATTCCAGTGTAAAATCCAATTGCTTGGCAGCCGCATTTTTTTTATGGGTTTTAATAATGCCTTCACACACATCGTAGAGAGGAAAAAGTTCTTTTTGAATGGTATATTTTCCGGACTCTAGTTTTGAAAAGTTAAGAATATCATTGAGTGTAGACATTAAATTTTCTGAAGAAAGCTTGATGATTTGCAGGTATTCTTTCTTTTCTTCAATAGTTTCCTGATCTAATAAGAGGTGAACAAACCCTAAGATACCATTCATGGGCGTTCTGATTTCATGACTCATATTGGCAAGAAATTCAGCCTTTGCTTTATTTGCATTTTGAGCATCCTGTAAGGCTTTTTTAAGTTTTCGGTCTATCTCTGTTCTTTTTTTTATATCTGATAAAATTCTTGAAAATATTTTTAACAATGCAATTTCTCTCTCTCCATAGGAATGTGTTTTTTTAACTGAATCGAAGCCAACAAAACCAAGTAATTTTCCCTGATCCAGTATAGGAAAAGTAATCACACTTTTAATTCCCTGATCGATCAGTGATTGTTTGAATGCATCATAGTCTGTTTCATCATTCAGTTCTAAAACATTGGGGATATAAAATTCTTGGCCGGCCAAATGCTTTTTTATTTCACCTGTGGTAAATTTTAAAGGCATGTTTTGTTGAAACTTTTTGAATGGTTTTACCTTGGCTGCTGTCCATTCAAAAGTGTTTGAATATGAATTGTGGATAAAATCATAATCAAAAATATAAGCGCGATCCGCATTCACAAATTTTCCGAGAATTTCAAGGGACTGATTTGTCACCTCATGCATTTGATCTAAATCATTGCTGAGGTAAGCCCTGGAAATTTGATACATTGTTTCTTGAATTCTCTGATTGTAGGCTATAGATTCTTCTGCTTTTTTCGATTCCGTAATGTTTTTACCAATAGCAGTTCTATGTGTAATTTTCCCTTCAGTATCATATATGTAAAAACAAAGCATTTGAATCCACTCTATTTCCCCAGACCGATTGATTAAACGGAATTCGAGTTGTGTTTTTTCTTTTAAATCATGTTTTTGTAAAATATCAAATGTATGGGTTCTGTCATCTGGATGTACGGCTTCTAAAAACAGCATGGGATTTTGAACCAATTCTTTTCTGCTGATAGGCCAGTTTTTTTCAAATGAAGGAGAAATGTAAATGAAGTTATTAGTTTTGTAAGACCAGAGCCAAAAAATCTCTTCCAAGTGGTCTAAGATAATTTGGGTCATTTTTTCTCTTCCCTGAAATTGAATCAATTGATTTGATTCTTGAACTTCTGTTAGGGGTTCCATTTCCAAACCTATAAGGAATTGAGTCTCATCTTCGATATAAAACATGCTAAATTCAAAAGGAAATTCTGATTTTTTGTGGATTATTGAACCCTGAAAAACAACTTTTTCCTGTTGAACTAATGCGGGTATAAAGGAGGCAATAAGATCAGTTGAAATCTGAATTCCTATATCTTGAATTTGTTTTCCGATGATTTTTTTTTCAGTAAGTCCGAGATATTGAGAGATAAATGAATTAGCCTCCAATATTTTTCCTTCGGCACTGAGTAGGATGCAACCCTTGCCAATTTCATTTTTGAGTTGATTTAAAATCCTTTGAACCTGAGTCATAATGAGTTGTTATTAGCAAAACAATGGCTCAATATAAGCATTTCAATTCAGCCCTTCAAATTATTTAATCCATTGATTGATCTTATCAAAGAGCTCCATCTTTTTCATAGGTTTTGTAATATAATCATTGGCACCCGCCTGGAGAATATCTCTGATATTTTCTTCAAAGGCAAAGGCAGAAACTGCAATTATGGGGATATGGTCATAGGTCACTTTTGACCTGATGATAGCTGTGGCTTCAATTCCATTAAGAATGGGCATTTGCATATCCATTAAGATCAAGTCGTATTCTTCTTTTTCTAATTGATCCAATAACTCCTGACCGTTATAAACTTTCTTAATTTCCACAGCTTCGTTCTGCAAAACTTTTTGTAACAAAATTTGATTGATTTCAACATCTTCAGCAGAAATTATTCGGATAGGTCTCTTGATTTTATGTTGGCTTTGCTCAATCATTTTGGATTGATGGTCTGCTCTTTTCAATGGAATTTCAACAATAAATGAAGTTCCCTTATTAATTTCTGTATGCACCTCTATTCGTGCACCCATTTGATCAATAATTTTTTTTGTGATGGAAAGCCCCAGTCCTGTGCCGCCATATTTTTTTGTAAGAAAATGTTCTCCCTGCTCAAAAGGTTCAAAAAGTTGTTTTTGTTTTTCCTCATTGATGCCGATGCCGGTATCTGTGATTTGAACTTCTAAGCTATTGTTATTCATTAGCCTGGCTTTCAGTTCTATAGAACCAGAATGAGTAAATTTTAGTGAATTGGAAAGTAAATTATTTAAAATAGTATGGATTGACTTTTCATCAGTGAGAAAAAATTGATCCAAAGAACTATCGATATGGGTTTTAAAACTGAGACCCTTACTTTGAGATTGTAATTCATAGAGGGCAGCTGTTCTTTTGAGAATTTGAAATATCTGAACAGGCTCATCTTTCAATAAGTATTTACCAGCTTCAATTTTAGACAGGTCCAGAATATCATTGATAATCTTCAGCAAATTTTCCGAAGAGCTCTTGATAATATCCAGATATTCTATTTTGGTTGGATCTTTTTCTCCTTCGGATAACAGGTCAATAAAGCCTAGAATTCCATTCATCGGAGTGCGGATTTCATGACTCATATTGGCCAAAAATTCTGATTTTGCCTTGTTTGCATTTTCAGCTTCAATCTTAGCGAGGCTTAATTTATGATCAAGGTTCTCTCGCAGTTTGATATCAGACAGCAATTGCGCAAAAAGTTCAAGTAGCCCAATCTCTTTTTGTGTGTAGGTTCTAAATTCTTTCACCGAATCAAATCCGACAAAACCATAAATCACATCCTGTTCATAAATAGGAACTGTTAGCAAACTTTTTATGCCCTGTGGTTCTAAAATATCTTTCAATCCCTGGTCTTCTCCTCGCAGGGACGAAACATCTGATATGTATAGATTTTCTTGTTTTTTATGCCGGGCAATCCATTGTGGAAAGAATTCCATGGGCACCTCCTGTAAATTATCAATTTCAGGTTCAATATCTTTTTGGCACCATTCATAAGAATTGGAAGCAGTTTGTCTTTCCCAATCGTAATTGAAAATATACGCTCTGTCGGCCTGAACCATGATGCCAATTCTTTCCAAAGCTGTTTGTATAGCTGAATAGACGTCATTGATGTCGATTTTGATAAATATCTTGGCAATCTCTAAAATGACTTCCTGTAATTCAATATACTGTTTGTTTGATTCTACAATGGCTTTGTCAAGGCCGGTAGATTTGATTTGTACTATGGTATACCCAGATTCCATGTCCCTCATGATTTCAAAGGAATAAACCTTGAATGTCTTGGAGGCATATAAATCAATCGATTTGTAAGGGAGGCTGTTTATCTGATCTGCTGAAAACCTTGACCCATTTAACTGAGTAAAAAGCGATTCGAAACTGTTTATGGAATTAAAATCTTGTTGAAATTCGGATCTAAAAAATGAAGCTGAGGAATTAGCATATACTAATTCATTTTGACTATTATAGGCAAATATGACGTCTTTGTGTTGATCAAAAAAATGATAAGACATTAAGATTGATTTAAGAGAATTCGAGTAAGAGACTGGGCCTGGGCTCTAATTTCATTTACAGCAGTAGACTCCCATAATTTTCCTTTTAGAAGCAATCCCAAGGCATAAATACGTTTGTTTTCCATATTTGTTGCATGAATGGTTCTGAAATTCTCTGTATTTACTTCAATTCCCAGATTCAGCTCATCTTGCTTGATCCAGCCCTTTTGTTTCATTCTGGAGAGAAAATGGTTGGGTATTTTATCTAAATGGGTTTCCGGGCCGCTGCAATTGATTATTCTTTGCACATCTACCTTTCTGATTTCTTTGCGGGTTTTATCATAAAATTCGACCTGAGCAAAATTTTCAATGGCTTGCATGTCAATAATTTTACCTGAGTAAATTTGCAATCTCCCCTCTATGCGAAGTTGCTGAATTTTATCGTGTGTATGTACAGGAATTCTGTGTCGGGCGACACCCCATAAATGTCTCAACCTGCGCATAAAAAGTTGTTTTTCCTCAGAGCTGAAACCTTGCCACAGGGTTTGGGTAAAAGGACGCAGAGAGTCAATAACCGGCTCGGCGCTCACGCCAAATTCACGTACTGTTTTGATATGTCTGTGAACCAATTGTACTAAATCTCTAAGTGCAATAGGCAAGGCTAATTCTTCCTTTAGCTTGTGGTAGCTGAGTCCGTTATGTCTGTGTGGTAATATATTAAAACCGTTGGGTGAAATGGAAATCATTTCGCCTTTGAATCCAGCTTCCAGCAAACCCAATATGGTGTCGACCATGGTCAGGCCATTTCCTATAATCAATACGGGTAATTTAGTATCTAAATCCAATACAGATTCTTTTTGCCATGGATTCTTATAATAGAAATGGCTTTTGTAAAAATCAGGATTTTTGATTTTTGGATCTCCTGGAAGTAAGTTACCTGTTGCCAGTACACAATAATCAGCATGATAAGTATTGCCTGAGGCGCAAATGATTTGAACATCCTGCTCATTTGGGCTGAGGTCAGTAACCCGATCCTGATATAATGAGATGGTCAGTTTTTTATCTTTTGCCTTTTGAAGTGAATTGTTCCAAATGTCCTGAAGATATTCACCATACCATGTACGGGGGAGAAAAGCATTGGCAACAATGGTTATATCCTTGTCCCTGAAAGAATCTTTTTGCATGATCCAATCCAGGAAATGATTGGGTTTGTCAGGAAAAGCACTCATTTTAGAGCATACCACATTTAGAATATGCCTTTCAGAATAAGGATTGTAAGCGATACCTCCTGAAAAATTTCCAGATTCTTCAAAAATTATAATTTCAAGGGAACCTGTACATTGTTCTATACATTGAATGGCTGTCATCATGCCTGAAAAACCAGAACCAATTATACTTATTTTCATGTCTTGTGAGCTTAGAAGGGGGAAAACTATTATTTTTTTTGGAAAACTTTGATGAGTTGAAGCAATTTTAGGGTATAATCTGATCAATGCATACGTATTTTCCTGTCCTCGATGCTTGCAATTCATCAGAACATTGATCCCAAAGTCCTTCTTTGATACTGTATTTCAAACGAAATTTCATTGAACCGGATAAATGGGACTTGAAAAAATGCTGCTCAAATTCAGTTTGGGTCAATATACTTTCACAAAATTTGATAAAGTAATCCTGTGATGAAATACGCAGGAAGAAATCTGTTTTACCAGTTGCCTTAGCTTTTGCATTTTTTTGAGCTACAGCGATGATTTCATAGGTTCCAACATGCGACATAAACTTGTGATCAGATTTGAGATTTGTGCAGGATAAGAAAATACTCATTAGGATGGCCCACAATAAATTATTCCCAGGCTTGCGAAGCACAATGCTCGTAAAAATCGCATTTATATGGTTTGCTGCAGTGCGGACCCACCCAGATTTCCGGCATTTGATCTTGCAATAATACATCTTTAAATAAGTTGATTTCATTTGTAACAATCGGCCCCATGGCACTAAGATTTTCTTTCATATTCATTATGTTGAAACCTTCCGGATTGATTTTTAAAACAATATTGAATTCTTCAATAGGGTCTAAACAATGTCGGGCCACATGATATTGTAAAGACATGTCCCAAATAAAAACATCCTTTAATTCTGAATTCGCTTTGACTTCATACAAGTGAAAAGCTCCCTTGGCATCACGGTGTAACACGTCAATAAGAATCAATACGTCTTCATAAATAAATCCGGCTTCAAAAAGTGTAATGGGATCTGTTGAATTCAATAGTTTTTTTGTTTCATCGGGTATGGATGAAATATGATCAGAAACATTTTTTTTAACATCTATTCCTTCTGGAAATTTCGATTTAAATGCAGCTTCAAAGTCAAAACCTTTTTGAAAAATTTTGAGTCTTTGTTCATCAGGTGCGGTACGTAATTCCGGGTGAAATTGATTCAAATAAAGGGATTTGGTACACTGTTTTGCCCGAACATAGGTTGACTTGGAAAGTATGTAGTTTTTCATAGTTGTTCTTCTGTTTAAATATAGAGAATTTTTCCCTTTCTTACACCTAGTTTGTACATTCACAGAAAATAAATCAAATGCAATTTTCAAAAGTTATTATCAAAAAAGGAAGAGAGGAAGCGATTTTAAGACGACACCCCTGGGTTTTTTCCGGGGCAATCCATAAAATAATCGGCAGCCCTGAGGATGGTGATATAGTAAAAATATACAGTAGAGAGGACCAATACTTAGGTACGGGTCATTATCACCAGGGGAGCATTACTGTGAGAATTTTTGATTTTACAAATCAAGACATCGATGATCAGTTCTGGTACCAAAAAGTTTGGGGTGCATGGAAACTGAGATTAGATTTAGGAATTGCCCATGCCACACAAACCAATTGTTTTCGTTGGATTCATGGGGAGGGAGATGATTTGCCCGGACTCATAGTAGATTATTATGATGGCGTGGTTGTATTTCAGGCGCATTCCATAGGGATGCATAAAAACAGAATGCAAATTGCTCAGGCCATACAAAATATTTTGGGAGAAAAATGCAAGGGGGTTTATGATAAAAGTGCGGGTTCTTTACCCCCCAACTATGCAAAAACAATGCAGGAAACATGGTTGCTGGGAATGAATCAGAATTCGGCAGCTCAGGTCATGGAAAATCATCTTTTATTTGAAGTGAATTGGGAAACAGGTCAAAAGACAGGTTTCTTTCTCGATCAAAGAACGAATCGAAATCTTATGTTCCAATATGCAAAAGGTAAAAAGGTTTTGAATGCATTTTGCTACAGTGGTGGATTTAGTGTCTATGCCCTGGCTGCTGGCGCGGAAAAAGTTGTTTCCATTGATGTTTCTGCCAAAGCGATGGATTTAACGGATCGGAATGTTGCCTTGAATTTTCCTGAAACCACAAGACATTTGTCAGTTACTTCAGACGTTTTGAAATTTTTACCTCAGGACAGTGAATCTTTCGATCTGATCATATTGGACCCCCCTGCTTTCGCAAAAAGTATGGACAAAAGGCATCAGGCCGTTCAAGCCTATAAAAGATTAAATATCGAAGGTTTGAAAAAATTAAATGCAGGGGGAATCTTATTCACCTTTTCCTGCTCACAGGTAGTGGATAAAAATTTGTTTTATCATACCATTACAGCAGCTGCTATTGAAGCAGGAAGAAAGGTTCGGGTTTTGGAACATTTATCCCAACCGGGGGATCATCCTGTGAATATGTTTCATCCCGAAGGCAGCTACCTGAAAGGGTTGCTCTTGTATGTGGAATAGGAAATAGTTTGTAAACTTTTTATTTTTTTATACCAGTTGACTTCGAAAAGGATGGCCAGGTGAAAATTTATATAATATTCACAGCTATTTTTTTTATATCTCATATGAAAACAATATCTTAACATTGACGCTTTTTACCAAAAAAATTAAACCAATGGCAGAAGAATTAAATGTAAACGGTCTCAAGCAAATGAAACGTGCTGAGTACATCAAACATTTCAAAAATAGAAGTGTTTGGAAAAAAACAAGGGCAGTAATTGTTTTTGTTGACTACAAATTAGAAGGCAAAAAAACAACAGTTGCCATTCCTTTTAGAAAAGAAGCAGAGATGAAACTCGAAATGAAAAGAGTGAAATCTGAAAAGCTTCACCCTATGAAAAAATCAGCAGGAGGAAAAATTTTCTTTGAAAATGATTTAGAGGAAGGGAGAATTGCAAAATTAGAAATTACAAGAGGAGGGGTAAAACCCGAATTATTGCAACTAAAGGCTGAGGATCTTTTTATGAGAATTCAAACCACCCTCAAGGTTGCACTTTCTGAAGATGCAGAAATCGAAGAAACTGTTGATGACCCGGCTGATGAATCTGAATCAGTGGAAAATCTCAGCCAGTTGATAGCTGATTTAGAAAAGTTAATCAAAGAAACTTCCACGGCAATCAAAGAAAAAATTCAAGCCATTCCTGCCGCAATTAAAGAAAAATTGGCAAATGAATCGCAGCTTGAATTATTGCTTTCCGTACAAGATCAAATCTTGGATATGAAAGAAATATTTGATCAATTGGATGAGAAAAGCAAGGAAAAATACAAAGCTCAGGTAGAAAAGATATTGGCTTTGGTAGAAGGCATTCAACTGATTAAAACTGCCCTGGAGAACTATCTAAACAAAGGGGGTACTCCTGGTGAACTGCCAGACAGTATTCGGACTATGTTGGAAAAAATTGTTGAAAAAATAAAAGAGGCCAAGGCGGCGAAGAAAGATCCTGAGAAATTTAGAAAAGTGGTTAAAATAATCAATACCACCTTTGATGCACTGATGTTGGCCTTGCAGGTTTTAAAACCGCAATTGGCACAAAAAGTGAAGGAGAGTAAAGTATTTCAATTTATCGAAGCCTTCTTGGATAGTTTGGAGGATAGCGATGAAAGCGAAGAAGAATCAAGCGAGCTTGAAATTCCTTCTGCCATTCAAAAATTATTGGATGAAATACAGGACCTCATCAAAAAAGCGGAAGCGGTTCGAAACGACCTGGAAAAATTCAAGAAATTGGCTGACTTAGTTCAAACAAGTTTTGAGAATCTCATGAAGGCTATCAATGCTGTTGATAAAAAAATTGCCGAAGCCATAAAAAAATCACTGGTTTACAAACTCATCCTGGAATTTATAGAGAGCTTGAATTCTTCCTCCGGCACAGAAGTGAATGAGGAAGACAAAAAGCAGTTGGATCAGACCATGAAAGAATTGGAATTATTATTTTCCTCTGTAGGAATACCTTTTTAAAATCAGAATTATGACAATTGAAGAAATAAATATACAACTCGAAAATCTGCGTGATGCAGTAGATAAGGCAGATAGATTATTTGATAGTCTCACTAAAAATTCTTTGGTAACCAAAGAAATCGTTGCCAAAGTTGATAAAGCAAGAGCTGCCCTTGAAGCTAAAATTACAGAATTAAAGGCAGCAAGGAAAGAATTGCAGGAGAAAACGACTGAAACGGCTCCAACAGATCCGGCAGCTACTGAAACAACCGAAACGCCCACACCTGCCCCGCCTGCACCGAGAACAGAAATTTTAGGTTCGGTAGGGTACAGAGGTAAAAATGATCCTTTGGATGTGGAACTGGTCCAAAAACTATTGAATCAGCGAAAAGGAGAGAAGTTGGTAGTAGATGGAGTTTGGGGTTCGAATACCAATACCTCCATTATTGATTTGCAAAGAAGAATTTTTCAATCTTGGGGTGTAGATGGTAGAATTGATCCGGGAGGAAAAACATGGAAATGGTTGATTGGGTCTGAAAAATTACCCAAGTTGCCACCACCACCACCGCCACCACCACCCGCACCTGTAAAAGTAACTCCTCCAACGCAGCAAAAAGTGACTCAGCCTACAGTGCAGGAGAAGGTTACAGATGTACTTGGATTTTTTGCAGAGAAAGTTCTACCTTATGAGAAAGAATTCTTCATGTTTGAATGGAATTCACCAAAGGTTTGGTTAGGATACGGTTTCTTCGTACAAGGCTCTTTATATGCTTACTCAAATGCATCATTAACCGGATCCAAAGGAACAAACAGCGTATCTGTAACTGGTTCTGCAAAGGTAGCTACCGGAGTATCTGCCTCAATTGGTTGGGGTGAAGTTTCTCAAGGTTGGTATGGAACATGGGGACTTGAAGCCAGAGGCACTATGAAAGGAGAATTGGCCGCTAGTTTTCATATCAGAACAGTTCTGTCTGCTGCTGGGCAAACCATGACAGGCTCCATAAGTTCAACAGCAGATATAACAGCTACATTGAGCGTGAGTGCTAAGGTTACCGGTGGTGTAGGTTTTGGCGGTTCTTATGAAACAGAAAGCTATACTTTAGGTAAAATAACCTTTCTACAGGCAACTACTCCCATGTTTGCCAGTACTTATGACTTTAGCGCAAGGAAATTTAGTTTTAAAAAGTCTGGATCTTGGTCTGTGAGAATTCATCCACAGTTGGTAAATACTCTAAGATCAGTAATTTCTTAATCACCCAAAATGAGTCAAATGAATCTACAAGAATTAATTAAAGAATTAGAACAGGCATATTCAAATCAACAATTAGATATTTTGAAAGCCAAGGCTACTGAAGCAGTTCAAAATTTTCCGGAAGAATCTGTTGGTTATTTTTATTCTGCAGAGAGTATTGTTATGGAAAATGAAAAGCAGTATAAAGATGCTGAATGGTACTATGCCATGGCAGTTTATTATCAGCAGGAAAATGAAAAATTTCTTGAAAAATATGCCAACAATTTATATCTGTCTGAAAAATGGGAGGAGGGAAAACAGATCTGGGCTAATCTTTATCATGTGAATCCCAATTCCAAAACTGCCCTTTTTGGTCTGGGACAATACGAACTTGAGGTGAATCGAAATCCGGAGACTGCCTTATCTTATTTCGCAGCTATTTCTGAACCAGATTTAGATTGCTATGAAGCTTTTGCCTTGATTTACTCGGCTCTGGAACAATTTGAAACAGCGCTTGGATACATTGATTATGTACTGAATCATGAATTTAGTATCAACAGAGCATTGACTAAATTAGAAATTTTACAAAAAACACAAAATCTAAGCCTTATACCCTTGGTTTATGAACAAATCCTACAGGTAGAGCCAGATAACATGGGATTTCTCTATGAATATGCTGTAGCTTTAAAGGATAATAAAGAATATAGTTTGGCACAAACTATTTTTGAAAGAGCCTTTACATTGTTGGAAAAAAATGAGGTTCAGCCACAGATTTATATTCCTTACATAGAAAATAGTCTTCTTTCTAATCAACCGAATAAAGCACTAAGTTTGGTAGAAAATATTTTGCCGCAAATAGACCAGGAGTCTAAGGTTAATTTTTTAGAGTTTAAGGCTGAAGCTCTAGCTTCTTTAAATAGAGTTGATGAAGCTGTTTCCTTATGGAATGAAGTGATAAAAAGCTATGATTTTAATCCGCTTTTGAGTAAAATGGCTCAATTCAAAAAATTGCAGATGTTACTTTCCAAAGGGCAAACAGCTGTAGCAGAATCTGAGTTGCTTGATATGGAAAAAGAAATGATTGAAAAAGGTATAAAAGCAAAAGGTTTAATGAAAGAGCTTTATACCAGTTTGGCCTATTTGCAGTTACAAAAAAACAATCAGGATGCTGCCTATTTCTATGCTGAAAAAGCAATTACGCTGGGTGCTGAAAACATGAAACTTTGGGTAAAAAAGCATTTGAATCCTTATCTCAAAACTGTTTACTTGAAGAAAAGAGATGAACTAGGAGCACAAAATAAAAATGCAAATCATCCTTATCTCAAACAAATTATAAATCATGTCTGTCAGTTTGAAAAATTTGTAATTCCTGTACCCAAGGAAATTAGCACAGATCCTGAGGCAGTAAAAAAATTTGATGAGGGTTTGAAAGAATTTCAAAAAAATGTAAAGAATCATGCCATGCTATTTACAGAAACGGAGGTATTTCTTAACCTCCCATACCTGAATCCACAGCATCCGACACAGTCAACAGTTTACTTTTATGAGGTAGAAAAGGAAAAAGCTAATCTGATGCAGCTCAAACTAACTCGTTTTGATAACGAAGAGGTAAAAACTGCCAAATTGAAAGTGGAAGGAGAGGAGCTTGTTTTTTCTATTGATGAATCTGAGGTCTATGTACTTAAAGTGAAAGAAAAATCTGCATCCATGCACTGGAAAGTACAAAGAAATTTCTTCCAAAAATTTGCACATTTGAATCCAACAACCAATTTTAATCAGGATGAGAAGACAGTTCAAATACTTGAATCACTTTTAGATTATTAAGATGAGGCTTCCATTTCTCGCTTTTTTTCTCACTTGTATTGTACAGGTAAATGCTCAGTTTAGTTGTTCTGTAGGTTCTTATAATCTGACCTCATCTGAGTTGGGGGCTATCAGTAATAATACGATGTCATATACCTATAATGCCTCTGTTTTTGCCATGCCTTATAGCATTCAGATAGAGAAAGTAGCGGGAAATGGACCCAGGCTGTATCGTTATACTTCCACAACTGGTGTTTGGATCGGAAAAGATGATGATGATGAAAGTATCCAGCCTCCCGTCCAGGAGTACAACGATATTGTCATCACCTTCAGTGGTGATGTGAGCTCTGTTTACCTTGATTTTATGGCTATTAATAAAAATAGTGATGGTGAAGAGCAAATTCAAAGTATTTTTCCACAAACCGCAGCCGGATCAAATATAACCACGGGTGTAAGTTATTTTTATGAGCCGGGAGTTCCTTCAGGAACCACCACGGGAACTTATTTCAGGTCCACAACCAAAACAATTCATGCAAACACAGGACGCGTAGATAATGGTAGACTTCATATTAATTCATCAACACCCTTTCGTAAAATCAGATTTCGTTGGAAAGAAATTTCAGATTTAAGTTATTCAGGTCCTAATGGAATCGTACTAAATCGTATTCAATATTGTCCGGTTTTACCTGAAATAGAATGTTTGTTTGCCAATCAGTTACAGTCTGTTCGGGATACCGTTTCAGGGCCGACCTTACAGCCTTATCAGGATAGCTTGTTGTCTTTTCTCATTAGAAATACAGGACAGGCAACGCTGAACCTAAGTAATATTTCGTTGTCTGGAAGTAGTTTTTATCAATTACTTTCACCCAGCCTAATTTCGATTTTACCCGGTGCAAGTTCGCTGATACAAGTGAGATATAACCCTCAATCTGTTGGTTCTCATCAATGTATGTTAAGTTTTCAATCCAATGATTACAGTGAACCCCTGTATCAAATTTGGGTGCAAAGTCAATGTGACGGACCTCTTCTGCAAGCGCAGCATCTGGCTAATATTTTGATTCATCCTGCACAAATCAATAGTGCAACCACTTTGCCGGGTCAGAGGGATAGTTTTTCTATTGTTTTGCGTAACACAGGTTCCGCAAATTTGAGGGTTGATTCTATCTCGTATCCGAATACAGTAGAATGGAGCTTGTATCGAACATGGACCCAACTCAATTTAGCTCTGGGTGAGTCTGATAGTTTCAAAGTATACTATCAACCCAATACAGTAGGTAGCTCTGTTTTTCCTATACAAATTTTGTCCAATGATGTTTTGAATGATAGCTTTCAAATTAATTTT
>Ga0169931_10008394_pt1 | contig 15081 bp, 16 predicted proteins | sample Kivu_15m_20L_FD_129675 | JGI IMG/M metagenome (GOLD analysis project Ga0169931, IMG submission 129675) | Freshwater microbial communities from Lake Kivu, Western Province, Rwanda to study Microbial Dark Matter (Phase II) - Kivu_15m_20L... | ecosystem: Environmental > Aquatic > Freshwater > Lake... | reverse complement strand
GAGGTCGCGAGTTCGAGACTCGTCTCCCGCTCCAATTACAAGCCCACCGGCGGGGTGGCAGAGTGGTTATGCAGCGGCCTGCAAAGCCGTGGACGCCGGTTCGATTCCGACCCCCGCCTCCAAAAAACAGTAAGAGAAATCAAAGGGTTAGGTTGTGCGCAGGGCGCCGACCTGATGCGAAATCTACCCCATTTTTTGACCAAAATGAAGCCTCAGTTGACCAGAATTTGACCAAAGGTTGACCAAAACTTTTGCGACGTGGGGTAGGGGGGTACAAAATTGACCAAAACAAGACCCCACCGGGGTGGCACCCCCCTTTTATTCAGGAATTCCAAACCTTCCTGTACACACTAATTTGCACAAACAAAGCCCTCTTTTCCGCTAACCTTATCCTAATAGGACTTATATCGAATTTTCCCGGGGTAACCCTAAAAACATCGCCGCTTCAAGCCACGTCTATAAATAGCCATGAGCCCTAGGACTTTCCTAATACTGGTGATTTCAATGTCTACGGTGTGGGTCGCCGCCGCCCACACCCCGGCCTACGCTAGCAAACTAACCGCTATCGAGTTAGAGCAAAGAGCGAAAGAGGATCCACTAGCCGCAAGAGATCTCGGGCTTCGATACCTACAGGGGCGAGGGGTTGTTTTAGATAAGAAAAAAGGAGTGATGTGGCTTGAGTTTGCTGCAAAACAGGGCGATCAAATATCTGCACGGATGCTTTATCGTAGTTTCAGCGACCCAAAGTCTGAGTTTTATAACAAAGAAAAAGCCAAAGAGATTGAACCACTAGTCAAGGCCCCTCAAGACCCCAGGCCTGAGCCTGAACAAAAACCCGAGCAGCAGAGTAGGGTCCCCAAAGAAAGATCTCCAGAAACGCAGCCACGATGGCCGAGCGAAAATCTACCGCGTACGGAGCCCAAAGGGTTGGGAAGTGGATTTGCTGTAAATCGCAAAGGAGTATTTGCAACCAACTTTCATGTTGTAGAGGGGTGTCACGTAGTTGTGGTTGAGTATCAAGCAATGCGGGCAAGGGCAAAACTTACCGCGGTGTCCGAGCAGGACGATCTGGCAATACTAGAAGTGCCCGGAAAGACAGAGGCATTTTTAGCATTACGAACGGGGGCGGGCAGACTCGGTGAGAGTGTGCGGGTTGCGGGGTATCCCGAGCGTGTAATCAAGATTTCCCAAGGAATTGTTGCGAGTATCGTCGATGAGTCAATCCTACAGATTTCTGCATCAATCTCGTCAGGAAATAGCGGTGGACCGGTTGTTGATATAAGTGGCAATGTTATTGGCATTGCAGTCGGAAAGATTCCGGCTGGAGTACAAAAAAAGGGCGGTTTACGAGGGGATGACTACAATTTCGCAATCATTTCAAATAAATTACGATCCTTATTGAGTAATTCAAAAATCGACTTTTCGGGTACGCAGGTCGTTCGGCCTCTAAGCACCGAAGCCGCTGCTAAGTTGCTTGAGAAATCAAGTGCAATGATCCTTTGTTATCGGTGAATTATGACAACAGAAATAAGAAAAAAATATCTCGGTCCAATTTTAGATAGCGGCGATGGAAACTACCGTCTGGCAATCAAACAAGGCGCTATAGATGGACTCGCTAATTCTCCGTCAAGTGATTCAGCCTCGCTTTCATCGTGGGAGGAGAGATTTCTCGATTCAAGCAAGGCGGCTTGGAATTCTTACCAGTCGTTAATGAAAATAGAGCGCGAACGAGGGATGGCTGAGTTCAGTGCGATGAGTGAAAAACTTGAGCGAGATACGAATCGGAGTGAGGAGTCGTTAGGATCGCGACAAAAGAAAGCGCTCGACCTGTTGGAGTCAGAGATGGGTGAGTCTTCTATGACCTATCGACGGCTAAGGGCGGATTTCGACGAGAAAAGAGATGCAGCGCTAGAGATTGAAAGAAGATTAGGTAGACCACTTCAAGTAAGTCTTGAAAAAGGCTATATGCCTTTAATGATTGTGCTTGCGCTTTCTGAAGTTGCGGTCAATCGACTCGCATTTGAGTTGTTTTTTGAGTCGATGCCTGCTGTGTCATTGTTGCTTGCAGCAGCCGTTGGCGCACTTTTGATGTTCTTTGCACACATTGTAGGCAAGCAATACCGTCATACGCAGTGCGCTCTTACGGTTACTAATAAACAAGGAATGTTTTTTGGTATTTTTGGAATACTTTTCGTGTGCCTTCTTTTAATGTATTTTCTTGGACTTATGCGAGAGGAGTTGGTTCGACTCCAAGCACCACAGATAAACCTTGAAGATATGACCCTGGACGATCTCACAAAAGGGACGACATCATCTGGCTTTTCGTTGGCTTTGGGAACCTCGGGGGCGTTCTTACTACTGTTGAATTTTGTAATCTTTTTGACTGGCCTTACTGGATCGTATTTTCGACATGACTCCCACCCCTACTTTGAAAAAGTAAGTTCCGAATTTAAAAAGTCGAAGAACTCATATGAGCAACACCAAAAAACCTTTGAAAATCGGCAAGTCGAGATTCTGCGGGAATATAGTTCTGAGGCTACAAAGAATGAGGCTGAATTCTCGCACCGAGAGGAGCAAATTAACGATATAGCGCGCAAGAGGGCGGCGGTCGATCGAGAGGTTAGCGCAGCCCAGGGGGCTCTTGCTGCAGAGATTTCTCGGTGTTTACGGGCGTATCGCGGAGAGAATCTCTCCAATCGAACCGCGCCTCCACCTTCGTATTTTTCTGAGAGTGTGGAAGCCTTAAGTCAGGAGATCGTTAAATTATGAAGAACTTAACTGTCTTGCTGTTTCTATTTGCCGCGTCTTTCTCCGCAAATGCCAACTCTGGAAAGTGGTGCGAAACCGGAGCAAAAAAATACGATTTACACCTATTCGGACACACTTATAGAACTGCCGAACTTGAACGCCTTGCCAAGAAGGGGGTAACTGACCTTAAGTCGCAATTTGTAAGAGGTGATCGGGTCCGAATTTTTGCCCATACAAACAATGGATTCACTCCAGTGTTTGATCAGTGTGTTCCAGGGTGTCCAAAGCGCGGGATGCTCGAGACCTTTTTTGGCGGCGACTGTTCAGAGCAAGTTGCGAAAAAAGAGTTCGTAGGTTTTGAACAGAAATTTGCTGTTATTGTTCTGGGAAACTTCGGAAAACAGGAAACTCGTTCGAGTTACAACATTTTCTCTAATGTCCAACAATTGAACGATGTCTATCGCGCTGGGAGCGACGGAAGCGAGGTCTACGCGGTAATCTCTTTAATTCCAGAGGGTGTTAACCCTCGAGATCGTCGTGCCCTAAATGATCTGTATCGACGCGCGAACGAAACTTTGCAATTTCCGAAAAACTTTCCATCAATCAAGATAATTGGCGCCTCCACTGACAGTGAATTACTCGAATTTTGGAAAGATGTACTGAGGTCAAAAGGCTCTTTTAATTTCGTGGCCTTTTAGTTAAGACCCTAATCGAAGGGATACGCACATTGGGCCAGTGTAGGCTTTGTTGGCGACCTCCTTGTCGTATGCAGTGAGCCGGTTGCCATCTCGCAGGTCTTTGATTCGTGCGCAGGCGGCGGCGAACCGGCCCCGTTCAAGAATATTTCCGAACAGTCCACCAATAAGTTCTCTCGGAAGAAACTGTATTTCTTGTCTCAAAAGGCCCGAGGGATGTCCTTTCGCAAGGAGGATTGTTAGGTACTTCTGTGCGAGCGGCCGCTTGCTGCTGTCGAGATTAAACTCGTAGAGATCCCACAGGACGGCGAGAGAGGCTGGATCCTCCGTTTTCGCGCCATTTAAAAGCAATTTCTCCGCGACCTCTTCCTTTTGTTGTCTCGTTAACGTTTGGTAAATTGAGGGTGGGTTGGCGCTCATTATGGAAATAGCTGCCGGGGCGCAACCGAGAACTTTGCCTTGATTGCAGTCGAAGAGATCTTGGTCAAAGTTCTGGCGCTTATCGGGGCTCGTGCCCCCACTCGCCGCAGGCGAGGCTTGTGGAGTTGACTGAGGCTGCTCGTTTCTGCTCTTTCCATCTGCGATTAATTGTTGTGGGCGATCGAATCGGGCGGGTGGGCGAGCAATCGGGTCAGGTTTCTTCATCTGTGCGGTTGCGCATAGACTATCGAGATGCTGATTCAAAGAGTTCAGCGTTTGCCCGGAAACATCTTGCTCATTCGTAAATTCTTTTCCGATATATGGTGTCAATACGGCGCAGGCATATCTTTTAATGTCGACATCGATTGGTGACAGATCGATTACTTGCGCCAGATTTTTCGCGTTGATCTGTGCAAATCGAGTGTCATATCCGGGCGCTGAGACATTAGCTTTGTTCAAATAAAAAATTATTTCGGAGCCAACTTGCTGACTTTTCGTTTCAATTAAAGCGCTGTAATTCTTTTGAAATAAATCAAACGAATTTTCCCAATCTTCAAGTAGCCTGAAGGCCTCTAGTCGTAACAATAGGCCGTCACGTGAATTCACTATGTCTTGCTGTAGCCCCAGGAGTTTTAAGCCTCGATTTATTCTTTCCACTAGTCTCATACCCGCGCGACCCTGGAGTCCGGAGATATACTCCCTGGCCGATATGGTCGGGTTTTTGTTCTGCCCCGCGATGACAACTAGTGCGCAATATGAAGAAAATCGAATCCGCTGATCAGGATCTCGAAAAGGCAGGGCGATACATGTGTCCTGGTTTACTTTTCCATTTTGACGAAGGGCTTCCTTGATCCTGGAATCGGAGAGATTCGGGTCCATCACCCAAATTGCCTCTTCAATGGCGGTCGGGTTAAAGCTAGCACTCCTTGGGTTTAACAGCTCCTCCGAGAGGGTCGCGAGACCAGGAAGCGTCGGGGTCTGCCGAAAAGATGTCAATAGCCATTGCCTGCCTTTTTCCTTTGAAACGGGGGACGGTAAATCATTGACGGCACACATCTCTGGAACATCTCGTTCAGGCGTACCCCCAAGGGTTACTAAGTCTTTTACAGCGGAGCAGTAATCTACAGCCGCCGTAGGCGGACCCTTGACCAATTTTTTTTGTGCATCAACGATTCTTTCCTGTGTCTTTAGAGTGCGTTCTTGCGCCTGTAAGCGCTCAAGAAAACGTAGTGCATTTCTCGCATCTCCCGCCTTCTCAAAAACGTTTGCGAGATACTCGGTTGCGGGCTTATAGCCCTTCTCAGACGACGCCCGCAGAAGCGATAGGCCTCTTTCGGTATTTTTAGGCCCTCCTAGGCCCCCGTAGTGAAGCAGTCCTAGGCCGTATTGAGACTCGGCGGTATCCGGAGATCTAGACCAGATTCGGTATGCCTCGTTATAGTCTTTCCGATTAAATGCGCTCATGCCATTATTCGCAAAAGCGACGGTCGAAGTTAGGGCTAGGATGACTAAGAGAAACAGGTTTTTCATGGATTTTTTTACTATTATGTCTAGATCCTTTTTTTAGCAAAAATAAGCCTAAATGTCTACCTTCCTTGTTTTAGCGGCAGTTTTGCTTATTCTTGGTGTTCTCCCCTTTTGGCTGACCAGGTACATTGGCCGCAAGACTGGGTCTACCGATACGGAGAGATATATCGGAATCGGAGGGTGGCTCGCGCTATTGATTGTGTCCTTTGGGGTTTGGAGTCCCCTCTACGGTATTGTGAGTTTCGTTAATGAATTCAACGAGGTTGAGCGAACCTATCCTGCTGTCCTCCGCACACCCGAATACCAGGGGTATAAGTCTTCGGTCCTTTTTCTTGTCGTAATTTTGTGCCTAACCCAAATCTATCTTACCGGCCTGTTGCTGTTAAGGCGGGAGAAGTCATCTGTTTCTCTTTTTAAAAAGTTTCTTTTGTTGTCCCCTTTTGTGTGTTTTGTTCTCCCAATCTTAAGTAAAATTTACTTTCCAAAGTTAGAGATACAACAATGGCCTGAGACATTAGCGGCCTTTTTTTGGATGATAGTGATTAATGGGGTTTGGTTCTTGTACTTACAAAAGTCGCGCCGCATCCGATCAACATATGGGATTACCCAAGATGGCGGTAGCAGAGATTTGCTTAGTGAACCCCCCGTCTATCGAACAAGACTCGAAAAGTCTGAGGTGCATGCTGACCTTGAAGATTTAGGCAGAACTGAGAGCACTACACGACGAGATGCAATCATGAGCGGAGGTGCCTCACATCGCGAATCAAGAATGGAGGGGCCGCGTATAGACGGAAAAAAAGTGTTGCTAAAAAAATTTGGTGAGTCAAATTTTGATGAGTCCCTCTGGTCGAGATGTTTAGCGAAGTCGGGCTCAGATCAGATTCGAGCCTGTGCAGAATATTGGCGCATCAAATCAGAAGAGTAGTTTTTTGCTCATATTCAAAAATGAAATTACTTCGTTTATCTAGTTTTCTAGTTAGTTGTTTGGTCGCAGTCGCTAATTCCTCAGTCGCTCAAACGCTCTCTGAAGATGGCTGGGCAAGGATTGCTGTTGACTCCGAGAGTCAATGGAGTTTTCATACAAAGTCAATAAAGTTTGATGCGATCCCACCAACGGTTATCTCTGTGAATATTCGTAGACAGATTGATAAGAATCATCGACCTTTTGAATTTCGCTGTCGTGAGCAGAGAGTAAGGATAAATGGTGTCCCCGTGTCGCTAGTATCAGAGACAAATACGATTCGGCGAATTCTTTACGATGGATTCTGTGGAATGGAGTATGAGGGTGGTTTCTGGATCTTAATTGGGTCGACTTTTCCGAAAGGGGAGCCACTCAAACTATCTAACTACATTTTTGCGGATTTAAGAAGCACTTACGCTATTGAGAAGCCGTTTCCTGGCCGCGCGACACGGCTGTTACGGATGAACTATGACCAAAGTAAATTGCCAAGATTCATCCCGGTTATGGGCGATGAGATCGCAGTTGACTGCGCAAGTCCCACTCGAAGCGCCTACCGAGGGCCATCGGCTTCGGATTTCTCCGTGTTTGAGTCCCCGGTTAACACTCTGTCCCATTCATGGAGTTTTCTTTTTTGCTCAAGTGGGTGGCCGGTATCGGCTGTTAACTCGCAGGCAAGAAGTCAGTTGAAGGCTGTTTCTCCACCAGATAAGGGCAACATCTCAAGTTTTCAGGATGTTTTGAAATATTGTGAAGATTCAGGGCATAAGAGAGGGACAGAAAAGTTTGGCGAGTGTGTCATGGGGTTATCACGATGATTGAAACTCACCGAAAGTGACATGAAATTATCGCTTCATCGAGAGTATTGATTAGCGTTATTTCACACAGACTTCATACTGCTTGCCGCCAACAGAAATATGTCTTTTTGTAAGTGCGTAGTCTAGTTTTCCGTCTCTTGCCTGTATCACGCCCCTTACGCCATCGCATCGCCAGTCTGTATCCGATTGCACGGAGCAGTTGGGTAGCGGTTCGGTTACAGATCCTCCCGTGATTGAGGTGCCGCTGATCGTGACAGACTTTGCAGGAGCGTTTACGGTTAGGTTGGTCTTAATTTCTTCGATACACACCTTACAAGATGAGTTTGCCTCACAGATTGCCATGTTGAGTGCATAGTCTTTTGCGTATGCAGGAGCAAAAAGTGAAAACTGAAGTAATACCGCCAAGACTCCAAACTTAGACATAGCGATAAAACTCCTTGCGTTTTGATCGGTCAAGCGCATAAAAGCGATCGACATACATATTGTGAATTGACTTCATCTCATCGATGATCCGCACATCCGCTTCGATGATGAAATCCATGTGAAACTGTGAGTCGATGAGCGGATTTAAAATGATGCCAAAGAGGCGATTGACCTCTTCTTTGATGAGTTTGTTTTGAATGAATCCGTAGTGACAAAAGTGAAGGGTGCGAACATCCTCTGCCTTACAAGCAAGCAGTAAATCGGTGGTCAGGCAGCGTTTGGGGTAGATGTAGGAACTACCCCGTGTCCTTGGCACCACCATCAGTCGCCTTAGACCGTGCCTTACGACTCCCACCTCCCACTTTTCGTTTACCTGCTCAGCGAAGCGAATCATGTCGTCCCGCTTTAGTTCTATTGCCGAGACCGCTTGATGCATGGGGGTAAATCCGCCCATATTGGCACTTACCGAGATGGTGTCTGCTTCTTGTATGGGTCGAAAGAAGATGTAGTGACCCATCGCTATTTCGTCAGGATGGGTTGCTCTGGGTTGGAACAGGATATTGATCATAGGGGTCTTGCTCCAGAGTATCTACAGGGGGTAGAGTTAACTCTAACGAATGTTCTCTGGAAGAACAATGAAATTAGTTATCCCATTGATTTTGCTGGCGTTTTCGTCTGTCGCTTTCGCCCAGTCCGACCCGCCCGTAAAGATGTCCTCTACGGGTATCTGCCATGCCCAAGGCAGCACCTACTACAACCAGACCAAGAAGTTCACCGCCTATAAGACCGTTGATGAGTGTTTGAAGGCGGGAGGAAGGATGCCGAAGAAATGAAACTCGTTTCCAGTATTTTTACGCTACTCAGCATGTTTCCGATATATGTTTCTGCATGTTCTTGTGGAGTCGGTAGTGGAGATACTGTCGTTCAGTTAAAGATACTTACAGATCGACTAAGTGCACAAGAAATTGAAGTCATAAACGACAGAGGACAGAGACAGCGTTTGCTCAAATATGAGGTAGCAGTCGTAGACGTAAAGAGAGGAGATTTTCATTCGAATTACATTCTTACGGGATACGGTGGAGGTGATTGCGGAATAAAATTTAAAGCGAACGGTGTCGCTACATTCATTTTCTGGAGAGAAAACCTTAGAACAGCTCCCTTGCTTGGTATATGCAACCTCCTAGTGCTCTAGGCCTCAGGTTTTATTCAAGATAGTTATCACTCTTAAAAGATAACCTCTCCTTACGGTACAGAACCCTGTCTGATGGATCTTTGAAAGCAAAAGTGAAAAACTGATAAAAGTCTGCGTTTAATGTTCAGATAGCTATACAATCAAACGCTGAAGAGTATGAAGAAGATAAATGCTTTAAAATCTAAACTGTTTGTGGCCATCAGCCTTTTTTATTTTCTTCCATCTGCTTACGCTACCGATATTAGGTTGATTTGTGTAGGCGAGGTTAGCGGATCAATTGTTAGTCATGGTGGTGCTTCCCAGTTTGAATCATATAGGCAAGTACGTACTATTGAGATTTTCAAAAACAAATATCGAGACACTCAAGCAAGCACTATTAGTGATGCTGAATTTCTTTTTACTTCGAGTCAGATTCTTGATCTTTCACCTAATATGAAGATTCCTATCTGGAGTCTAAGAATTGATAGATATTCTGGACGCATACAGCAAAGCGATGTAGAAATTAGAGAATTCGGTGCAACGGTTTACACAGCTTTTCGAAATTTTGAGGGTATTTGTGAAGTTTCCAGCAAACCAAAGTTCTAGATTCTGATGTTTGTCTCAGATTTGCTTGGAGATGCTACTTACAAATTTCTCGCCACCCATACTGACCTGTTTTTGGATTCAAAACCTGCACAGGTCGACATTCAGAAGTGCCGATGGGTGGAATTCTCAGAGAGGGTAGCGGCTCAATTGCGGGTGGAGTAAGCGGACAGATCCGGGGAGAGCAGATCGGTGGTATCGCCAATGAGTTAGAGCAAATCGCCTGCATCTCCCCGTTCACACAACGACAGATACAGTCGGCTTTCGCGTTAGCAGATAAAAATAGGGCTACCCCGAGTGTTAGGGGAAACTTCACTTTGGCCTCCTTCCCCTCAGGGCGGTTTTCAGCTCGAATAGTCCGATAGTGTTACCGAGATCCACTAACCAGTGTAATTCTGCCGATTTTCGACTTCTGGCGGCCCGCTTGGCTCGGATCCCGCTCCCACAGTCCCCGCCCAGAATCGCAAAAGGGGAGGGAGTAAACCGTTGATATCTGTAGGTCGATCGTCTTAGCTTTAGCAGATTCTTGAGGGCGCTCCAATACAGTCTCGATCGTCGAGCGGTGTGATTACTCCGATCGCAAATGTGACGAGAAAAGTTCCAACAAAAATTTTTAACCAACTCTCTCTGAGGGCTTCTTCGCTAGCGCATGACCAGCCAGTCACAATTACAGCCACTATTAGCGCAGTGACCGATATTACCTCGATGCTGTAACCTCTCATACTTTTGAATTCGATAGGCTTGAGATCAAAAGGAACGTTCGTGTCTGACTGGTCCGGGTCGACGTCAATCTAGTTACCTCGGGGTTTTCTCCCTCTTAGAGCGGTTTTGGGCTCGAATAGTCCGATAGTGTTACCGAGATCCACTAGCCAGTGTAATTCTGCCGATTTTCGACTTCTTTCGGCCCGCTTGGCCCGGGTCTCGTTCCCATGGACAGTCTTGGCCTCGGCACAGCGCTTGCGGCCTTGCTCGGTCCTGGGGCCTGTGCTTAGCCCACCATGGTTCCTGCAGACAAGTTTCCCTATGAGGGCGGGCGCTTTACATTGAGCCCCCGTGCGCTTTGAGCGCGCTTTACATTGTCTACATTTGATCCGGCCACCAGCGGTGACTAATGTTAGGTTTGTTGACATTTTATACATTCTGATCGCCGCTTGATTGAACGGCTGTCAGTGAATTACTCACAGAACTCCCTGAGCCGGTAGAACAAACTTACTTGAAGCGCCGTTAGCGCGAGAGATTCCGCCTCCTCAACCAAAGGCCTAAGGAGTGGCGTGCCAAGTCGCATTTGTTGGTATTCCTTACCTATATCTCGTTTAACTAGTCGTCGGATAAAATCGAGTCGCGGTAGGAGTTCTAAGGTCTCCCGTTCGATGGTTGGGTAGGCAAGATCAATCTCGGCTTGAGGAATTCCGTTTCCGGAGAGCGCCTTTAGTCCGGGCAATACCTCATAGCCGAGCCGCCAAGCAATTACATCGGGGAGGGCTTTGAGCCAGATATGCTTATCTTCTGACGTACAGTGCATCAGCGACCATTTGCTCCCTCGGCCTGAGACCAGTTTTTGTATCTTATCGAGTTCCAGTCCCGTCTGTTGTAGGCGGCGATAACACTCACGAAGTTTGTAGTCTCCAAATGGCAGAGGGTGTCGGACCCTTGCTATACACGCCTTATGAAAGACGTCTTGGCAGGTTTTTTGTGCCATGTTAAGTCCCCACAATCAGTCGCTGATCCGTCTTTTGGGCAAGATGGACAGGATGTTGATTAATTTCAGTTTTTTCTGATAGTGCATTTTTATGTAGGTGTTTATCTGAATCTATGAAAATCCTGTCCACCCCGTCCTGTGCTTTTGGACCGGCTACGGCAGGGTATGAGAGTCCGGTGTAGTAACGGTCCCGGCCGCTCTTGCTCTCCCGGAACCCCCGTTCGGCCAGCCGTTGAGTAAAGGATTTTTTGGAGTTCGCCCGAAGTCCGCTCTCTTTGCACCAGTTTTGATAGTCGCTATACAGATTTATTTGATTAATTCTGCCGCTAATGTCGGGAGTTGTCTTATCCTGTAAAAATTCACCTAGCAGGTCACTTTCCTTGCGATATGTTGCGGTTTCCATGCTCATTCTGGCGCTGGGTTTGATTCCGTCTTTGATGTATAGCCGAACGCCCTCTAGCATCCATTGCAAGATCCCTTCACGCTCTTCGAGTAGTCTCTCTTGCAGATGAGCATCTTTTTCATGATCTTTGAACTGACGCGCGAAGCGCAGCATTATTAGACGTCGCCAAATTCCGTCATCTTCGCCGACAATTATCGGTTTATGATTAGTTCTTAACCAAGCGGTAAAGTCGGGTTGATAATCGAAGAATTCTCGATGGAGAAAGCGTGCTGATATTCGCTCGCGTCCCGCTAGAATCTTCACTATCTGTTCATCTAATCGATCCCCCGCCTGAATCTCATTGATTGATACGTATCGTGAGCCTGCTAAGGCGGCTAGATCATTTCGAGGGGAAGAATCTCCAGAGCGTCGAACCACTAAAAGCGAGGAGGGTGCGGTAACGGCATATTCCCCGACTATCTCTTGCACGACATTGTTGAGAACCGACTTTCCGTTACTGCCAAATCCATAGCAAATGATTAGAATTTCTTCGTTTGCATTCCCGATCAGTGTGTAACCAAGCAGACGCTGGACGCAGTCTATTGTGTCTTGATCGCCTTCAAATATCTGATCTAAAAATCTAATCCAGCGTGGGCATGGAGCGTCATCTACAAACTCTGCGTTACAGTGTCGGGTTATTAACAGATCGGGTGAGTTTGGCAAATGCTGCCCAGACCGAAGGTCGATCGCTCCATTAGTCACTCCAAGTATGTAAGGATCCCGATTCAATTCATTTTCCATAACCGAAATGCCGGGCTCTGATACCGAGAGTTTTAGCATCGCTTGTATACGGGGTAAGAAATGAGCGGACATAGCCTCAGCGATGGCTTTTTTGCCTTTATCCTGATCTATTGAAAAGAGGGTAGTCGCTTGCTGGAGCAGTAGATTACAGAAGCGTTTGGCTTCTGCTAATTCCTCACCTTTTTCGCAGAGAGTCCATCTTGCTCGGTCAAAATGGGAGTCTTCCCAGCGCAGCCATCTGCCTCTCGATGGTACGTACATCAGACGCCCCCGGATATAATCCGCAAAAAATCTTGCATTCTTAACATCCCCGTGGGACGCAGAATTCAGTCCGTAGGATTGTTCATTCGGGGTCGAAGTGTTCGGCAGACCACTCGTTGCTTTTGCAATTGTTCGCTCTCGATAGTCCGACCGGTTATGCCATTTATCTCGCTGGGCTAAACCCGACTGCTGAAAAACGTCCTCTACTGCCTCTGTTAGGTCGGTTCCGGCGAGGCCAGCCTTGGCGCACTCACGTGCAATGTGCCCAGTAAGTGCGAGGTCTGCTTCACTCTGGCTGGAGAAATCCTTTCCGCTTTTGTTCGTGGCTTTCTCCCAGTCGCCGGCCCATAGTTCAGGCTTTTGTCTCGCGGCTCTCTGTGTGATGTTTCCTATAATTTCAGGCAAAAGAGGTCCAGAAGCCCGCCGTTCGATTCCTGAAGGGCTTAGTTTTCTCTGGTGGGAAGGATTTTTCGGTAGATATTCTAGGAATGCTTTTTTAATCTCATTTGCTGCGTATCTTCGACCTGAGTACTTAGCCGTGACGATGGGTGTTCGGCCTTGCCCGCGATACTTCATATGCTTGAAGCCGGGAAGCCTTAATAGCCTTGAGATATCGACGGCACCACCGTCGGCACCGAAATCAGAGACTAGTACTCGATTCACAGACTCCGTGTCGCTGGCACTAAGGTTTTCTCCCTCTGCCAGTTGCCAGTAGGCGTGCTGCCTGCCCGGATCGCTTGTTGTTACGATAATCGTTGGGGGTAGCGTTCGGTATGCGTCTGCTATTTGTTTTTCTGTTGCATTATCGAAATCGGCGTGGGGTCCTCTGATTCGAGAGATGCTATTTTTATTTCTCTGGCCGTTACATTCGTTTCGAGCAATAAAGATCGCAGCGCCTTTTTCGTTTAGTTTTTTAAGTGTTGGGACTAATTGAATGACTTCATTTGCCGATAGGCTTGGATGTTGTCCTAATAGAGGGTCTGGATCTGGCTTTTCTTCGCCCTTAGGCAGATCCGTGAAGTGTTCAATGTTAAAGAGTGCGCTAGGACGAGGGTCAAGCGCAGAAAGAAATAACTCAACGACGCAATCTATGTCCTTATGCTGTTGAAAGTCGTTTATTTTTGTCATTGCTGATCTCCAAAATCTTCATATGAAGTTGGAGATCGCTTACGCAAAGCAATCCCCAACGTTGTGCTGGAAATCATCTTTTTGTAGCGGCCCTTTGGCATTGAGCATTGGGCGATGCTGGCTTATTCCATGAAAGCGGAAGCCACTCCGTAAATGAATGCTCTAAACTCTAGAGCGTATTTGGAGTGTACGGTCTACTTGATACTGAGTCAATCAGATGTCGAACTGAGTAAGATCTTTACGCGTGTTTTTAATTGTCGATCTTCGCCAAGATAGCCTCGAGGCTTGGGTGGGTATACCGCCGAAGCATGGCTAAAGTGCGATGGCCGCTGATTTCGGCCAACTCAATGGTGTTAAGCCCCCGATCAGAGAGTTGACTTAAGGCTTGATGTCGCAAGTCATGAAAAGTCAGGTTACTAAAGGGGTTTTTATTTTTGTGCGCCCAGTAACTTCGCAATTTGCACACCACTCTTTCATAGTGCTTTCGCATAGATTCGGCGCCGATTGGAAATACGCACGACCCGTGAGCCTTAGGCATCGCATCAAATACCTCCAAGACGCGCCTACTAGCCGGTATGCAGCGCGAAAGCCCATTTTTCGATCTGTTGACATAGATTCGACGGCGCTCATGATCAATATCCCTCCACTGAAGATTAAGAATTTCGCCTCGGCGCATGCCGGTTTCAAGCGCAACCCTAACGATGGGGGCAAGCAGGGGTTCTGATGCGGCCTCGCATGCCTGGAGTAGGGCATCAATAGCCTCATGGCTTAAACGAACGACCCGTGGTGGGTTTGGCCGTGGTCGCTTCACACCGATTACGGGGTTTGTAATATCCAGAGCCCACTCGGCCTTGAGCATCTGAACGACCTTTGACACGGCATTGAGATAGTGTGCGACCGTGGTGCCGCTGCGCCCCTTTTGTAATAACTCATCTCTGAGTTGAGCGATTTGCGGCTGCCCGATTTTGTTGACTTGAAGTTCCCCGAAGCGATTGGTCAGGGCCTTTAGAATCAGGGCTTCAGAGCGGTGGTTTTTCTTAAAACGGGTGTGGGTCAGTTCGTAGTGCGCGCAGGCTTCACCAAAGGTTGTGCCTTCCACCGTGCGAATGGCTTGCGCGCCGAGTGGTTTGATGTGCCCATCGTCTATCTGGGTCTCGGTGTTTCGTGCCCATCTGAGGGCTTCCTGTCGGTTTGTAAATGTCTTCGAGAGGGTGCTGTACCCTTTGCGGTTAATGCGGACCCGAAAGACCCCGTCGCGCTTTTGAATTGATGCCATTTTTGACACTCGCTTGACCAAAAGTTGACCAAACGGCGCCTTGCTGACACACGATGTTTCCTAAGTCCTTGATTTTATTCCCGTTTTTCGGGGTGGCAGAGTGGTTATGCAGCGGCCTGCAAAGCCGTGTACGCCGGTTCGATTCCGACCCCCGCCTCCAGCCATCCCCGT
>Ga0169931_10008393_pt1 | contig 15081 bp, 5 predicted proteins | sample Kivu_15m_20L_FD_129675 | JGI IMG/M metagenome (GOLD analysis project Ga0169931, IMG submission 129675) | Freshwater microbial communities from Lake Kivu, Western Province, Rwanda to study Microbial Dark Matter (Phase II) - Kivu_15m_20L... | ecosystem: Environmental > Aquatic > Freshwater > Lake ... | reverse complement strand
GCTAGCATCTTTAGAAATACCCTGAAATAACATATATTGTGCAACAGTTTTTATCATAAGAAGTTGTCAGATGCGATCTATAGAGCTACAATATGACCAGATTTTAGCTTTTTAGATAGTCTTACCCTAAGTTTTAAGTAAAAACACATTAATGTAGTCACATAGAGCATAACTGAAGAGAATGCTAGTTCAGCACAATATACGCGTAATCAGCAAGTACTACTCATTAATCCACCTTAATAGAGTAAGCACGCTTCTTCGGGTTGACAAATCTTACTGCTAGGACGAAATATGCGCCCTCAACAACAACAAAATCATATCTTGTCGCATAGATAGGATAGATGGAGTAGTAGACTTTACCCCCGTCTAAAACTAGCAATTTCTTCTTTCTAATTGGAACAAGTCTATCAACAGTATTCTAGATTTGATAGATTCTACTTGCAACTTGATCCACAGAGAAAGATAAGTTTACTCGGACATATGATCGTCTAAATATGTGATAGACTATAAATCATTAAGAAATCAACTGCTTTTATAGCTTAGATAGTCTCGTCAGGTTATCAGACCTACGATGGCTTTATCGACTCAGATTCTGGTCTTTGCTTTTATTAGTTATACGACTCAAAGACAGATCTCTTTTTATTTGTTGTTAGTATCTAGTCACCAGCGGATGTTTCAGCCTTATTTTCATGTATTTCTGAGTTTTCTGGTAATCTTGCCTAAGCGAATCGAAAGAAGGAATTTTCGAGCTTCTGTTCATCAAACGTTACAGTTGCTGATTGTTCTATTACTTGATGCGTTCTTTTGCTTTCTTTGAGTTTACAAAACTGTTAAAGTATCGTTTTTATTTAGCTTTCTGCAACTCAGGATTTATCTTAAGAGTCCTATCTGCATTCTGAACTCTATTAAAATACGCTTGATTTTCACTTCTAAGACTGCCATCAAGCCGAGACTTTACTTATTGCTTGCTCATGTTTAGTCGAGAAAGATATTGTCTTTGAGTAAACTACCTATCTATCTTGGTGTCTCTCGACTCGTTTGACCAATGAATACGCTGGATTTGTTATCTGTGCATTCTGAGGGATCTTTAGTCCATGTACAGATCGACCAATTGACATTTTTTCTGAGGGTTAAACATAATAAAAATAATACTAATACACAATCCAGAATAATAAAATAAAAAAACTCAAAATTTCTATTTCAAGTTACAAAAAATAATCTTTAGGAAACGTTTTATAGTTGATATAACTGCCTCTATATCCGCTTAAGAATATTATATATTGTTCAGATGAAACTAAGTCAGTCGCCCCTCCTTAGAATTTACCAGCAAACTTACACACTGATAACACTAAAAAGAAATCTTTTTGAGTCGATAAAATGCTAAGCCCTTGATTTGACAAACAATCCGCCTCACAAAAATATGAGTTCATCGAAGATCATGATCTGTCTCAAAAAACTTATGAAACTATTGAACTAAAGTCTTTATTAGCTTACCAGGAGCGGAGAGCAAGGCAAACACGTCTTTATGCTTAGCTAGATCGTTTCTAAACTCAAGTAAGCTTAAATAGATACAGAAATGATAGTTAGTTACTGACTCAAGAAGAAAAATTGATCGAAGAAGCCAACAAACTTATCGAGTAATGGAACTCGACCGAAGACCCTGTTATCTATTACGATCAGAGGCAAAGGACAGATTTAAAAGCAAAACTTTTGAATTTGCTTTAGAATATCAAAAAATCATCAAACGCCTATAGATAGGCTAAGAAACCCTAATATCTTAGAAAACTATAAAGAGAACTTCGATAAAATTTATAAAATATTGGAGAACAGTAAAGAAATTACAACCAAAGTAAGCTCTAGGCGACCCACAATTCCAAAAAGAATTTCTTGAAACTATGCCAAAAATTATATGATGCTATCCATAAAAATCCAAAGCACTCTTTAATCAACGATTAGAAAAACTAGTTGCTTAAAAAGTACATAGATGTTTTCGAGCAATCAAACAATGTGAGTCTTAAGTAAAGCTAAAAGCTAAATTACCGAAAAGATTTGCTAAAAACGCTAAGGTAAACATTTTTGATTCTGAAATAGTAAGAAAAAGATTTCAGATAGTTACAGCAATATCTGAACACTATATAGAGTGTTCTGACTAATTTTTCTAAGATAATCAAAACTAAATAAGAAGAAATCATCAGTCAGGCACTGTAAATGTCGCAAGATATCAACGCTATCGTATAGTTCTAGCAAGGGTTCGATATTTTTGCGCAAATCAAAAAGGATTTCAATTTTATCTAAGAGTAAATTTGGCAATATTCAGATTGAAAAAGTTCAAAATTGCAGTAAAGCAGCTATCAGGATTTCTAGACTAGTCAATAAAGTCAGTTTAGGACTACATTCAAAGGTCTACAAGCAGTTTTGGTACAAAAAACATAGCTTTTGTGTCTACATTTTTGCAAGATAAAAAATTCTTTTAGTCAATAGCCGGAAGTAAGTATAGCTTAACATAGAATAACTCTAATTTTAAAGTATTTTGTTTAAATCTTTCAGTTCTTTTGCTTTAAGCATATACAAAAAGTGTTCCTAGAAGAAATAGAAAAACTTTTCTTATTACGAATCTAATAGTTTGATACTGGAGAACGTCTTTGATAAAATTTTCAACGAATACTTTATAGAAACCTAAAACACAACGAGAAACAGCAAGAAAAACCATACCTAGTCTTCATCCTAGTCTCGCTACTACTCTCTTCGCAACAACACAAAAGCCAAAATAGCTGAAATTTAAAATTTTATTAAGAGTTTTTTTATTTTTGATTAAAAACTGATTCCTGAGCAAGTATAGACGTATCAGTGCTCTTTGGGTCCCAGACTTCTTATTCATGGCACTATCAGAATCTTGCCATAAGGCATACATTATGATTCAAAATTTAATAAAAGGAATTACTTTTTTGGACAAACTACTTTATTTTTGCCAAAATAGGAGATATTTGAGCTCAACAAAGACTATGCGCTGTTTGTTTTTCCCGATGTCATATAAGTCATTACTAAAAAAGGCAGTGTTTTCTTTCACGCTCTTGGCAAAAGATAGACGATGATCAACCATTTGAATGAAATGTTCTTTCCATAAAATAACTAAGCAAATTAGGATGATAATGTTACAGTATACAACTAATATTCGGGTCAGTAGACCTAACTTTAAAACAGAATTCAACCCTTTACGACTCGACTATAAAATTTCCTTCTTTAAGGATAAATCCTTAACATAAGTTTAAAGACTTTCTTTAATAAATACTATTCAACTGCTTAGTTTAGCTATCAGGGCAAAAGCTATAAAGATTTTAAATATTTTAGTCTCGAACGAGCTTAGGGGACCAACATACAAGGCACCTAGTTTACTCCAGGAATTCCCTCTTACATGAAACTCCAAGGACAAACCAGCAACGTCGATGAAGACATCGTCTAATCTGATAGATTTTTCACTTACGGCAAAAAAGTACCTATGATACCGCTCGTCTCCAAAGGCGGATAGGGCATTTGTAAAGAAAAAGTTAAGGCTATCTGGGGAGGCTCAAAAAAACTAGTTATTTAGATGTACACCACTTTAAGTGGTTTTTCGTTGACTTAGGGCATGCTCGTTACTTCGCGTTTGTACTTTTATGAACAAAACAACAAAGTTCGCTACTAAATTAGTGGAGCTGTTACATTTTAGCAACCATCTTCGTTAAATAATCTTCTCAAATCGCCAGCGATGTCGAACCTTAAAGATGTGCTTGCAAGTCATTATGAGATCATCGGTAAGATATAAAAACGTAAAAAAAGAGGTAAAAAAGCTAAATCTGGCAGATTTTCAGACTAAATTCTATAAAAAGAGAGTCAGATTTAATAGCTTCAGTCGTAGAATGTTCGTTTAAGAAAAACTTTAAAGCTTTCGGGACTTATAGCTTTGCTTTTATATGGAGTTACCATTCTGATTATGCTTAGTCTTTGATCAATAAAAATATTTTGTATAAGAATCTTTATAGATAGCTTATAGTATCAGGATCCGTTGCCAGAGTTAGCTTGTTTGAGTGTTTTTCGTTTCTATGACTGCTGCTGTCTCCTTTGTTGCACTATTTTTTCTTTCTCTTTCCTGGCACGATCGGCTTCGCTCATGTTTGCAAGCTTATTTTTTTAGAACTATTGTCTGAAAACGTTCTTTTTGATGTGAAAGTCAGGCCCATGTTTCTGCCTCAGCTCTTGTTTCGTGTTTTTTTATACCTATATAAGTTTTCCTTGCTTATATTCGTTGGTTATTTTGTTATACTGTTTCATCAAAGTGTTCTCTTACTGTGAGTTAAGCCTTGCACCGCGCTTGTGCTTATGTTTTAGTCTGCTTTTCAACTCAGATATCTCAGCTTCTTGTATTTTAGGGATAAAATTGTATGATTTCATGGCCATATCGGGATTGTAGTTGCCTGCATATGACTCGAATCGAGGATCTATTGACTTTTGTTTTGTGCTTTAAAATACAGGTTTGTCGTGGCGAATCGTTTTTTCTCTTATTCCCACTTATTGCGGAGCTTACTTGTCCTTAGGCTATTTATTTATGGGCTTATTTTTAACAACCTTTGCTTTATTTAAACCTGATTTTTTTATTTTAGGAGTTTTCTAAGTGTTTTTTGGGGTATTCTGAAGCTGTCTATGTTTTATTATGAGTTAATACGGCATGTTTCGCAACTCTTATTTGATCTAAATCGAGTGAAACTAACCTTTTGCATTTATAAATCTATTAGTTCTTGTTTGTTTTGAGCTTAGCTCTCTGATTAATAATCCTAGGAAGAATCCTCGACTTTCCTTTTGCTTTGTTGAAACTCAATATTTTTGGGCATTCTTAATAATCAAATCAAAATGTATATAACTCTATATAGTAAATTTTTATTGCAAACGGTAAAAGTTTCATAAATCGGAATCACAAGTATGCTGTTAAAATTTACAGCAGGCCTTGTTGATAGCTTACAGCCACTCCTACTTCCCTCGAAGAAGCTGAAACAGGCTTAATCGCATCTTTGTTTATGAGCTTAATAAAATCTCCGCTGTTGTAGCTGACTCGAGTTCTTCTAGCATCGCTGGACCTGTAGCCTCTTTACTGCAAGTAAGCAACAATTGGCGGCTTAGTTCTCAGTTTTTCGTAAATTTCCAGCTATCGGCTCAAATCTACGTTTTCGTTCCTGATCTGAGGAGATTCGTCTCTTATCAATTTGATGATTTGCTGAGAAATCAAAGAAAGTTATCTCTACTTTAGAGGGTCTACCTTTAGGTCTCTAGAGGAAAACACTTAAGTCAAATGATAGTCTCCGTTTCTATTCTGAACGATGCCCAGCCCTGCTCTTGTCCACTTTGCATCAACAATGTTCCTCAAATTAGATGGAGATCTTTAGAGTGAAAGATGAGCCGCAGTGAGATTCTTGTTTACTGCCACACTCTAACCAACTGGATCAAAAATGCCCGCAGCTTTGGCCCTTTCTTCAGGTCCGAGACCTTTGTTGTCTATGTGTCCTATGAATCTCTGCTGTATCTGGAGAGATGAGTATTCTTGAGCCAGTTAGCCAAGTTGTTGATCTTGGTAGACTTCCTGAACTCCGAACTAGTTTCTGGCCTTATTGATCAGGTTCAGCACTATGATTCTGCGATCTGCAAGGAAAGTAGGCCTATTTAAGGCTTCAGTATCACTATTTTAAGGCTATAGATCGCTGTAATCTGGAAGAAGTGGGTATATCTAGCCCACATATATAGGTACATTGACTACTGCTATACCTTTGTCATCGTTAACTTACAAAATGTACGTTCCTGATGATCTTATAGGAATTTTAAGATTAACAGACGTACCAGCACTTACTTTGGCATTAGGGTCATCTCTTTTGCTTTGGTCAAGATAGTAAGATTAAAATTTTTTATGAGGAGTCAGCAAAATTACTTCATTTTTTAAGTCTTTTCTTATTCTCCCACTAATAGACACAGAATCGTTAGTATTCAGTCTTAAAGGAATAGGGTCAATGCCAGCCTCTTATCGAACAAGTGCTTAGTAGTGCTGAGTTGCATTGAATAGGATAAAGTTAGGAGGGCTGAACTCTGAAGTCTGTGAAGCCGCACTTTCATCCAAACTAAAAGCTTAAGATATCTGTATCTTAGTGCTGCCTTGAGTGAAAGAAGAAAAAAGCTAGTACGGAATCACTAACTTTTTCTGATAATTTGACAGCAAAAGTGTTACTGAAGTCTTTTAGTCTTGGCTTATTATGATGCTCGTAAGCCCTGGTTGAATTTCCTAGGAAGATTACCAGTTCAAAGTCAACTCATTATCTTTCCAATTCAAAGCTGCTTTCTTGATAGGGGCAGGTGTTCTTGATACGATTTTTCCGAAGAACTAAGGAACCACTCGGTACTTTTCAGTTGTAGTGATCCCGCTCAATCCTGGGAAAACTGATATATAAAAAGAACCAGTAAGAGTTAGATAAGTCAAAATCTAAAAATTCTTCTAATTAGCTGGCAAGTTTTGAGTAAAAGTTGACTTTCTGAGGTCATTCACTCTTGTGAAAATAACAGTTACTTTAAGGCCGCTAGGATTGGGAATAGTGATGTGCCCTTTGAAGGTAAAATACTAGTTTTTGACAAAAGTCGAAGGAACACTATGCGTCAAAATCAGATTAGTAAAGGAAGTTGTGTTTTCGAACTAAGTTTGAGCTATTAGGGGCAAAGTTGGGGCTCTTGGAGCAGATAAAGCCTGAGGGATTAGTCTTGAATCAACTCTTGCTCTTTCAGTTGAGGTTTGTCTATCTTGTTCTGCCCGGGATGCTTATAATCTTTATCTTTCTGTGGTTAGAAGTTCCCTCTGTCTTTCTTGCTATACTCTTAAGGCTTGAAGCTTTTCTTGTTCTACTTTTAAAGCCTGTTGCTGTCTTTCTTGCTATTGTCTGAACGATTGTTGCTGAATTTGCTGCTGGACCCTAAGAACTTGAAGCCTGTCTTGTTCTGTTTTCAGATTCTATTGTTGTTTTTCTTGCTATTCCTTTAAAGCTTGCTACTTTTGTTGCTGTTAACTCCTAAGGGTTTGAAGTCTATCTTGCTAGGCCTTGAGTGCCTGTTGCTGTTTTTCTTGCTAAGCTTTTAATGCTTTTTGCTACTTTTCTTGTTCTGCCTTTAGTATCTGCTGCTGTCTCTACTGCTATGCTTTGAGAGTTCTGATCCTTTATTGCTCAGAATTTATATTTTGCTGGAGTTTTTCTTGCTAAGTTCTCAAAGCCTGCTATTGTCTGAGCTGTTCGGCCTTCAATGCCTGCTGTTGTCTTTATTGTTGGGCCTTTAGGTCTTACTACTGTTTCTTTTGCTATGCGATTAGATCTTTTTCTCTTTTTTCTTGCTCAAGTCTTAGTTTTTGCAGTCTTTACTGTTCTGCTTTGAGACTTTGCTGCTGTTTTTATTGTTCTGCCTTGAGAACTCTAATTTTTTACTGTTCTGAGTTTATGTTTTGTTGTAATTTTTATTGCTAAGCTCTTAGAGCTTGCTACTGTTTCTGCTGTTCAGCCCTAAGTGCTTGTTGCTGTCGTTATAGAGCTTTAAGGTCTTCTTATTGTCTTTTTTGTTAAGCGGATAGCTATTTTTAACGTTTTTCTTGTTAAAGTCTCAAGGCCTGTAGCCTTTACTGTTCATTTTTGATATTGAGTTGTTGTTTTTATTGTTAAATTCTCAAGTTCTATATTCTTCTTTATTAATCTCTGAGTGATTGCTGTTGTCTTTACTGCTACAGTCTGGTGGCTTGAAGCTTTTCTTGTTCAGCTTTGAATGCTCTCTATTGCTCGGCTCTTAAGGCTTACTGCCTACTCTGTTCTTATCTTAAAGCCTGAAGTTGTTTTTCTTGTTAGGCTTTGAGATTTTATTGATTTTTTTGTTCCTGTCTGATTGTTTGCAACTGTTTTTCTTGTTCAGCCTTTAGAGCTTGTAGTCTTTCTTGTTGTTCTTTAAAAGTGAGTTTGCTGTCCTGCTAGTCTCTTAGTGCTTTCTATCTCTGCCTCTAAGCTTACTGAACTTTTTCCCTTTCCTCCTTTATCTAAGTGATGGCTTATGTTGTTTATTTTTGTGTTACCTGGACCTGACTTTAGTCTGAAGCTCCCTTGAAGACGAGAATAGGTCTTTGACTATCTGAGCCAATAGGTTCAGAATGATAGGAAACTTATGTATACTTTTACGAATACAAAAAATTGCCAGCTTTCTTTACTATCACATCATTCAAGAAATCGTTGGGAATCGTCTCAAAATCGACGATGGTTAGACCTCGGTAGCCAAATATTTGTATGTAGGTCACTAAAGAAAAGGCACCTCTGATGTTTTTAGCCCACTGAGATACGATTGTGTTGAGACTGGTGTCAACACTTAAAGGTTTTATTTTGCGTTCCACTCTTACTCTATTGGCTTCGCTTATTATTTACAGCAAGTTCTTGGGCGAAGATGCCTGTGGAGTGACTGGTGCCACTGTCTGCAGTAATCTTGCATTTTTGTTAGAGATTTAGCTTATAGTTTATGGAGTTGCTTGTTGAGCAGTCGGTTCGAGCTGAAGAGTCAAGCCGAACAGGCATAGCAGAAGGGTTATCAGTAAAGGGAAAGCCAGTCTGCCTGAAAACATTTTAAAATAAAATGATAAGCCGCTACATTTTTTTGGATAATTAAAGGAATCCTCTCAAAAGCATTCACACTTGAGCATCATTAAAGCCAATATTAAGTGATAGTGGTAAAATATAGATATTGTATAGATAGCATGATTAATCTTTCAGTGATTGGAGCTGAGTTCAAAGGTTACCTATGATTCTGAGTTGAAACCTATATTTTTGTTTGACTTGACCTTCCGAAGCGGACAAGGAATCAACTTCTTCGCCGACTTCTTCTCATTCAGCTCTATCGTCTCCTTCGCTTGCTTTAGATCTTTTGCTGTCTTAATCAGACTCGTCTTTAACTGCTTTATTTCTTTGTCCTTTTTCTATCTAACCTCGTCTATCGAGGCGAATCTTTTCCTATCCACAAAGTTGAGTTGAATTGACATTTTTTTAATCTACGCCTACTTCTCGTAAAGTTTCTTTTACAGAACCTATAGGCTGAACTCTAGCTGTTTCTACCGCTCAGATCTTGTCTTGGCAAGTTCTCCTCTGAGCCTGATGATCTCAAAATCATTCATATTCTTTCCTTATTTGTTCTAGTAAGTGATTTCAGAAGACTGTTCAGTAGATTATTTTTTGCTTTACAGCTCCTACTTTAGCAATTTGTTGATCTTGGCGTATTACTGATACTATCTATTGAGTTTTGTTATCTACTGATACTACTTGCTTAGTCGACCATTTTTCTAGGTCAAACTGTTGACTTGTGTCTGCAAACTTTTAACATTCGCATACACCTGGCTACTCTTTAGCTACTGAATAGTTTTGTTAAGGCTCTCAATAGTGAGCCACGCCCCTTTCAGCTGAGCTTGCCCCTAGTCTACTCTGAACTGCTGGGTGGTCCTGAGTTCCTACAGCCTGACTTTGTCCATGGTGAGTCTACTGACATCTTCGCTAAGTTTTTTTATTTTGGCCTGGTTGGCTGTATTGAGCTAGTGCAGTCTTTCTTTTTCTTTTGTTTACAAACCAAGTTTATGCTATATATTTCTCGCCTTTTCTTCAAGCTCCATGTAGTAGTTTTTTAGCTCAGTTGGCAGCTTTTTGTGCTCGCTGTATATTCTTGAGTCGTTGCGTGAAACATTTTGGTTGTTGCGGCGAAACGGAACTGCCCGTGGAGGCAGCAACTAACCGTGTTTCTACTATTTTTATTTGGCTGGCGTTTACAGCAGTCTGGTTTATTTGCGTAGATTGTTTCTAAGGGAATCTCGGGGTGACTTGGCCATGGAGTCTTTCATGTTCTTTTACACAATTACGTTGAAGATGTGGTCGTATGCGTTGGGATCAGTTTTGAGGGTTACTTTGCTTTTGCTGTTCATGATTGTGTGGATATTGCTTTGGTTATCAATAAAATCAAATATTACCTAAGAGTGCAAACAAATATTATTATATTCGCCTATCTTACGCAGAATAAGACTAAGGCTATTCTCTTTTTGAAGAATACTGTATCTTTTTGATTGATTTGTTTAGATTAAGTTAACTATAGCTATGATAATCGTATATAAATGTTTGTATTTTGATAAATCTTATTAAATCTGTTCATATTGTAAACCTTATAGTAATTTAAAATAGGCTTTTTAGTTTAAGTATATTAGATTGATAGTTGATAATGATGTGGTTCAAGTGAACTTGTTTTTGCTGTACTTGTGGATGAGTCCATTCAGCTCTTACTCTTCCTTCCCCTACTAAGCGAGAGTGTGTCCCTACTACAGTTGTTTCTAGCCCTAGCCTATCATTTCTAGCAGTTCCTTGCGTCGTCGGTTCCACTTGATCTTTGTCCTCTACCACTCGTCTATCTTTTGCCGGTATCCCTCTAGCTACTTTTAGCTGCTTGCGATCTCTTCGTCCAGTTATTTTTATCGATTCTCTTGTTAGTCTAGTTCTCTCTGAAGTGACTAGTTTTGTGCTTTGAGTCTTTGTCCCTACTAGACGATGCTGTCTACTCCCTCCCCGATGTTCTCCATCTGCTTTTCCAGATTCTGCGCTTACTATTTCTAGGCAATCACAGTCTAAAGTTGCATTTGGAGGGCATTTAGTTCCTACTGTTGTCTCAGCCTTGTGGATTGTATGAGTTAGAGCAGGAACTATGACCTGTCTGAGGAGTTTTTCTTTTAGAGTTGGAGCAAAGATTCGTAGTTGTAGATGGTCATCTATATTTATTCCTAGAGGGAACGCGCCTGGGCTTACATTTGCTGGGAAGTCAACGAGTTGTTGTGGTTTTACTGCTACAGCAGCTTTATGCTGTGCTACTAGTAACTCATACAAGCCACTTTGATTTTATTGAAATTTATTTAAACCAAATCATAAACAAATCTATCAAAACAATACAAAAATACTAAATATTCTTCAGTAAAGTTATTGATGATTTAATATTAATTAATAAAGCTATTGATGTGCCATATACTTATCAGAAGAAGGCAATTAGCAGTTGGTAGACACTCGTAAGTGAATTTCCATGGCCTCCCCTCAGACTCACCCGCACCGCAGAAACGTTTTCCTTTTGGTAGCCCTATGCCTAGAAAAGAATAGGGTAGTTCATCAACTTGCCCTCCTCTTTCAGCGGAAAAGTAGCCGACCCGTAAATCAGTTTCATCTAGTTCGACGAAGGATGGCCAGTGCACTTGAAGTTGCATACTGTGCTCATGAACGACCCCAGTTTCTTGAGGTATTCGGTGAACTTTACTCCCTATGGCACTTTAAGGAAGTTGTCGAGCTTGTGGAACTTGTGATTCGGTAGGGAGTAGTCCTTGTAAAAGGTGTTGAATTTTTAGTAAGTGAGCTCGACTGGGTTCAAAAACTTAGAAATCACTAAAGGCAGTTGTAGTTATTTCTTTGTTATCTGACCCTGAGGGTTTTTCCATGCTATTCCTACGTTAGGAGGCTCGATTCTTTAGCCATTAGGGGCGAAGGTCAGCAGTATTTGTTGGGCTTAAGGACCGTACTTGATGGGAGAGTTGGTAACATCATAGCCTTTGTTTCCGAATACTTTGAACTGCATCTAAGTAGTCACAGCACTGATCGACAAAATGACTTTGAGAACTCCATCTTCTAGCTTCTATCTCATCTAGCAGCCTTCGAAAGGAGTTTTTTTAACTAAAGCTTGCTTAAAGTATGGCTTCAGCTCAAGCTTTCCTGGAATCTCTATGAGATTAATGAGATTAGGTGATAGTCTATCGATGGCGTCTTTAAAGAAAGGGTTGTTCGCTAGGGGGTGGTTTCCCACAGTGCCTGCTCCGCTTATCGTCTGAAAATCTTTGGCAGAGGGAGCGGGGGCTGCTGATTGCTTCAAAGTTGATTTATTATTATTGGCTGTAGCAGCTGGTTGACCTTTTTTGGCTCCCTTCTGTCCCACTCTCCTGTAGACTGGATTGTTTTGTTGCTGTTATTATGTGAATGCTGGATTGGTGGCCATTATTTTAGCTTGTAAAGACTGTTCGATGGCCAGCAGACCCAAGAACTAGATGCCTCTTTGTTGGACATCAGGGTCTAAGTGTTAGCTACACTGATGCAAGACCATCTGGACTTCGTCTCTAAGTGGCTCATACTTGACTGCGAGCTTAGACAAGGCGTTGAGCATCATAGCTCTAGCTTTGTTGTTAGCAGTCAGATAGTGCTTGTTGATGGCCTAAAAAATCTTATGAGGGTCCTTTCCTGCCTTGACTATGTAATCTGAGAACTAAGAAACGACGTAGCTGCCTACACAGACAAGCGTATCGGTGACGTGAGGAAGATTCAGGGCATGGAAAAGCTTTAAAGCCGCATAGTTCTGAAGATTGTTGTTTGACTGCACAAAACCTATATACAACAAAGAGTACCTGTGATGATCTGTATGATGCGATACCAGATATCGTTCTAGACCTAAGCATTCTGGATGAGTCTGACCACCACGTCCACGTACCATATCTAGTTTTATGCGAATTTCTATGCCAACACTGCAATTTTGAGCACTAGGTCGTCCTGGATGTGTGGGTCTACTTTGGTCTAAAGGTAGCCTAAGAGTTCAGCTACTATTCTTGAAACGTTGTCACTGTTGCAAATCAAATAGAGCAAATCTAGAGCCCTTTTTCTTATAGAGACATCGTTGTGCTACAAACTGACCAGAATTCTTTAAAGATGCTAGGAACAGTTGTGTCTCAGGGCCATTCTGCACATGGCCTACAGACCTAGATATCTTATATTAGCTCTGGAACTGTTTATGAACACAGAGAGGATGTTTGAGACGTAAACTAGAAGCTTTTTGAAGGCCTAGTTGTAGTGGATGATCACATTAATCACTTCAAAGAGAAGTCCAAACTCAACGTTAGGCTCCTAGGCCGAAAGAGTCTTCTTGAGAATTTTAGTAACTATTTCGGATACCAGATCAAGCACTCCTTTTTCTTCAGGCGGAGACCATATCTGCAGCGACCTGTATAGCTTCATCTGCAGCCATGGATTAGCTTGCTTCTGGTAGATGTAGTTCATAGGACACTATTTGTTTATAGCTAGCTTGTGTAGCAAGCGAATGACCTTAGGTTGGATTTCCTTAAGCTGATCAGGGTTGACCTGGTTCATTAGCGTTAGTAGTAGACTGCTGGCTCCGCTCAGTAGACTCAGACTGCTCGAGTTGTATCCTTCAAAAACCTAGCTCAAAGGTCCAATGATCTTTTTAGTGTCGTAGTAGTTAGGATTCTTTTTAAGCATTCTGGCCAAACATATAAGGGCTTTCTTGCGCACCTGGGCTTGTGATCTGTTGGAAAGAGCAATGTCAAAAACAGCATCAGCTAGGGAAGTGGCTGAGGGCATGATGTTGGCGAGGAGGGAGAGGGCTAGCGACTGGGCTCCTTCGTTTCTCGAACGAATGTCTGACTCTATGGAGTAGATGACTGTCTTCCATATGTCTTCGTTGCCTTCGGGGATCAGCAAAGCCGAAGCGATGTATCCTGTGTATTTTTAATCATATTTGTTGGAGTTGATGAGTCCAGCGGCCTCCTGGAAGCCGAAGTCGACCTAGTAGCCCAGAATATGAATGTAAAGTAGTTTCCAAATGTACTTCTTTCTTTGGTAAGCGTTGAGTCCCTTCTCAGTGGTGAACCTCTATCTGATTTTAGCGAGCTCTTCCTACACCCGCTTGGTTTCCGAGTCCTTGTCCTTGCACTCACGAATGTCGGAGATGAATTCGTTGAGTCCCCGCATGTTAGTTGCGCCTCCGTTGATGATCGAGTTCAACATGTTTCTCAAATTTAAAATAAAGTCCCATCATCATACCCAATATTACCATTACAAATCATAGCAACTCCAAACATTACATATTCTACAGATAAAGTTTTAAATAAGAGTAAAATTTCCATTTTCTTAAAATGTTCGATCTATATCGATATTCTTAATCATTTTTGGCAGGCCACAATTATTCCAGCAAAGTCGATGCCGTAGTAAGATAGATGGTCAGCCACGTTGACATCAACAGCATACTTATCGCTGCAATGGGGATCTTCTTTGCCTGGACCATCACTACATACTTTGTAACCGTCCTTCACTGATCCGCCGTAAAAGATCTCGGTCGAGTGATGCAGAAAACCCCAGTCTTTTAAGGGCAGATGAGGAACCGGGTCTCTTCCATGAGTAACTCTGGCCTTGAAGTGTCCTTTCCCGTAGCGGTCATCGAACCAAACAGTAAACTTGCTGTCTCCGACTCTTGGACTGCCAAAGTTGTAAAACTAGGTGACTTTGATATTGTTGGCGAGAAGATGCGCAGTGGTGTGTGTGGCTATGGCTGCCCCAAGACTATGACCAGTGACTCTACATAGATAGGGCTATACATAATATTTGTGAGTCCGAATGTCTTCTGATATCTGGCTACGGCTTCGAGCACTTTGTTCTTTATGTCAAGGAAGGCATAGTAGAACCCACGGTGAACTTTACAGCCTGAATCATTAATTCTTTACCGTTGTTGCATAGAGGGTAGGCGACGGCTATGAAGTTGATGTCGCTTATCCAGTTCTTGATGTCCCAGGGAAGAGTGCCTCTGAAAACTAACACTAAATTTAATCCAAATTACCTATTGAGTTCAACTATGAGCTAGTCCCAATAAAGCCCAGTGTATCCCTCGAAGAATTCTAGAAAGTTTGTACGTTTTTGAGAACCAAAGGTGAATTTTTGCAGGGAGCGCAAGACCAGCTCTACACTTATGATTTTTTGCAGTAAGAAGCAACTGACAAATGGCAAAGTTTTTTGGCGAGATCGGGCGAATAGGCAGCCATGGACAATGCTAGCAGCAGAGCAAGGAGTAATATTTTGGTCATCAATAATATATCTACAATGCAAATAGGTCTTAACTATCTACAATGCAAATAGGTCTTAACTATCTACAATGCAAATAGGTCTTAACTATCTACAATGCAAATAGGTCTTAACTATCTACAATGCAAATAGG
>Ga0169931_10008392_pt1 | contig 15087 bp, 14 predicted proteins | sample Kivu_15m_20L_FD_129675 | JGI IMG/M metagenome (GOLD analysis project Ga0169931, IMG submission 129675) | Freshwater microbial communities from Lake Kivu, Western Province, Rwanda to study Microbial Dark Matter (Phase II) - Kivu_15m_20L... | ecosystem: Environmental > Aquatic > Freshwater > Lake... | reverse complement strand
CCGGAGGTCCTTGGTGATGTCCCAGCCGGGGAAATGCGCCTTCAGCTTGTCGAGGTTCGAGATGTAGCAGATGTGGTCGCCCTGGCGGTTCTGGTCCACGTATTCGTAGCGCATCGGCTTGCCGGAGATGGACGCAATCAGGTCGAACGCCTCCAGGATGGACACCGAGTTCGCCCGGCCGCCGCCCAGGTTATAAACCTCGCCCTTCCGCGGGGCCTCGATGAAGCGCCGCATGAACTGCACCACGTCGAAGCTGTGGATGTTGTCGCGCACCTGCTTGCCCTTGTAGCCGAAGATCCGGTAGGTGCGGCCCTCCAGGTTGCACCGGATCAGGTAGCTGAGGAAGCCGTGCAGCTCCACGCCGCTGTGGTTGGGGCCGGTGAGGCAGCCGCCGCGCAGGCAGCAGGTGGGCATCCCGAAGTAGCGGCCGTATTCCTGCACCATCACGTCGGCCGCCACCTTGGACGCGCCGAAGAGGGAGTGCTTGGACTGGTCGATGCGGAAGGTTTCCTTGATGCCGTCGGCGTAGGCCGGATCGGCGTAGTCCCAGCGCTTCTCGAGCTCCTGCAGGGCGATCTCGTTGGGGGCGTCGCCATACACCTTGTTGGTGCTCATGTGGACGAACGGCGCTTCGGGACAGGCCAGGCGCGCGGCCTCGAGCAGGTTCAGCGTGCCCACCGCGTTGACGTCGAAGTCGTCGAACGGCCGGCTGGCCGCGAGGTCATGGCTCGGCTGCGCGGCGGTATGGACGGTGGCGGTGGGTTTCACCGTGCGGAGCAGCTCGAGCACGGCGGGGCGGTTGCGGATGTCCACCTCGTGGTGCTGGAAATTGGGATAGGTGTCCTTCAGCCGGTGGAGGTTCCAGCGGGTGTCGCCCTGCGGGCCGAAAAAGTCGGCGCGCATGTTGTTGTCCACGCCATGCACGGCCCAGCCCTGGGCGGCAAAGTAGGCGACGACTTCGGAACCGATCAGCCCGGACGAGCCGGTGACAAGTAGTTTCTTCATGAAGGAGGTGTGAACAAAGCGCAGTTCGAATCTCAGCCGCGCTAGACGGCTATGCTTTGGGCGTGGTGTTGATACGGAATGGCACAGCGCAATTACGCTACGCACGCTTTCCGGCAGCGTTATTCAAGAGTCGCACCATAAGGTCTTGAGCCAGTCCTGATTTGGCTGCGAAACGAGCCATCCGAAACGCCGTTGGCCGAAACAGGAAAACACCACCATGAAATGCGGCCTCCACGAACGCTCGGATGAGACCGACGTTTCCAGCGTAAGCCTTGTCTTGCACCCATGGCTTTATCGCTCGGACTACTTCGTCAGTTTTGATGAAGTCTAAGCCCAGTTGAAAACCGAGCTTGCGGGCGTATTCAAATGTAAAGCGTTCTCGATCAATTCGATGGACGACTTCCAGTTTATCGCTGAAGACCACTTCCTCACGGTTACGAGTCACGTAGTGAGCCAGCCAGATATCTTCCCCGCCGCTTGGCGTATTGCCTTGACGGCCCACTATCGATCGAGCCGTTGCGTGCCATCGTTCGCAGGCTTCGGCCATAAGCTGGCGACGGATCACCATGCCAGCGCCAAAGGGAAAATAAGGACAGGCGGTGCGGTCTAGGACGAACGCAAACTCCCCCGGAAGTTTGCGGATGGCCAACCAGGCGAGGAACTCTGTCCACTGCGATTCAAGCTGATACTCGGGCGGTAGCACGGCGTTGCCCGTAAAGATCACGGCCTTGGGGTGGCGATCGAGCAGGCAGGCCAAGCTGGAGATAAAGGACTCTCTGGGCTCATTATCGTCGTCAAAGAACACCAACCACTCGCCGTGAGCATTCTCGACTGCGGTTTTCCTGGCATACATCAGGCCAGGGCTGGGTTCGGCAAAGACCCTGACAGGTGCCGGGAGTCGTTGGGCCATCTCTGCCAAGCATTCCCATGTTTGGTCTGTGCTGCGATTGTCAACAAACAGGAACTCCACCCCACCGCTGCCTTCAAGGCTAAGTCGCTTTAGCGAGTCCTCTAACGGTGGTAGGCGTCGGGCACTGTTATAGCAACAGGTGATGATGGAGAAGCGCGGGCGAGTCATCGGAAGGGCAGGTGAAATTCGCGGTTAGCCTGGACTCAGCCGACGATATTCGTCACGAATCCAGCATGCTCCAGCCACTTCGCCGCGCCGGCTAGCGATGTCCCCAAATCGACCGGAGGTTGCCAGCCGGGCACCGTTGACGAGCAAAACTCCCGCGAACATCCCATAACGGTATAGTAGGTTTCATCATCTCCCATGGCCTTTCCTAGGCTCTTTTTGCTCTGGCGGACACTGCCAACCATGGTTTTAGGCAGCATGCTGAGGGCTTGACGCATTAGAGAGCCGCAAATCCGCTGCCGGTTTAGGAATTTGTAGGTTTCACCCACGTAAGTGCCGACTATCAGTGATTTCAGGGGCTGCGCCACAGGAGTCTCTGCGGTTTGTATATCAACACCCAGCTTCGCTGCGATCATTTGCACAAATGGATCCCAGGGAACCGATGAAAACTCCGCCAAATGATGAAAGCGCACCCCGGCAGTCGGCGACGAGCTCAGGTTGGCCAGATGATTGAGATAAGCCGCCACATTCTGCACCTCGGTCACATTCGAATGCTGCCCCCCTTTGACCAAAACCGGCAGCCCGTCTCGAAGGCGGACGGCGAGGCCAACAAGCCAGTTTGGACTCCCTTGCCCCCAAACGTTCCCGAGACGAACGATCTCGACCCGATGGCTTCCGCCAAACTCCTCGGCAAGGGTCAGTTCCATGCGGACCTTAGTTTCCACATAATCTGCGTCGGGACGCCAATGGATCGGGCCACAGGCAACGGGCCGGTCGAGTTGAAATCCAAAAACTGCCAGGGTGCTGGTGTGCAGCAACGTCCCCCCGGGAGCGAGCAGACTGGAAATGCGCTCCACGATGGCTGAGTTCTCAGCCTTCCGCCTAACTGGCGTTACACTAGTAGGATATGCCAAGTTGACGACAACTGGATACCGGCCAGAAGCGGCTGGGATCTTGAGGTGGTCCAACAGGAATGAATTGCGTTCACTAGCGGCGCCATAGACCTGCCAGCCAGACTCAGCAAGTCTTCGACAGACGAACTGCCCGACAAACCCGGCAGCACCGATGACTGCCACCTTCCTAAGTCCATTATTCATGCCGATGTAGGGCTTCCAGTATCGTCATCTGGCCGATCATCCGATGCGCTGCAGTTCTGGCATTCCCTGGCTTTGCAAAGATCTCATGATATTCGGCCAGAAAGGCCTCTGTTGGAGAGGCCATGGTGTGTTGTGGAGCCAGACGGATCAGGTCGCCCTGAATCCGAATCCGAACACCTCCCTGATAGCTGCAGTCAAATTCCAACTCTCCGTGCGATCCGATCACCCGTATTACGTTGGCTAAAGTTTGCACCCGGCTCATAAACAGCCGGCAGAAAATGCTCTGGTGGGCACCTTCCAAAATAAAGCGGCAATCTATCTCGTGGCTGGGCTCGGTCTTGTCCCGGAGCACCGATTCCACGATTATCCGGGGTTCGATTGCGTCCCACCCGGCTGCATACAAGCATTGGTCAACTGTGTGTGCTCCGGTGTCGAAAAGGACTCCACCAAAGCGGCTTCGGCCGACATAGCCGCTTTGGGTGCTCCAGTTGAATCGGGCACCTTCAAACATCTCCAACCGTTGGATGGAACCGATGATTCCGGTCTGCAGGAGCTGACGAGCCAGCTCCGTGGGAGGAAAAAACCTCCGGAACTGAGCAACATGTAAGACACGCCCGAGGTGTTTGGCCAGCTCCGCCAGCCTCCGCGCCTCAAAGCTCGAGGTTACGAAGGGCTTTTCCACAACGACATTGGCCCCGGCTGTCAATGCTTCGGCTGCCAACTCTGCGTGAGCCTCAGGCGGGGTAGTGATCAGCACCCAGTTGCAGCACTGCACCAATTCCTTAGCCGAGAGGACGGCTCCTCCGGTTACGGAGGCAACGATCCGTGCGTTCTCAGGGTTCAAATCCGCAACGGCATGTATTCGCACGGCACAGATTTTTGGCAAAACAACCGTGTAGTATTCTTGAACCACCGCCCCACATCCGATGATCCCGACCGATTGTGCTATTGCGGAATTACTCATGCCGTTTGGAAAATCGAGTCGAAGTCGACCCGGGGAAAGACCTCAAGCTTGCCGCCATGTGTGGCGTTAAAGATCGAAACGCCTAAACGCTCGGCCTCGCTGCGCGCCTTTTGGTAAGCCAACTCCATTCTAGCGGTTTGCGGATCGTGCCAGCGATATCCTTTGCCAAAGTAATTTGGGTCAAAATGATTCTTATCGTCTTCCAAGGACATCCAGCGTGCACCGTCCTTCTCAACCTTTATGTCGGTTTTGTAGTTATGATCAACGCCGATCAAATATATCGGATTGCATCCAAGAAAAATGGCCAATTGAAGATTGAGGAAAGTAACTGTGCCTCCCCAATACGCATTGTGAGCTAGATCCAAGGATAACTGAGGGAAATGCTTATAATGGCGAATGAAGTTTATCCACACTGCATTAGGGTCGGGAACTTGTTTGCGTAGGTCAAAGGGGATGATCTTTTGGGAACCGATAATTTGGGCAATTTGCTCACCACGATCCTCGGCAACCAGCACATCTTCCACAGTGTAGTATGTTGGGATGAATCCCATCTTGGAAAATAGTAAGAACAATCCGTTGCAGCCGATGGTGATCTCGCTGCCAAGCCTTTCGATGGCCATTTGGTTTAAGCTGGGGCCATTTCCAATGATCACGCAACGGCGATTTGCATGCTTGTTCTTTAGCGCAACAAGTTGTTCACGGTTCCCCCGGCCAGAAGCGGAATATGACCATAGTGTAAAAGATGTCGACCTGATTAGCTGTAATGCTGAGAGTCTTCTTGATGTGGACTCCATAATCTGATTGTGCTATGTTACTTATTTCACTTCTTGCAAAGTTCCTGTAAATCCCACCTTTATAGAACCGATATTTGACGAGAGGGGTTCTGAGCTGCGAGCACTAATTAACGATCCTAAAGACATCCCGCTAAGCAGCCAAAAGAAAACATAACCCAATGATGATGAAATTACTGGAGAGGAAACTAAAACAATGGCGAACTGTGCAACCAGGGAAGATGCTATTGCAATAGTGATGGAATTGGATTTTGATGAGAATACCAACTTAATTGCGGTTAGACAGAGGGCTCCGGAAGCTATCATATAAAATATGCCGACCAGCCAACCGCCGATCAGGGATATGTCAATGAAGAGATTATGCGATGAAAATGAGTAGGTTGTCAGATAGCCCATCCCGCCCAGCCCTGAAAATGCGCCTATGTCTCCAACTATTGCTAGGCGCTCTTTCCAAATGTCGAGCCGCCCCGATGATGATAGTAGAGATGAATCCGCTGAATTAAAAAATCGATCTACTCTTTGAATGGTCATTTCCCTTAAACTGGGCACGCTGAATACAATTCCAATTATTAATCCTAAGATCACTGTTCCTATAAGCAGTTGCTGATATTTGCGTGCGGTAATCGCCTGGTAGATCATTCGAATGGCAAATACGGCAAAGAAGGCGAACAAGTAGGTTCGCGTGGCGGACACAAAGGCAACAACAATGGCCGCTGCCAAAAATGGAAGCCCAGCAAGTTTAGTTATAATGGATCGACATTGTATTAAAAAGAACGTCATTCCAAATGCGGTGCAGCAGTTCTCAGACAGGGCTACGGGCCACATCGGTCTTTGTGTCAATGGGTGTGTGAAGAAGCGATGCTCTTCCCAAACATACTCGCCGGGAGACAGTTCGCCGACGAATGGCTGTTGGAGTGCTCGAAGCATTAAATATATTCCCAAAGCAGCGCTTGGGAGGAAAACTGCGATTATTTGTGTGGCGGTAAGTTGAATAAAATACCATCCGAGAATCATAAATGCTAGTGGAGTGATAGCAAGGAGTCGGAATGTAAAAACAACATCACTAAAATCGCGTGAACTTAGAATCGCACTGATTCCGGCCAATGTGGCTATTAAAACGACGGCCGGCATTAACCACCAAGGGATTGAGTTGGTGGAGTGCTTCAATTGCGTCAATGCTAAAAATGAAGTGGCAATAGCGACATAGTTGGCAATGCTGGGTAACGAATATACGAAATACTCTGGGGGGATTAAATTGAACATCAAGGCCATTGAGGATGTGGCCATAATAAAATAGGAAATGGGGTTCATTGCCTTTAGCTTTGAAAGCTTTGATTATGCTTGCGACTTGGTGCAATTATTGCAAAGCGGTATTGTGCTAAATATCCGTGATGTTTAACATCCAATTAACCGACCACGCGGTTAAAAGGGCGATCAATGGATAAATGTCGGCAGTTTTTGCCAGTCGGTGTTCAAGCGGGACGAGACCTTGATATTTGATCACTGAATAGCATAGATAAAATGAGCCCCCGCATAGAGCGGCAATTGGAAAGGCAGCCACCTGATGATGAGGATAGAGTGCGATGCTTGCAAGGATCTGAATGCTGCCTGCAATGCCGTTGGCGATATGCCATATAATATGATTACTTAAACTGTATAGTTGCAGATGTATCGCCCCATAACGTTCTGCGAGTGCTGCGATTCCGAGAAGCCACCAGATCCAAGGCGCTGGAAAAGGGGTTTGACTTTCGATCCATTTGAAAAGATTGGGTCCCAATAATCCAATGCTAATCAACGGAAATGCTAGCGCCCATAAAGTTAAACTCTTGGCCCTTCTTGCGTCCGACACGATTCGTCCATGAGCGCCCTCTGCCCACCAGCGGGACAGTAGGGGGAGCTTGCTGTAAAACGGCGCATTGGACATGGCCACAATCATTTGTTGGAGCCGCAAGGCCAGCAGGTAGGCCGCCACGTCTCGGCTACGTCCCATTTGGGCGTAGACCAAGCCGGTGCTCTGGGTGACACCAAATGACATGAGCACGCCGACCCCGGCTCGCCAGGCGCTGGGCCACACCGTGCCGAAGACAGTCGGACAATAGCGGGTGTCGCGAAAAGTTCGCAGACGCCCGTCGAGCACCTGCAACGCCAGCCAGGCGTTACGGGCGACTCCCAAGGTGGCCCACATCTGAGTGGCGGCCACCAACGGCAGCAGGCCGGCACCGACTTTGAGGAGCAGGAAACTGGTGAAAATGGAGCCTAGGGAGGTGAAGGTTTCCCAGCGGCGTAGCACCGCAATCTGGTTGGTGCCTTGTAGCCAGGTGCTGAAAAAATTGCCCTGAAAGACGAGCAAGGTGTTGGCATAGACCAGCACCCAGCCGATCCAACCGGCGCGTGGATCCGGCAGGGCTGCCAGCGGTCGCACCAAGGCCCAGGTGCCGCCTAAGCCCAGCAAGACCGCCAATAGCAGTGTCAGGCGCTGGTAAATGGTCCGCATGGTGCCCACGATCTGGCCTAGCAACGCCAGGTTGCAGTGTGCCTGCGTGCCGCCGCGGCCGGCCATGGCCGCCTGGAGATCGCTCGCGCCGCTCATCGCATAAGCGATCATCCTGACGAACGTGGAGCCGAAGCCCGACTCGGCGAGCATGTGAAGTGAGGCGAGAGTGGCAAAGAGATACCAAACCGTCAGTTCCTCCGGGGAAAATTTCCGCAGCAGCAACGGCAGGACGATGACGAACGTCAGTGAGCGGGTCGCGAAGCTGGCCCACGTATTGAGCGTGGGCGAGTGCCACCAGCGTTGGACGAAGGCTTTCAAGCCGGAAGGTGTAAACCGGAGAAATCACGCCGGGTCATGCAGGCGGGCACTGATGGCGCCGTCGAGCGGCAGGCAGCTGCCGGTCAGGAAGGGGGCGTCGGCCCGGGCCAGAAACACCGCCAGCCGGGCGACCTCGGCGGGTTGGCCGATGCGGCCGGCCGGGTGAAATTCGTCGAGCTGCCGGCGGGCTTCGGGGCGGCCGGCGAAGCCGGCTTCCAGCATGGGGGTGGAGATCGCGGCCGGGCAAATCGCGTTCACCCGGACGCGCGGACCGAGGTCCACCGCCAGTGCGCGGGTCATCCCCGCGAGGGCGGCCTTGGTGGTCGCGTAAACGACGAAGCCGGGTTTCGTGAGCTGCGCGTGGATGCTCGCGACGTTGATCACGCTGCCTTGGGCGGCCTCCAGTTCCGGCAGGAACGTCTGCGCCAGCAGGAAGGGGGCAACCAGGTTGACACCCAGGCTGGTCTCCCAGTCCTCCGCGGTGACGTCGGCGGTGCGGCCGAGCCGCTGCACGGCGGCGTTGTTGACGAGGCAGGCCAAGGGCAGGGAGCGGGGAGCGAGGAGCGGGGAGCGGGGAGCGGGGAGCGCGGAGCTCGGGGAGGCTAGGGCGGCGAGGGTGGCGCGGACGTGGGTGGCGAAGGTCTGGCGGACGGCGGCATCCCGCGCGAAGGCGGCGAGGTCGAGCGGGAGCCAGGTGAGAGCGGGGAGTGAAGAGCCGGGAGCGGGGGGCTCGGAGCTCGGAGCGAAGAGCGGGGAGCTAGGAGCCGGGAGCGGAGAGTGGGGAGCGGGGACGGCGGTGGGGTGGTCGGTGGCGAGGACGTGCCAGCCCGCGGTAAGGAACTCCGCGCACAGCGCCTGGCCGATGCCACCGGCGGCGCCGGTGATCAGCGCGACAAAGGATGCGGGACAGGGAACGGGCACGGAACAGGCAATGCTTGGGAGGGTGGACGGAACAATCCGTCGACGGCGGACAAAATGGCGTTCAAGCCCGACCGATTGCCCGCCTGACCTTGGTCTTCAGCCGGCTCAGGAACCCGGGACGGTTGAAGGGTTGGTCCCCCCAGCCCCACTCGCGGCTGTCGCGCACCTTGCGATATACCCAGGTGGTTTCGAGCCGGTGCTCCAGCCGGTAGGCGGGTTCCGTATCGAGAAAGTCGCACAGCACCTTCACGGCATTGATATGCACATCATCAATCAGCATCAGGCCGTCCTTCCTGAGGTGAAGATCCAGATAGTGCCAGTCAATGATGGGCAGGGGGTAGCTGTGGCTGCCATCCACGTAGCAGAGGTCCAGGCGGATCTCCGGTGGTAGCTTGGGCAGGGCCTGGTCCGACGGTTCGGCGATGAAATGCAGGCCGGAGGTGGCGAATCCCTGGCGGGTGAGGAATTCACGGATCATCTGGTTGGCGGTGGCGTCGGGATTGACGCAGTAGTGTGTCCCTCCCCCGCTGGCGAGCACGCAGGTCGACCACCCGCCCCCGGTTTCGGCGGAAACACTCTTGGAGGTGACGTGTTCACTAAGATAGCGCAGCACCGCCATGGTGCTGGCATGGGAGGCGCGTTCCAGCGCCTCGGTGGATTGAGCGCCTGCTTTGGACAGGAATTCCTCACTGCTCTTCACCTTCTCGTTGCCGCTCTTGAGTTGAAAGGCAGGCCGGTCGCGCTGGAGCGTGTCCAAGATGGATGGGGTCATGGAGTGCTATTTTTGGAGGGATGGATTTGGCAAGTAAGGCCGGCTGAACAGCCTAAGCAGAAAGAGTCAGCGGGGCTGCAAGAATCCGCAGAGCAGGTCGATGGCCTTGAAGCTGGTGCGGTTGACGGCCTCGACGGTGTTGCTGGCGTTGTGGGAGCCGAAGAGCACGCGGTCGCCGAAGTTCCGCAGGGGTGACGCGGCGGGCAGCGGTTCCACCTCCATGACCTCAAGGGCGGCGGAGTGCACATGGCCGCTGGCGAGGGCGGCGGCCAGGTCGGCCTCGTTGATCAGCGGGCCGCGCGACACGTTGATGATCCGCACGCCGGCCTTCATCCGGGCCAGCGAGGCGGTGTTGACGAGGTGACGGTTCTCCTTGGTCAGCGCACAGGTGAGGACGACGAAGTCGGCCTCCTCGACGCGGTCAGGCCAGGCCGCGGACTGCACGGTCTCGAGTCCCGGCGCGGGTTTGAAGAAGGGGTCGTAGGCGATGACGTTGAGCTCGCAGGCGAGCAGGCGCTTCGCGGTGTTCCGGCCGATGTCGCCGAAGCCGACCAGGGCGACGGTCTTCTCGCTGAGCGAGGCGCCGGCGGGCTTGGGCCACTGGCCGGACTTGACGCCGCGGTCGATGGCGAAGGTTTCGCGGGCCAGGGCCACGACGTAGCCGAGGGCGATGTCGGCCACCTCGCGGCCGAACATGCCGGGCGTGTTGCTGATGGGGATGCCGAGATCCTTGCAGGCGGCGAAGTCCACGTTGTCCACGCCCACGCCCCATTTCACGGCGGCCTTGAGCCGGCCGGCCTGGGCGGCGGTGAACACGCGGCGGGTGGCGGGGTCGTCGCCGATGATCCAGCCATCGAACTGCGGCACGAGCTGGAGGAGTTCCTCCTCGCTCAGGATCTGGGTGACGTTGGGCGTGTGAATCTCGACGCCCCGGCGCGCGAATTCGGCGCGGAACCGGTCAATGGCGCGGAGCATCGGCGGGCAGGTGATGAGGATGCGCATAAGGCAGGGAGCAGGGAGCTGGAAGCAGGGAGGTGAAAGAGCGGAGAGCGGGGAGAGGTAAGCGCAAGCCCCGGGCTGGCCGTAGCGAAGCCGGGGCGAGCGAGCGTCAGACGCGGCCGGCCTGGGCGATCATTTCGGCGATGTCCCAGCCTTCCTGGTCGTCGATGTCGGCGGATTCGGACCGCGGAGTTTCGAACATCACCGGACGTTTGCCGATGCGGGCGTTGGTGGCGGCGAAGCTTTCCCGGCTGAACAGGTAGAGGTTGGAGTTCTCCTCGAACCACGGCTCCAGGTCCTGGGTGCGGATCAGGTTGTTGGGGTCGTGGTTCACCGCGGAGCCGTCGGTCCGGTAGAAGCGGGTCTGGAACTTGTTCACCGTGAACAGCGAGTCAGCCTGGCCGGCGGCGCGGGCCTTTTCAAACGCCAACAGCGCGCGGGTGATGGTCAGCGCACTGAGCAGCGGGTTGGTGGTGTGCGTCATCAGGTAGAGGTCGGACGGCACGTTGGCGAGGTCGTCGGCCAGCACCTTGTTCATGCTCACAAAGTCGCCGCAGATCTCGGGCTTGCGGTCGCGGATGAGGATGCGGTCGGTGTCCACGAGGCCGTTCTCGGCGAGGATGCCGCGGGCGTCGGTGTTGATGACGATCCGCTCGATCTCCGGGATGGCGAGGAGCGAGTCCAGGATCCAGCGGAACAGCGGTTTGCCGGCGAAGGGGCGGAAGTTCTTCCCCTTCACGCGGGCGCTATGGGCCTTCATCGGAAGGAGGGCGACGAGTTGGTGATGCATGGGAAAAGCGGGGTTGAGAGCTGGGAGCAAGGAGCTGGGAACTGGGAGCGAGCGGGGCGGGAGGTGGAAAGGGGTAAGTGGAAAGGGGAGAAGGCCGGTCAGTTCGGGTAAAAATACTTTTCCTTGGCCTTGCGGCTGAGCTGGCGGTGGATGTGGTTGCCGCGCCAAGTGCCATAATACTGGCAGAAGCGGAAGCACCCAATCTCCCAGGCGCGCCGCAGAAATTGTTTCTGTGCCAAGGCCTTGGCCCAGTCCCCAAAAACGCCGGCCACGAAGTAACGGAGGGCGTCCCCCGTATGCACGTGAACCTCGGGCATGATTTTCTGGAGGGCGATGGCCTCGCGTTCGTAGCGCCGTTTGATCCGCCGCCAGGATTCGTGGTGGTAGTGAAAGACGCTGGCCATCGGCACATACCGCACCTTGCCGCCGTCGGCGACCACCTGCCGGGCAAAATGCATGTCCTCCAGGCCGGTCAAGGTCTCATCGAAACGATACCGGGCCCAAACCTCCCGTTTCACCGCGGCATTGGCGTTGTTGCAGAAGAACTCGCTCGGCGGTGGCAGGTCGGCCGCCGGAAAATACTTCGCGAACAGCATGTGCTCGCTGAATTTGGTTTCCGGCCCGCCCTCCTGCCGCCCGTAAGTGATCTGGGCCGCGCCCGACTCCAGCGGTGCCAGGAGATCAGCCAGCCAGTTGCGGCCGATCGGCACACAATGACCGCTGATGAAGACCAGGTGTTTTCCGCGCGCCGCGTCGCAGCCGACATTCAATGAGCGGCCGAAACTGAACTCGCTCTGCTTGATGTGGACAATTCGGCACCCGTGGCGCTGGGCGATGTCCAGTGTGGTGTCGGTGGAGCCGGAATCCACGAGCACCACCTCATGCTGGTCGGCCGGCACGGTCTGTTCGCCGACGGAAAGGAGCACTTCCGGCAGGTAACGCGCCTCGTTGTGGGTGCGGATGACGATGCTGGCCAGCATGGGTGCGCTCATTCCCGCGGGGTCGAGACCAGCCGCAGCGACTGCCCGGCGGTCAGCAATTGCAGCTCGAAGCGCGGGGCGAGTTGGCGATGCACCAGCCGGATTTCCTCGGGGCTCACCGAGTTGCCGGCGAAGAGGTCCCAGTGCAAGGGCACGACGTGGCGCGCGCCGATGACTTCCGCCAGTTCGAAGGCTTCCCGGACGCTCATGTTGCCGACGATGTCGCGGGCGCCCCGGAAGTAGTTCCGTTCGTTGACCGGCAGCAGCGCCCAAGCGGGCGCACCTTCGTCCGCGAGGGCGGCGATCAGGTCGGGATGCGGAATGGTGTCGCCGGCGTGGTAGAGGGATTCATGGCCCCAGCGAAACAGGTAGCCGACGTAGCGCCATTCGCCGTTCTCCAGCGTTTCGAGCTCCAGGTGGGCCGCCGGGATCGCCCGGACTTGGACGCCGTGGCCCAGGCTCAACCAGCCCGGTCCCGGTTGTCGGAGCCGGCTGCGCGCCACGCCGGCGGCGGCCAGCATTTCGCGGCTTTCCCGCGGCGCGACCACAAGGGCGTTTGTGGCGGACTGCAGCAGCGGCAGCAGCGTGGCCAGGTCGGTATGATCGTCGTGGGCGTGGGTCAGGAAAATCCAGCGCAGGTCGGCGAGTTGCTGGGTCGTCACCGGTGCTGGCATTCGCCGGCGAAAGGCCTCGCCGTGCCGCTCGGCGACCGAGTCGCTGAGGTAGGGGTCAACGCAGGCGGCGAGTGCGTCCCAGCGAAGGACGACGCCGGACTGGCCGAGGAACGTCAATTCAGGGAAGGACATGGTGGGACAAGAGCAGGGAGCCGGGAGCTCGGAGCAGGGAGCAAAGGGGGTAAGCCGGAGGAGGCAAGAGCGGGGAGCACGGAGCGGGGAGGCGGGAGCTAGGAACGACGAGCAAAGGCAAAATGTGTGCAGGTGTGTGGTGCCCGGGAGCGCGGGTTTTGCAACCCGCTAGCGGCGAAACTCCATGGGGTTGCTCAGCGCGCAGTCAGGTTTCCCACCCTCGCCGCGACGGACTGGAAAGTCCGCCCGCCCGGGCCGGGTTCCTGCGTTTCGCTCCCTTCCACCGCAAAAAGTCCGAATCCTGAAACGGGATGCTGCATATTTCCCATGTTGATGCGCCTTGTTTGCTCGGTAATTGACGCTCCCCGCTCCTAGCTCCCTGCTCCCTGCTCCGCCAAAGCGGCGGCGAGTTCCGCCCGCGTGAGGGTGGCGGTGCCGAGTTTGGCCACGACTAGGCCCGCGGCGACGTTGGCGAGGTGAATCGCCGTCTCGGCGGCGATCCCGGCGGCCATCGCCGCCGTCAGGGTGGCGACCACGGTGTCCCCGGCCCCGGAGACGTCGGCCACTTCGCGGGCCAGCGTCGGAAAACGTCGGGAGCGGCCGTCCCGCGCGGACCAAAGCATGCCTTCCTCGCTCAGGGTGATCACCAGGTGTTCCGGGGCGCAGCGTTCGTGGATGGCCTGGCAGACCAAGTCCAACGAACCGGCGGCCGCCGAGTCCCGGTCGAGGCCGGCCAACTGGAGCGCCTCGCCGCGATTGGGCGTCAGCAGGTTCAGCCCCCGGATCTCAAGCGGGGCCTTGGGTTTGGTGTCCAGGGCGATGAAGAGCGGCCGCCGCCGGGCGACCTCCCGGACGCAGTCCAACACCGGCTGGGTGATAACTCCCTTGGCGTAATCGGAAAGGATGATCGCGTCGTGCGCGGCGGCCCGTTCGGCCAGCAGCTCCAGTTGGGCCGGCGCCAGCGCATAACGATCCGCCCGGGCTTCCCAATCGAGCCGGCAGACCTGCTGCCGCTGGGCGACCACGCGGGTCTTGGTGATGGTGGCCACTTCCGGTCGCACCAGCTCCGGCCGGAGCGAGACGCCGTGCCGCTGCAACAACTCCCTGACTTCGCGACCTGAAGCATCGTCGCCGGTCACGCCGAACACTTCGGTGCGAACCCCGAGTGCTGCCAAGTTGAGCGCCGCGTTGGCCGCCCCACCAGCGGTCGCGGATTCGCGCTGCACGTCCACCACTGGAACGGGTGCCTCCGGCGAAATCCGGCGAACACCGCCCCAAAGGTAGCGGTCCAGCATCACGTCACCGACCACCAGGACGGAGACTTGGTCCAGAAAGGCGAGGTTCATGGGGGCGAAGCGGGAAGGGGCAAGGGGCAAGGAGTGGGGAGCCGAGAGCAGGGCGGTAAGCGGGAGGTGGGAAGAGCGGGGAGCGAAAGGCGACTGGTTGCGGGAAGTCCGCCTTGGACTTCTGACCGCACCGCGCGTAACTCTTCAGCGGTCCTTATGCCACGCGTGCTCGTCACCGGAATCGCCGGATTCATCGGGTCTCATGTCGCCGACCATTGCCTCCAGCAGGGGTTTAAAGTGGTAGGCATCGACGACCTGAGCGGCGGCCTCTGGCGCAACGTGCCGGCCGCAGCCCGACTAGTCGCGGGTGATGTTTCCGATCCGGCGGTAGTGAGCCGCCTGTGGCAGGAACACGGCCCGTTCGACCACGTTTACCATCTCGCCGCCTACGCGGCCGAGGGGTTGTCCCATCACATCCGGCGCTTCAACTACCGGCATAATCTGGGCGCCACGGCCAACCTCATCAATGAGGCCGTGCTGCATGGCGCCCGGCATTTTGTGTTCACCTCGTCGATCGCCGTCTATGGGGCCGGTCAGGTGCCGTTGCGGGAGGACACGGTGCCCGTGCCGGAGGATCCGTATGGCATCGCGAAATACGCCGGCGAACGGTTCCTCGCTGATTCCAGTGGCTCGCTGGGATAGCATGGTCGGCGGCAATGATACCTGAAAAGGCCTTTGAGCGGTTGTTGGGGCTGGACGAGAGCTGGGCCGTGGTGGCCGCCGAGTATG
>Ga0169931_10008391_pt1 | contig 15088 bp, 12 predicted proteins | sample Kivu_15m_20L_FD_129675 | JGI IMG/M metagenome (GOLD analysis project Ga0169931, IMG submission 129675) | Freshwater microbial communities from Lake Kivu, Western Province, Rwanda to study Microbial Dark Matter (Phase II) - Kivu_15m_20L... | ecosystem: Environmental > Aquatic > Freshwater > Lake... | reverse complement strand
TGGGGATCAAATTATAAAACTGAAACACGAATCCGACGTGATCCCTGCGAAACTCTGTCAGCTGATTCTGAGTAGAATGAACCAAGTCGTGCTCTCGATAAAATAGATCTCCCTTGCTCGCGCGATCCAGGCCCCCCAAGATGTTGAGGAGCGTCGATTTTCCACTCCCCGACGGACCTAGGAAGACAACGAATTCACCCTCAAACAAATCCAGATCAACATTATCCAGAGCGGTCACACGTATGGAGTTGGACTCGTAAACTTTAGTCAACCCACGTGCGCGAAAAACTAATTTTGATGAGGGCTCACGATTCGGATTCAACTCCAGATGAAGAAGCAAAAGCAGGACCAGCACAAATACTCAGGTAATCGAGCAATTTTTGAGTATCGTTACCGGCCCCGCGCGTTCCCCAAAGCAGCTCAGTGGGGCGAGGCTTTCGGTCTAACCAAAAGCGGCCACTCCCCTCCTGAAGCCCAGCGTGACTCGCCAACCACACGATGGTGTCTGCCCCCATTCGAGCATCTCGCAAACGTCCCCGAAGAACTCGTTCAAATGTAGGTAAAGACTGAGCAACCCCCGGCGTAGCGGCCCAGCCAGGATGCATCGTAAATACGGAGACTCCTGTCGAAGAGAAAGCTTTGGCCCAGTACTCACCCAACAAAACCTGAGCTCGCTTCATTCGAGCATAAGCTTTCACTCCATCAAAGACTACTTCACGAGACTCAAGGTCGTCGACCCTCAACCGTTGCGTGTACATCCCACCACTCGAAACTAAGATCAGGCGTCCACGAGCAGCTTGAAGTTGTGGCTTAAGCTTTTCGGTCAACATCCACGGGGCCAGAAGATGAATCGCAAAGGTTCGCTCATGGCCCTCTACTGTTTCGACACGAGACTGAAATAATGCTCCTGCATTATGAATTAGGGCGTCGATCTTGGGACAAGCCGCCGCAATCTCTTTTCCGACACGCTCTAATTCAGACTTTAACGAAAGCTCTGCTTCAAAAAGTCGAATGGTACCTGGTTTTGCACCACTATAGTCTCGAATCTTTCGAGCGGCTTCGTCCAACCTGGGGCGATCGCGACCTACGAGAGCGAGCTTTGCCCCCAAGCGTGACAGCTCACATGCAGCAGCAAAACCTAACCCACTCGTTGGGCCCGTGATCACGACCGTCTTGCCATCCATGTACTCCGAGAGCCCTTTGTTCGGCATGGAGAGGTAGCCCTGATCCGTGAAGTCCCAGGCAGCGGGAAGAACCAGCTTTGCTTTGAGTCGATCCTTCATTCCCTCTTCCGCAAATCCATCCTCTATTTCCAAACAGCGCTTCATTCCATCTACTGCGGCTCGTCCAACACGATTCAGCCAGGGCCGAAGACCAAACTCAAATCGAGCTCCAACGCCCTTGAATGTCAACTCAGCCGTATAATCGATCCGAGTTTGATTCTCCCCGTGGGGTTCAAATCGAATCGTATCAAGAGCGTGGACAGCAGCTCCGTTGCCCTCAAGCACGAGCACTCGACTAGACTGCATCTCAGTCAACCGATAACGCATCGGCACACGCTGCCCTGCAGAGTTGAGGATCAAATCAAACTCACTTCCAACCCGAGGAGCACCCGGTGTCACTTTCTCAGCCCGATAGACCCCGGGATCCCACTGCTCGATCGTCGAAAAATCTGCGAGATATCGAAAACAGTCCTCTAACGAGCGATCAATGACGCGTGTTTCTTGTAAAAGAATCATAGGTTAAAAGTAGTAGATCAGAGACGCACTGGGAATGGGATAAATTCCCTGAAACCCAGGATCTTCACCACCAAAAGAGACCATGAGCTGCAAAGGCACTTCAATTCCCAAGCGTAGATTATCCTTCACTTCAAAATCCAAGCCGACGCCACACCCTACATTCAACGTCAAAGACGAAGACCAACTGTCATCATGTATGCTGCAGCTGCTATCGGACTCCATACAACTCATGTAGGACGGAGGGTTTTCGGCCTGCGCAAAGGCACCGGCACCATAGATCAAATAAAACCGACTGTGTGCCCCCTCACGAAAAGAGCGCATCCAGTTCGCACCGAAATTTGCCGCGACACTCGAAGCACTACCGAAGAGCAGCCCCCCATAATGCCGACCGCGCCCCTCTTCGTTCCACTCACGATAGGCCAGCCCAACACCTGACATCGAACCTGCGACAAAGCCCCACCCTTGAAGTGTATCTCTCGCCCAAGTGCTCTCCGGTGCACTCAAAGTGTAAACTGCGCAGACACACAAAAGTCTTCCCAATTGGGTTCTCAGATTCATGATCTCTAGCGTCAACTGCTCCCCGCATCTCGCCAACGAAAAACTCTAAAAAAAAACTAACCGCACGCGTCAGAGACAGGTAGCCCGCAGGTAAGTATCCGAGCTCGAAGGTGAATCACTGACGCGAGTATAGACTCCTCTCCACCCCTTCGTAGTGGACAGTCCGAAAGTTGAGCCGATGGTCCGATTGTCGGACTCCAAAAAAATCCCTCTAGCCGCACCCCCGAAGCGTTTCGGGGGTTGATTTTCCTGCAAAATCGGAGTCCTGTAGGGACATTCCTGACGACATCAGTTTGCGGCACGCCTCATGCTGAAATGACCTTTGCTGAAGACCACTCACTCCAATGCATCCACCCCTTGGATAACACCTTCAGAAAGCCATGACGTTCGTCAGAACGAGAAAGGGAACACACACTTCATGGAACTTCAAAATAACGCCTCTCACGCACAGAAAAACAAAGCGCTTGAGCTTGCTGTTCAGGCAATTGAAAAACAATTCGGCAAAGGCTCAATCATGCGATTGGGCGAAAACGAAAAATTAGTTGCCCAAGATATGGCATCCATTCCATCCGGCTGTATGAGCCTGGATGTGGCTCTTGGTATCGGCGGATACCCTCGCGGCCGAATTATGGAAATTTATGGTCCAGAGTCTTCGGGTAAAACCACTCTGACCTTGCACGCGATCGCTGAAGTTCAGAAACAAGGCGGAATCGCTGCATTCGTCGACGCCGAACACGCGCTGGACGTGGAATACGCTCGTAAACTGGGAGTTCGCACTGATGATCTTTTGATCTCGCAGCCAGACACCGGTGAGCAAGCACTCGAAATCGCTGATATGCTCGTTCGCTCCGGTGGCATCGATCTTCTGATTGTCGACTCCGTGGCAGCTCTCGTGCCTCGTGCCGAAATTGAAGGTGAGATGGGAGACTCCCACATGGGTCTTCAAGCCCGCCTCATGAGCCAAGCACTGCGTAAGCTGACCGGAAGCATCAATCGCAGCAAAACCTTGGTCATCTTCATCAACCAGATCCGTATGAAGATCGGCGTCATGTTCGGTAACCCCGAAACGACCACGGGCGGTAACGCTCTCAAGTTCTACTCGTCTGTTCGTCTCGATATTCGTCGCGTTCAAGCCATCAAAGATGGTGAAAACGTCATCGGCAACAGAACCCGCGTCAAGGTAGTCAAAAACAAACTGGCACCTCCATTCAAAGAAGTAGAATTCGATATCCTCTACGGAGAGGGAATCTCCAAAGAAGGTGACTTGCTTGACTTGGCAGCGCAGCACAACGTCATTGAGAAGAGCGGCACCTGGTACACCTATAAAGACGAGCGTCTCGGCCAAGGCCGCGAAAACGCCCGTAACTTCTTGAAGGCTCACCCTGAAATGATCGTAACGATCCGGAAGGAAGTCTTCGCAAAAGTAGGAATCGGTAATGCAACCCCTGCCGCAGCTGCAGCAAATGCTCCAGCTACCGGGGCAACCGCAGCCGGTCCTGCCATTCCCGCATCGGAACTGAAAGCAGCACCTGCATCGAACCTCAAGAAACCCTCACCTTCTGCAAACAGTCCGATTCCAAACGCAAACAGCACGAGCACCAAGAAATAATCCATCCGTTTGCGTAAATATCAGTCGCCTCTTTGGCTGACTGATCGGGTTCCGGGGGAAAGCGATGATCTCGCGTTCCCCCGGTTTTTTTTAGGCTCCCCGTTCCTCACTAGACGCCCCCCAGCAGAGACGATAGCCTGGAGAGAGAATGACAGCACCCGGCATCGACATCAAAAAAGAACGCCTCCTCGTGGCAGCTCTCACCGCGATTCAAGTCTGCCATATGATTGATTTCGTCATTATGGTGCCGCTCGGTCCTCAGCTGACTCGAGTTCTCAACATCACCTCCGCACAGTTCGGACTACTCGTTTCGATTTATACGATTGCCGCTTCGATCTCTGGTCTGATTGTGGCCTTGTTCATTGACCGTTTTGAACGCAAGAGATCTCTCCTCGCTTTTTTTGGAGCATTTATCGTCGGAACTGCTCTGTGCGGCACGGTACCCAACTACTACTTCCTCCTCTTTGCTCGAATGAGCGCGGGGGCAGCAGGTGGAGTTCTCAGTGGAATGATCTTATCCATCATTGGAGACGAAATTCCCGAGAGCCGCAGGGGAGCAGCAACCGGAGCAGTGATGTCAGCCTTTGCGATTTCGTCCATCATCGGCGTACCGGCTGGAATCGCCATCGCAAGCATGTACAACTGGCAAGCACCGTTTTTGACCCTAGCTGCGCTCGGATTACTGGTTTGGGTCCTCGCTCAGAAAGCGATTCCCAACAAAATGAGTCAGCACCTCGATCATCAAAACCCTTCTCGAAACCCATTTCGCGAGCTTTTAACTCTTCTCCGAGTCCATGAAGTTCAATTGGCACTCCTCTTCACAACCGTTTTGACGATCAGTGGATTTCTCCTCATTCCTTTCACCAGCATGTTCGTCGTAAAAAACCTCAGCATCCCAGAGAAGCAATTATCGCTATTTTATGGACTCGGCGGGGTTGCGACCTTCTTCTCTGCGCGCTGGGTGGGACGCCTTGCCGATCGACTCGGAAAAAAACGTATGTTCTACGTGATGGCGACCATTTCCTTTATTCCAGTCCTAGGACTCACCCACCTTCAACCGGGAGCCCCCTGGGGACTAACACTCTTCCTTTTTGGACTGTTTATGGTCGCGATGAATGGACGATTCGTGCCCTCGGTTGCGCTCATGACCACTATTGTTCCACCTGCTCGTCGCGGGAGCTTCATGAGCCTCAATTCGTCTCTTCAACAGATGTCAGCAGGGTTGGCTGCACTACTCGCAGGAGTGATTATTACTGAGGGCCCCCGAGGAGAACTCTTGCACTTTGATCGTGCTGGTTATCTGGGGAGCGTGCTTTGCCTCATTGCAATCCTGATCATGACCCGAGTTCGACGCGTTAACTGAGCTCGGCATGACCTACTGAGCCACCAGCTGCGAGCGCTCCCCCCAATCAAACATGGCTGGGCACTCGATACTCTCCCCCAAGTGGGGCTTTCGCACCCACTCTCGCGGGGCTTGCTCCGCACCATTCGTGCTGGGGCAGCTCTCATGATTTCAAGTGCTTCACAGAATATGAGGGAGCCCCAAAGAACTGCTCAAATAATTGACAGTATTTCAAAAGTTCTTTGCAGTGGTATACTGAGAGAATGTTTCTGCGATCAGCTCAAACACTCAGATCTGCTACTTGGCTTCTCCTCAGTCTCGCTCTCCTGCCCTTAAGTCACAGTGCAAAGGCGGACCCTCCGATTCCAAGTGGAATGCACGACATTACGCGGATGCAGCAGACGATCGAGGCAGCTTCCCACGGGAACATCGATGGCTGCAGCAATAAAAATGGTGCAGCTGTCGAGGCTGCGGGTCCATTTCAAGTGACTCTCGAATGCAAAGTCAGTTGTATCGGCGATCCAAAGAAAGTCTCTCGCTCTCAAACAACTGAGTTTCGCTTCTCGCCGGAGGAACGGAAACTTTCATACGGAGATGGAGGACTCCCCTACGAGTCACTCTCCGCCAACCTCCTCGAAGCATCCAGAATGAGCTGCCTTCAGGCCGCTGCGATAACTTGCGGGGGACTTTCGAAAATAAAGAAATCCAAGGTGACATCTCTAACCTCCGGAACTTGGAGCGTTCCCGTCTTTGATGCGTGCAACGAAAAATCCGTCAGTCCTGCTTCCCCATATGACGAGAAATTCACCCTGGCTCGCAAGTCGGGTAAAAGTGAAAAAGAAATGTCTAACTCTCTCAGCTTCACCCTTCCTAGCGCGCTTGGAGGATATATTGGACCACGCCCTAGGAGTATAGCGGAGTTCATTCAAGAGTTTGAGAGCATGTTGGAAACTCCCAACCCACAATGGACCAAAGCACTTCAAGAGGTCGCGGCCGGCAAGTCTACTGTCGACCAGTGTATGACAATTCTCGGCGAGGATTACGGCTCTGTCGGGTGCCTGACAGTGGAGCAGATTGTTAAATTGGAAAAACGTTTTCAAAATCCGAAGACCTGCAATCAAACAGTCCGCGCCGAATCCTGCTATGGGGACTGTATGAGTGAAGGTGGAGTTACCCGCAAAATTCTGGGCTCACCCAATCCCAATGCACGCACCCAGATCACCCTCTGCGCTGACCCATTGGAGGAAGAGCTGAAAAAACCGGAGTACCGAGGACTGAGCAAAAATGTTCTCAAGCAGTTCTGCGAGGATTTCGTTTCGCGCTCTATCTTGCACACTCCCCCTGCTCACCCAGCCACGACAGGGAAGACCTGTGCTGCCTTTAGATTCAAGATTGATTGCAAGCCTTGGGTAGAGAAATTCCTGAAGAAGACCTGAAGGACAGTACTTCACTCATGACTTCAAAAATTACCAATCCGAGGAGCTTCTGGAGTCGAACCTCTCAGCGAAAAGACACTCCAAAAATCAATCCGAGGAAGGCGCTGTTCGAGTCAGCTGAGGATGCAAACGCTCCCAGGGAGCGCTCTGGCTTAGACCAATGAGCATACTCGGCTGACAAGCCCAAATGTCCTTCCCACCTTCGATGAAACAAAAGCCGATACAAAACTTCCAAACGTGCTTCTGCTGCCCAATCATCCCACTCAATCAGATTTGGGCGATAACCGGCGTATCCTCTTAACTCCCACCCTAGCCCCGAGCTACGAATCATCCCCGAAAGAGCGAGATTCCCTCTCAAGACATGAGCACCCCCACTGCCGTGGGTGGACTCGTAAGCGGCACCCGCCAATACATGTAGCTGCTGAGTGAGACGACTGAGGGCATGACCATTTCTCAAAAGATTATAGACAGCATGCAGCTCCAGCCAACGAGCCCCCCATCGGTCTGGATTTGAGTCATTCTGATACTCAACCACTGTTCCGCCCAGCCCCCAGGCAGACTCGGGCCGACAATCTTGCGAAAGTGCCGCAAAGGGCGACAAGGTTCGTGTTTCCTTTTCGCCCGCATCACTGATCGTATCGACTCGACAAAAATAGAGGGCTTCCCCTTCCAGAGCAGTCAGACGGATTCGAAAACCACCAGCTCCGGGGAGCGCGATCGCCTCAAAGCCGATCAGTTGAAGATCTCCCATCGGGAGATTCGCTTGCAAAAGCGGTAACGAAAACGACACCGCCCCAGTCACACCCGTCCCCTCCCCGATCCGAACCCCGCCCAGAACGGTAGGGTCGGCAACTCGAAGTCCCATCAGGACATCTTTGACTCGTTTTCGACAAAGGGGATCAGTTTCGGGGAAACAAGGGTAAGCACCTGATCCTACCTCAATCATAGAGGGGCTTGCCTGAACCGACTCGAACACAACGGTCGATCCTCCTAGGGTCATTCCCCCCAGGAGAATCAGATCAGTCATCCAGCGAAAGCCTTTGAAATCCTTAAATCTTTGAAGCACGCGCGCCAAATAGCAAAGCAAACGCACAGCGTCAATCTCGTTGAATTTCTACCTCATTCAAAGCAAATTCCACACGCTCACAAACGCCACTGTCAAAAGACAACGAGCACTCATCCATCAATTGAGCGCGATAATCTTTGAAGTCGGAGCTAGACCGTAGCCTTTGGGTCATGACGCGATAGTAGAGATCTCGAAGCGTCTGCTGCGAAAGCTCTGCACTCAGGACCGCGAACGCTCGATTGGGAATCCCACTTAAAATGTGAACCCCACAGTTGTCGTTCGTACGGCTGGGCACGCACCCTGGTTTAAATTCATCAGTAATTTCAGAAACTTTTCCCGGTTGGGCACTAAAACCCTTTTCGGGGTGAAGCATGTCTCGCAAGGCATTCGCTTCTTTTTTCGCACGACCACGAAGGACGGACTCTCCAATCAGAAGGGATTCCATCCAGGGCTCATACTCCTCTTCAACCAGGGCTCCAAAAACATCTGCCAGGTGCTCATTCAATGCCCCCGACTCACCTTCATAAACGAGATCAGAAGTTGCCCCAATCACAGCGTGCGTGAATTCGTGCCCTACGACATCTAGGGCCCCGGCAAAGTTACCCAATAGGTCACCCCCCGCGCCAAAGATGAACATTTTCCATGGGCCCATCCAGGCCGCGTTCTGCTTCTGACCTAAAAGATCAAAAAAGCCCAGTCTCTGGACGTTCACAGAGGCGCTAATCACTGCCCCTTGCCCATCGTAACTCCTCCGGCCAAAATGATAGTCAAAGAAGTCCAAAACTCGTGCAAAGCTCGAATGAGCCGCCTGAGCGACCTCGACCGGAAAAGCGATCGAAGCCAGCTTTCGCTCCCCGTTCTCCATGACCAAAATCCCCTTATAATAGGGGTTAGGCACCACAAAAGTCAGACTCGAATCATAAATGTCAATTGGGGCCACCCGCTCTGACCACGCCCCGTGAGCCAAAGAACGAATCTTGTGAACCGCCCCAGCTGCCTGAGTCTGAGAGCTTTGAGCGTAAACTTGAATTTCCTGGGGAGGAGCCGCGTTTGTACCGCTCTGATACTCTCGCAATGAATACTGCCACACCAAGTAAGGAACCTTTTTGCCCCGATTGAGAGCCCGAACGACGAGGAGTCCATCGCGAGAGCCATTCCCTTCCTCTGCATCGCGAAAACCACCAGCCCGAATTGCGGCACGAAGCCCTTCAGATCTCGACAACTCAGGCTGAACGGTGAATCCGGTGCCGTCGAGCTCCACTAACGAAGAGTTCACTGAGAGAAGCTCTCCTGAAGCATCAAAAATACCGATTAACTCTGCACCTTCGATCCCAGTCCGATTAAAACGCTGCTTGAAATGCAGCGAAATCCGATCAAACTCTTCGGCTGCACGCTGAAAAACCAAGGTCTCACCACTGACGGTCTTCAACCCAAAGCGGACCTTCTCTTGTCTCACCCACTTCAGAAAAGCTTGAGCAGCGAGTCCCTGATTGAGACGTCCTGATTGTTCAAATACTGAGGAAGGAAGCCTTGGTGAAACCAAAAGCTTCTCAGTCGGTTTATCCGCATGAAAAATCCGGACCTCTGCAAAGCCCGAGTAGGGAAGAAAAAGAGCCAGTCCAAGGGCCAACGTTTTTAGGTTGAATCGAACCATCGGCCAGCCGCTAACAGTTTTTGAACGAAAAGCCTAACATCAATGTCCAAGTCTAAGAACTTTTTGGTGCGGGTTCATGAGTTAACACTTGCCGGATCGTTTTTTTTTGGGTTCTCATCAGCCCCGATGATGGCTAACCAAGATCTTCTCGACAAAATCCTCACGAAGCTCACTCGCCGCCCCATGAGCACCCGTGAGGTTTCGGAATGGCTAGAAGAAAAAGGAGCCGCCCCCGAAGTCAAATCGACGATCATCGAAAAACTTCGTACCTGGAAATACCTCGATGACCTGAGGCTGCTTGCGTCCCTCGTTCGAACTGAACTGCGTCGCGGCAAAGCACTCAATACGATTCGACAAAAAGCCTGGGCCAGGGGCCTCAATGCCGGCGAAGCCAAATACCACTTCGATACCGTCTACGAGGAGGGGCTCCGAGAAGTTCGTTCCGAAAGCATCTCTCCAGTTGAGTCCACCGATTCGCGAGAGGCTGAGTCGTCCGAGGAAATTGAGACACAGCGCGCCCAACAACTGGTCGGCAAGCGATTTCAAAAAGATTTAGGCGACATGAAGGTGAGAAAGCGAGCTTTTGATTTCCTGATTCGGAGAGGATTTCCCGCGAGCGTTGCAGCTCGAGCAGTTCAGGCTCTCCTAAAAAACAAAACTCTCCTACATTGAATAACTCACATTGAATTTCTCAGAATCAGGTATGAGACTGCACGATTATGAACAATCGGCAGATGATCTTCTCGGCTCTCGGGTTTTTCACACTCGCGTTTTCTGACTTTACGATTTCAGCGAATGCCCACGGTCTTCCGATGGGCCCCAATCCTTCCGCAGAAACTCGACTGATCGAAACCGCTCCCGGAACTGCAAGCTGGATGAAAGCCGAAGAGATCGAAAAAATCTCCGCCTCACGACATCTCTCCGGCCACTGCGGAGGATACATGGACATCACGGACTTTCAGGACTTTCAGACCATGCGTTCAAGAAGCTCAGGTCCGGTTCTCGATTTATTTGCTGACCGCGCCCCCTGGAGACACACGTTGATCGAGCCCCTGCTGGAGGAGCTGTCTCCTGCCGAACTCCAACAATCCGTGCGCCACTTATCCTCTTATTTTGACCGCTTCTATCAAAGCGAGACCGGAGTTCAGGCTGCCCGATGGATTCATGATCAATTCTCCAAGTTGTCTGCCCACCGTGCAGACATCAAAGTGGAACTTTTTGGTCACAACTTCAAACAACCCTCGGTCATCGCGACCATCGAAGGAACCCACCCTACCCTCAAAAACGAATACGTGATTCTGGGAGGTCACCTCGACTCCATCAATCAATATTCGTGGGGAAATCAGGCAAAGGCTCCTGGTGCTGACGACAATGCGTCGGGGACTGCTACAGTTATGGAGATCTTCCGAGTGCTCGTTCAATCGGGCTATCGTCCCGAGCGAACCTTGCAGTTTATGGGATACGCGGGCGAAGAAAAAGGCCTTCTCGGAAGCCAGGACATTGCCCGGAAATATCGCCAAGAAGGCAAGAAAGTCGCAGCAGTCATGCAGTTCGATATGACTCTTTATGCCGGCAAAACAGGTAAGCTCACCTTCATCACCGACTACGTAGACCCCTCTTTGACCCGCTTTTCGCAAAAGCTGATGGATACTTACGTGAAGACTCCATGGACGACGGACACCTGCGGTTACGCCTGTAGCGATCACGCCAGCTGGAACAAAGCAGGCTATGCATCCGCATTTCCTTTTGAAGCTCCTTCAAACGAGATGAATCCTAAAATTCATACTACTGGAGACACGCTCCTCAACTCCCTTGATACTGAGTTTGGTCTTCTCTTTGCAAAACTCGGCTTGGCATTTGCGGTTGAGTCCTCCGCAGAGAGAGGAAACTCCGTTCATTTCTAAACTGGAAAGTGAACTGAGAAAATCCATGACATCTGCTTTACAACCTCGAATTGAAATCCACAGGACCACTTCCCAAAAGAAGTGGTCCTATTTGCTTCTCGACCAAAGGCAAAGAGAGATCGCCACTCAGATTCGAAATGAGGGAACTCTGGGTACCCTGCTTTTCTCTGAAGTATCCCCTGTGATCACTTATGGGCGTCGCACGGGCAGCGCAGATGTTTACCTCAGTCTTGAACAAGCCGAAAAATCAGGCGTAGACCTACTCCCCGTCGATCGAGGAGGTATGGCGACCTATCATGGTCCCGGGCAATGGGTCGTCTTCCCCGTCGACACCCTTTCACGCTTGGTTGGAGACTCTCGCGGAGTTCGCAAGACCGTCGAAGCCCTATTGGAATCCGCTCGTGAGGCAGCAAGGAGCTTGCTCCCACCGGAGAGTGCGGCTCAGATTCAGATCAAGGACGGGTGTGAGACGGGGGTTTGGTCGGGAGACCAGAAGATCTGCTCAGTGGGAATCCACATTGAAGACGGAGTCCTACTTCACGGCCTAGCTCTCAATGTTTTCCCTACGGCACAAAGTTTTGTTGGACTCCGCCCTTGTGGATTGGACTCAAAGATGGGTTATCTTTTCTCAGAACCCTCGGAAGATCACTTTTTGGCGGCTCGAAACCAACTCGAGCTTCAAATTCTTAAGCGATTCTGGAGAAACCCAAAATGAAATGTCGTCTTTTGTTCAATTCCTTATTCCAGAACACGTGTTCGAGCCTCGTATCGCGCGCACTCATCGTAATGCTTGCTGCGATGACTGTAAAAGCACCTACAGCTCACGCGTGGAGCCAACATTACCTCATCACCGATGCTGTTCTGGAGCACCCCGCGATTACTTCAGACCCAGATCTTAGACCCCTTCATCGGGATGAGCTTCACAAAAAAGTAAAGACCGAGAGCCTGGATCAGTTTCTTCAAGCGACTCAAAATGAACTTTCAACTCTGTTTCGGGACTATTACGGCTGGCTACAATCCCGAGGTTCCAAACGTTTCAAAGTAATGACCTTTCCAGCGTCAGCGAGCGAAGGAAAAGCAGACACGGCCGCCTTCCTACGAGCCGCTCGACTCAATCCAAAAGTTCGTTTTCCACTGGGGTCTCGGATTTTCCCAGGAAAAGGACCACTTTTTAGAGAAGTCCCAGCCGAAACTCTCACCCCCGCGCTGGCTTCTATCCCCACGTTCCCGCACACCGATTGGGTTCAACGCTTCGATGACGTCACGGGACGTGAGGTCACAGGTCACTCGATCCTCAGTACTTTTTCCGACGAACCCGACTGGGGAATGGATCGGGAACTCTTCAGCATCCCAGAATATGGATACGGAAAGATCCCCTATGGAAAAGAAAAAGGGATCGCAAGCCAAGCCCCGTTTCATATGATTTTCAAAAACGAGAACTTCATCACGAATTTCGCTGTTCCGGAAATCCGTGATGGAATGGGTGTGGAGCGAATTGAATTATTCAAACGCTTAGCCGCTCTCGCGTTCCGGACTGGCCACCCTTATTGGGGATATCGCTTTTCTGCGTGGGCACTTCACTACATTCAAGACTTCACTCAACCCTATCATGCAAAAGCAGTCCCCCACGGAGGATGGATTTACACGATTAAACTCGCCTTATCAGGCGAGAAGAAACGGGAACAGATCAAGAAAGAAACCCTCTCTCTCGTGAAAAACCGTCATTTCGTTTATGAGGATGTAACGGCATTCGCGCTCCAACAGCACATTCTCGAACCTCAACCGACTTATGCAAAAATCAGAAACGCACTCAAAGTCGGTCTTCCTGCATTCTCTGATTCTCGATCCATCGAGACCGAAGCTTTCGTTGCCCGTGTCACGCACTTCTCGGCGACTCATGCCCCATTTATCGACAAAGAAGTCGTAAAGATCTTTGACTCAAAAATGACTCAAGACCCCAGCTATGACTTGGAGCTGGACCACAGTTTTTCGATTCGCTCACTCGTCCAAAAAATCCATGCCGCAAATGCGTCAAAATTCATCGAGGAAACGATCAAAGATCACGAGCTAGCGGGAACTGCATCTCGCTCGCTTCTACTCAACGTTCTACCGAAACACTAAGAAGAGTGTTTTCTTTTTCCTGATACTTTCGATGAACCCGCTTAAAGAGACTCTCATAAAGATTTCGTTTAAAATAATCATCAGGGTCCTCTGAGCCCAGTGGATCAACCTCGCCACTCATCCCTCCAGACGTGTCCCAAAACTCCGTAAGAGATTCAGAATCTAGCTCTGAATCCTCACGCTCTACAGCAGAACCAGACTCTGCCAAACTCCCAGCAGTACCCACCTCATATTGTGCTGGCAGGGAAGTCGCTCCCGGATCTTGAGGCGTATTCACTGCATCCTGGATCGACTCGGTCTTCAGGTTGCTCGAGAGTAATCCACCTCTGCCTGAACTCATCACACCGTCTCTCCCTCTTCCCGCCTTCTGGGATGGCACCAAAACTTTCGCTCCCGCTTCCACTCCTCCACATGCAGTTCCATTTTTTTTGGAGGTGACTTGCCCGCCGCCCACTGCCGCCGCCTGAAATGGAATGTTTGCAAAATCCGACCGAGCATCGCCTTCAGTACCTACCGAAGTCCCGTCCTCAACACTCGCAAAACGAGCAGTCTCACTCAGAGCAGCTCCAGCCTCAATGAGCGATAGATGGACCAAAAAATCCACGGGATCTCGGACTCCTGATGAAGAAGGGGGTTCACATTTGTAGGGCGCTGGATTTTGATCATCTGGAGGGCCAAAACACTCTTCACAAAGTAAATAAGTACTTCCCTCTGCATCGAGTTCAAATACTGGATTGGGCTTACTCACGTCCATTGGGTCCGAACAAGCTGTGAGGTGCTCTTTGACGATCTTGACTTGCTCCTCGATTTTCTCTTTTCGATCGCGCCTCAAAATACGGAGTTGCGAGTCAGTTTTGTCCTTGAGCAAGCTCTCGCCCGAACCCGTTAAACAGGTATCCACCAAGTCATCGTATGAGAGGAGATCGCTGCAATTGGAAGAATTTACAAAACGTACTGTTCTCTCAAAAGCGACGTTGAACTGAGGTTGATCCTTAACCACAACGTAGTCATCAAGAAGCACACTCGCGGGAGAAGAGCCCGTCGCGGGACATGCCCCAGGCCGCAAAAATGGCTCAATTACGGCACAATTGTAGAGTTTCATCCAATCTTGCGCCACACTCCGTGCATCTCGTTGAGCGGTGGCACGTACGCTTTGCTTTCCTTCCATAAAGACCTGTCTCAAGATATTGGGGTCGCTTCCACCTTGGCTACAAGAGTCACAACTGGAAACGCTCAACACCACCAGGAGTGCCAGAGTCCTAGACTTCAGAAGTGCGAAAGAGTGTGAACGCTTATGCATCCAACACCTCGGAATCGAATCTTACTGATGAGAAATAGCGAGACCTCAATCGTTGAATGAAATCTTCCAACTCTCGCTCGTAACACGGTCTGAAAGTATTCTTAAAGATGCGTCTGGCTTGACTCTCAGTCCAGGCATCGTCTCTTGCCTTCCTCTCGGCTCGAGCAGTGCATCGAGCGAGTTTGTTAGAAAACTCCTGGTACTCATCGTCCAAAATCTTTGCGTAGAGCGCATCACTCTGCGAGAGTATTTCGCATGCGACGAGTTGAGCAAAGGCGCTCTCCAATTGTCCACGAGCAGCACTCACTTGGCAGGCAGCTTGAGTCACTCCACTTGAATCCCCTGTCGCCGTGTCCTCA